>Ga0182792_1000506_pt1 | contig 36088 bp, 39 predicted proteins | sample Passage237B_FD_130497 | JGI IMG/M metagenome (GOLD analysis project Ga0182792, IMG submission 130497) | Cellulose adapted compost microbial communities from Newby Island Compost Facility, Milpitas, CA, USA - Passage2 37B (version 2) (version 2) ...
CGCACTGGACGTCGACCTGCCCTCGCCCTTCCCGCGCATGACCTATGCCGAGGCGATGCGCCGCTACGGTTCGGACAAGCCCGACCTGCGCGTGACGCTGGAGCTCGTCGACGTCACCGACGCCGTGCAGGACGTGGCCTTCAAGGTCTTCTCCGGCCCGGCCACCAGCGGCGGCCGCGTCGCCGCATTGCGCGTGCCGGGCGGCGGCTCGCTGACCCGGAGCGAGATCGACGAATACACGAAGTTCGTCGGCATCTACGGCGCCAAGGGGCTGGCCTACATCAAGGTCAATGACGCCTCCAAACCCAGCGAGGAAGGCCTGCAGTCGCCGATCGTCAAGAACCTGCACGAGACGGCGCTGCGCACCATCCTCGAGCGCACGGGTGCACAGACCGGCGACCTGATCTTCTTCGGCGCCGACAAGGCCAAGGTCGTCAACGACGCGCTCGGCGCGCTGCGCGTCAAGCTCGGCCACGAGAAGGGCTACCTCAACGGCGAGGCCTGGTGCCCGGTGTGGGTCGTCGACTTCCCGATGTTCGAGTACGACGACGAGGAAAAGCGCTGGACCGCCTGCCACCACCCGTTCACGGCCCCCAAGGACGAGCACGTCGACCTGCTCGAGACCGATCCGGGCAAGTGCCTCGCGAAAGCCTACGACCTGGCGCTCAACGGCTGGGAGATCGGTGGCGGCTCGGTGCGTATCCACCGCGCCGACATGCAGAGCAAGGTCTTCCGCGCCCTCAACATCGGCGACGAGGAAGCGCGCCTGAAGTTCGGCTTCCTGCTCGACGCGCTGCGCTACGGCGCGCCGCCGCACGGCGGCCTGGCCTTCGGCCTGGACCGCATCGTGACGCTGATGAGCGGCGCCGAGTCGATCCGCGACGTGATCGCCTTCCCCAAGACCCAGCGCGCCCAGTGCCTGCTCACCGACGCGCCGAGCGACGTCGACGAGCGCCAGCTGCGCGAGCTGCACATCCGCCTGCGCCAGAAGGTCGAGTCGCCGGCCGAGGCCAAGGGCTGACCGGGCGCGGCGCGCGGCTTCAGTTCGCGCGCCGCGTGCCGTAAGCTCGTACACGGCCGACACATCGCGCGGGGCCCCGGGCCCCGCTTCCACATGGCAAAGCTCGAACAACTGTCCGTTCTGGTCGTTGCCGCCCATCAGGGCATGCGCGCCCACCTGCGCACCATGCTCGACAGCTTCGGCATGCACGACGTGCACTTCACGACGTCCGCCGCCTCGGCGATCCGCAAGCTGCGCGACGCGAAGTTCGACCTCATCCTCAGCGAGCACGACCTCGGCGACGACACGCAGGACGGCCAGCACCTGCTCGAGGATCTGCGCACGCGCCGCCTCGTGCCGCGCTCGACGGTGTTCATCATGATCTCCGGCGAGCGCAGCTACGAGCGCGTCGTCGGCACGGCCGAGCTGTCGCCCGACGACTACGTGCTCAAGCCCTTCACGCCCGGGATCCTGCACGCGCGGCTCGAGCGCGCGCTGCAGCGCCGCGAGGCCATCGCGCCGGTGTTCGCGCTGATCGACGAGGGCCGCATCGACGAGGCCATGCGTGCCTGCGAAGACGGCGCGCGGCGCCACCCGGCGTGGCGCAGCGACTTCGTGCGCCTGCGCGCCGACCTCGCGCTCGACAGCAACCGGCTGGAGCTGGCCGAGACCCTGTATCGCGACGCGGCCGAAACGCTCGGCGCGCCGTGGGCACGGCTGGGACACGCCCGCGTGCTGATCGCCACCGACCGCCACGCCGAGGCCATCCCGTTGCTCGAGGAACTGGTGCGCGAATCCGAACACTACCTCGAGGCCTACGACCTGCTCGCACTGTGCCGCGAAAAGGCCGGCCAGACCGGCGAGGCCTTCGAGACGCTCAACGAGGCCGTGCGCCGCTCGCCACGGCGGCTGGGCCGTCTGCGCCGATTCGGCGACCTCGCCACGCGCAACGGACAGTACGAGCAAGCCGAGACCGCGCTCCGGCAGGTCGTCACGCTGGGCAAGCGCTCGGCCTTCCGCGATCCGGCCGACCACGTCGAACTCGCGCGCGTGCAGCTGCTGCAGAACCGCATCGAGGATGCCGCCGGCACCGTGCAGGATCTGGAACGCAGCATGGGCCACCTGCCCGCCGCCAAGGCCTGCGCCGCGCTCGGCAAGGCCATGCTGTTCCGCCAGACCGGCGAGCAAGCCGCGGCCCGCAGCTGCGCGGCGGCCGCGGCGGCCGCGCTCGCGGAGGCCGACGAGTTGCCGCTGGGCATCAAGCACGAGATCGTACGCGCCTGTCTCGACCACGGGCTGGACGCCGAGGGCGGCGAGATCATCGGCCACATCCTGCGGCACGCGCCGGACGAGGAGACCATCGTCCGCACGCGCGAGCTGCTCGCCGAGAAAGGGCGTCAGGACCTGTCCGAGCGGGTCGACGAGAAGCTGCACGCCGAAGTGCGCAACTATGTCGCCGCCGGCGCGCAAAAGGCCCAGGCCGGCGATTACGAGGGCGCCGTCACGGAGATGATGGGCGCCGTGCGCCGCATGCCGGGCAACCCGCACGTGCTGTTCAACGCCGCGCTGGCCATCCTGCGACACATCGAGCACAAGGGCTGGAACGAGAAGCTCGCCGACGAGGCGCGCGGCCTGATCCTGCGCACGCGCAAGGTCGATCCGTCCAATCCCAAGCTCGACGCGCTGATCAGCTACATGGCCGGACTGGAGCGCAAGTACGGCATGCAGCCGTCGCTGTCGCCGCGCGCGCCGCAGGGCGCGGCACCCCGCGTGTCATGAGCTGGCTGCGCCGGTTCGCGCCGCTGCTCGCGGCGGCACTGCTTCTGGCCTGCACCCCGGCCGGGAACGGACACGACGGCGTTCCTCCCGAAGCCTGGCAGACACTGGAACGCATCCAGCGCGGCGGCCCCTTCCCCTACGCCAAGGACGGCACGACCTTCTTCAACCGCGAAGGCCTGCTGCCCGACCGGCCGCGCGGCTACTACCGCGAATACACCGTGCCGACGCCCGGCGCGCGCGACCGCGGCGCCCGGCGCATCGTCGCCGGCGGGCACCCGCCCGAGGTGTTCTACTACACAGCCGACCACTACCGCAGTTTCCGCCGCATCGAACCGCAACGATGAACGTCTTCCCCGACCCCGTCCCCGACCTGCGCGACGCGTCGCGGTCTGGCGTGTATGCCCTGGACGCCGCCCGCCGGCCCGCGCTCGAGGCCGCTGCCCGCGACACGGACAGCCGTATGCACGTCATCGACCTCACCGACGCGCACGACAAGGACGCCCTGCTCCGCCGCTTCGCCGAGGCCCTGCACTTTCCGGACTGGTTCGGCCACAACTGGGACGCGCTGGCCGACTGCCTGTACGATCTGGCATGGCTGGAGCCGGCGGCCGCACGCGTGCTGGCGCTGTGGGGCCTCACGCCGGCGCTGCGCGAGCCGCTGCTGGAGATCTGCGAGGAGGCTTGCACGCGCTGGAGGGCGCGCGGAATGGCGATATGGGTGGTGGTCACGGAGGACGCGGCATGAGCACCGGACGCTACAAGATCCCGGTCTCGGTGCTCGTCATCGTGCACACGCCCGACTTGCACGTGCTGCTGATCGAGCGCGTCCGCCCTCCGGGCCAGTGGCAGTCCGTGACCGGCAGCCTGGAGCCGGACGAGACACCGCTCGCCGCGGCCGTGCGCGAGGTCGAGGAGGAAACCGGCCTCGTCTATCCGCCCGAGGCCTTCCGCGACTGGCGCTACACCAACCGCTTCCGTATCCGGGGCCCGTGGCGGCCGATGTACGCCCCCGAGGTCACGCACAACACCGAACACGTGTTCAGCCTGTGCGTGCCGGCGCCGGTCGAGGTGCGGCTGGCGCCGGGCGAACACACGGCGCAGCGCTGGTTGCCGTGGCGGGAAGCGGCGGAGCGGGCGTTCTCGTGGTCCAACCGCGACGCCATCCTGCGCCTGGCCGAGGATCTCGGCCTCACGCCGCCGCTCCCGCGCTGAATCAGGCCGGGCGCAGCGAGTCCGCGCGGCCGATCGCGTAGTACATCAGGCCCGCGGCCTTCACCTGGCGCGGGTCGAACAGGTTGCGACCGTCGACGATGACCGGCGTGGCGAGCTGCGCCTTGATGCGCCGGAAGTCCACGGCGCGGAACTGCTTCCACTCCGTGCAGATCACGAGCGCGTCGGCGCCGGCCAGCGCCTCGTCCTGATGCGCGACCAGGGTCAGGTCGTCGCGTTCGCCGTAGATGCGGCGCGTCTCGTCCATGGCCTGCGGATCGTAGGCGCGCACGCGCGCGCCGGCCTGCCACAGCGCCTCCATCAGCACGCGGCTCGGCGCCTCGCGCATGTCGTCGGTATCGGGCTTGAACGACAGGCCCCACACCGCGATCGTGCGGCCGGCCAGGTCGCCGTCGAAGGCCTGCATCAGCTTCTCGAACAGCACGCGCTTCTGGCGGTGGTTGACGGACTCGACCGCGTCGAGCAGCTGGGCGTCATAGCCGACCTCGCGCGCGGTGCGCGCGAGCGCCTGCACGTCCTTCGGGAAGCACGAGCCTCCGTAGCCGCAGCCCGGATAGATGAAGTGGTAGCCGATGCGCGGGTCCGAACCGATGCCCAGCCGCACCTGCTCGACGTCGGCGCCCAGCCGCTCGGCCAGGTTCGCGATCTCGTTCATGAAGCTGATCTTGGTCGCCAGCATGGCGTTGGCCGCGTACTTGGTCAGTTCCGCCGAGCGCACGTCCATGAACATCAGCTTGTCGCGGTTGCGGCTGTATGGCGCGTAGCACTCGCGCATCAGCTCGCGCACGCGCTCCGAATCGGTGCCGACGACGATGCGCGCACTCTTCGTGAAGTCCTCGATGGCCGCGCCTTCCTTCAGGAATTCCGGGTTCGAGCAGACGTCGAACGGAATGTCCGCGCCGCGCGCGGCCAGCTCCGCGGCCACCGCCGCGCGCACCTTGTCGGCCGTGCCGACCGGCACCGTGGACTTGTCGATGACCACCTTGTAGTCGGCCATGTACCGGCCGATGGTGCGCGCCACCGCGAGCACGTACTGCAGGTCGGCCGAGCCGTCCTCGTCCGGCGGCGTGCCGACCGCGATGAAGACCAGCTGGCCGAATTCCACCGCCTTCGCGGCATCGGTCGTGAAGTCCAGGCGCCCCTCGGCGTGGTTGCTGCGGACGATGGGTTCCAGCCCCGGTTCGTAGATCGGGATGACACCCCGGTGCAGGCCCTCGATCTTCGCCTCGTCGACGTCCACGCACATCACCTCGTGCCCGACGTCGGCAAGACACGCTCCCGTCACGAGACCCACATAACCGGTTCCGAATACCGCGATACGCATGCTGTTCCGTTCTCCCTGGGCGGCCCGGGCGGCCGCCGAACTGATCCGATGGACCGATATTGTCGCCGATTTCACCCCGCTCTTCGGCACCGGATGCGCCGGGCGGATCGACGCGCGCGGCCGCCATCGCCTAAAATCGCGCAAATTCCAAGGAAACCACCATGACCGACAACGCCCCCCGCAAGGTCGAGCCGGCCCTGAAGGCCGAGATCCTCGCCGAGGCCCTGCCGTACATCCAGCGCTTCTTCGACAAGACGATCGTCATCAAGTACGGCGGCAACGCCATGACCGACCCGCACCTGAAGGACTGCTTCGCGCGCGACGTGGTGCTGCTTAAACTGGTCGGCATGAACCCGGTGGTCGTGCACGGCGGCGGCCCGCAGATCGAGAGCCTGCTCAACCGCGTCGGCAAGAAGGGCGAGTTCGTGCAGGGCATGCGCGTCACCGACGCCGAGACCATGGAAGTGGTCGAGATGGTGCTCGGGGGGCAGGTCAACAAGGAGATCGTCAACCTCATCAACCAGCATGGCGGCAAGGCCGTGGGCCTCACGGGCAAGGACGCCGGCTTCATCCGCGCGCGCAAGCTGCTGATGCAGAAGAAGGATGCCCCTCCGGGCGACCTCATCGACGTCGGCCAGGTCGGCGAGATCACCGGCATCGATCCGAGCCTGATCTCCTTCCTCGACAAGGGCGACTTCATCCCCGTGATCGCGCCCATCGGTGTCGGCGAGAACGGCGAGACCTACAACATCAACGCGGACGTCGTCGCCGGGAAACTGGCCGAGATCCTGCACGCCGAGAAGCTGGTGCTGCTGACCAACACGCCGGGCGTGCTCGACGAGAACGGCCAGCTGCTCACCGGCCTGACCCCGCGCGAGATCGACGAGCTGGTCAGCAACGGCACGCTGTCCGGCGGCATGCTGCCCAAGATCGGCTCGGCGCTCGACGCCGCACGCAGCGGCGTCAAGTCCGTACACATCATCGACGGCCGCGTCGAACACTGCCTGCTGCTGGAGATCCTGACCGACCACGGCGTCGGCACGATGATCAAGAGCAAGTGACGGACGCGGGCCGTCAGGCCCGCAGCAGCCCCCTCTCCCGCATCACCTCGATCACGCGCCCGGCGGCCTGCTCGGCCGTCAGCGCGGCCGTGTCGAGGCGGATCTCCGCCGCCTCCGGCGCCTCATAGGGCGAGTCGATGCCGGTGAAGTTCTTCAGCTCGCCGCGCCGCGCCTTGCGGTAGAGTCCCTTCGGATCGCGCGCCTCGGCCACCTCGAGCGGCGTGTCGACGAACACCTCCAGGAACTCGCCCTCGGCCATCAGGCCACGCGCCATGCGCCGCTCCGAGCGGAACGGCGAAATGAAGGCGGTAAGCACGATCAGACCCGCCTCGGCCATCAGACGCGCCACCTCGGCGACGCGGCGGATGTTCTCGACGCGGTCGGCGTCGGTAAAGCCCAGATCCTTGTTCAACCCATGACGCACGTTGTCGCCGTCGAGCAGGTACGTGTGGTAACCCTGCGCGTGCAACTGCTTCTCGACGAGGTTGGCGATCGTCGACTTGCCTGCGCCGGACAAGCCCGTGAACCACAGCACGCAGGGTTTCTGCCCCTTCATCGCGGCACGCGCGGCCTTGTCGACATCCACGTGCTGCGGATGGATGTTGTGCGCACGACGCAGCGCGAAGTGCAGCATGCCGGCGCCGACGGTGGCATGGCTGAGGCGGTCGATCAGGATGAAGCCGCCGGTGTCGCGGTTCTCGGCATACGGATCGAAGGCGATCGCCCGGTCCAGCCCGAGGTTGCACTCGGCGATGCCGTTGAGATCGAGCTTGCGCGCGGCAACGTGTTCGAGCGTATTGACGTTGATCTGGTGCTTGATCGAGGTGACGGTCGCCGTCACCGTGCGCGCACCGATCTTCATCAGGTACGGCCGGCCCGGCAGCATCGGCTCGTCCGCCATCCACACCAGCGTGCAGGCGAACTGATCGGCGACCTCGGCCGGCGCGTCCGCGCCCGAAAGCATGTCGCCGCGCGAGATGTCGATCTCGTCGGCCAGTGTCAGCGTCACGGACTGACCCGCCACGGCAAGCGGCAGGTCACCGTCCCGCGTGACGATGCGCGCCACCGTGCTCTCGCGGCCCGAGGGCTGCACGCGGACGCGGTCGCCGGGGCGCACGACGCCGCCCGCGATCGTGCCGGCGAAGCCGCGGAAATCCAGGTTCGGACGGTTCACCCACTGCACCGGCATGCGGAAGGGGCCGCGCTGCGCGCGCGCCTCGTCGACCTCCACCGTTTCCAGGTAGCCCATCAGCGTCGTGCCCCGGTACCAGGGCATGGTCGCCGACGGCTCGGTGATGTTGTCGCCGCGCAGGGCCGACATCGGGATGAAGGTCACGTCGGCGAGTCCCAGCCGCGCGGCGAAGTCCGAATAGTCCTCGACGATGGCGCGGAAGACCTCCTCGGCATAGCCCACGAGATCCATCTTGTTGATCGCCACGACGATGTGGCGGATGCCGAGCAGGTTCACGAGGTAGCTGTGGCGGCGCGTCTGGGTCAGCACGCCCTTGCGCGCGTCGACCATCAGCACCGCGGCATCGGCCGTCGAGGCGCCGGTGACCATGTTGCGCGTGTACTGCTCGTGCCCCGGCGTGTCCGCCACGATGTACTTGCGCCGGTCGGTCGAGAAGAAGCGGTAGGCGACGTCGATCGTGATGCCCTGCTCACGCTCGGCGGCCAGGCCGTCGACGAGCAGCGCGAAGTCGATCGCGTCGCCCTGCGTGCCCCACTTGCGCGAATCGGCCTCGACCGCGGCGAGCTGGTCATCGAACAGCATCTTGGATTCGTACAGCAGGCGCCCGATCAGCGTGCTCTTGCCGTCGTCGACGCTGCCGCAGGTGATGAAGCGCAGCAGGCTCTTGCGCTGGTGCGTCTCGAGGTACCGCCCGATGTCGGTGGCGATGAGGCCGGATACGTGCGCCATCAGAAATAGCCCTCTTGTTTCTTCTTCTCCATCGAGCCAGCCGAATCGTGGTCGATGATCCGCCCCTGCCGCTCCGACGTGCGTGTCAGCAGCATCTCCTGGATGATGGCCGGCAGCGTGTCCGCCTCGGACTCGATGGCGCCGGTCAGCGGATAGCATCCGAGCGTGCGGAAACGCACCTTCTTCATCATCGGCCGCTCGCCCGGCCGCAGCGGCATGCGCTCGTCGTCGACCATGATCAGCATGCCGTCGCGCTCGACCACCGGCCGCTCGGCGGCGTAATACAGCGGCACGATGGGAATGTTCTCGAGGTGGATGTACTGCCAGATGTCGAGCTCGGTCCAGTTCGACAGCGGGAACACGCGCATCGACTCGCCCTTGTGCTTGCGCGCGTTGTACAGCTTCCAAAGCTCCGGGCGCTGGTTCTTCGGATCCCAGCGATGCTGGGCGCTGCGGAACGAGAAGATGCGCTCCTTGGCGCGGCTCTTCTCCTCGTCGCGGCGCGCGCCGCCGAACGCGGCGTCGAAGCCGTACCGGTCGAGCGCCTGCTTCAGGCCCTCGGTCTTCATGATGTCGGTGTGGATGGCCGAGCCGTGCGTGAACGGGTTGATGTCCTTCTCGACACCTTCGGGATTCACATGCACGAGCAGCTCCATGCCCGTCTCGCGCGCCATGCGGTCACGGAAGGCGTACATGTCGCGGAACTTCCAGCGCGTGTCGACGTGCAGCAGCGGAAACGGCGGCACGGCCGGATGAAAGGCCTTCATCGCCAGGTGCAGCATCACGGCGCTGTCCTTGCCGATGGAGTACAGCATCACGGGATTCTCGGCCTCGGCGACCACCTCGCGCAGGATGTGGATGCTCTCGGCCTCGAGGCGTTGCAGGTGGGTCAGCGTCATCGGGGAGTCCGGTTGCGTGGGCGCAGGCGGTCGTTCGCCGGCGGGCCCCTATAATAAGCGACTCCCGATATGCCCGGTCACGAAACCATGCCCTCCCTTCCCGCAGCACGCGCAGCCCTGCTCGAGCGCCTGATCCCGGTCGCCCGCGAAGCCGGGCGCGCCATCCTCGACGTCTACGCGACCGACTTCGCCGTGCGCGGCAAGGACGACGCCTCGCCCGTGACCGAGGCCGACGAGCGCGCCGAAGCCATCATCGTGCGGGCGCTGGCGACGATCGACGCCGGCACCCCGGTCGTCGCCGAGGAAGCCGTGTCGGCGGGCAACGTGCCGCGCGTCGGCACGCGCTTCTGGCTCGTCGACCCGCTCGACGGCACGAAAGAGTTCATCTCGCGCAACGGGGAATTCACCGTCAACATCGCGCTGGTCGAGGACGGTGCGCCGACCGTCGGCGTCGTGCTCGCGCCGGCGCTGGACCGGCTGTTCGCCGGCGCGGTCGGCTGCGGTGCCTTCGTCGAGGAGAACGGCGCGCGCCGTCCGATCGCGGTCCGGCGCGTGCCGGAGGACGGGCTCACCGTGGTCGCGAGCCGCTCGCACGGCGACTCCGAGGCGCTGGCCGGCTTCCTGCAGGGGCGGCCCATCGCGGCGCTGAAGAATGCCGGCTCGTCGCTGAAGCTGTGCCTCGTCGCGGCCGGCGAGGCCGACCTCTACCCGCGTCTGGGCCGCACGATGGAATGGGACATCGCCGCCGGTCATGCCGTGCTGGCCGCGGCCGGCGGCCACGTGCGCACCGTCACCGGAACCGAGCTGACCTACGGCAAGCCCGGTTTCGACAACCCGCATTTCGTGGCCAGCGGCCCGGCTGCCTGAACCGCTCCCCGTGGAAGCCGCCCACCTCGTCCTCGCCTCGATCGGCGTGCTGATCGCGCTGCTCGCGCACGGGCGCATCGCGCCGGCCGTGCTGTTCACGACCTTCGCCTGCGTCTATTACCTGACCGGCCTGATCGACCAGCGCACCCTGCTCGCGAGCTACACCAATCCGGCCCTCGCGACGCTGATCCTGCTGCTGTGCGTGTCACTGGTGCTGGAGCGTTCGCCGTGGATCCAGCGTTTCTCCGAGGCGCTGCTGAACGGCAATCCGACCGTCGCGACCTGGCGGCTGGGCGGCTTCGCCGCCCTGTGCTCGGCCTTCCTCAACAACACCGCCGTGGTCGGCGCCCTGCTCGGCGCGGTGTCGCGCCAGCGCCGCATCCCGGCCTCACGGCTGCTGATCCCGCTGTCCTACGCCGCCGTTCTCGGTGGCGTCACGACGCTGGTCGGCACGTCGACGAACATGGTCGTCAATTCCTTCGTGATCGGCGCGGGACTGCCGCCGCTCGGCATGCTGAGCTTCGCGGCGGTGGGCATTCCGGTCGCACTGCTCTGCCTGCTCGCCCTGCCGTTCGCGGCACGGTGCCTGCCGGCCCGCCATCCGGCCGAGGACGAGAGCCGGCAGTCCTATTTCCTCGAGGCCCGCGTCGCGGAGGGCTCGCCGCTCGCCGGACGCAGCATCGAGGCCAACCGGCTGCGCGCACTGGACGGCCTGTTCCTGCTCGAGATCGCGCGCGGCGACCATCTCGTGACCCCGGTGGGACCGGATGAGGTGCTGAACGAGGGGGACGTGCTGGTGTTCACGGGCGAGGTCGGCAACATCCAGGCCCTGCAGCGCTTTCCCGGACTGGAGCTGTTCGGCCACCGCGCGGACGATCTGCTGCGCTCCAACCTCGTCGAAGTCGTCGTCTCGCACGAGTCCGAACTCGACGGCCGCACGCCCCGCGAAGTCGATTTCCGCACCATGTTCGACGCCGGCGTGGTCGGCATCCGGCGCGGCGAGAAGCGGATCGAGGGCCAGCTGGGTCGCGTGCCGCTGCGGGCCGGCGACTCGCTGCTGCTCGCGGTGGGACCGGACTTCGCGCATCACCGCAACCTCGAACGCAACTTCCGCGTCGTCGCCGGACCTGCGCTGCGCCCTCCGCTCAGCGACGCGCAGGGCCGTCTCGTGCTGGGCGGCTTCGCCGTCGTGCTGGCCGCCTCGGCAATGGGAGGGCTGCCACTGTTCGACGGCCTGCTGGCGCTGCTCGCGCTGCTGCTCGTCAGGCGGCTGACGAGCCTGTCCGAACTGCGCCGGCGCTTCCCGTTCGAGCTGCTGATGGTGATCGGTTCGGCGCTGGCGATCGCACGCGTGATCGAGAGCAGTGGCGCCAGTGCGCTGATCGCACAGGCGATGCGGGCCGGTTTCGACGGTTTGGGCGTGTGGGGCGCGCTGGCCGGCGTCTATCTGATCACGCTGATCCTGACCGAACTGGTCACGAACAATGCCGCCGCCGCACTGGCCTTTCCGATCGGGCTGTCGACGGCACAGGCCTTCGGAGTCGATCCGATGCCCTTCGTGATGGTGGTGGCCTACGGCGCGAGCGCGTGTTTCCTGATGCCTTCGGGCTATCAGACGCACCTGATGGTGTATTCGCCGGGGCGGTACCGGCTGATGGATTTCGTGCGGGCGGGACTGCCGATCAGCGTGCTGTACTCGGCGGCCGTGCTGGTGCTGGTGCCGCGGGTGTTTCCGTTCTGACGCAGGCGCTCAGGCGCCGGTCAGGCGTTCGACGAATTCGACCACCGTGCCGACGGTCTCGAAGGAACTGCCATCCACCTCGTCGTCGGGCACCTCGATGCCGAAGCGGATCTCGATCTCCTGGATCACCGCCAGCACGGCCATGGAATCGAGCTCGGGCACGCTGCCGAGCAAGGGCGTGTCCCGGTCGAAACGCAGACCGCGGCCGTCGAGCGCCAGCACGTCGTCGAGCAGTTCGAGCACTTTCTGCAAGGTGTTCAAGTCTTCAACCTCTTGGTTCGGGGCCGGCCGCCTGACACGCGCCTCGGGCGACGGCGAATCGCGCATTATACTTGCAAGTTCCCACGCGGCCGGTGCCGCGCTCCGATCGAACGAACCGGAAACGCATGAACAGCACGACACTGGTGCATGAACTGGTCCTCTCCGCCGCGCAGCGCGCGCCGGACGCGGCGGCCCTGACCGCGGGCACGCGGACGCTGCGCTACGGCGAACTGGCCTCGCTGTGCGAGGGCGTGGCGAGCGGGCTGGCGGCCTTCGGGCTGGCGCGCGCCGAGCGCGTGGCCATCTACCTCGACAAACGTCCGGAGTTCGTCGCGGCCGCCTTCGGCACCGCCGCCGCGGGCGGCAGCTTCGTGCCGCTCAACCCGCTGCTCAAGCCCGCGCAGGTCGGCTACATCCTGCGCGACTGCAACGTGCGCGTGCTCGTCACCAGCGCCGAGCGGCTGGCGCTGCTCGAGGCGGAGCTGGCCCAGTGCCATGACCTTCGCCAGGTCGTGATCACCGGCGACGTGCGCGAGCTGCCGCGCCTGGAGGGCGTCAGCACGCACCGCTGGGACGACCTGCTGCAGGCATCTCCGCGCGCCGGCTGCCGCGTCATCGACAGCGACATGGCGGCCATCCTGTACACGTCCGGCAGCACCGGACGCCCCAAGGGCGTCGTGCTGTCGCACCGCAATCTGGTCGCGGGCGCGCAGAGCGTGGCGCAGTACCTCGACAACCGCCCCGACGACGTGCTGCTCGCCGCTCTGCCGCTGTCCTTCGATGCCGGCTTCTCCCAGCTCACGACGGCCTTTCACGCGGGCGCCCGCGTGGTGCTGCTCAACTACCTGCTGCCACGTGACGTGCTCAAGGCCGTCACGCGCGAGCGCGTCACGGGCCTCACGGCCGTGCCGCCGCTGTGGATCCAGCTCGCGCGGCTCGACTGGCCCGAGGACACGGACGAACACCTGCGCTACTTCGCCACCACCGGCGGACGCATGCCCGTCGACACGCTGCGCACGCTGCGCCAAAAGCTGCCGCGCAGCCGTCCCTATCTCATGTACGGCCTGACCGAGGCCTTCCGCGCGACCTACCTGCCCCCCGAGCAGGCCGACATCCGGCCCAACTCCATCGGCAAGGCCATTCCCAACGCCGAGGTGCTGGTGCTGCGCGAGGACGGGTCGGAGTGTGCCCCGAACGAGCCGGGTGAGCTCGTGCAACGCGGCCCGCTCGTGGCGATGGGCTACTGGAACGACGCCGAGAAGACCGCCGAACGCTTCCGCCCCCTGCCGGCGCACCTGTCGTGCCGCTGCGACGGACTGGTGCTGCCCGAGATCGCGGTGTTCTCGGGCGACACGGTGCGTCGCGACGAGGAAGGCTATTTCTACTTCATCGGCCGGCGCGACGAGATGATCAAGACCTCGGGCTACCGCGTGAGCCCGACCGAGATCGAGGAAGTGCTGTACGCCACGCGCATGGTCGGCGAATGCGTCGCCTTCGGCATGCCGGATCCGGCGCTGGGCCAGGTCATCCACGTGGTGGTCACGCCGGTCGGCGACGAGCCCGTCGACCCCGAGGCGCTGCTGGCCGAATGCCGCGCGCGCATGCCGGCCTACATGGTGCCGGCCCGCGTCGAGGTCCGCGAAGGGCCGCTGCCGCGCAATCCCAACGGCAAGATCGACCGCAAGGCGCTGGCCGCCGCGGCCGGAGAGGAATCCTGATGAACGAACCACGCCCGGCGCCCGCGCACGCGCCCATGACCCAGTTCGCCGTCGCCGGCGACGAGCTGCTGGTCGGCGGCATCCCGCTCACGCGTCTGGCCGCGCGCGCCGGCGGCACACCCTTCTTCGCCTACGACCGCGCGCTGCTCGACGCGCGCGTGCGCGAGCTGCGCACCGCGCTGCCCGCCTCGGTCGAACTGCACTACGCGATCAAGGCCAATCCGATGCCCGCGCTCGTGCAGCACCTGACGCCGCAGCTCGACGGGCTCGACGTGGCCTCGGCCGGCGAGCTCGCCGTGGCGCTCAACGCCGGCTGTCCGCCGCGCGACATCAGCTTCGCCGGGCCCGGCAAGTCGCGCACCGAGCTCGAACAGGCGGTGGCGGCCGGAGTGCTCGTCAACGTCGAATCGCTGCGCGAGGTACGCGAGCTGGCGGAGATCTCGGCCCGTCATGGCTGGCCGGCGCGCGTGGCGGTGCGCGTCAATCCCGACTTCGAGCTGAAGAGTTCGGGCATGCGCATGGGCGGCGGCGCCAAGCAGTTCGGCGTGGATGCCGAGGCCGTGCCACAACTGCTCGCCGAGATCGGCACGCTCGGACTCGCCTTCGAGGGGTTCCACATCTTCGCCGGCTCGCAGAGCCTGCGCGCGGAGGCCATCGTCGAGGCGCAGCGCCTGTCCTTCGAACTGGCACTGCGGCTGGCGCAGTCGGCGCCGTGCGCGCCACGGCTGATCAACCTCGGTGGCGGTTTCGGCATTCCCTATTTCCCCGGCGACACGCGCCTCGACGTCGCACCGGTCGGCGCCAATCTGCAGACGCTGTCGGACGAAGCCGCGCGGCGCCTGCCCGGCGCGCGGCTGGCACTGGAACTGGGGCGTTATCTGGTCGGGGAGGCCGGCATCTATGTGTGCCGCGTCGTCGACCGCAAGGTCTCGCGCGACCGGACCTTCCTGATCTGCGACGGCGGGCTGAACCACCATCTGGCCGCGTCCGGAAATTTCGGTCAGGTGCTGCGCAAGAATTTCCCGGTGGCGATCGGCAACCGCATGAACGCGCCGGCCGGCGAGCCGGTCAGTGTCGTCGGACCGCTGTGCACACCGCTCGACCTGCTGGCCGACCGCATGCCGCTGCCGGAGGCCGGCCCGGGGGATTTCGTGGTCGTGTTCCAGTCCGGCGCCTACGGCGCCACGGCAAGCCCGCAGGCCTTCCTGGGCCACCCGCCGCCGGCGGAACTGCTGGTCTGAAGGGTTTCCCGGGTCAGGCGGCCGCCCGGGCCGCCTCGCCGCACACCGCGCAGGACGGATCGCGCACGACACCGATGCTGCGCCACTCCATGCGCAGTGCGTCGAGCAGGAGCAGACGGCCCGCCAGCGAACGGCCACAGCCGATCAGCAGCTTCATCGCCTCGGCCGCCTGGGTGGCACCGACGAGGCCCGTCACCGGCGCGAACACGCCCATCACCGCGCAGCGCACCTCCTCGACGTCTTCTCCTTCCGGGAACAGGCAGTGGTAGCACGGCCCGTCCCCGCGCAGGTCGAACACCGAGACCTGGCCGTCGAAGCGGATCGCCGCACCGGACACCAGCGGCACGCGGTGGCGCACGCAGGCACGGTTGACGGCATGGCGCGTGGCGAAGTTGTCGCTGCAGTCGAGCACGACGTCGGCCAGCGCCACCTGCGCGTCGAGCGCGTCGCCCTCCAGCCGCATCGCCAGCGTCTCGACCCTCACGCCGGGGTTGAGCCGGTGCAGCGTGCGCGCGCCGGAGGCGACCTTGAGGTCGCCGACGCTCTCGGCGGTATGCAGGATCTGGCGCTGCAGGTTGGTGAGGTCGACCGTGTCGTGGTCCGCCAGCACCAGCGTGCCGACACCGGCCGCGGCCAGGTACATGGAGGCCGGCGAGCCGAGGCCGCCGGCACCGAGCACAAGCACGCGGGCGCCGAGCAGGGCCTCCTGGCCCTCCACGCCGATCTCGGGAAGAAGGATGTGGCGGCTGTAGCGCAGGAGCTGGTCGTCGTTCATGTCGGGAATGGGGAAAGCCGGAGCGCCCGCAGCGGGCGCGGCAGGCGGATCACTTGTACTCGCGCAGTTCGACCGGGGTTTCGTCGTGGTCGCCGTGCGGATGCTGGTCGTAGACCTTGATGTAGACCTCGTTGGACTTCTTGATCAGGCGCTCGGGCGAGAGCAGGTTGTGGCGCTGGGTTTCCTCGCAGAAATACACGATGGCGCGGACCAGCTTGGCGTAGAGGCAGTTGTCGAGGTGGTAGCCGGCCTCGCGCAGCGCGTCCTCGATGAGTTCCAGCGAGTAGTCGAGGATGGAGTAGCGGATGCACAGCGACCGCGGCGCGGGTCCATCGGACACGGTCACGCCCTTGAGCGTGCGCAGCGCGGCTCTCGCGCGTTCGAGCTGGCCGGCCGGGGAAGCAGCGAAGCGCAGCTCGCGCTCCTTGATCAGGCCGGCGCCGGGCGACGGGTGCTCGTGTCTGCGTCCTGCCAGCTTGTATGCCGTTTCGCGTCGCATCGCCCCCGCCCTGGTGCGCCCGGTCAGTCCTTATTCTGGACGATCTGCTCACCCTTGAGAAGCTTGATGGCCTGGGCAAGCTGGTAGTCGTCGGCGCCGCCGAGCTCGAAGCGCGGCGCGGGCGGTTCGGCCTCGTCGGCCGGCGTGGCGGCCGACTCCTCGGCGCTCCGGGGCTTCTCGTCGGCACCGACGAGGTGGCCGATCAGGTCGGCCTCGCGCACGCGGCGTGCGGAACCGTTCTCGGATTCCTCGACGACCACGTCCGGCTCGATGCCCTTGGCCTGGATCGAGCGTCCCTTGGGCGTGTAGTAGCGCGCCGTCGTGAGCTTGATCGCGGTCTGGCTGTTGAGCGGCAGGATGGTCTGCACCGAGCCCTTGCCGAAGGTCTGGGTGCCGACGACGCGGGCGCGGCCGTGATCCTGCAGCGCGCCGGCGACGATCTCGCTGGCCGAAGCCGAGCCAGCGTTGACCAGCACGACCATCGGCACGTCGCGCGCGAAGGCGGGCAGCTTGCGGATGAAGTCTTCGCCACGGCCGCGCAGGTAGTCCTCGGGCGTGGCGAAGTACTCGCGACGCGCGTCCGGGGCACGCCCGTCCGTCGACACGACCAGCGTGCCCCGCGGCAGGAAGGCCGCCGAGACGCCGATGGCGCCGTGCAGCAGACCGCCCGGATCGTTGCGCAGGTCGAGCACGAGCCCCTTCAGCGGCCCTTCCTTGCCCAGCCGGTTCAGGTGCTCGACCAGCGACGCGGCGGTGTTCTCCTGGAACTGCGCCACGCGGACGTAGCCGTAGCCCGGCTCCAGCACCTTGGAGCGCACGCTCTGGATGCGGATGATCTCGCGGGTGATCTTGACCACGATGGGGGCGTTGTGGTCCTTGCGCATGATCGTCAGCGTGATGCTGGTCTTGGGCTTGCCGCGCATGCGCTTGACCGCCTCGGACAGCGTCATGCCCTTGACCGGCGTGTCATCGAGCTTGACGATCAGGTCACCGGCCTGGATGCCCGCGCGGAACGCCGGCGTATCCTCGATCGGCGAGACGACCTTGACGAAGCCGTCCTCCATGCCGACTTCGATGCCCAGCCCGCCGAACTCGCCCTGCGTGCCCTCGCGCAGTTCCTTGAAGGCCTCGGCGTCGAGGTAGGCCGAATGCGGGTCGAGGTTGCTCAGCATGCCGCTGATCGCGTGGTTGATCAGCGTCTTGTCCTCGACCGGCTCGACGTAGCCCTGCTTGATCGCGTTGAAGACGTCGGCAAACGCGCGCAGCTCCTCCACCGGCAGGGGCGCCGGGGAGCGGTCGGCCACGGCCGAAAAGTTCAGGCTGATCAACACCCCGGCGACCAGCCCGGTGAAGATCAATCCCAGTTTCTGCAGTTTGCTTCGCATGGCGACTCCATCCAATCCGTATGCACGCCGTCATCGCTTGCGCATCCAGCGCAGCGGATCGACCGGCTCCCCCTTGTGCCTGAGCTCGAAGTATAAGCCCGATTCCGGCACCCCCCCGCTGGCTCCGACGTAAGCAATCACGTCGCCTCCCGCCACCCGCTCGCCCTCGACGCGCAGCAGCGAGTCGTTGTTCGCGTAGATGGTCAGGTAATCGTCGCCGTGGTCGACGATGATGAGGTTGCCATAGCCGCGCAGCCAGTCCGAGAACACCACCTCGCCGGCGGCCACGGCACGCACCTCGTCACCGTCGTTGGCGCGGATGAACAGGCCGCGCCAGCGCGTACCACCGTCCCTTTGAGCGCCGAAGCGCGCGGCGAGTTCACCCCGCACCGGAAAGCCCAGCCGCCCCTGCAGCTTCGCGAACGGCACGTTGTCCGGAGCCCGTTCGGCCAACGGACCGGTGTCGATGCGGCCGACCGGCGGCGAGCCCGGCCGCGTCTGCGCGGCGCGGCGCTCGGCCTGCTTCTTCAGCAGTTCGATGACGCGCCCGAGCTGCTGCTCGTTCTCGCGCAGCGCACCGATCTCGCCTTCCTGGTCGCGCAGCGCGCGCGCCAGACCCGCAACCGTCTCGGCACGGCGCGCCAGCAGCTTTTCGAGCTGCGCCTGCTCGCGCCGCTGATCGGCCTCCAGCGCCCGGATGCGGTCGCGACGCTGCGCCGCGTCGGCCGCCAGCCGCTCCTGCTCGCGCAGGTCGGCGCGCAGCGCGTCGATCAGTCCGAGGCGTGCGCGGCCGAGGTGTTCGAGGTAATGCGCGTCGCGCGCGATCTGGTTCGGATCACCGCCCGACAGGAAGGGCGCGACGTCGCTGCTGCCATGCATGTAGTGGCGCCGCAGCAGCGCCGCCAGTTCGTCGCGGCGCGCGTCGATGCGCTCGGAAACCTCGCGCTGCGCGCGCTCGGCGGCCTGCAGGTCACGCTCGGCGGCGGCACGCTCACGGCCCAGCTCGCGCAGCTTGCGGCGGCTCTGCGAGACGGCACGCTCGGTCTCGGCCAGGGCCTGCGTCTCGCGCCCGTGCGAGCTGCGCGTGCGCTCGATCTCGGCCTCCAGTTCACGGATGCGCGACTGGGTCTGCTGCAGTTCGGCCTGACGTTCCTCGACCGGGGACGCGGCCAACGCCGGAGCCAGCACCGCCGTCAGCCACAGCGCCGGCGCGAGGAGCCTCCACGGCGACGATCGCGACGCCCTCACGGCCGCCGGTCAGCTCTTCGGACCGCCGTGACGCGCGACCTCGGCCTCGGCCTTGCGGATGGTTTCCTCGTCGGCGAGGTAATAGCTGCGCAGCGGACGCAGGTCGGCGTCGAGCTCGTACACCAGCGGCTGGCCGGTGGGGATGTTGAGCTTGACGATGTCGGCGTCGGAGATGCTGTCGAGGTACTTGATCAGCGCACGCAGGCTGTTGCCGTGGGCGACGATCAGCACGCGCTTGCCGGAGAGGATCTCCGGCACGACGGTAGTCTCCCAGTACGGCACGAAGCGCGCGACGGTGTCCTTGAGGCACTCGGCGCGCGGATAGCGCGCGCGCGGCAGCGAAGCGTAGCGCGGGTCGTCCCACGTCAGGCGCTCGTCACCGTCCTCGAGCGGCGGCGGCGAGGTCTCGTAGGAGCGGCGCCACACCAGCACCTGATCGTCACCGAAACGGGCGGCGGTCTCGGCCTTGTTGAGGCCCTGCAGCGCGCCGTAGTGACGCTCGTTCAGGCGCCAGCTGGCGTGCACCGGCAGCCACAGCTGATCGAGCTCCTCCAGTACGATGTGGAGCGTCTTGATCGCGCGCTTGAGCACCGACGTGAAGGCGCAGTCGAAGGTGAAGCCTTCCTTGCGGAGCAGCTGGCCGGCCGCGTGCGCCTCGGCCAGGCCCCGCTCGCTGAGATCCACGTCGGTCCATCCGGTGAACCGGTTTTCCTTGTTCCAGACGGATTCGCCGTGGCGCAGCAGAACGATCTTGTACATGAAGTCTCGGGACGGTGATTGCGAAGATCCCGGAGGCTCGTGCAATCGGGCTGCCCGAGTCCGGTGCGGTATTTTATACTAGTCTCTCTGTCTGGACGCTGACTCGCCCACGCCGACCGTGAACAACCCTTCCATCTTCGAGCTCATCGACAAGCACGAACACATCGAGACCGCGGCGCGCGCACTCAAGGCGATCGCGCATCCGCTGCGCCTGAAGATCCTGTGCGTGCTCGGAGACGGCGAGACCTGCGTGCAGGACATCGTCGAGGCGGTCGGCACCTCGCAGAGCAACATCTCGCAGCATCTGGCGATCCTACGCGACAAGGGCGTACTGCAGACCCGCAAGGACGCCAACCGCGTGTACTACCGCGTCGTCGACCAGCGGACGCTGCAGCTCATCGGCCTGATGCGCGAGGTCTTCTGCGGCGACCGTCACGACTGATCCCACCCCCGCAACGGAGTTTCAATTGAACGCAGATTTCCTGCAGAGCAACATGCACTGGGTGCTGCTCGCCCTGGCTTCCGGCACCTTCCTCATCGTCGACACCATCCGCTCCATCGCCGACAAGACCTCGATCTCCCCGCTGGACGCCACGCTGAAGATCAACCGCGACGAGGCGGTCGTGATCGACGTGCGCGAACAGGCCGAATATGCCAACGGCCACATCCCCAACGCCCGCCACATCCCGCTGGGCGAACTGGACCGCCGGCTGCCCGAGCTCGAGAAGCTCAAGGACGCGCCACTGATCCTGTGCTGCGCCTCCGGCGCGCGCTCGCGCACCGCGACGGCCAAGCTGCGCAAGGCCGGCTTCGACAACGTGTTCAACCTCAAGGGCGGCCTCACCGAATGGGAGAAGGCCGGCAATCCGCTGACCACCGGCCGCAAGCCGAAGGGCAAGAAATGACCGCGCCCGTGCGCATGTACACCAGCGCGGTGTGCCCCTACTGCATCCGCGCCGAGCAGCTGCTCAACCGCCGCGGCGTGACCGAGCTCGAGAAACTGCGCGTCGACCTCGATCCGTCGCTGCGCGAGGAGATGATGCGCATCACCGGCCGCCGCACGGTTCCGCAGATCTTCATTGGCGATTACCATGTGGGCGGCTGCGACGACCTGATCGACCTGGAGCGCTCGGGCCGACTCGATTCCCTGCTGGCCGGCGTGGCCGGTTGATCTCAACCCTTCGAAGACCTGGAACATGACCGAACAAGCCCAACCGACCTTCTCGATCGAAAAGATCTACGTCAAGGACCTGTCGCTGGAAATCCCGCACGCGCCGCAGATCTACCTGCAGCTCGACAACCCCAAGCTCAACATCGAGTTCGGCACCAGCGGCAAGCCGGTCGAGGACGGCATCTACGAGGTCACGCTGGTCGCCAACGTCTCGGCCACGCTGCCGGACGGCCGCACCGTGTTCCTGGTCGAGGTCGCGCAGGCCGGCATCTTCCAGCTGCGCAACATCCCCGAGAGCGATCTCGAGCCGGTCATGATGATCGGCTGCGCCAACATCCTCTTCCCGTACGTGCGCGAGACCGTGTCCGACACGCTGACCCGCGCGGGCTTCCAGCCGGTGCTGCTGCAACCGGTCAACTTCGAGGCCCTGTACCAGGCGCAGCAGGAACAGCGCGCCGCCTCCAACGACGAACAGGACCAGTAAAGCCATGAACGCCGCCGCCCGCAGTTTCGTCCTCGCCTCCGCGCTGGCGCTCGCTGCGAGCGGCGCGCAGGCCCTGCAGTACAACTCCGTGGCCGAACCGGCCCTGCTCTACGACACGCCGTCGGCGCAGGGCCGCAAGCTGTTCATCATCCAGCCCGGCACCCCGGTCGAGGTCGTCGTCGAACTCGAGCAATGGGCCAAGGTGCGCGACCCGAGCGGCGCCATCAACTGGATCGAACGCCGCGCCCTGAGCAAGCAGCGCACGGTCATGGTCACCGTCGACAAGGCCATCGCCCGCCAGTCGCCGGAAGCCGCCGCGGGCATCAGCTTCGAGGCCGTGCGCAACGTCGTGCTCGACTACGTCGCCCCGGCCGCCAACGGCTGGATCCAGGTCCGCCACCGCGACGGCACCGTCGGCTACCTGCGCGTCACCGAAGTCTGGGGGCTGTAAGCGCATGCGCATCGGCGTTTTCGGCGCCGGCGCCTGGGGCACCGCCCTGGCCGTCTGCTTCGCGCGCGAGCACGACGTCACCCTGTGGTCGATCGAGCCCGGACAGATCGACCGCATGGCCGCGACGCGCCGCAACGAGACCTATCTCCCGGGCATCGACTTCCCCGATCGCCTGTCCGTCACCGCGGACTTCGATGGCGCCTGCGACGCCGACCTGCATCTGGTCGCGACCCCGCTGGCCGGCCTGCGCGCCACGGTGCGCCGCCTGCACGCGCAGCATCCGGGCACGCCACTGATCTGGGCCTGCAAGGGCCTCGAAGCCGACACCGGCCGCATGCCGCACGAGATCGTGTTCGAGGAACTCGGCACCGACGCGCCCTGCGGCGTGCTGACCGGCCCCAGCTTCGCGGCCGAGGTCGGCGCCGGCATGCCGACCGCCGTCACGCTCGCATCCCCGAGCCGCGAGTTCGCCGAACGCTGGGTGCGCGCGCTGCACCAGCCGCGCTTCCGCATCTACGCCGGCACCGACATCGTCGGCGCCGAGATCGGCGGCGGACTCAAGAACGTCATCGCGATCGCCGCCGGCGTCTCCGACGGCATGGGCTTCGGCCTCAACGCCCGCGCCGCGCTGATCACGCGCGGCCTGGCCGAGATCACGCGGCTGGGCGTGGCGCTGGGCGCCCGCCCCGAGACGCTGACCGGACTGGCCGGCATGGGCGACCTGCTGCTGACCTGCACCGGCGACCTGTCACGCAACCGCCGCGTCGGCCTCGCACTGGCGCGCGGCGAGCGCCTCGCCGACATCCTGAAGAACCTCGGCCACGTCGCCGAAGGCGTGCCGACGGCGCGTTCGGCCGTCCGGCTGGCCGCACGGCTGGGCATCGAGATGCCGATCACCGAGGCCATCGACGCCCTGCTCCACTCCGACCATCTCGGCCCGCGCGACGCGGTCGAGCGCCTGCTCTCGCGCGAACCCAAGCACGAGCACGGCTGATTCAGTCCGCGCCGGCAAAGCCCTGCTGGCGCCACGCCTCGAACACCGTCACCGACACCACGTTCGACAGGTTCATGCTGCGGCTCGCCGCGAGCATCGGCACGCGCAGCCGCGCCCCGGACGCAAAGCCGTCGAGCACCTCGGGCGGCAGCCCGCGCGTCTCCGGACCGAACACCAGCACGTCGCCCGGCCGGTAGGCGACCGCGTCGTAGCGGCACTGCGCGCGCGTCGTGAACGCGAACATCCGCCGGCCGGCGAACGCCGCGCATGCCGCGGCCCAGTCCGCATGCACGCGCACGCGGGCGAGGTCGTGGTAGTCCAGCCCGGCACGGGCGAGCTGACGGTCCGACAGCTCGAAGCCCAGTGGCTCGATCAGGTGCAGGCGGACGCCGGTGTTGGCGGCCAGGCGGATCAGGTTGCCGGTGTTGGGCGGGATCTCGGGCTGGTACAGTACGACGTCGAACATCGGGACTCCGTCAGGGGGTTCGCGCAAGGACGACATTCTCCACGCGGACCGCGCCGGCGCGCTTGAGTTCACGTGCGAGCGCGTCGAGCGTCGCGCCGGTCGTCATCACATCGTCGACGACCAGCACCGACCGCCCGGCCACGACGCGCGCGTCGGCCGCGAAGGCGCCGCGCACGTTGCGCCGCCGCGCCGCCCCCTCCAGCGAGGCCTGCGGCGGACCGTCCCGCACGCGACGCACCGCGTCGAGCCGCAGCGGCAGGCCCCACGCACGCGCAAGCGGCCGGGCGATCTCCACGGCCTGATTGAAGCCGCGCTCGCGCAGGCCGCGCCGGTGCATCGGCAACGGCACGACACAATCGACCCCCTCCGGCCGCGCGGACTCGGCCAGAAGCCGGCTAAAATACGCGGCGAGCGCGAGCCGGTGACCGTACTTCAGCCCCTGCACGAGCCGGTCCACCGGAAAGGCGTAGGCGAAGCGCGCACGGCTGGCATCGAAGGCCGGCGGACGGCGCAGGCATCGCCCGCAGACACCGCCTCCGGGCAGCGGCAGTGCGCACACGCGGCAGGCAACGGCGCCGAGCACGGGCAATTCCGCCGCGCAGGCGGCGCACACCGGCGCGGCGGCCGAGGGCCCGCCGCACAGTTCGCAGTGCTGCGGCATCAGCGCCTCTCGCAGCGCGGACAGCCATCGCATCAGGTTCGACATGCGCGCCCTCCCCGCAACCCACACGCGCAACGCGCGCAAACAGCAAAGGACGAATCAATGACAACGGGATTGACCGCAGAGACTAGCGCAAACGCCTCCATCCAAGAAGGGGCACCGGCCCGGCGCTGGACCACGGCCGAGGTGGCCGCGCTGTTCGAGCGCCCGCTGCTCGATCTCGTCTTCGAGGCGCAGGGCATCCACCGCCGGCACTTCCCCGCCAACACGGTACAGCGCTCGACGCTGCTGTCGATCAAGACCGGCGGCTGCTCCGAGGACTGCGGCTACTGCTCGCAGTCCTCGCGCTACGACACCGGTCTCGGCAAGCAGGCCCTGATGCCGCTCGAGGAGGTGCTCGAGCACGCCCGCGCCGCCAAGGCCAAGGGCGCCTCGCGCTTCTGCATGGGCGCGGCCTGGCGCGGACCGAAGGACCGCGACCTGGAGCCGGTGCTGGAGATGGTGCGCGAGGTCAAGAAACTCGGGCTGGAGACCTGCGTGACGCTCGGCATGCTGCGTGACGGCCAGGCCGAGAAGCTCGCCGAAGCCGGGCTGGACTACTACAACCACAACATCGACACCGCGCCCGAATTCTACGGAAACGTGATTACGACGCACACGATGGACGACCGCCTCGACACGCTGGAGAAGGTGCGCGATGCCGGCATCCACGTGTGCTGCGGCGGCATCGTCGGTCTGGGCGAGGGTCGCCGCGGCCGCGCCGGCATGATCGCCCAGCTCGCCAGCATGGATCCGCCGCCCGACTCGGTGCCGATCAACAACCTCGTGCCCATCCCCGGCACGCCGCTCGCCGGCGCCGAGGACATCGACCCGTTCGAGTTCGTGCGCACGATCGCCGTGGCGCGCATCACGATGCCGCGCAGCGTGGTCCGCCTGTCGGCCGGCCGCCAGCAGATGAGCGACGAGATGCAGGCGCTGTGCTTCATGGCCGGTGCCAACTCCATCTTTTACGGCGACCGCCTGCTGACCACCGACAACCCGGAAGCCGACCGCGACGAGGCGCTGTTCCGCCGCCTCGGCCTCAACGCGGTCTGAGCCCCGCGCGCGGGCCACGCGGCCCGCGCCCGCCCAGCATGCACCCGGTCTGGCTGTTCGATCTGGACAACACGCTGCACAACGCCAGCGCCCACATCTTCCCGCACATCAACCGCAGCATGACGGCCTACCTGGCCGAGCATCTGGGCGTGCCGGAGGACGAAGCCAACGCGCTGCGCCTGGCCTACTGGCGGCGCTACGGCGCCACGCTGACCGGCCTGATCCGCCACCACGGCACCGATCCGCACCATTTCCTGCGCGAGACGCACCGCTTCGACCGCCTGCACGAGATGATGGTGTTCGACCGCGCGCTGTCCGCCATGCTGGCCCGCCTGCCGGGGCGCAAGATCGTGTTCTCGAACGGGCCGGCGGAGTATGTCGAGACCATCGTCCGCACGATGGGCGTGCGCCGCCACTTCGACGACGTGTTCGCCGTCGAGCACATGCGCTTCGAGCCCAAGCCCAGCCCGCACGCCTTCCGCCACCTGCTGCGCGAGCACCGCCTGCGCCCGGAGCGCTGCATCCTGGTCGAGGATTCCCCCGACAACCTGCGCACCGCCAAGCGTCTGGGCATGAAGACGGTGCTGGTCAGCCGGGGGCTGAGACGGCCGGCCTACGCCGACCTGAAGATCGCGTCCGTGCTGGAGCTTCCGCGCCGGCACGGACGGCTGCTCGGGCCTTAGTCCTCGCGCAGCCAGCGCGCCGCGTCCATCGCGAAGTAGGTCAGGATGCCGTCGGCGCCGGCGCGCTTGAACGCGAGCAGCGCCTCCATCACGCAGGCACGCTCGGCCAGCCAGCCGTTGGCCGCGGCGGCCTTCAGCATCGCGTACTCGCCGCTGACCTGGTAGGCATAGGTCGGTACCCGCAGCTCGTGTTTGACGCGGCGGACGATGTCCAGATACGGCATGCCCGGCTTGACCATGAACATGTCCGCGCCCTCGGCGATGTCGAGCCCGACCTCGCGCAGCGCCTCGTCGGAGTTGGCGGGGTCCATCTGGTACGTGTACTTGTCGCCCTGGCCGAGGTTGGCGGCCGAGCCGACGGCGTCGCGGAACGGGCCGTAGAAGCTCGACGCGTACTTGGCCGAGTACGCCAGGATGCGGGTGTGGATGAAGCGCTCGGCGTCGAGGGCGGCGCGGATGCGGCCGATGCGCCCGTCCATCATGTCGGACGGGGCGACGACGTCGGCCCCCGCGCGGGCGTGGCACAGCGCCTGCCGCGCGAGCGCCTCGAGCGTCTCGTCGTTCATGACGTAGCCACGCGGATCGTCCGGATCGATCAGCCCGTCCTGGCCGTGGCTGGTGTAGGGGTCGAGCGCGACGTCGGTGATCACGCCCAGCTGCGGATGAGCCGCCTTGAGCGCGCGCACGGCGCGCGGCACGAGCCCGTCCGGATTCCAAGCCTCCTCGGCGCCGGGCGTCTTCAGCGAGACGTCGATGACCGGGAACAGCGCCAGCGCCGGAATGCCCAGCTCGACGGCCTCGCCGGCCAGCCGGACCAGCCGGTCGATGCTCATGCGTTCGACACCGGGCATCGACGGCACGGCCTCGGTGCGGTCCTCGCCGTCGAGCACGAACACGGGATAGATCAGGTCATCCGCCGACAGGCGATGCTCGCGCATGAGGCGGCGCGAGAACGCGTCGCGGCGCATGCGGCGCATGCGGGTTGCGGGGAATGCGGGACCGGACCTCATGAGCAACTCCTTGTAGATCAGTGTGATGCGTAAATCTTCCGTCGCGCGGGAACCCTGCGGCGCGGCGGCACTCTGAAGAGCCGGACGCGCCCTTCGCGCTCCCCCGCTTCCCTCCCTGAGCGGGAGCCTTCCTCGAAGGCGTTCACCCCGGGCTCACGTCTCCTCGGCCCGGGGCTTTTCTTTTCCGGCTCCGGCTCCGGCTTCGTCACCGAGCCCCAGCCAGCCGCCCACGACCCGCTCGACTTCCTCCACGCCGGTCTTCTTCAGGCTGGAGAACAGCTGCACGCTGACCTGCCCGCCCAGCGCGGCGAGTTCGCGGCGCACCAGCGCCAGTGCGGCCGCGGCCTGGTTCTTCGACAGCTTGTCGGCCTTTGTCAGCAGGATGTGCATGGGCCGCCCGCTGGGCGCGTACCAGTCGATCATCTGCCGGTCGAGCGGCGTGAGCGGATGGCGCGAATCCATGATCAGCACCAGTCCGATCAGGTTCTCGCGCTTGGTCAGGTAGCGTTCGAGCAAGCCCTGCCACTGCTTGCGCACGTCCTCGGGGACCTTGGCATAGCCGTAGCCCGGCAGGTCGACGAGCGCCGCGCCACAGTTGAGGCGGAAAAAGTTGATGAGCTGCGTGCGCCCCGGCGTCTTGGAGACGTAGGCGAGCCGTGTATGGCCGGCCAGCGTATTGATCGCACTGGACTTTCCGGCATTGGAGCGACCGGCGAAGGCCACCTCGGCCCCCACGGGCGGAGGCAGGCCGGAGGTCTTGGCGATCGAGATTTCGAACCGGGCGTTGCGGAATATGGACATCGTGGCAGGACGCCGCGCGGAGCCCGGCATCGGAAGAAAAATCGGGCGTCGCGCAGACGCGGTGAGTTCATATAGAATACCGCGGTTTATGTATCCGCTCACAGCCTTGAGGACACCCATGATCAAGCGTTCCCTTCTGCTCTCGCTGCTTCTGGTCGCCGGCGGGCTCCACGCCCAGGGTCAGGCTCCGGACATGGATCGGGCCAAGCAGCTGGCCGAAACCATCTGTGCCGGCTGTCACGCGGTTGACGGCAACAGCACCATTGCCGACAACCCCAAGCTCGCGGGCCAGATCCCCGAATACCTCTACAAGCAGCTGCGGGACTTCGCTTCGATCAACGGCGCCGCCCCGGCGCGCGCCAACGCGATCATGAACTCGATGGTCGCCGCGCTCTCCGACGAGGACCGTCTCGCGCTGGCCCACTACTACGCTGGCCAGACCCTGACCCCGGAAGCCGCGCAGAACGCCGACACCGTCGAGCAGGGTCGCGAGATCTGGCGCGCGGGCATCCCGGCCAAGGGCGTTCCGGCCTGTGCGGCCTGCCACGGCCCGGCCGGTGCCGGCATGCCGGCGCAGTACCCGCGCCTCTCCGGCCAGTTCGCCAAGTACACCTTCGCGCAGCTCAAGGCCTTCCGCGACGGCGAGCGCGGCAACGACCCGGCCGAGATGATGCGCACCATCGCGCTGAAGATGACCGACAAGGAAATGCAGGCGGTCGCCGACTACGCCGCCGGCCTGCGCTGAGCGGAAACGGCATCACGCAAACGAAAAATGGCGGCCCCGGCCGCCATTTTTCGTTGACCGCGCGACCGCGCCTAGTCCGTCGCGGGACGCCGTCCGGCGCGCAGTCGCGCGATCTCGGCCGGCGAGAAGCCGGCCTGCAGGCGCGCGGCCTCGTGCAGCGGCGGCTGCGGCCAGGGCGCATCGAAATCCTCCAGCAGCGCCAGATACGTCGCTTCCGGCTCCAGGCCCCGCGCCTCGCACAGCCGGCGAAACCAGCGGTCACCGAGCGCGACGTGGCCGACCTCGTCGCGCAGGATGATGTCGAGGATGGCCAGCGTGGCCGTATCGCCGATCGCACGCAGCTTGCCCATGATGACCGGCGTCGCATCCAGCCCGCGCGCCTCGAGCACGCGCGGCACCAGCGCCATGCGCGCCAGCGGATCGTGCGCGCTGCGGCAGGCCATGTCCCACAGCCCGTTATGGGCCGGAAAGTCGCCGTAGTCGTATCCCAGCTCACGCAGCCGGCCGCGCAGCAGCGAGAAGTGCAGCGCCTCCTCGTCGGCCACGCGCAGCCAGCCGTCGTGGAAGTCGTCGGGGAAGCTGCGGTAGCGCGCGACGCAGTCGAGCGCGAGGTTGATGGCGTTGAACTCGATGTGGGCGATGGCATGGATCAGCGCCGCGTGCCCCTCGGGCGTGCCCGGCCGGCGCGGTCGCAACTGCTCGGGCGGCACCAGCTCGGGACGGTCGGGACGACCGGGCACCCGCAGCGGCTCAGGGTCGTCCGGGCCGGGCACCACGACCAGCCGCCCGGCCCCGCGCGCTGCGCGCAGCGCGCGCACGGCGGCACACTTGTCTTCCGGATCGCGGACCGCCAGCGCCTGCGCGGCGGCCAGATGGAGGGATTCGTTCATCGGCGCGATTGTAGTCCGGCGGCGGGCTGCAGGCGCGCGACCGATGGGCGATAATGCGGGCCTGACGCATCACGCTGGAACTGCCATGAACCCCATGCCACAAGACCTGCTCCCGATCGAGGACGCCCGCGCGGCGATCCTGCAGCGCCTCCGCCCGGTCGGGGCACACGAGCGCGTGCAGGTGCGCGACGCGCTCGGCCGCGTGCTGGCCGAGGACGTGATCGCGCCATGCAACGTACCGGCCCACGACAACTCGGCGATGGACGGCTACGCCGTGCGCTTCGCCGACCTCGCCGCCGACGGCGAGACGCGGCTCACGGTGGTCGGCAGCGCATTCGCGGGACGCCCCTTCTCCGGCCAGATCAGCGCCGGACAGGCGGTACGCATCATGACCGGCGCGGCGATCCCGGCCGGCGCCGACACCATCCTCGCGCAGGAGGCGACCCGCAGCGAGGACGACGCCGTCATCGTCGGCCCCGGCCACCGCCGCGGCCAGAACCTGCGCCGGGCCGGCGAGGACCTCGCGCAGGGCGGCGTCGCACTGCCCGCCGGCAAGCTGTGCGGCCCGGCCGAACTCGGGCTGATCGCCTCGCTCGGCATCGCCGAGGTCGCCGTATACCGCCGCCTGCGCGTGGCCTTCTTCTCGACCGGCGACGAGGTGGCCACCATCGGCCGCCCGCTCTCGCCGGGCCAGATCTACGACAGCAACCGCTACACGCTGTTCGGCTCGCTGACGCGGCTCGGCTGCGAGCTGATCGACATGGGCGTGATCCCCGACGACCCGGCGCGGATCGAAGCCACGTTCCGCGCCGCATCGGAGAACGCCGACGTGATCCTCACCAGCGGCGGCGTGTCGGTCGGCGAGGCCGATTTCATCCGCGAACTGGTCGACCGGCTGGGCGAGGTGTCGTTCTGGCAGATCGCGATCAAGCCGGGCCGGCCGATGGCGTTCGGCCGCGTCGGCAGTGCCTGGATGTTCGGCCTGCCGGGCAACCCGGTGGCGGTGATGGTGACCTTCCACGCCTTCGTGCGCGACGCGCTGCTGGCCCTGCAGGGCGTCGAGCCCCTGCCCCCATCACCGACCTTCGACGCCGTGTGCGAGACCGACATCCGCAAACGCCCCGGGCGACGCGAGTACGTCCGCGCGCGCTTCGAGTGGCGCGACGGCGCGCCGCACGTGGTCCCGGTGGGCAGCCAGGGCGCAGGCGTGCTCAAATCCATGTCCGACGCCAACTGCTTCATCGTGCTCGCGCACGAGAGCGCGGGCGTCACCGCCGGCGAGCGCGTGCCGGTCCAACCCTTCCACGGCCTGATGTGAGACCCCGATGAACCAGGATGCCCTGAAGAAAGCCGCCGCCCTCGCCGCGCTCGACCACATCGAACCCCACACCATCGTCGGCGTCGGCACCGGATCGACGGTCAATCACTTCATCGACGGGCTGGCCGAGATGCGCGGGCGCATCACCGGCGCCGTGTCGAGCTCCGAGGCCAGCACGCGCCGGCTGCTGGCGGCGGGCATCCGCGTGTTCGACCTCAACGACGTCGACGACATCCCGGTGTACGTGGACGGCGCCGACGAGATCGACCACGGCTTCGCGATGATCAAAGGGGGAGGCGGCGCGCTGACCCGCGAGAAGATCGTCGCGGCCGTGGCGCGGCGCTTCGTCTGCATCTGCGACGAGACCAAGCGCGTCGAGCGGCTCGGCCGCTTCCCGCTGCCGGTGGAGGTCATCCCGATGGCGCGCGCGCATGTCACGCGCCGGCTCGAGGCGCTGGGCGGCCACGTCGTCGAGCGCGCCGGCTTCGTCACCGACAACGGCAACCTGATCCTCGACGTGCACGGGCTCGCCATCACCGCGCCGGCCGAGCTGGAAAGCGAGATCGACCACATCGCCGGCGTCGTCACCAACGGCCTGTTCGCGCGTCGCGGCGCCGACCTGCTGCTGCTCGCGACCCCGGACGGCGTCCGCAGCCTCTCGCCCGTGGCCTGAGCCGCACGGCAACCGCCCCGTCGCAGCGCCGGCCGGAGCCGGCCGCAGGCAACAAAAAAGGCAGCGGGCCGGCCGCTGCCTTTTCGTCAAAGCCGGAAAACGATCACGCCGACGGCGGCACGTAGCCCTGCACCTGGTCGGCACCGTCGCCGAAGAAGTGGCGCTCCATCTGCTCCGCCAGATACTTGCGCGCGCGCGCGTCCATCAGGTTCAGACGGTTCTCGTTGATCAGCATGGTCTGGTACTTGACCCACTGCTGCCACGCTTCCTTGGACACGTTCTCGAAAATGCGCTGGCCGAGCGCGCCGGGCACCGGCGGGCGCTCCAGACCTTCGGCCTCGCGGCCGAGCTTGATGCAATGGACCATACGGGTCATGGCGTACCTCTCGTTGGATTTCTCTCAGACCGTGATTCTACCAGCCGCGCCGGCCCGTTCCCGGCTCACAGCTTCTTGACGAAGACCTTGGAGCGGCGCTGGTAGTTGTAGAGCTCGCGCTTCTTGCGCGGCAGCGCCTCGGGGCCGACCTCGACGAAGCCACGCTCGCGGAACCAGTGCGCGGTGCGGGTCGTGAGGATGAACAGGCGCTCCAGCCCCAGCGCGCGGGCGCGCTTCTCGAGCCGCTTGAGCAGCTGTTCGCCGAGCCCGGCGCGGCGGTACTCGTGCGCCACGGCCAGACACGCCAGCTCGGCCGAACCCTCGTCGCCGAACGGGTACAGCGCCGCGCAGCCGACCAGCACGCCGTCGTGCTCGACCAGCGTGAAGCGCTCGATCTCCTGCTCCAGCAGCTCGCGGCCGCGCCGCACCAGCGAGCCGTCGGCCTCCATCGGCTGGATCAGCGCGACGAGCGCGCCGATGTCCTCCACGGTGGCCTCGCGCATCCGGAACAGCGGGTCGCGCGTGACCACGGTGCCGACGCCGGCATGCGTGAAGAACTCGAGCAGCAGGCCGCCGTCCTTGTCGTAGTCGATCAGGTGCACGCGGCCCACGCCCTTGCGCACGGCACGGATCGCGCCGGGCAGGTAGTAGTGCAGGTCCTCGGTCAGCCCCTTCTGGGCGTCGAGCGCGCGCTGCGCCTCGTCCGCCGTGACCGACTCGACCAGGCTGCCGTCGTCGTCGAGCAGGCCCGGCGCGTCGCACAGGTAGACGAGCTTCTCGGCCTTCAGCGTCACGGCCACGGCCTCGGCCACGTCCTCCATGCTGAGGTTGAAGATCTCGCCGGCCGGCGAGACGCCCAGCGGCGTGATCAGCACGAGGTTCTGCTGGTCGAGGTCGGCGCGGATCTCCTCGTCGAGGATCTTGCGCACGGCGCCGGTGTACTGGTAGTCGACGCCGTCGACGACGCCCACCGGCCGCGCGGTGATGAAGTTGCCGCCGGTGACGCGGATGTAGCTGCCCGCCATCGGCGTGTTCGGCAGCCCCTGCGACAGCAGCGCCTCGACCTCGAAGCGCGTGACGGCCATCGCCACCTTGACGCATTCGAGCGCGGGCGCGTCGGTCACGCGCAGGCCGTTGTGGAACTGCGGCTCCAGCCCACGCCGCGCCATCTCGGCGTCGATCTGCGGCCGGGCGCCGTGCACGAGCACCAGCCGCACGCCCAGCGCGCACAGCAGGTTGCAGTCGTAGGCGAACCGCTGGGCGCGCTCCTGATCCGTCAGCAGCTCGCCACCAAAGGCGATCACGAAGGTCTTGTTGCGGAACGCGTGCACGTACGGCGCCGCGCTGCGCACCCACGCGACGAACTGCGCCGCCGTCTCGTCGGCGGCGAGGATGCGGGCTTCGGAGTTCTGGGAGTCGCGGTTCACGGGCGTCACCTCTGCGTCGGAATGTGCCGATTCTATCGGAACGGCGTTCCCGCGCGCGGCCGCACGGGGCTCAGAAGTCGCCCCACAGCGCCTGCATCGCGGCAAGCGCGGCGAGCCCCGCCGTCTCGGTGCGCAGCACGCGCGGCCCCAGCGTGATGCCTGTGCAGCCCGCGGCGAGGCACGCCGCCAGCTCGTCACCGCTCCACCCTCCCTCGGGGCCGATCAGCAGGTGGCATTCCCGCACGGGCCGCTCCTGCGCGGCGAACCGCCGGCCGCCGACGGGATCGAGGATCAGGCGCAGCGGGCCGTCGCGCGTGCCCGCGAGGTAGTCGCGCAGGTCCAGGACGGGCGCCACCTCGGGCACGCGGTTGCGCCCGCTCTGCTCGCAGGCGGACACCGCGACCTCGCGCCAGTGCGCCACGCGCTTGTCGGCCCGCTCGCCGGAGAGCCGCAGCACGCTGCGCTCGGCACGCACCGGGATCACGCCCGCCGCGCCCAGCTCGACGGCCTTCTGCACGACCCAGTCCATCTTGTCGCCGCTCGCCAGCGCCTGCACCAGCACGACGCGCAACGGCGACTCGCGCTCGGCATCACGCCGCTCGACGAGCCGCGCCGTCCAGCGCTTGCCCTGCCCCTCCAGCACGGCCTCCACCTCACCCCCACGGCCGTCGAACAGCACGATGCGCGCGCCGGCCGGCAGGCGCAGCACGCGCACGGCATGGTGGGCGACGGCCTCGGGCAGTTCGAGGCAATCGCCCGTCGGAAGCGGCTCCGGGGAAAAGAAGCGGGGAAGCATGGTGCTAGTATATGGGCTCATCACCACTCCGCGGGGACCCCATGCCCAACCCCTCGCATCGCCTGGCCCGCGCGCGGGCGCTCGAGTCGCTGGTCCGTGACGTCGCACGCGAGGTGATCCTGCCGCGCTACCTGTCCTCGGTCCGCAACTGCAAGACCGACGGCACGCTGTTCAGCGAGGCCGACCTGGAATCCCAGCGCCGCTTCGAGCGGGAGCTGCCCGGTCTGCTCGCCGGCCCGGTGCTGGGCGAGGAGATGGAGCTGGAGCACCAGCAGGCGCTGTGGGAGGAAGGCCGTCCGGGGCTGTGGTGCATCGACCCGATCGACGGCACGACGAACTTCCTCAACGGCATCCCGTTCTTCGCCGTGTCGATCGCGTATCTGGTCGACCACGAACCGCGCTTCGGCGTCGTCTACAACCCGGTCACCGACGAATCGTTCTACGCCGCGAAGGGCTCGGGCGCGTTCCTGAACGGCACGCGCCTGCCGCTGCGCGGCACGACGACGCGACTGGCCGACGCCGTGGCGGGCGTGGACTTCAAGCGCATCCCGCCGGAACTGGGCCAGGCGCTGTCGCGCAAGCCGCCGTTCTACTCGCAGCGCAACTTCGGCTCCAGCGCGCTGGAGTGGTGCTTCGCCGCCGCCGGCCGGCTCGACGTCTATCTGCACGGCGGGCAGATGCCGTGGGACTACGCCGCCGGCAGCCTGATCCTGTCGGAGGCCGGGGGCATCGGCATGGCGCTCGACGGCCTGCCGCTGATGGCGCCGCCGGGCGCCAAGCGCGCCGTGATCGCCGCCGGCAGCCCCGGCCTGTTCTCGCAATGGCGCGGCTGGATCGCCGCGCACTCTTCCTGAACGACTGCACCCATGTCCGCGAAACATCCGATCATCGCCGTCACCGGCTCCTCCGGCGCCGGTACCACGACCGTCAAGGACACCTTCGAACGCATCTTCCACCGCGAGGGCGTCAACGCCGCCGTCGTCGAGGGGGACAGCTTCCACCGCTACACGCGCGACGAAATGCGCCGGCTCATCGAGGAGGCCGAGGCCCGCGGCGAGCGCGGCATCAGCCACTTCGGCCCCGAAGCCAACCTGCTCGAGGAACTTGAGGCGCTGTTCCGCGGCTACGGCGAATCCGGCGTCGGCCGCAAGCGCGTCTACATCCACAACGAGGAACAGTCGGTGCGCTGGAACCTGCCGATGGGCACCTTCACCGAGTGGGAGGATCTGCCGGTCGGCACCGACTGCCTGTTCTACGAGGGCCTGCACGGCGGCTTCGTGTCCGACACGATCAACATCGCCAAGCACGCCGACCTGCTGATCGGCGTGGCGCCGATCATCAACCTCGAATGGCTGCAGAAGCTGCACCGCGACACGCGCGTGCGCGGCTACTCGGCCGAGGCCGTGCAGGACACCATCCTGCGCCGCATGCACGACTACGTGCACTACATCGTCCCGCAGTTCACGCGCACCCACATCAACTTCCAGCGCGTGCCGGTCGTCGACACCTCCAACCCCTTCGCCGCACGCGACGTGCCCACACTGGCCGAGTCGATGGTCGTGATCCGCTTCTCGAACCCGCGCGGCATCGACTTCCCCTACCTGCTCAACATGATCTCGGGCTCCTTCATGTCGCGCGCCAACACCATCGTGATCGAGGGCGGCAAGCTCGATCTGGCGATGCAGCTGATCCTGACGCCGCTGATCTGGAAGCTGATGGAGCGCAAGCGCAAGGCCATGTGAGCGCCACGCGCGACGGGGAAACTGCGGATTTCCGCGCCCCGCCGCCCTACCGCGGAGCAGCAAATTCGGGGATAATTTCGCCCTTTCCATCCGAGCCCTGCCCAGCGCCATGAGCCAGAAACGCAACGTCACCCCGCCCACGTTCAACCCTGTGACCGGCGCGGTGCGTGCGCTTGCGATGGATGCGGTGCAGAAAGCCAAGTCCGGCCACCCGGGCGCGCCGATGGGCATGGCCGAGATCGCCGAAGTGCTGTGGCGCCGCCATCTGCGCCACAACCCCGCCAACCCGAACTGGGCCGACCGCGACCGTTTCGTGCTGTCCAACGGCCACGGCTCGATGCTGCTGTACGCGCTGCTGCACCTGACCGGCTACGACCTGCCGATCGAGGAGCTGAAGAATTTCCGCCAGCTGCACAGCCGCACGCCGGGCCACCCCGAGTACGGCTACACGCCGGGCGTGGAGACGACTACCGGGGCGCTCGGCCAGGGCATCACGAACGCGGTCGGCATGGCCATCGCCGAGAAGGTGCTGGCCGCCGAGTTCAACCGCCCCGGCCACACCATCGTCGACCACCGCACCTTCGTGTTCCTCGGCGA
>Ga0182792_1000507_pt1 | contig 36082 bp, 34 predicted proteins | sample Passage237B_FD_130497 | JGI IMG/M metagenome (GOLD analysis project Ga0182792, IMG submission 130497) | Cellulose adapted compost microbial communities from Newby Island Compost Facility, Milpitas, CA, USA - Passage2 37B (version 2) (version 2) ...
GAGGCGGGTGCGACGGGCGGCGGATGAGGTGGTCGCTGTGGCGGCGCGCGCGGTACCCGGCGTGGATGTTGGCGCTGAGCGCCTGCGGCTTCGGCCCGCCCGCCGCTGCGGTCGCGGCGGGCGCCGGTTCCTCGTGCGCGGGCGTGGGGCGGCCCATGCGAGGGGCGGCGGTGCGTCAGCGCGCGCCGCCGCGCTCCTGCGCCACCAGCCAGTCGACGGTGCGCAGCATCTTCTCGAAGCCCTGCCCGTCCACCGCCACGGTGTACTTGCCGTTGACCACCATCGACGGCGTGCCCTCGATGCGCACGCGCGTGGCGAACTGCCGCGCGCGGTTGACCTTGGCGTCCACGCCGAAGCTGTTGTAGGTGTCGGCGAAGCGCTTGGCGTCCACCCCGTACTGCGCGTAGAACGGGGCAATCTGCTCGGCGCCCACGTTGGCGTTCACCGGCAGGCTGCGCTGCAGGTGGATGGCGGCGAACATGGCCTCGTGGCTGCGTTCCAGCACGCCCAGGGTCTCGGCGGCGTAGAAGGCGCGGGCGTACGGCGTCCAGAAGCCGCCGAAGGCGGCCGGCACCGCCACCACGTTCACGTCCGCCGGCTGGCGGCGCTTCCAGGCCTGCAGCACCGGCTCGAACTGGGCGCAGTGCGGGCAGGTGTAGCCGAACACCTCGACCACCTCGACCTTGCCGGCGACCGGCTGGAACGGCTGGCCGTTGGGGATCTCGACGAAGTCGACCCCGGCCACCGGGGCCGGGCCGCTGGGCGGCTGCGGCGCGGGCGCCGGCGCGGCGGGCGCGGAAGCGCCTTCGGCCGGTGCGGCGGGCGCGCCCGCGGCGGGGGGCTGCCCGGTGGCGGCCGGCGCGTCGCCGGCGGGAGCGGAGGCCGGGGCGGCCGGCGCGGCGCCGGTGTCCGGCTGGGCAGGCGCAGGAGCGTCGCCCTGGCCGGAACAGGCGGCCAGGCACAGCAGCAGCGGCAGGAGAAGGCTCAGGCGCGTTTTCATCGTCGGGTCTCCAGGCGGGTCAGGGTCGGCCAGCGGCCGTCAACGGGAAGTCGGGGAGGAGGAAGCGCGTTCGCGCGCGATCAGCCAGCCGGCCGTGCGCAGCATGTCCTCCGGGGCGGCGGGCTGCACCACGTAGCGGCCGGCCACGACCAGGGCCGGCGTGCCCGGCAGCCGCGCGTTGCGCACGAACGCGGCGGCGCGCCGCCGCTGTGCCTCCACCGCGGGCGAGGCCAGCGCCGCGCGGAAGCGCGCCGGGTCCACCCCGTGGCCGGCGTAGAAGGCTGCCAGCTCGTCGTCGGTCGGGTTGCGCGGCACGCTGCCCTGCACGTGCAGCGCATCGAACACCGCCGGGTGGGTGCGGGCGGCCACGCCCAGCTCGGCCGCGGCGAAATAGGCGCGGGCCCAGTCGTCCCAGTAGCCGCCGAACGCGGCCGGCACGGTGACCATGTCCACGTCCTGCGGCAGCCCGGCCTTCCAGCGCCGCAGCACCGGCTCCAGGCGGGCGCAGTTCGGGCAGGGGTAGCCGAACACCTCCGCCACCTCGATGCGCTGCGCCTTGCCGGCCCACGGCTGGCCCTCGATGCGCACGTAGTCCTGGCCTTCGACCGGGTCGGCGGCGTGGGCGGCGGCGGGCAGCCAGGCCAGGATGGCGAGCAGCAGTCCGGTCAACAGCGACTTCATCGGCGGGATCCTGTCGTGGTGGGCGGCCGCGGCGTCCGCCGCGGGGCGGAAAAAACGACGCCGGCCTGTGGGCCGGCGCAGACTGGAGAGGGACCGCGTCCCTCGGACCGCGGCCGCGCCGCGAAAGTTCACGAGCGCGGCGGGGCCTCGGCCTGGACGTCGTCGGCGCGGTCGTGCAGGCCCTGCAGGTAGCTGGCCAGCGCGCCGATCTCCTGTTCGGTCAGCTTGCCGGCCACCTGCGCCATGATGTTGAACAGCGCCGGGTCGCGCTCGCTGGTCACGCCGGCCTGGTATTCCTTCAGGCGGCGCGCGGTGTAGTCGGCCATCTGGCCGCCCACGTGCGGGTAGGCCGGGCCGGGGTTGCCGGCGCCGGTCGGGCCGTGGCAGGCCAGGCAGGCGGGGATGCCGCGCTCCGGGTCGCCGCCGCGGTAGAGCCGCTGCCCGATTTCGTAGAACTTCATGCCCGCGTAGGGGCCGTCGGCCACCGCGGTGTCGTCGGCCACGCCCGCGCCGGACTTCTGCCGGGCGTAGTAGGCGCCCACGTCGCGCATGTCCTGCGGGCTGAGCGCCTGGGCGAAGGGCACCATCACCGCGGCCATGCCGCTGTGGCGCTCGCCGCTGGCGAACAGCGCCAGCTGCCGGGCGATGTAGCGCTCGCTCTGGCCGGCCAGGCGCGGATACTGCGGGTCGCTCGGGTTGCCGTCGGCGCCGTGGCAGGCGGCGCAGGCCGCGGCCTTGCCCTGGCCGGCCTCCGCATCGCCCCACTGGGTCTTGCTCAGGTCCACCTCCAGCGGCGCGGTCTGCACCGGGGCGTTGTCCGGCACCGGCACCACCGTGGTCTGGGCGGCATAGGCGGCGACGGCGGTGACCGCGACGGCCAGACCGGCAAGGGCGAAAACGCGAGCGTGGCGCATGCTAGAGCTCCGGGAACCTCGATCGGCACGACCGGCGAACGCCGGCCGCGAAACGGCGGGATTATCCCCGCGCCGGGGCGGCACGGTCAACGAAACCGGCCGCCGCGAAGGCCGCCGGCCGCGGGCGCGCCGGGGCGTGCGATCCTATGCCCATGTCCAGTCCCCTCGAAAAAGCCCGCTACCTGGGCTCGGCGCACACGCCGTCGCAGCTGCCGCCGGACGGCGGCCACGAGGTGGCCTTCGCCGGCCGCTCCAACGCGGGCAAGTCTAGCGCGCTCAACGCCCTGACCCGGCAGAACGCGCTGGCGCGCGTGTCCAAGACGCCGGGCCGCACCCAGCAGCTGGTGTTCTTCGAGGTGGCGCCGCAGCGCTACCTGGTGGACCTGCCCGGCTACGGCTACGCCAAGGTGCCGATGGAGATGAAGGCCCACTGGCAGGGTTTCCTCGACGGCTACTTCCGCCAGCGCCAGGCGTTGCGCGGGCTGGTGGTGGTCATGGACATCCGCCATCCGCTGAAGGAATACGACCGGCAGATGCTGGACTACGCCGTCGGCCGCGGCCTGCCGGCACACGTGCTGCTGACCAAGGCCGACAAGCTCGGCCGCGGCCAGCAGGCGCAGGCGGTGCAGGGCGTGCGCCGCGAGCTGGCCGCCGCCGGCGCGGGCACGGTGGGCGTGCAGGCCTTCTCCAGCGAGTCCCGCCAGGGCGTGGACGAGGCGCGCGCGGTGGTCGCCGGCTGGCTGGCGCTGTAGCGCGGGCCTTCGCGCGCGCCGGCGTGCCGGCCGCCGCCTTTGCGCTGTCCGTGCCGGCGGAGCGCCCGGCCCGGGCGGCACCGGCGCTCCGCCCGGCATCAGCCCCTCGCGGGACCTTCCAGCGGGAACACCGCGGCCTCCACGGCCGCCGCGAGGGCCGCGCGCTCATCGCAAAAGTGCCGGACCTCGCCGACCCGGCCGCGCTCCTGGTAGTACACGTCGAAGCCGCCGCGCGCCGGGACGCAGTACCAGCCGTCGAACGTCTTCGGCGACCAGTGCAGCCATTCGCCGTCCGCGTCGAAACCGCGCAGCCTGCGCGGGAGATCCGGGACCAGCGTCCACAGCTCGTCGAAGCGCGAGCGGTCCCCGCCCAGATGTTCCGCCACCAGGTGTTGCAGGTAGTCGGTCAGGTACCGGGCCGTCGCGGCTGCGGGAATCGGGCCGGCCGCCTCGCGCGCCGGCCCGTGCGAACCCCCGGCATCGGCCGGCACCGCCGCCGCCTCGCGGTACGCCTGCGGCGGATCCGCCAGTCCGGGATGCGTCCGCCAGTAGCCCTCCCCGTGGAGGCGCAGCATGGCCCAGTGCCAGGCCTCGTCATGGAAGGCCAGCCCGCGCAGCCTGCCGGGCGCTTCGTACGGGTAGCACGCGAGCGCCGCCGCGCGGGCCTCGGCGGTCGGGAACGCGCCGTAGCGCTCCAGCACCCACGCGTACATGCGGCGCTCGTGCGCCAGATACGCCAGGTATTCGGCCTCGGTCCAGGTTTCGGGTTCCATGGCGCCGGGTGTGTCGATCGTGGGCCGGCCGGGAAGCGGACCGCGACGTCAGCGCCACGCCTGCGGCGCGTCCGGGCCGGACGTGCCCTCCCGCAGGCGCGCCCACACCTGCCGCAGGCCGACGAGGTGGACGATACCCAGCGCCAGGCAGATGCCGGAACTGGCCAGCCAGAAGCCGAGGCTGTTGCCGGGGAAGTGGGCCATCAGCGGCGCGAAGGCGACTCCGCGCGCCAGGTAGACGCCGGCGATCCCGCACAGCACCCAGCGCGCCAGCGGCAACCTGCGGATGGCACCGGCGCCGGAGAAGGCATACAGGGCCCAGGCGGCCAGGATGGCGGCGATGGCGAGCGTGACGAGGGCCGGATACGGGTGGCCGGCCGCAGCCATCTGCGCCATGTGCTCGCCGGCGCCGAGGGCACGGTACCAGGGTGCGCCGAACACGATGCAGCCCAGGTGCAGCAGGGCCGCCACCGCGCTCGAGGCGCCGCCGACGACCAGGAACCGGTTGATGGACCTGTCCATGATTTCCCCTCTCGCGGTGGCCGGACCGATGCCGGCAAGGCCCGCGGTGTCGTGCTCCCGGGCGCCGGGCCGGAAGCGGCGGCGGGCGGATGCGCTCCGGGAGGATCGCATGGAACTTCCTGCGAGGCCTGGCGCGATCGGTTCGCAGGAGGCGGCAGGCATCCCTCGGTGCGGAGATCGAACCCGGTGTTTCCCGTCACACCGCCACGTCGAACAGCCGGCCCACGACGTGGGCGGCGACCATCGCGGCCGCGCCCCAGAAACCGACGCGCAGCGCGCCGCGCAGCGGCGCCGCGCCTCCGGCCCAGGCGGCCAGCGCGCCGGAGAGCAGCAGGCCGGCCACGGTGCTGGCGGTCACCACGGCGGTGGTGTGACCGGCCGGCGCCAGCTGGGTGGCGGCGATGGGCAGCATGGCGCCGGCGCAGAACGCCGCCGCCGAGGCCATCGCGGCCTGCACCGGGCGGGCGCGCAGGTTCTCGCTGATGCCCAGTTCGTCGCGGGCGTGCGCGCCGAGCGCGTCGTGCGCGGTGAGCTGCTCGGCCACCTGGCGCGCCAGCGCCGGGTCCAGCCCGCGCCGCTCGTAGATGCGGGCCAGTTCGTGCAGTTCGTCCTCGGGCGCCTCGCGCAGTTCGCGGCGCTCCACCGCGATGTCGGCCTTCTCGGTGTCGGCCTGCGACTGCACCGAGACGTACTCGCCCGCGGCCATGGACATGGCCCCGGCCACGGTGCCGGCGATGCCGGCGGTCAGGATTTCCGCATGGCCGGCGCCGGTGGCCGCCACGCCCACCACGATGCCGGCCACCGAGACGATGCCGTCGTTGGCGCCCAGCACGGCCGCGCGCAGCCAGCCCACGCGCGCGGTGCGGTGCGCTTCCGGCACGCGGCTGGGGGAAGGGGGCTGGGGGGCCATGGTGCGCTGCTCTCCGTGCATCGCGGGCGGCCCGGGAGCCGCTCCGGCGGAAATCTGTAACTCCGGGACCGCAACGTATCCGGTACGGCCGGCAGGCTATAGTGCGAGCCCTCGCGGGGGGCTGCGCCCGCCGCGCGTCCGCATACCTTCATCCAGCGAGCCGCCCTTGTCGAGCCCCAGCCACGTCGCCGATACGCCAATCACGCAGCGCAGCCAGCTGCTGGAGTACGTGGCTTCCGGCGAGAAGCCCGGCGACGCGTGGCGCATCGGCACCGAGCACGAGAAGTTCGGCTTCCGCCTGGACGACCTGCGCCCGCCCGCGTTCGACGGCGAGCGCGGCATCGAGGCGCTGCTCAAGGGCCTGGTCCGCTTCGGCTGGCAGGCGGTGGAGGAGAACGGCCGCACCATCGCCCTGACCCGCGACGGCGCGTCGGTCACGCTGGAGCCGGCCGGGCAGCTGGAGCTGTCGGGCGCGCCGCTGGAGGACATCCACCAGACCTGCACCGAAGTGGGCAGCCACCTGCGCGAGGTCCGCGAGGTCGCCGACGCGCTGGGCCTGGGCTTCCTGGGCATGGGCTTCCAGCCCAAGTGGTCGCGTGCGGACATGCCGTGGATGCCCAAGGGCCGCTACAGGATCATGCGCGAGTACATGCCCAGGGTCGGCAACCTGGGCCTGGACATGATGACCCGCACCTGCACCGTGCAGGTCAACCTGGACTACGCGTCCGAAGCGGACATGGTGAAGAAGTTCCGCGTCTCGCTGGCGCTGCAGCCGGTGGCCACGGCGCTGTTCGCCGACTCGCCGTTCACCGAAGGCCGGCCCAACGGCTACCTCAGCTACCGCTCGCACATCTGGACCGACACCGACCCGGACCGCACCGGCATGCTCGACTTCGTGTTCGAGGACGGCTTCGGCTACGAGCGTTACGTCGACTACCTGCTCGACGTGCCCATGTACTTCAGCTACCGCGACGGCGTGTACCACGACGCCAGCGGGCAGAGCTTCCGCGACTTCCTCCAGGGCAGGCTGCCGGTGCTGCCCGGCGCGCTGCCGACGCTGCGCGACTGGTCCGACCACATGACCACCGCCTTCCCCGAGGTGCGGCTGAAGAAGTACCTGGAAATGCGCGGCGCCGATGGCGGCCCGTGGAACCGGCTGTGCGCGCTGCCGGCGTTCTGGGTGGGCCTGCTGTACGACGATGCGGCGCTGGACGCGGCCTGGGACCTGGTGCGGGACTTCACCCGCGCCGAACGCCACGCGCTGCGCGACGGCGTGCCCAGGCACGCGCTGAAGCTGCCGTTCCGCGGCGGCACGGTGCGCGAACTGGCGATCGAGGCGCTGAAGATCTCCGCCGCCGGCCTGCGCCGGCGCGCGCGGCTCAACGCCGACGGCACCGACGAGAGCCGTTTCCTCGAGCCGCTGGTGGAGTTCGCCGAGGCCAACGAGACACCGGCCGAGCGCAAGCTGGCGCTGTTCCACGGCGCGTGGGGCGGCGACGTCGACCGCGTGTTCCGCGAGTTCGCCTACTGACGAAGCCGCGCCCGCGGCATGCCGGGCGCCGGCGTCGCGGGCGGGTCCGGCGGGACGGGCGCGCCCGGGACGCCGGCCGGCGACCCGGGCACGCCCGGCGCATCACTTGCCCTTGCGGGCCAGCGCATCCACGGCCAGGACCAGGAACATGTAGTTGGTCTCGCCGCCGCCCATCACGTACTCGGTCTGCTGCCAGAAGAACGGCCAGGTCTTCAGCTCCGGCAGGTCCGGCCGGATCAGCGCGGTGCCCGAGATCACCCCGCCCGGGATGTGCGACCAGTCGGCGCGGTTGACGCCGTAGGCCACCTCGGCCGAATGCGCGCCCACGCCGGAAGCGAAGGAGATGGTGTTGCTGCCCGGGTGCACGCCCAGCACGAAGTTCAGCGCGTTGGCGTACACCTCGCTGTCGGCCAGCTCCGGCCACGCCTTGTGCACGAAGTACTGCTTCACGCCGAACTCCTGGATGCCCCAGCCGGCGCCCCAGATGTGCGGGCGGTAGGGCACGCCGTAGGGAGTCTCGGCGGCCTGCTGGCGCACCCGCTGCTGCTGCCCGGCGACCGCGGCGCGCACCGCCTCGACGAAGGCGGCGTCGCCCACGCGGCCCATGACCCGGCCGATGGCCCAGGCGGTGTCGTCGATCTTGGCCACGATGTCGCCCTGCATGGCGACCAGCCGTCGGGTGTAGTCCTTCTTGCCGGTGGCCAGGATCAGCTCGGCCAGGGAGAAGGCGCGCGCGGCGGTGTCGTCGCTGCGGTCGAAGGCGCGGGCGAACAGGTCCTCCGCCGCGGCCAGCGCCTCGCGCGAGAGGTCCGGGTCGTACGCGCGCAGCACGCGCGAGGCCGCGGCCAGGCCGGCCACCACCTGCAGCTCCCGGTTGGGGTTGTCCTCGGTGAACACCCAGCGGTCGTCGGACTCGGCCGGGGCTTCGCGATGCACGCCGGCAGGCGTGGCGCCGGTGGTCGGCTGCACCTTGCCGTCGGTCTGCGAACCGGCGTCGCCCAGCAGCACGTACTGCCGGATCGAGGGCGAGATGATGCCCCGGTACAGCCGCCCCATCGCGCGGTAGCCGCCCAGCACCGATAGCAGGCCGTGCTCGATCTGCTGCAGGGCGTCGTTCCTGCCGTCGGGGCGGTGGATCTCCACCACCTGGGTGGCCTGGTCGATGGTGGTGGCGTCGTGGTCCAGGCCGAACTCCTCGACCATCATCGCCAGCAGCCACACCGTGCCGATCTGCGATTCCACGCGCAGGTCGTAGTCGCCTGCGTCGTGCCAGCCGCCGCGGTTGAGCCCGGGCACCGGCTGTCCCGGCTTGAAACCGGTCAGGGTGGAGGGCCCGGAGACGTAGCCGTCGATGTGGTTGAAGCCGACCGGCGACATCAGCGCGTCGTCGTGGTGGCAATGGTCGTGCCAGACGCGGTAGCGCTCGTTCACCCGCACGTGGCACATCTGCACCGGCAGGAAGTACTCCAGCGTCGGCTGCCACGCGTGGCGCGCGAACACGTCGTCGCCGATGCGGAAGGCGTGCGAGGTGCGGCCGCGGTAGCGCACTTGGTACATGCCCGGCTCGCGCACGGCGGAGAAGTCGTAGCGCAGGTAGTGGTAGCGCAGGAACTCGCCCCACGCCTCCGGCCGGCCGCGGCTGACCACCTCGCTGCCGCCGGGGGTCATGCGCAGCAGTTCCACCTCGTCGGCGGCGCGGTCGCGCCCGTCCTGCTCGATCACCGCGAACTTGCGCTGGCCGGTGGCGTAGCCCACCTGCGACACCTGGATCACCGGCGTGTAGCGCCAGCCGTCGACCGTGTGCGGGGTGATGGTCCACTCCACCGCGTTGCGGGTGGCGCCGGCCGGCACCTGCGCGCGCACGATGTACCAGCCGTTGTTGTGGTTGCCGCGGCCGTCCCACAGCTCCAGGTCGCCGCCGCGGACGCGCTCGATGCGCATGCGCTGCAGGTCCGACTCGGGCGCCACCACCAGCGAGCGCCCGCGCGCCAGCGGCGCGGCCAGCCATTCGCCCTGGTGCTCCACCAGCGGGCCGTTGGGCTGGCGCGGGAAGATGCCCGACTGCCCGTCCATCAGGAACGACTTGCCGAACAGGTCGCCCGGGAACAGCTCGAAATTGAAGCCCACCTTGCCCACCCATTCGGGCGGCAGCGGCTTGTCCAGATCCAGGCTGACGCGGAAGCTGTCGCCCTCCAGCGCCTGCACCGAGACCCGGTACTGCAGCTTCAGGTCCGGGTACTCGATCGGGTTGAAGCCCTTGCGGTCCTTGCTTTCGTCCGGATAGGCCAGGGCCTGGGTGACGCGGCCCGCGGCGCGGTCGACCACCGCCTCGCCCACGCCCTTGGGCATCGGCGACCACTGGCCGGGGGACACCTCCAGCCGCAGGTCGCCGTTGGCGGCGGTGCGCACGCCGTGCTGGATCACGGTCACGCCGGTCTGGTGGCCGTCCGGGTAGATGTCGGCGAAGACGGTGACGTCCAGGCCGGGCTTGGAGAAATACCCCTTGTCGTTGAGCTCGAGCCGGTCGCTGGCGGCGGCGGTGGCTGACAGCGCTGTCAGCAGCGACAGCACGAGCGGCATGGATCGCTTCATTACTTTCCTCCCCTCTGCGGATGCACCGGCCCGCCCGGAGGCGCGGCCATGGCTGCGGGCGGCGCCCGCTGCGGGCCCAAGCCTACCCCATGTCGCGCGGCGGCACAGCGGCGGCCGGCCCGCGCCGCCGGTGCCTGGCCGGCGCGCGTGGCGGGCCCGGGCGCGGAGGCGCGCGGTCAGATCCAGCGCCGCCAGCGCCCCAGCGCGATCGCCCCGCCGGCGAACAGCGCCATGCCCGCGACCACGCCCCAGAACCCGGCGTCGGCGCTCTCCAGCACCCCGGCCTGGAAGTTCATGCCGAACACGCCGGCCACCGTCGCCAGCAGGCCGGTGATGACGGTCACGAAGGTCAGCAGGCGCATGGAGCGGTGCGTCTGCAGCGCGGTCTGGCTGCTGAACAGGTCGAAGCTGCCGATCACCAGCTCGCGCGCGTTCTCCACCAGGTCCATGGCGCGTTCGAAGCGGGTGTCCAGCGCGGCGAAGTGGCGCTCGGCCTCGGTGCCCGGCGCGCGGAAGTCCGGACGCGACAGCGCGCCGAACACGTCGCGGTGCGGCGCCAGCATGCGGCGCAGCCGCGAGGCCCAGCGACGCAGCCGGCGCAGTTCGCCCAGGCAGTTCTGCGAGTGGTCCTCCAGCACGCCCACCTCCAGCCGCTCGATCGCCGCCTCGAACCGCGTCACCTCCCGGAAATAGGTGGAGAGCTGGCCGTCCAGCAGCGCGGCCACGAAGCTCTCCGCGCACAGCGCGCCCAGGTCCGGCGCGTCGCCGTCGCGCTGGCGCAGCGCCTCGATGAACGCCAGCGCCCCGCGGCGGATGCTGACCACCAGGTTCGGCCCGGCCACCAGCGCCAGCATGTTCCCGCCCACCGCCGGGTCGGCCTCGCCGTCCACCGCCACCACGCGCACCCAGAAGAACCCGGCCTCGCGCTCCAGCGCGGGATTGGTGCCGCCCTCGAGGAAGGCGCGCGCGGGCGCGGGCAGGCGCAGCGCGCGCCACACCGCATCGAGCAGGTCCGTGCCGGGATCGAGCAGGTCCACCCACAGCAGCGAATCCTCGCCCGGCGCGGCGCCGGCCAGCGCGTCCAGCGAAAGCCGGCCGGCGCCGGCGCGGCCGAACAGGCAGGCGTGGAAGGCCTCGTGCTGCGCTTCGGTTGGGGACATGTGACGGCGGCGTGCACGCGGTGTGGCGGGACCGCCAGCTTTCCGCCCGGCGGGCCAAGGCGGCGTGAAGCGCCGCGGCGGCGGCTCCGGCTGTATACTCCCCCCGAGTATCCACCGGAGCCGCCCGTGCCGCATTCGCCCGAGGACAAGAAGAAGGCGCTGGCCCGCGTGCGGCGCATCCGCGGCCAGCTCGACGCGCTCGAGCGCGCGCTGGAGGCCGGCGCCGACTGCGCGCCGGTGCTGCAGCAGCTGGCCGCGGTGCGCGGCGCGGTCAACGGCCTGATGTCCGAGGTGCTGGAAAGCCACCTGCGCGAAGCCTTCGCGCAGCCGGCGGCCTCGGCGCAGCGGCGCCGGGCCGGCATCGACGCCACCGTCGCGCTGGTGCGCAGCTACCTCAAGTGACCCCGTTTCCCCGACCCGCAGGAGCCAGAGCATGAAATCCCGAGCCGCCGTCGCCTTCGCCGCGGGCCAGCCGCTGCAGATCGTCGAGATCGACGTCGCCCCGCCGCGCGCCGGCGAGGTCCTGGTGAAGATCACCCACACCGGCGTGTGCCATACCGACGCCTTCACCCTGTCCGGCGCCGACCCCGAGGGGCTGTTCCCCTGCGTGCTGGGCCACGAGGGCGCGGGCGTGGTGGTGGAGGTGGGCGAGGGCGTGACCAGCGTGGCGCCGGGCGACCACGTCATCCCGCTGTACACCGCCGAGTGCGGGCAGTGCCTGTTCTGCAAGTCGGGCAAGACCAACCTGTGCGTGGCCGTGCGTGCCACCCAGGGCAAGGGCGTGATGCCAGACGGCACCTCGCGCTTCTCCTACCAGGGCCAGCCGCTGTACCACTACATGGGATGCTCGACCTTCAGCGAGTACACCGTAGTGGCGGAGGTGTCGCTGGCCAGGATCAACCCGCAGGCCAACCACGAGCACGTCTGCCTGCTCGGCTGCGGCGTGACCACCGGCATCGGCGCGGTGCACAACACCGCCAGGGTGCAGGAGGGCGACAGCGTGGCCGTGTTCGGCCTGGGCGGCATCGGCCTGGCGGTCATCCAGGGCGCGCGCCAGGCCAAGGCCGGCCGCATCATCGCCATCGACACCAACCCGTCCAAGTTCGAGCTCGCCCGCCAGTTCGGCGCCACCGACTGCATCAACCCCAGGGACCACGACAAGCCGATCCAGCAGGTGATCGTCGAGATGACCGGCTGGGGCGTGGACCATTCGTTCGAGTGCATCGGCAACGTCGAGGTGATGCGCGCGGCGCTGGAATGCGCGCACCGCGGCTGGGGCCAGAGCGTGATCATCGGCGTGGCCGGCGCCGGCCAGGAGATATCCACCCGGCCGTTCCAGTTGGTCACCGGCCGCAAGTGGATGGGCACCGCGTTCGGCGGCGTGAAGGGCCGCAGCCAGCTGCCGGGCATGGTGGAACAGGCCATGGCCGGGCAGATCGAGCTGGCGCCGTTCGTCACCCACACCATGGGCCTGGAGGACATCAACCACGCCTTCGAGCTGATGCACGAGGGCAAGTCCATCCGTTCGGTCATCCGCTACTGAGGCGCGCACCCGCATGGAACGCATCGAACACCGCGCCTGCTTCGGCGGCTGGCAGGACGTCTATCGCCACCGGTCCGGGGCGCTGGGCTGCGACATGACCCTCGGCGTCTACCTGCCGCCGCAGGCCGCCTCCGGACCGTGCCCGGTGCTGTACTGGCTTTCCGGCCTGACCTGCACCGAGCAGAACTTCATCACCAAGGCCGGCGCGCAACGCTACGCCGCCGAGCACGGCATCATCCTGGTCGCGCCGGACACCAGCCCGCGCGGCGAGGACGTGCCCGACGCCGAAGGCTACGACCTGGGCAAGGGCGCCGGCTTCTACCTCGACGCCACCCGCGAGCCGTGGGCGCGGCACTACCGCATGCACGACTATGTGGCGCGGGAGCTGCCGGCGCTGGTGGAGGCGACGTTCCCGGCCAGCGACGCGCGCGCGATCAGCGGGCATTCCATGGGCGGCCACGGCGCGCTGGTGATCGCGCTGAGGAATCCGGGCCGCTACCGCAGCGTGTCGGCGTTCTCGCCGATCGTGGCCCCGTCGCGAGTACCCTGGGGCGAGAAGGCGTTTTCCGCCTATCTGGGCGAGGACCGCGAGGGATGGAAGGCCTGGGACGCCAGCGAGCTGGTGAAGCAGGCGCAGGAGAAGCTGCCGCTGCTGGTGGACCAGGGCGGCGAGGACGAATTCCTCGACACGCAGCTGCGCCCGCAGCTGCTGCAGGCCGCGGCGGTGGCGGCCGGGCATCCGCTGCAGCTGCGCATCCGCCCGGGCTACGACCACAGCTATTACTTCATCGCCAGCTTCATCGGCGAGCACGTCGCCTACCACGCCGCGGCGCTGCACGGCCCGGTGCAGGCGCACGCCGGCGTCGCGCCCGACTGCCACGGCGGCTGGCCCTAGCCGACGCGGCCAGGCGGGTCCCCCCCCGCGGCGGGGGGGTCCCCCGCCGGGGGGGGTGTAGGCGCCCGCCTGGCGGGGGACCCGACGCTATGCCTGCGGCGCCGGCTTCCAGGTCCCCCGCGTCGCCGGGCAGGCCAGGCTTCCTACAGGTCGAAGTCGGTGTAAAGGAAACGGCCGTCGCGCAGCACCTCGCCGCCGCGCCGCACGGCGAGCGGGGCGGCGAACATCGGCCCGTCCCACACGCAGGTGTGGAACTCGCCGTTCTCGCCGCAGGGATCCACTCCCGGCGGCAGCGCGTCCAGCAACGCGACATCGAAGGGGCGGCCGGCGAAGGCCGGATCCAGCTGCGCGGTATCCACGCAGCACAGGTTCGCGCGCAGGCCACCGGCGAGCATCCGCCGCGCCAGCAGCGCGGTGTCCTCGCCGAACAGCGGCGTCAGCAGCTCCCAGCCGGCCTCGGCCAGGCGCTGCTGCCGCCAGGCGCGGATGTCGGCCAGGAACAGGTCGCCGAAGGCGGCGGTGCGCAGGCCCGGCCAGCGCGCGGTCGCCTCCTCCAATGCGCGGGCCATCGCCGCGCCGTAGGCGGCGTTGTCGCATTGCGCCGGGATCGGCGCCTCCAGCAGCGGCAGGCCGGCCGCGGCGGCCTGGGCCTGCAGCACCTCGCGGCGGATGCCCTGCAGCGACGCGCGCCCGTACTCGGCGGTGACCGTGGACAGCAGCGCGACCACCTCCACGTCGCCGGCGTGGCGCAGCGCGTGCAGCGTCCAGGCCGCGTCCTTGCCGCCGCTCCAGGCCAGCAGTACCTGGCGGGCCATCAGGCGCGGCTGACGTCGCGCAGCTCCCAGTGGTTGCCGGCGAGCAGGCGCAGGCGGTGGCGCAGCACGTCGCCCGGGATGGCGGTCAGCGCGACCAGGTCGATGTAGAGGTCGTGCTGGTGGCCCTGCACGGTGGCCGCCGGGTCGGTCGCGCCCAGCGCCGGGTCCACCTCGTCCGGCTCCGGCTGCAACGCGCGCCAGCGCTCGAACAGCGCCTGCGAGCGCAGTGCGTCCTGCAGTTCCTCGGCGAAGGCGTCCGCGCCGTGGGCGGTGAAGGCCAGCGCGGGGGCGTTGCCGCGCGCGCGGCCGGGCTCGGGCAGGCGGATCAGGTAGCGGACCGGCATCGTGCTCTCCGTGGCGGTGGGACCGGGGAATCTAGCAGCCGGCGCGCCGGGGGCGCGTGCTCAGGCGAACCGGTGCGGGCCGGCGGCGAAGCCGACCACCACCGCGCCCTTGCCGACGTTGACCATGCCGGTCAGGCTCATCACGCTCTCGAACAGCTCCACGCCGCTGGCCTGGCAGGTCTCGCGCAGGCGCGCGTAGCCCGGCAGGGCGCGCAGCTGGGACAGTTCGCCGCCGTAGCTCACGCACAGGGTCGGGGTCATCAGCCCGGCCTGGATGCGCTGGATGGCGAAGTCGAACAGCTTCTGCACCGCCGGCTCGAAGCCCTTGACCTTGCCCACCGGCGCGGTCTCGCCGCGGAAGCAATGCAGCACCGGCTTGATGTCCAGCGCGGTGCCCAGCGCGGCGCTGAGCAGGCCCACGCTGCGGTCGCCCTTGGCCCGCGCCCGCGCGCGCAGGTAGTAGAGGTCGCGCGGGATCATGTAGCCGTGGGTGTTGAGCGCCAGCTCCTCCAGCCGTTCGCGGATCTGCTGCACGCCGGCGCCGGCCTGGCGCATGCGCACGGCCTCGACCACGGCCACGCCCTGGGCTGCGAACAGGTTCTGGGTGTCGATCACGCGCAGGGCGAACGGCGAGTTGTAGCCGGCGGCCTGGCGGATGGGCTTGTAGTCGTTGAGGATGGCGAAGCTGGCCTGGACCGCGTGCTCGTGGATCGGGCTGCGCGTCCGGGTGACGGTGAGGCAGAAGACGTGGTCGTAGTCGACCACCAGCTTGCCCAGGAACAGGTCGCGGATCTGCTCCACCGAGTAGGGCACGGTCTCGGCCTCGTGGCCGCGCTCGGCCACGTGCGCCTGCAGGAAGCTCAGCGTGGCCTCCTCGTCGCGGTGGTCGGCCAGGAAGGCCTCGCCGATGCGCACCGTGATCGGCAGCAGCACGACGTTGTTGCCCTGGATGAAGTCGTTGGGGAGGTCGCAGGTCGAGTCGACCACGATTCCGATGCGCATGGCGCCCCCGTGCCGGTCGGCGTGCCTAGAGGGCGGGAACCCTAGCGCAAAACCCCGGTGGCTGGCGACTGCCGCACGCCGCGCCGTGGGCGGTGCGCCGGCCCGGTGCATGCCCGGGCCGGCGTCCGGCTTCAGCGCGAATAGGCCGGCGGCAGGCCGCCCTCGCCGGCGCGCAGGTAACGGTCGCGCAGCTCGGTCTGGCGCGAGCGCATCGGCATGGCGCGCCCGCTCAACCACACCTGCTGCGCGGTGTGGATCACGTCCAGCGGGTCGCCGGTCCACAGCACGAGGTCCGCGGCCTGGCCGGGGGCGATGGTGCCGAGGCGGTCGCCCACGCCCAGCGCCTGCGCCGGCACCCGGGTCAGCCCGGCCAGCGCGGCTTCCCAGGGCAGGCCGTTGGCCACCGCGTTGCCGGCCAGCTGGCGGACCTTGCGTGCGTTGTGCGAGGCGTCGCCGGCTTGGGCGAAGCTGACCTCCACTCCGGCGGCATGCAGCATCGCCGCGTTGCGCAGCGTGGCGCCGATCTGGTCGAAGTTGCCCGGCAGGTCGGCCAGCGCATCGACGAACACCGGCACCCGCGCCTGCGCGATCTGCTGCGCCAGCTGCCAGGCCTCGGCGCCGCCGGCGATGGCGACGCGCACGTTCTCGCGTCCGGCCCAGCGCAGCAGCTGGCGGATGTCGGCGGCGCGGTCCACGCGCACCACGATCCGGCCCTGCCCGGCGAGGTAGCGCGCCAGCGCGGCGCGGCCGGCCGGGGTGAGCAGGGCGTGCGGGGAATCGGCCGGCACGCGGCCGCGCGCCTCGGCCACCATCTGGTCCAGCAGCATCCACTGCGCCGCGCGCGACTTGCCGCTCAGGTCCGCGGCGCCCGCGCCCAGGCGCACGAACAGCGCGCGCGGACCGATGGGATCGGCGCTGCCGTCCAGCCGCACCACGCCGCCCTGGCCGGCGACGAAGGTGCCGCCGGTGTCGGCGGCCAGCAGGGTGAAGCCCAGCCCCTCCATGCGCGCCACCGGCACCAGCACCGAAGCCGGGTTGTATGCCAGGGTCACGTCGAACTCCGGGCGCACCGGCTGTTCCTCGAGCGAGACGGCCGTGTCCACCGTCGGCGCCTCGCCCGAGACCTCCTCCAGGCCGATGCCGGTGATGCCGCCGAACAGCGCCGGCGTCAGCGGCCGGCCGTGCGCCTCGACCACCGGCACCCCGGCCGGCGGCGCCAGGCCGTGCCCGACGGCGCGGATGACCCCGCCCTGGACCAGCACGTCGGCGCCCTCCAGCGTGCCCTGCGGGCCGGCGGTATGCACGGTGGCGTTGCGGACCAGCAGGTCCTGAGCGGCCGCCGCGGTCGCGGCCGAGAGGCCGGCGGCCAGCAGGCCCGCACGGGCCAGGCGGGAAAGGCGAGTCCCGATCGACGCGTGCATCACGGCGCACCTCCCGGGGCGGCGGCGCCCTGGCCGAGCATGAAGTCCGAGACCGGCTGGCGCGTGCGGTCGTGGCGGTCGTACACGCGCGCGCCGTCGATGTAGACCTGCTCGGCCTGCGCGTAGACGCTGAAGGGATCGCGGTTCCACACCACCACGTCGGCCAGCTTGCCCGGCTCCAGGCTGCCGGTGCGGTCGGCCACGCCCAGCGAACGGGCGGCATTGGACGTCAGCCAGGCGATCGCGCGCTCGGGCGGTATCTCCATGCCCGCGCGCCGCGCGCTGGCGATGACCTTGGCAGCCTCCTGGTTCAGGCGCTGGATGCCTTCCTCCGAGTCCGAGTGCACGATGGCGCAGCCGTTGCGGGGGCGGTCCACCAGCGCGATGTTCTCCTGGATGCCGTCGAAGGCCTCCATCTTGAAGCCCCACCAGTCGGCCCACAGCGCGCCGCAGATGCCTTCGGCCGCCAGCCGGTCGGCCAGCTTGTAGGCCTCCACGCCGTGGTGGAACGCGGCGATCCTGAAGCCGAACTCCCGGGCCAGGTCCATCATCACCGCCATCTCGTCGGCGCGGTAGCAGTGGATGTGCACCAGGATGTCGCCGTTGATGGCGCCGGCCAGCGTGTCGAGCTTGAGGTCGCGCTTGCCGCCCGCGTCGCCGGCGCTGTCGCCCTTGCCCGCGTCCGCCGACTGCCACCAGCGGCGCCGCGGCTGCTCCCTCGGCTTGCCGCCGCCGTTCTTGCGCAGGTACTCGGCCGCGTCGATGAAGGCGGCGCGGTAGCCGGCCACGTTGCCCATGCGCGTGGCCGGCGCGGTGCCCTTGCCGCCGTAGACGCGCTTGGGGTTTTCGCCGCAGGCCATCTTCAGGCCCCACGGCGCGCCGGGGAACTTCATCGCCTGGTAGGTGGTGGCCGGGACGTTGCGCAGCGTCACGCCGCGGCCGCCGACCAGGTTGGCCGAGCCGGGCAGCACCTGCAGCGTGGTCACCCCGCCGGCCAGCGCGGTGGCGAAGCCCGGGTCCTGCGGCCACACGGAGTGCTCGGCCCAGACGTTGGCGGTGACCGGCGCGGTCATCTCGTTGCCGTCGCTGTGCGCGCGCACGCCGGGGCTGGGATACACGCCCAGGTGCGAATGCACGTCGATGATGCCGGGCGTCACCCACTTGCCGGTGGCGTCGACCACGCGCGCCCCGGCCGGCGCCTGCAGCGCCTGGCCGAGCGCGGCGATGCGGCCGTCGCGCATCAGCACGTCGGCCCCGTCCAGGCGCTGGCCGGTGCCGGTGAGCACGGTCGCGTTGCGCAGCAGCACCGGTTCGGAGGGCAGCGGCCGGTAGGTGCTGGGATACGGGTCTTCGGCGAAGCGCGAGGCGAGGGCGTCGGTGCCGCAGCACAACGCCGCCCCCGCGAGGAGCACGGGCAGGAAACGCATCTGGTCGGAACCCCGGTGGAGATGGTTCCGACCGTAACCACGACCCGCCATCGCGCGCAAGGCCCGACGGTTGGCCGCGCTTCTCAGAGCCAGCGGCGGACCCGCGTGCGGTAGCGCCGGTAGTCCTCGCCGAAGGTCCGCGCCATCGCCTCTTCCTCGAAGCGGATGTACCAGCGGTCCACCACCACCGCGTAGGCGACGGCCACCAGCGCCGGCGTGACCGCGCCCAGCACCAGCGCCAGGCCGGCCAGCGCCAGCACGAAGCCCAGGTACATCGGGTTGCGGCTGTGCCGGAACAGGCCGCCGGTCACCAGCACCTGCGGCGCGCGGAAGGTGTGGATGTTGGTGCCCACGCGGCGGAACAGCCGCGCGTGCCACGCGGCGATGCCCAGGCCCGCCACCAGCAGCGCCAGGCCCGGCCAGCGCAGCCAGGCCGGCAGCCAGTGCGGGCCCGGTGCGCAGGCATGCAGGAGCATCATCAGCGCCGCTGCTAGGATCAGCAGGTGCGGTGGCAGGAGGCGTTGCATGGGGGCCATCTCCGGGAACGGGACTGGCGGGCACTATCCGGGGCGCGCGCGGGCCGGGTCATTAACCCCGGTTAATCCGTCCGCACCCGGCCAGGACACGGTCGCGCGCGCGGTGCTGGGCGCGCTGGCCGGCGCGCCGCTGCCCGAGTGGGAAACCGTCGCCGCGGCGCTGGAGGTGTGCGAGCTGGCGCCGGGCCAGGTGCTGTTCAACGCCGGCGCGCGGGCGCCGCACGTGTTCTTCGTGCGCCGCGGCATCCTGCGCCTGGCCTACGAGAGCGGCGACGGGCGCCACCGGATCAAGGGGTTCGTGCCCGAGGGCCGCTTCTTCGCCAGTGCGCGCGCGCTGGCCGGCGACGGCCGCGCCGCGTTCCGCGCCGATGCCCTGGAGGCGGCCTGCGTCGAGCGGCTGGACTATGCGGTGCTGGAACGCCTGGCCGCGGTGCACCTGCCGTGGCAGGCCGCGCTCGCCAGCGGCTTCCGCCTGTTCGGCCTGCGCAAGGAACAGCGCGAGCACGACCTGCTGGTGCTGGATGCGGGCGCGCGCTACCGCCGCTTCCTGGAGGACTACGCGGACGTGGCCGGGCGCATCCCGCTCAAGGACGTGGCCGCGTACATCGGGGTCACGCCGGTGGGCCTGAGCCGCATCCGGCGGCGGCTGGGGCTGGTGGGCGGCGAGCCGCACGGCCCGCGTGCGGCCGCGGCGCCGGTGGCACGGCCCCGGCACGCGGGGGCGCATCCATGACGGTCGCGCCCGGAGAGGTGGTGCGGTTCTGGCGCCAGGCGGGCATGCAGGCATGGTTCGCCGGCGGCGAGGCCTTCGACCGCGAGTGCGAGGCGCGCTTCCTGGCCGCGCACCTGGCCGCGGCCCGGCGCGAGGCGGACCACTGGCAGGCCACGGCCGAGGGCGCGCTGGCGCTGGTGCTGCTGCTGGACCAGATCCCGCGCAACGTGTTCCGCGGCAGCGGCCACGCCTATGCCACGGACGGGCTGGCGCGCCACGTCGCCGACCGCGCGCTGGCGGCCGGCCACGACGCGGCATTCGAGCCGGCGCTGCGGGCGTTCTTCTACCTGCCCTTCGAGCATTCGGAGGATGCGGCCGACCAGCGGCGGTCGGTGGCGCTGTTCCGCGCGCTGGGCGACCGCAACTACCTGGACTACGCCCTGGCCCACGAGGAGGTGATCGCGCGCTTCGGCCGCTTCCCGCACCGCAACCGCGCGCTGGGCCGCGAGAGCACGCCGGAGGAACAGGCCTGGCTGGACGCCGGCGGCGGCTTCTGAGGCAGCGCCCGAGCGGTTGCAGCAGCGGGGCTTGCCGGCGACCGGCGCGCGGTCAGTAGCGCGGCACGCCGCCGTCCACTTCCTGCGACCAGCGGTCGATGCCGCCCTCGACGTTGAATACCTGGGTGAAGCCGCGCGCGCGGAAGTCCTCGGCGGCCTGCCCGCTGCGCCCGCCCTTGTGGCAGAGGAAGGCCAGGCGGGTGTCCTTCGGCAACGCCTCCAGGTCGGCGCGGCCGCTGCCGTCGAAGGTGCGGTGCGCCACCGCCACCGCGGCCACGGCCCGTTCCTCCGGCGGGCGCACGTCCACCAGCACCAGCTCGCCGGCGCGGACCTGGCGGTCGGCCTCGGCCGGGGTGATGGCCTGGACCGGCCGCGGCGCGTTGGGGTTGTCGATCGACAGCCCCTGGCCGCGGAAGTCGTCCACCCAGTCGATGGTGATGCCGTCGGCGCGGCGCGCGCTGCCGGGGTCGAACTGGATGCGCAGGCCCTGGGTCTCCACCGCGATGGCGTTCTCGCTGCGCGGGGCGATCTGGAAGCGCGGCTGGAAGCGCGCATCGATGGACAGCGCCAGCGCCGCGTCGCCGGCATCGGCCAGCGCGCCGCGCAGCTTCTCGGCCGCCGCCTCGGTCACGGTCACGCGCGGCGGGGTGCGGTCCGGCGGCGGCAGGCCCAGCAGCTGCGACAGCTCGCCGCTGGCGGCCAGCTGCTCGATGATGTCGCTGCCGCCGATCAGCTCGCCGTCCACGTACAGCTGCGGGATGGTCGGCCAGTTGCCGAACACCTTGATGCCCTCGCGGATCTCCTGGTCGGCCAGCACGTTGACGTGGGCGAACTCCACGCCCAGGTCCTCCAGCACGCCGCAGGCCTTGGCCGAGAAGCCGCACTGCGGCATGCCGGGCTGGCCCTTCATGAACAGCACGACGCGGTTGGCTTGCAGCAGCGATTCGATGCGCGAACGCAGGGCGGGATCGAGGGACATGGGAGCTCGCGGGCAGGGGGATTCCAGGCCGGGCATTCTACGCCCCGTGGCATGATGCGGCGATGAGCGGGCCTGCGACACTGCATCGCATTCCGCGCCGCCCGCATGCGTGGGCGGCGTGGCTGGCGCTGTCGCAGCTGGCCGTGGCGCTGCTGTGGTGGCGGCTGGGCTGGGCCTGGGGCCTGCCGGCGCTGCTGCTCTCGCACGCGGCCTTCGTGGTGCCGGTGTTCCTGCCGCGCAGCGCGCTGTACGGGCCGGTGCTGGCGCGGCTGCCCACGGACGAGCGGGTGGTGTGGCTGACCATCGACGACGGGCCATCCGCGGACACGCCCGCCATCCTCGAGGCGCTGGCCCGGCACGGCGCCCGCGCCACCTTCTTCCTGGTCGGCGAGCGCGCGCAGGCGCGGCCGGACCTGGTGGCCGCGATCGTCCGCGCCGGCCACGGCGTGGGCAACCACAGCCACACCCATCCGCAGGCCTGGTTCTGGGCGCTGGGGCCGCGGGCCATGGCCCGCGAGGTCGGCCGCGCCCAGGCGGCGCTGGCGGCGCTGGCCGGGGTGCCGCCGCGCTGGTTCCGCGCCGTGGTGGGCATGACCAACCCGTTCGTGGCCGCGGCACTGCGGCGCCACGGGCTGGCGCGGGTGGCCTGGACCGTGCGCGGCTACGACGCAGTGGACGGCGACCCGGTGCGGGTACTGCAGCGGATCCAGCGCGGGCTGCACCCCGGCGCGGTGGTGCTGCTGCACGAAGGCGCCCCGCACGGCCGCAGCGCGGAAATGGTGGAGGCGACGCTGTGCCTGCTGCGCGAGCGCGGCTACGGCACGACGTTGCCGTCCTGAGCCGCGCGCACCGGGCAGCGCCGGCAGTTCCTGCCGGACGGCGACGGGTCCCGTAGCCACGCGCTCGCCGGCGGCCGCGGCTCCCAGGCGCGGCAAGCATCAGCCGCCGCGCCTCCTGCAGGCGCGCCTGCTGCTGGCACTGCAGGGCGAGAGGAGTGTCCCCGGCGCGGCGGCCCCCGGCGCCGCGGGCTAGAAGCAGCCGCGGGCGCGCGGGTCGGCCTGCGCCGCGGTGCCGGCCAGCGCGTCCCAGTGGGCCTGGCACCGGGCGTCGAACTCGGCCAGCAGCTCCGGGTTGCGGGCGACGACCTCGGGCCGCAGCCGCGGCCCGAGGAACAGTTCACGGCCGCGTTCGCCGAACTGCCGCGCCAGCGCCGGGTCCACGCCTTCCAGACAGGGCAGGATCTCGCGCTCGGCCTGCTCCCAGAGCCGGTCGCACCGGGTGGGGGCGGGCGGCGCGGCGGCGATCGCCTGCCGCGCCTGCCGCTCTGCGTCGGCGTGCCGCCAGCGCGCGAAGGCGCCGGCGTTGGCCGCGGCGACCTCCGCGCGGGGAGTGACGGTCTCGCTGCCGCAGACCACGCGGGCCATGGCCGCCGGCGCGACCTCCACGCACCGGTAGGACAGGCGCGCGGTCGGCGGCGCGTCCGCCGCGTGGGGGTTGAGCACCGGCGCCAGCACCGCGCGGACGCGGCCGTCGCCGAGCGTCCAGGCGCGGAAGGCGACCTGGATCTCGCCCTCGGGCCCGAGCGTGGCCGCGGCGATGGGACCGCCGTCCGGCGGTTCGGGCAGCGCCAGCTCGCCGGCCGCGGGCCAGCGCCGCTGGCCGTCCACGAAGGTGGCCACGGCGCGGGTGTAGGGCAGGTAGTCGATGCCGTGCCCCAGCGCGTGGTCCTCGAGCGCGCGCGTCGAGGTCCATTGCCAGCCGATGGCCGCCGCTGCCGCCAGCACCGCGACCGTGAGGAGACCCTGTCCGCGCCATTTCATGTCGTCACTTCCTGTGGGTGGGATCGGTGGGCGCCGTGCCCGGGCACCGGCGCCGATGGACGCGACCGCCGCGCCGGCCGTATGGCTCAGGCCGGCTCGGCGACGATGCGCCAGTTGTTGAAGGGCGTGTCGCCGGACAGCGGCACGAACTCGCTGCGCAGGCCGTGGGCCTGGAAGCGTTCGCGCAGCGCGGCCGGGTCGGGGTAGTGGCGCGGGGCGGCGTTCATCCACCCCAGGGCGCGGGCCAGGCGGTCGGTGGCGCGGGTGATGCGCGCGCGGCGGCTGCCGTCGTCCAGGCCGGTGCGTATCACCAGGCGCGCGCCGGGCTGCAGCATGGTCGCCACGGCGTCGATCACCGCCAGCTGGCGCTCCGGCTCCAGGAACTGCAGCACGTCCAGGATCGCCACGCTGCCGCGGTGGGGCGGCAGCGCGCCCGACAGGTCCAGGGTCTCGAAGCCGGCGTCGTGCAGGCCCACGCGCAGCGCGGCGCGGCGCGCGGCCATGATCTTGCGCGCGTCGTTGTCCACGCCGAAGTAGCGCAGGCCGATGCCGGCATCGCGCAGCGCATGCGCCAGCAGGCCCAGCCCGCAGCCCAGGTCCAGCAGCGGCGCGGCGGTGCCGCGCAAGGCCTCGCACACGCCGGGGTACAGCGGGTCGCTGCGCAGCTTGGCGCGCGCGTAGTAGTAGTGGTAGCGGCTGCCCAGCAGGTTTCCGGGCAGGAAGGCCGACGCGATGCGCCGCGCGTTCTCCCGCGGCAATGGCCGCCGTGCCGCGTTCATCGCGCCAGCGCCGTCCGCGCCGCCGGCAGCGCCAGCGCCGTCCACAGCGCGTACATCGCGGCCGACGGGTGCAGGCCGTCGTCGGCCAGCATCGCCGGCTCGCCGCCGCGCTCGCGGCTGACCGGGCCGACGTCCACCCACGGCGCGCCCACGCGCGCGGCCTGTTCGCGGCACACCGCGTTGAACGCGTCGATCTGCGCGGCGACCAGCGCCCCGTCCCGGCCCTGGGCGCGGGCGAACGGGGTCACGCCCCAGTCGGGGATGGCCAGCACCAGCACGCGCCCCGGGTCGCCGCCGGCGAAACCGGCCGCACGGTCCAGCAGCGCGGCGAACTGCGCGCGGAACTCGTCCAGCGGGCGGCCGCGGTACTGGTTGTTCACGCCGACCAGCAGGCTGACCAGGGCGTGCGTGCCGATCGGCGCGCGGGCGTCGGCCGCGTCGATGCCCGCGTCCAGTTCGTCGGTGGTCCAGCCCGTGGTGGCGATGATGCGCGGCTCGTCCAGCCCGATGCCTTCGGCGCGCAGCGCCGCGGCCAGCTGCACCGGCCAGCGCCCGGCCGGGTCGATGCCCTCGCCGATGGTGTAGGAGTCGCCCAGGGCCAGGTAGCCGTGGGCCGCAGCGCGAGGGTGGGTGTCGCCGGCGGCCGCCATCGTCCCGTCAGGCCGCCGCGTTGCGGGCCTTGGCCTTCAGCGGCACGACCTTGGTCGCGGCCTCGGCGCGGCGCGCCAGCGCGCGGTCGATGCGGGCGAAGACCTCGCGCATCACCTCCGCCTGCGGCAGCAGGGTCACGCGGAAGTGGTCGCGGTAGGGCACGTTGAAGCTGGAGCCGGGCACGATCAGCACGCCCTCCTGCTCCAGCAGTTCCAGCGCGAACTGGTGGTCGTCGAAGCCGCGCGCGGCCGGGCCGACCACCGAAGGGAACGCGTACAGCGCACCGCGCGGCTCCACCAGGCGCAGGTGCTCGCTGGCGGCGCAGGCCTCCACCACCGCGCGGCGGGTCTCGTACAGGCGGCCGCCGGGCGCGCACAGCGCGCTGATGGTGTCCGGCCCGCCCGTGGCGGCGGCCACCGCGTACTGGCCGGCCACGTTGGCGCACAGCCGCAGGCCCGAGAGCAGGTCCATCGCGTTGCGGTACTCGGCCGTGCGCGCCGGCGCGCCGGTGAGGATGGCCCAGCCCACCCGCCAGCCGCAGGCGCGGTGCACCTTGCTCAGGCCGCTGAAGGTGATGCAGGGGTGGTCGCCGGCCAGCGGCGCCAGCGGCTCGAACGCGGCGCCGTCGTACAGCACCTGGTCGTAGATCTCGTCCACCAGCAGCAGCAGGTTGTGGCGCGCCGCGATGGCGACGATGCGCTCCAGCAGCTCGCGCGGGTAGACCGCGCCGGTGGGGTTGTTCGGGTTGATCAGCACGATGGCGCGCGTGCGCGAGGACACCAGCGCCTCGATCTCCACCGGATCGGGCAGGAAGCCGTTGTCCGGGGCGCAGCGGTAGTACACCGGGCGGCCGTCGTTGAGGATCGTGGCCGCCGACCACAGCGGGTAGTCGGGCGAGGGCACCAGCACCTCGTCGCCGGGGTTGAGCAGCGCGCGCAGCGACATGTCGATCAGCTCGGACACGCCGTTGCCGATGAACCCCCGGTCGGCGTCCACGTGCGGCGCGTTGCGGGCGCGGTAGGTGGCCGCCAGCGCCTCGCGCGCGGCCGGCAGGCCGAGCTGGTGGGTATAGGGGTCGGTGTGGTCGATGTTGTCGACGATGGCCCGCTGCAGGTGCGCCGGGGCGCGGAAGCCGAAGGCCCCGGGGTTGCCGATGTTGAGCTTGATCAGCCTGCGCCCCTCCGCCTCCAGCGCGTGCGCCCGCCGTGCCAGTTCGCCGCGGATCTCGTAGCGGACCTCGGACAGGCGCTCGCGCACGCTGAGCGGTTTCTCGGTGGACATGGCGGCAGGCCCGGCGGGCAGGGGGAACGGACTGGCATGGTAGCCGAAAAGGACCGCGCGAACGCCCGCCGCCGCCGGGCGCGGCGGCGGCCACCGTTACCGTTGAAACGTTGCCGCGGCGGGCGCTCTACAATGCCGCGCATGGATGCCGCCACCCCCGACTACGCCTCCCTGCGCCGCATCGGCTGGCCATGGGCGGGCGCGGCCGCGGACCCGCGCTGGCAGGAGCTGGCCCGGGCCCACCCCGGCGCGCTGCCGGCGCGGGTGATCGAGCAGCACCGCACCGGCTACGTGCTGGCCGATGCGCCCGAGGCCGGGTTCCGCGCCGAGTCCCCGCCGGAATGGCAGCGCCGCCCGGTGTTCCGCCCCGACGGCGTGCCCACGCACGAGCGCGCCGCCGTCGGCGACTGGGTGCTGCACGACGGCCGCCGCATCCTGGCGCTGCTGCCCCGCCGCAGCGCCATCAAGCGCGCCGCCGCCGGCGAGCACTACCAGCAGCAGGTCATCGCCGCCAACGTCGACACCGCCTTCGTGGTCTGCGGCCTGGACGCGGACTTCAACCCGCGCCGGATCGAGCGCTACCTGCTGCTGGTCGGCGGCGGCGGGGTGCAACCGGTGGTGGTGCTGACCAAGGCCGACCGCGACGGTGCCGACGCCGATGCGGCGCGCGCCGCGCTCGCCGGCCTGGCCGCGCAGGGCGTGCCGGTGCTGGCGCTGGACGCGCGCGACCCGGCCGCCGCGCAGGCGCTGGCGCCGTGGCTGTCGCCGGGCCTGACCGCGGTGCTGGTCGGCTCCTCCGGCGCGGGCAAGTCCACGCTCACCAACACCCTGCTCGGCGAGGCGCGGATGAAGACCGGCGCCGTGCGCGAACACGATTCGCGCGGCCGCCACACCACCACCTACCGCGCGCTGCTGGCGCTGCCTTCCGGCGCCTGCCTGATCGACACCCCCGGCATGCGCGAGCTCAAGCCCACCGGCGAGGAAGAGCTGGCCGACGGCGGCTTCGCCGACATCGAGGCGCTGGCCGCGCAGTGCCGCTTCCGCGACTGCGCGCACCGCAACGAGCCCGGCTGCGCGGTGCGCGCCGCGGTGGCGTCCGGCGGCCTGGATCCGGCGCGCCTGGCCAACTACCTCAAGCTGCGCGACGAGGTCGCCGGCGCCGCCGACCGCCTGGCCAGCCGCCTGGCGCAGAAGGCCGACGCGAAGGTCGCCAACAAGGCCCTGCGCAAGCGCCTGGCCGACAAGCACCCGCGGCGCTGAGTCCGCGCATTGGTGCCTGCCGCCGCGATGGGCTAGCGTGTGCGCAGCCACCGCGGAGCCGCGAATGCCCGACGCCATCGCCCACCACGCCGCGCTCGACCAGCGCCTGGTCCGGGCCGCGCGCGGCATCCGCCTGCTGACGCTGGCCAGTTGGCCGGCCGCGGTGCAGACGGCGTTCCTGGCGGCATGGCGGCAGGGGCGGGCGGCGCTGCCGCAGGTGGAATACCCGCGGCTGGATTTCTCCGCGGCCCGGCGCGAGCTGCAGGCGGTGGCCGCGGCGGCCGATGCGGCGCACCCGCTGGGCGCCTACCTGCGCGACTCGGCGCACAGCTGGGACCGCGCCGCGCGCCTGCTGGAGACGCTGGGCACCGCGCAGGCCGGCGCCGAATCGGTGGCGCTGTTCGGCCGCCCGGACGACGCGCTGCCGGGACAGGGCCCGACCACGCGCGAGGCCGCGCGCCACTTCATCCAGATCGCCGGCGAGCTGGACCACGAGCTGCTCTCGCCGGCCGAGCAGGTGCCGGTGTCGGCCACGGCGCTGGCGCTGCAACTGCAGGGCGACCTGGACGATTTCTTCGACGGCCGCGTGATCCAGGTGGAACTGGACCGGCAGCTGATCGCCAAGGCCGCCGCCGGGGCCACCCGCATCCGCCTGCGCGCCGGCGCCGCCTTCAGCGACTACGACCGCCGCCAGCTGTTCCACCACGAGGCGCTGGTGCATTCGCTCACCGCGCTCAACGGCCGCGCCCAGGCGCTGCTGCCCAGCCTGGCGCTGGCCTCGCCGCGGGTGACCGAGACCCAGGAGGGGCTGGCCACCTTCGCCGAGCAGATCACCGGCAGCATCGACATCGGGCGCATGAAGCGCATCAGCCTGCGCATCGAGGCGGTGGCCATGGCGCTGGAGGGCGCGGACTTCCTGCAGGTGTTCCGCTACTTCCTCGACGGCGGGCAGAACGAGGTGGAGAGCTTCGCCTCGGCGCAGCGCGTGTTCCGCGGCGTGCCGGTGGGCGGCGGCAGCGCCTTCACCAAGGACACGGTGTACCTGCGCGGCCTGGTGGCCGTGCACACCTTCTTCCGCCACGCCCTGCGCCAGGACCGGCTGCGCCTGTGCCGCTGGCTGTTCGCCGGCAAGATGACGCTGGAGGACGCGGTGCGCCTGGAGCCGCTGTTCGCCGACGGCACGCTGCTGCCGCCGCGCTGGCTGCCGCCGTGGGTGGAGCGCGCCAGCGGCCTGGCCGGGATGCTGGCCTTCTCGCTGTTCGCCAACCGCATCCGCATGGACCGCATCGGCGACGCGCCGACCGGCTGAGCCTTCCCGCGCACGCCCTGGCGGGGGCGGACGCGCCCCGGGGCGGCCTCCGGCCGCCTTGCGGGGTTGCAGGCGTCCCGGCCTGCCGCGTCCGCCCTCGCCAGGGCGCCGCGTCGCGCGGCCTCAGCCGGCGGGACGCCGGTAGGCGATGCAGTCGATCTCGACCTTGCAGTCCACGACCATGCGCGTCTCCACGCACGCCCGTGCCGGCGGATGCTCGCCGAAGTAGTGGCGGAACACCGCGTTGAAGGCGGCGAAGTCGCGCGCGTCGTCCAGCCACACCCCGCAGCGGACCACGTGCTCGGGGCCGTAGCCGGCCTCGGCCAGGATCGCCAGCAGGTTGCCGATGGCCACGTGCGCCTGCTCCGTCACGGTGCCGCCGACCAGCTCGCCGTCGCGCATGGGCACCTGGCCGGAGACGTGCAGCCAGCCGTCGGCTTCCACCGCGCGGGAGAACGGCATGTGCTGCCGCCCCTGGCCCACGCCGCCCTCGGCACCGTAACGCTTGATGTCGCCCATCGTCTGCTCCGTGCAACAGGAAGGAAGGATCAGTGCGGCGCCAGGAAGCGGCCGTGGCCCTCGCCGGCCGTGGCGGCGCCGTCGTAGGCCAGCCGGCCGTTGACCCACACCGCGTGGATGCCCACGGCAGGGCGCACCGGGTCGTCGTAGTCGGCCGCGTCGCGCACGGTGGCCGGGTCGAACAGCACCATGTCCGCGTGCGCGCCCTCGCGCACCGCGCCGCGGTCGCGCAGGCCGAAGCGCGCGGCCGGCAGCCCGGTCATCTTGTGCACCGCCGTGTGCAGCGGGAACAGGCCGGCCTCGCGCGCGTAGCGGCCGAGCACGCGCGGGAACGTGCCCCACAGGCGCGGGTGCGGGCGCGGGTCGCGGGGCAGGCCGTCCGAGCCGATCATGGTCAGCGGGTGGGCCAGGATGCGGCGCACGTCCGCCTCGTCCATGCAGTGGTAGACCGCGCCGGCCGGCTGCAGGCGCCGCGCCGCCTCGAGCAGGTCCGTGCCCCAGTCCGCGGCGATGTCCGCCAGCAGGCGGCCGCCCTGGGCGGGATGCGGCTGCGACCAGGTGACCAGGATGTCGTAGGCGTCGGTGACCTGCTTCAGGTCCAGGGTGGAGGCGCTGGCGGCGTAGGGATAGCAGTCGCAGGCCACGTCGTGGCCGTGCGCGCCGTGCACCAGCGCGGCCAGCACCTCGGCGCTGCGTCCCCAGTTGTCCACGCCGGCGCACTTGAGGTGCGAGACGCGCACCGGCGCGCCGCTGTGGTGGCCCACGGCCAGGGCTTCCTCCAGCGCCGGCACGATCCGCGCGAACTCGTCGCGCAGGTGCGAGGCGTAGGCGTGCCGGCGCCCGTCCAGTTCTTCCGACAGCGCCAGAACCTCGCGGTTGGGCGCGTGGAAGGCCGAGGCGTAGGCCAGGCCGGAGCTGAGCCCGAGCGCGCCGGCGTCCAGGCTCTCGCGCAGCTGGGCGCGCATGGCCGCGATTTCGGCCTCGGTGGCCGGCCGGTCGAGCCGGTCCATGTGGTTGTGGCGCAGCGCGGTGTGCCCCACCAGCGCGGCCACGTTCACCCAAGGGCGCGCGGCCTCCACCGCGGCGCGGTAATCGGAGAAGCGCGGGTAGGCGAATTCCCCGTCCGGGCCGAGCAGGTTCATCGGGTCGGGCACGGCGCGGCCGGGCACCACCGGGCTGGCGCTGATGCCGCAGTTGCCCACCACCACGGTGGTCACGCCCTGGCTCAGCTTGGCCGGCATGGCCGGGTTGCGGATGACTTCCAGGTCGTCATGGGTGTGCACGTCGATGAAGCCGGGTGCCAGCGCCAGCCCGGCGGCCTCGACGGTGCGCGCGGCGGCCGCGTCCACGCGGCCGACGGCGACGATGCGCCCGTCGCGCACGCCGACGTCGCCGCGCACGCCCGGACGGTCGCCGCCGTCGAGGATCAGCGCGTCGCGGATGCGCAGGTCGAGCACGCTCAGTCCCCCAGCGGCAGGCGGTCTTCGTCGCCGCCGCGCCAGCCGTCCAGGGCGAGCTTGATCCGCCGCAGCCGCTCGCGGTTGCCGGCCGGGTCCTGCAGCGCCAGCGTGGTGGCCAGCACGTCGATGGCCAGCATCACCGCATAGCGCGAGGCCGAGGGCTTGAACACGAAGTCGGTCTCGTCCAGCACCAGCGGCAGCAGCCATTCGGCGCGCTCGGCCAGCGGCGTGCCCGCGCGGGTGATGGCCGCCAGCCGCGCGCCGTAGCCGCGGGCCACGTCCACCGCCTCGACCAGTTCCGGGTTCAGGCCGCTGACCGAGAGCGCCAGCACCACGTCACCGTCGTCCACCGCCGCGGCCAGCATGCGCATGATCACCGGGTCGCTGCATGCCGACGCGGGCAGGCCCAGCCGCGTGAGGCGGTGCTGGAGCTCCTGGCCGAACACCGCCGAGGCGCCGCCCATGCCGAACACGTGGATGCGGCGCGCCCGCACCAGCGTGCCCGCCAGCGCGCCGACCACGGCCTCGGAGAAGCCGGCCAGGTTGCGCCGCAGCGCGGCCTCGATGTCGTCGCAGATCTGCGCGTGCAGCGCCGGCAGCGGCGCGGCCGCGGCGTCGTCCAGGAAGCGGCGCCCCACCGCACCGGCCTCGGCCAGGCGCGCGCGCAGCTCGCGCACGTGGGTGCAGCCGACCGCCTTGGCGAAGCGCGAGACCGCCGCCGGGCTGACCCCGGCGCGCGCGGCCAGCTCGCTCACGCCCGACTGCGCGGCGGCGGGGATGTCGGCCAGGATGGCGTCGGCGATGCGCCGCTCGACCGGGCTGAAGCGGTCCAGGCGCTGGCGCAGCTGGTAGATCAGGTCGTGCATGGCGGACACCTCAGAGCAGGGTGGCCAGCAGCGCGGTCAGCGCCAGCGCCACCAGGGAAATCAGCGTCTCGAGCACCGTCCAGGTACGGAAGGTCTGCGACACGCTCATGTTGAAGTACTCCTTCACCAGCCAGAAGCCGCCGTCGTTGACGTGCGAGAGCACCAGCGAGCCGGCGCCGGTAGCCAGCACCAGCAGCTCCGGGTGCGGGTAGCCGGCGGCGGCCGCGACCGGCGCCACGATCCCCGCCGCCGTGCTCATGGCCACGGTGGCCGAGCCGGTGGCGATGCGCATGAGCGCGGCCACCGTCCAGCCCATCAACAGCGGCGAGAGCGCCATGCGCTGGGAGAGCGCGGCAATCTCCGCGGCCACGCCGGTCTGGACCAGGATGCCGTTGAGCCCGCCACCGGCGCCCACCAGCAGGGTGATGGCGGCCGTCGGCGCCAGGCATTCCTGGGAGAAGCGCAGGATGCGCTCGCGGTCGAAGCCGCGCATCAGCCCCAGGGTGAGGAAGCTCAGCAGGGTGGCCAGCAGCAGCGCCACCACCGAGTTGCCGATGAAGCGGAAGAAGCCGTTGAGCGCGCTGCCCGGCGCGGCCAGCACGTCGGCCCAGCCGCCCAGCAGCATCAGCGCCACCGGCAGCAGCAGCGTGGCGACGGTGACGCCGAAGCCCGGCAGCTGTGCGTCCGGCACCTGGCCGTGGCCGGCGTCCAGCAGCGCCGCCTCCATCGGGTTGTGCTCCGGCAACCGGATGCGCGGGGCGACGAGCCGGGCGAACACGGGGCCGGCGAGCGCGGCGGTGGGCAGCCCCACCAGCAACGCGTAGAACACGGTGCGGCCCACATCGGCCCGGTACTCGGCCACGGCCAGCATCGCCGCCGGGTGCGGCGGCACCAGCCCGTGCACCACCGACAGGCCGGCTACCATCGGCAGGCCCACCAGCAGCAGCGGCACGCCGGTGCGCCGCGCCACGTTCAGCACGATCGGGATCAGCAGCACGAAGCCGACCTCGAAGAAGATGGGCAGGCCGATGCAGAACGCCACCAGCATCATCGCCCAGTGCACGTTGCGCGGCCCGAACCGCGCCACCAGGGTGCGCGCGATGCGCTCGGCGCCGCCGGACTCGGCCATCATCTTGCCCAGCATGGTGCCCAGCGCGACGATCAGCGCGATGTGGCCCAGGGTGCGGCCCACGCCCTGCTCGTAGGCGGCCACCACCTCGGTGGCGGGCATGCCGGCCACCAGCGCCAGCGCCAGCGAGACCAGGGTGAGGCTGATGAACGGGTTGAGCCGGCAGCGCGCGATCAGCACCACCAGCGCCAGGATCGCGAGGGCGGCATAGGCCAGCAGCAGGGTTCCGTGGGTCATCCTCCGCCTCCCGCCTCAGAACCAGGTGCGCACGGCGCCGGTGACGCGCCAGGCGTCGTCCACGCGCAGCAGGTGCCGCCACTTGTCGAAGGTCAGGCACGGGTGGCAGATGTCGAAGCACAGCAGGTCGCCGACCTCCAGGTCGTCGTCGGCGGCCAGCTGCAGGAAGGCGTGCTGGTCCATGATGCCCTCCAGGCGCCAGTGCGCCGGCGTGGTCCGCGGCGCGCCGGCGCGGCCGGAGCGATGGTGCAGCACGGGCAGCGGCAGGCCCGCGTCGAAGGCGGCGTCGCGCTTGCCCAGGCCGACGATGGCCCGGCCCGGCTCCGGCCGCGACTGCACGCAGGCCCACAGTTGCAGCGCCGGGCGCAGGCCCTCGGCCATGCCGCGCGCCACCGGGTTGGCGGCGTGGATGCGGGTGGCGGCCTCGCGGTAGGCGCCGGCGTCGTGGGTGAGGTAGCAGCCCGGCCGCAGCAGCACGTGCACGCCCGGGTCGCGCGCGGACGCGGCGAATTCCTCGGCCACCACGTCGAACCAGGCCGAGCCGGCGCCGGAGAGGATCGCCCGCGGCTCGGCGAGTGCGCCGGCCTGGCGCAGCCACTGCAGGGTGGCCACGGTGCGCCGGAGCAGGGCGCGGATGCCGGCCTCGTCCTTCAGCACGCCTTCGTAGGTTTCCACGCCCACCAGCGCCAGCGACTGCGGCCAGCGCCGCACCGCCGCGACCACCGCCTCGGCCTGGGCCGGGTCGCGCACGCCGCTGCGCCCGCCGGCCACGCCCACTTCCAGCAGCAGCCGCAGCCGCAGCCGGCGTTCGGCGAAGAAGGCGCCCAGCGCGTCGGCGTTGGCGGCCGAGTCGACCAGGCAGCAGAACGCCAGGTCCGGGTCCCGGCCCAGCAGTTCCGCCACGATGGCCATGTTGGCGCGGTCCACCAGCTGGTTGGCCATCAGCACCCGGCGCACGCCGTGCCGGTGCGCGTCGCGCACCTGCGGCGCGGTGGCCAGGGTGATGCCCCAGGCCCCGGCCTGCAGCTGCATGGCGAACAGCTCCGGGCTCATGGTGGTCTTGCCGTGCGGCGCCAGTTCCACGCCGTAGGCTTCGATGAAGCGCCGCATCCACGCCAGGTTGTGCTGCAGCGCCGAGTCGCGCAGCACCGCCACCGGCAGGCTCACCTCGCCCTCGAGGATGCGCCAGCCGAGGCTTGCGACCTCGGCGGGTGCGACCCCGCCGGGCAGCCCCAGCCCCTTGCCCTGCAACGGCAACCCGGCGTCGGGAAAGGAATTTTCTGGCGGGACCGTGGACATGCGGGCGTCGGGACGGTTGGGTCGCCATTACATGTAGCACACATCGTCGCCACGGGAAAATAATTTTCATGCCGGTTGCATGATGGCCGGCGCTTGGGTCCACGCTCGCGCCGCGGCCGCCGTCCGGCGCGCGCCTGGACGCCGGGACCATGCCCGCGCGGCCCGCCCGGTAGAATCGGCTGCCTGCCCATTGCCGCGACGTCCATGTCCGAACAAGAAGATTTCAAGCAGGCCGCCCTCGACTACCACCGCCACCCGCGCCCCGGAAAGATCAAGGTCTCGCCGACCAAGCCGATGCTGACCCAGCGCGACCTGTCGCTGGCCTACTCGCCCGGCGTGGCCCACGCCTGCGAGGCCATCGTCGAGGACCCGCGCCAGGCCAGCGAGCTGACCGCGCGCGGCAACCTGGTCGCGGTGGTCAGCAACGGCACCGCGGTGCTGGGCCTGGGCGACATCGGCCCGCTGGCCGGCAAGCCGGTGATGGAAGGCAAGGGCGTGCTGTTCCAGAAGTTCGCCGGGATCGACGTGTTCGACATCGAGATCGACGAGCGCGACCCGGACAAGCTGGTCGAGATCATCGCCTCGCTGGAGCCGACCTTCGGCGGCATCAACCTGGAGGACATCAAGGCGCCGGAGTGCTTCATCGTCGAGCGCAGGCTGCGCGAGCGGATGAACATCCCGGTGTTCCACGACGACCAGCACGGCACCGCCATCATCGTCGGCGCCGCCGTGGTCAACGCCCTGCACGTGGTGGGCAAGCGCATCGAGGACGTGAGGCTGGCCACCACCGGCATGGGCGCGGCCGGCATCTCCTGCGTGGACATGCTGGTCTCGCTGGGCCTGCGGCCCGAGAACATCCTGGCCTTCGACCGCGGCGGCGTGCTGCACGCCGGCCGCACCGACCTGGACCCGGACAAGCGCCGCTACGCGCGCGAGACGGACAAGCGCACGCTGGAGGAGATCGTCGCCGGCGCGGACATCTTCCTGGGCCTGTCGGCCGGCGGCATCCTCAAGCCGGAGATGGTCGCGGCCATGGCCGAGCGCCCGATCATCCTCGCGCTGGCCAACCCGTACCCGGAGATCCTGCCCGAGGACGCGCGCCGCGTGCGCCCGGACGCGATCATCGCCACCGGCCGTTCGGACTACCCCAACCAGGTCAACAACGCGCTCTGTTTCCCCTACCTGTTCCGCGGCGCGCTGGACGTGGGCGCCACCGCCATCAACGAGGCGATGAAGGTGGCCTGCGTGCACGCCATCGCCGCACTGGCGCGGCGGGAGGCCTCGGACCTGGGCAGCGCGTACGGCGACGAGACCCCCAGCTTCGGCCCGGACTACCTGATTCCCCGCCCGTTCGACCCGCGCCTGCTGGTCGAGCTGTCCTCGGCGGTGGCGCAGGCGGCGATGGACTCGGGCGTGGCGCAGCGGCCGATCCAGGACATGCGCGCCTACCGCGAGAAGCTGGGCCAGTTCGTCTACCGCACCAGCCTGATGATGAAACCGGTGTACGACCGCGCCCGCGCCGACCGCAAGCGCGTGGCCTATGCCGAGGGCGAGGAGGAGGTGGTGCTGCGCGCGGTGCAGACCGTGATCGACGAGGGCCTGGCCTACCCGATCCTGATCGGCCGCCCCGAGGTCATCGAGACCCGCATCCGCCGCCTGGGCCTGCGCATGAAGCCCGGCGTGGACTTCGAGATCACCAACCAGGACGACGATCCGCGCTTCAACGAGTACTGGCAGCACTACCACGCGCTCACCGAGCGCCGCGGGGTCACCGTGTCGGCGGCCAAGAGCCTGATGCGCTCGCGCACCGCGCTGATCGGCGCGGTGATGGTGGCCCGCGGCGAGGCCGACGCACTGCTCACCGGCGTGGTCGGCCGCTTCCACAAGAAGCTCGGCTACGTGCGCAGCGTGATCCCGCTGGACGCGGGCGTGCAGTCCACCTCGGCCATGACCGGCGTGATCAACCAGCAGGGCGTGTGGTTCTTCCTCGACACCCACGTGCAGGACGAGCCCACCGCCGAGCAGATCGCCGAGGCCACCCTGCAGGCCGCGTACCGCCTGAAGCTGTTCGGCATCGAGCCGCGGGTGGCGCTGCTGTCGCACTCCAACTTCGGCAGCCACGGCACGCCGGGCGCGCAGAAGATGCAGCGCGTGCGCGAGCTGCTGCTGCGGCGCAACCCGCGCCTGAACGTGGACGGCGAGATGCAGGGCGACACCGCCTGGGACGAGGTGCTGCGCGCCAAGATCATGCCCAACAGCACCCTCAAGGGCCGCGCCAACCTGTTCGTGCTGCCCAACCTGGACGCCGCCAACATCGCCTACAACCTGGTGCGCGTGTTCACCGAAGGAGTGGCCATCGGCCCGATCCTGATGGGCATCAGCAAGCCGGTGCACATCCTCACCGCC
>Ga0182792_1000510_pt1 | contig 35958 bp, 24 predicted proteins | sample Passage237B_FD_130497 | JGI IMG/M metagenome (GOLD analysis project Ga0182792, IMG submission 130497) | Cellulose adapted compost microbial communities from Newby Island Compost Facility, Milpitas, CA, USA - Passage2 37B (version 2) (version 2) ...
CGCGATTTTCTCTCGCCCCGCGCTCGCCTCCCCCGCCTCCCGCGCCCGCGTCGCCGCGCGGCTCGCCTCCACGCTCGCCATCCCCGAGGCCCACGCCGTCTTCCTCGATGCGCGCGAAACCCGCGCCGCAAACGCGAGCTTTCCCGGGCTGCGCGTCGTCGATCGCGTCGGCCCGAAGGACGACTGGGGCACGCTCACCCTGCGCACCGCCCGCCGCTGGAAACACGAGGCGCGCGGTCTCGTCTTCGGCGACCCGCCGGCGGTCTTGTCCCAACTCGCGGCGCATTGCCGCCACCGGCGCGTCGCGGTGTTTTCCCCGGCGGTTTTCCCGACCGGAGGCAAGGTCGCCGTCTCCGACTACGTCGAGGCGCGCTCCGCCGTTTCCGCCGAGGCCGCCGCCCTCGCGGTCGAGCTGGGCAACCGTGTCATCAGCGGACGCCAGACTTGCGATGGCGACATCTTCGAGTGGTCCCGGCAGGGCGTGTGCATCCAGATCATCGATCCCAACCGCCCGGCCTTTCCCGTGGTGGAAACCGCGCGCCACGTCTGGGCCGAGCCGCCGGCCGCCGCGCCCGACCACGAACCCTCCGACGCGCAACTCGTCCGCTGGGCCGACGAGGGCCGCGTGCTCACCTCGCTGGTTTTCCACTCCGGCGAGGTCGCCCACAACGAGGCCATGCTCGCGCTGGTGGACTTCGCCGTCAGCCAGGATCTCAAACTCGGCCTCGGCGTGCACGCCGCGCGCTACGAGACCTGCCCGCAAATGTGGGAGCTGATCGGCGTGCCGGTGGAGCGCGGCGGCGCGCTCGGCCTCGTCGAACCCCTGCTGCACAGCGGCGGCCTCGGTGTGATGGCCGAGTGCAACTGCCCGCCCGAAATCCTGCGCGAACACTGCGAACGCGCCCTCGCGCGCATCCGCGACATCGCCGGCCCGCGCGGCGCGCCGCGCGGCTATTACGCTTTCATGGACTCCAACCTCGACCGGCTCGACTCGGTGCGCGGCGACCTCTTCGCCGCCATCACGCGCGCCGGCCTCGACTACGTCGTCTCCTCCGCCCTCCCCGGGCGCAACCGCGTGCTCTGGCGCTCCGCCGACCGCCGCCGCCTCGCGATCAACCAGTCGCCGCGCGTCGTCCACGTCGCCTCGCCCTTCGTGCGCGCCACCACGCCCGAGGACCTCGACACCGCCGGCGGCGCCGCCGGCCCGGGCTGGATCCTCGCCACGCTCGACGCGCCGGTGATCTCCTTCGCCCCCTACATCTGGGAGAAAGGCTCCCGCTTCATGGCGCTCGTGGCCAAACTCCGCGAGGGCTCCCGCATCAACGTCACCCCGCGCACGATCGCGCGCTACGCCCGGCTGCTCGACAAACGCGGCCTCCTGCCCGCCCCGGTCGCCCGCGACAACCAACCCGCCGTTTTCGCATGAACAACCCCCGCCTCCCTTCCCGCCGTCCGCCGGCGGACCAACGCACCTTCACTAGCCCCGCCTGCGAACGCCTGATCGACGAGGTCGCCGCGACCATCGCCGACGACGAACTGCGCTGGCTCTTCACCAACTGCCTGCCCAACACGCTCGACACCACCGTCGCCCTCTCGCGCGACGCCGACGGCCGGCCCGACACCTACGTCATCACCGGCGACATCGACGCCATGTGGCTGCGCGACTCCGCCGCCCAGGTCTGGCCCTGTCTCCCGCTCGCCCGCGACCACGCCGACATCCGCGACCTGCTCGCCGGCGTCGTCCGCCGACAAACCGCCTGCATCCTACTCGATCCCTACGCCAACGCCTTCTATCGCGAAGCCCGGCTTGGCGAATGGCGCGACGACGGCACGCTCATGGTCCCCGGCGTGCACGAGCGCAAGTGGGAGCTCGACAGCCCGTCCTACTTCCTGCGCCTCTCGCACGGCTACTGGCACGCGACCGGCGACATCTCCCCGTTCGACGCCCGCTGGCGCGAGGCCGTGCGCGCCGTGCTCCGCCTCCTGCGCGTCGAGCAGGGCGGCGTCCCCGGCCGCTCGCCCTACGTGTTCACCCGCCGTGGGCACACCGACTCGCTGCTCAACGGCGGCTTCGGCGACCCCGCCAAGCCGTGCGGGCTTGTGCGCTCCGCGTTCCGCCCGTCCGACGACTTGTGCAAACTGCCCTACCACGTGCCGTCCAACGCCATGGCCTCCGTCGCCCTGCGCGAAACCGCCGACCTGCTCGACACGCTCGGCGACCACGCCGACGCCGACGAAGCCCGCGCGATTTCCCTCGAAATCGCCGCGGCGCTGGAAACCCACGCGGTCGTGCGCCATCCCGCGCTCGGCGAGATCTGGGCCTACGAGATCGACGGCTACGGCTCCGCCTGCCTGATGGACGACGCCAACGTCCCCTCGCTCCTCTCCCTCCCCTACCTCGGTTTCTGCGCGAAGGACGACCCGCGCTACCTGCGCACCCGCTCCTTCTGCCTAAGCGACGCCAATCCCTACTTCTTCCGCGGCGCCGCCGGCGAAGGCGTCGGCGGACCGCACGCCGGTCTGCGCACGATCTGGCCTCTCGCCATCGTCATGCGCGCCCTCACCGCCCTCGACGATGCCGAGATCCTCGCCTGCCTGCGCCAACTCCGCGCCACCCACGCCGGCACCGGCTTCATGCACGAGACCTTCCACGCCGACGACGCCGCGCGCTTCACGCGCTCCTGGTTCGCCTGGGCCAACACCCTCTTTGGCGAACTCGTCCTCACGCTCCGCAGCGAACGCCCCCACCTGCTCGCCCGCCCCCTCTGAAAAACACCCGCCCGCCTCCCGCCATGACCTCATCCAAGCCCCCCGAGGAACTCTCCTTCGATCTCGTCGTCATCGGCGGCGGCCTCGCCGGCCTCTGCGCCGCCGTCGCCGCCGCGCGCCACGGCGCCCAAGTCGCGCTCGTGCAGGACCGCCCCGTGCTCGGCGGCAACTGCTCCAGCGAGATCCGCGTCGTGCCTCACGGCGCCACGCACTCCAACGCCTGGGCTCAGGAAACCGGCCTGCCCTACGAGCTCCTGTCGCGCGACCGCGCGCTCAACCACGCCACGTTCTTCGACCACGGCCTCATCAACAGCCGCTTCGACCTCACCCTCATCGAGTTCGCCCGGGCCGAGCCGCGCCTCCGCGTGTTCTTCAACACCACCGTGCGCGCCGTCGATTCCTCGCCCGTCGATCCGAACAACGTCACCCCGCCCCGAGCCACGCCCAACGGCCTCGGGCGCGTCGGCGGCCACGCCCGCGTCATCCACGCGGTGCGCGGCTCGCAGCTCGGCAGCGAGAAAGAAATCATCTTCCGCGCCCGCCAGTTCATCGACGCCACCGGTGACGGCACCGTGGGCTTCCTCGCCGGCGCCGACTTCCTCTACGGACGCGAAGGCCGTTCCGAATTCGGGGAAAACCTCGCCCCCCTCGTCGCCGACAACGTGACGATGGGCTCCACCATCACCATGCAGGCGCGCGACACCGGCCGCCCCGCGCCCTTCACGCCGCCGCCCGGCGTCCGTCCCTACCGCAGCCTCGCCGACCTCGGCCTCAAACGCAGCGTCTACCACCTCGAGAAATCCGTCTTCGGCGGCTACTGGTGGCTCGAGGTCTGCAACCCCTTCCACCAGATCGACGACAACCAGGCCATCCGCGATGAACTCCACGCCCACGTCCTCGGCGTGTGGGATTTCCTCAAAAACCACGGCGCACACCGCGAAGCCCTTGCCAACCACGCCCTCGAATGGGTCGGCATGATCCCCGGCAAACGCGAAAGCCGCCGCCTCGTCGGCGACGTGATCGTGTGCGAACACGATGTCCACCGCGACCGCCGCTGGCCCGACGCCGTCGCCTACGCCGGCTGGTGGATCGACCTCCACATCCCCGGCGGCATCCTCAACAAGACCGATCCCGGCGAACGCGAAAACGTCGACCGCAACTACAAGCACTGGATCCGCATTCCGATCTTCACGCTGCCCCTGCGCGCGTTCTACAGCCGCAACGTCCGCAACCTCTGGATGGCCGGCCGCTGCCTCAGCGTCACCCACGTCGCCCTCGGCCCCTCGCGCGTCATGCAGACGCTCGGCCACATGGGACACGCCGTCGGCCTCGCCGCCGCCTACGCGCTCGAACACGACCTCTCCCCGCGCGAGGTCGCCGCGCCCGACGGCCCCCACATCCATCCCCTGCGCCAGCGCATGCTCCGCGACGACGTCCGCCTCGTCGGCGTGCGCAACACCGACCCCGACGACCTCGCGCTGGACGCCGTCGCCTCGGCCACCAGCGAGGCCGTCTTCGACCTCGGCGAGCCCGACACGCGACGCTGGCTCCGCCTCGGCGCCCCGCACCCCGGCTCGCCGCTTTCCTCCGAGGCCCTCGGCATGGTCGTGCCCGTCACCGCCAACCGCATCGACGTCGTCTCCCTCTACCTCCGCAACGAGACCGCCCGCCCCGCGCGCCTTGTCGTCGGCGTGCAGCCGATGGAGCGCATCTGGGATCGCGACGACCGCCCCGCGCTCGCCTCCGTCGAGATCGACCTGCCCGCGAACCACGAAGGCTGGTGCGACGCTCCGCTCGCCGCACGCCTCGCCCCCGGCCGCCCCTATCGCATCACGCTCGCCGGCCCCTTCGGCGCGCTCTGGGCCGCATCCGCGCGCAACGAACCCGGCTCCGCCATGCAATACCTCCACGTCTGCCCCGGCGGTCCCGAGGAGAAAAACCGCGATCTGCCCGGCTTCCAGCCCTCCGAGGTGATCATCCCCGCCTACCGCCACTGGCGGCAGTTGACCGGCTGCCCGCTCGCGCTGCGCCTCTCGCCCGAGTCGCGCCCCTTCGGCGCGGGCAACATCAACAACGGCCACGCCTGGGTGGAGTCGATGCCCAACCTCTGGGTCTCCGACCCCGCGCGACCGCTCCCGCAACATTGCGAACTCGCCTTCCCCTCGACGCGCCGCGTGGGCCGCGTGGAGGTCTCCTTCGACACCAACCTCAACCGCGCCATGCAGGGCTCCGAAGGCTACTACCGCGCCCCCGAGTGCGCCCGAGACTGGCGCGTGTGGGCCCGGGTCGGGGGCGGGTGGCGCGTCGTGCACGAGGAGCGCGACAACTACCAGCGCAAACGCGTCGCGCGCTTCGAGCCGGTCGCGGCCGACGCGCTCCGCCTCGAAGTCCTCTCCACCAACGGCGTGCCCGAGGCGCGCGTCTACGAACTGCGCGCCTACGCCGGGTGAGTCGGCACGGCGCGCGGCCCGTCCCGGGCATCACTTCCCCGGGGCGACGTCGAGGTCCGCGAGCCCCAGGCTGTTGCCTGCCTCGCAGATCACCGCGAGGCCGAGCGGATAGGCCCCCTTCGCCTGCGCGTCGGGGCGGATCACCACCGCGATCGCCTGCGACTCGCCGGCGGCAAGCTCGCCCTCCCAATCCTGCGAGCGGGGCCCGTCGTTCTCCGGGCGCAGCGCCTCGACGAAGCCCACCGGCCACAGGCGGACGCGCAAGGACTTGTCGGTAGGGTTCACGGCGCGCAGCACAACCTCCGTCCGCTCGCCTCGCGTCACCGGACGCTCCGGCGCGACGACCTCCACGCGCACCGGTCCGCCGCCGCGCGGCAGACGTCCGGTCACCTCGCCGTATTCGTAATACATCGGCATCGGGCGGAGCGTCATGTTCGGCTCCACGCGGTTGAGCCCGTAGAGATCCCCGCGCTCATTGGCCGAATACCAGGTGACCAATCCACATTGCGCGGCGAGCTCGCGCAGGGCGATGCCTCCCTCGCGGGCCTTGGCCTCCTCGCTGTCGAGCACGCCGGGGCCGCGCCGCCAGCCGCCGCTTTGGAAACCGACCTCGGTCACCCAGATCTCGCGGACGACGCCGGCGGCGGCGAGCAGCTCCGCCGTCGCGCGGTTGCGCGAGGACACGGCGGCCCCGGTCTTGCCGTAGGGGTGCGTGGTCACGCCGTCGAAATAGCGCGCCCAGCCGTCCTCCAGGAGCCGGGGTAGCCAGACATCGAACACCATCGAGGCGACGAACACGCGACTCTCCGGGTTCGCCCGCTTCGCGGCGTCGTATCCGATTTTCAGATACTGTTTATAGTCCCCGTAGGCGCCATTGAAGCCCTCGGTCCATAGGTCGGGCTCGTTGAGAATTTCCCAAGCGCCGATCCGGCCGTCGAAGGCGCGCACGGCGTTTTCCACGAAGCGTTCCCAGTCGGCCCAGTCGAGCGGCGGCCAGAAGGCCCCCGCGATCTTGGTCGGCGCTGCGCGTTTGCGCTCCTCGGTCTGGTCGCGCTCGCCGGACTTTCCGCTGGCCCAGGAGGGCGTTCCGTGCAGAAAGGCGATCGGCGTGGTAATGCCGTAGCCGGCCAATTCGTCCACCCGCGCGACAAGGTCGGCGAAATCGACGCGTCCGCGTTCCGGCTCGACGCGACTCCAGTTCACCCCCATGCGCACGCTGTCCACCCCTGCGCAGGCCAGCAGCTTGAACGCGGTGTCGCGCAGACGCGGCTCGAAGCGCGGCATGCCGTGGGCGCTGTCCGGCGTGGTGATTCCCCAGCGGGTTTTGGCGGGCCGCGGCGCCTCGTTTCCGGCCTCGGTGGCGGCGCCGCGCGTCGCGAAAGGTCCGAACAGGACGAGGGAAGCGGCGATGAAGACACGTCGGGATATCATGAAAGGGATTGGGGCTGCCCGGACACGGAAGGGCGCGAGCACGCCGAAGGTCTCCCGGGACCAATGCGGAAGACGTTGATGCATCTCCATTGCCCGGACCAGCGATCCCCCCGTTCCACGTGCAGACATCCCCACAAGCGGGCCGGCGAGCCTCCTCGGACACGCCGGCCCCGGGTTCCGTTCTATTGTGACAAGCGACGACTCAACTGATCCTCGTAGAGGGACTGCGGGATCAGGGCGGAGGCTTCGCCGACGCCCTCGACGAAGTCGGAGGAGGTAACCGCGAAGGCCGGCCCCTGGGTGCCGATGACGTAGCCCTGTTTGTTGAGCTGATACGAACTGATCACGCGTTTGCTGGACGTGCCGTCGCTGCTGTCGCCGTAGTCCAGTCCGGTGGTGTTCCAGAAGACCGACTGGGTGGAGGTCCAACCGGGCGTGGGGCTGGACACTTCGCCCCGATAGCGGGTCTCAAGCATGACGCCGTCGCAAATCGTTCCGTCGAAGAGATTGCTCATCGACAGAAACTGGTGGAAGTCGGTCACGCGCGACGGCCCCTTGAGCGAGACGCGCAGCATGACGTTGCCGCTGGCATACATCTTGTTGACCGAGATGTTGTGGCGGCCGTCCTCCAGGTGGGTGTCTTTGATGAGGCACTCCTGGCCGGCGACGGTGATGAGGTAGCCGTTGCCGTTGGCGCCCTTGTATTGGGCGTGGCGCAGGTCGCAGGAATCGACGGTGATCAGCCGGCTGGTCGTGAGGTCGATGCCGTTGGAGAGCAGGTGGGCGGCGGCGTTTCCGGCGGGCTTGTAGCTGTGCACGCGCGCGATCCATCCGTTCTCCACGCCGCGCATGCTGATGGCGAAGGAGCGGTCGGCGTTGTAGCCGCCGGTGCCGGGGTCGTCATGGTCGCCCTCCTTGAGCGTGCCGGTAGTCTCGGTCATGCCGATGGAGAGGTCCTCGATGCCGATCTCGGACAACATGGCGGACTGCTTGAGCACGCGGGCGTTGTCGCGCGTCTTGATCGGATAACGCGTGGGCACGTCGATGACGAGCGTGTTGCCCGACTTTCCGACCACGCGCCGGCAGAAGGTCAACATGCGGCCGTAGTAGCTGTCGCCGGAAGAGAGCCATCCGGATTTGCCGGTCATACCGATGTCGGCGATAAAGCCAGAGGTAAGGTCGTTGCGGATCACGATGAGGTCGCCGACGGAATAGGCGCCGGCGTTCTGCACCGGGATCTGCGTCGTCGGGCTGGTCAAATCGGCGGTGAGCGGCGTGCTGTTAGTGCCGGCATACCAATACGAAGAGGACATGTTGTCCGGCCGCACGAGGATGACCGACTTGTTGCGCATCACGTCCTGCGTGTTGTGCAGGAAGGTCTGCGTGTGGCCGGCGCCGCGAAGCACGATGTTCGGCTTGTTGATGAGCAGGGACGCGGCGGAGCTCTCCTGCGGGGGCGCGACCTTGTAGGTGCCCGCGGGCAGGTAGACGACGCCTCCGCCCGCGGCGCCCGCGGCGTCGATGGCCGCCTGGATCGCCGCCGTCGAATCCGTCGCCCCGGTGGGATCCGCGCCGTAGCCGGTGACGACGTTGTGGATCGGGCCGGAGACGGTCGGCACGGGAACCTCGCCCCTCTGGTAGCCGGCGTAGGAGAAGTCGTGCAGGAAGTGGCCGTCGGCGTTCACGTGGCCGGGCTCCCAGTCGGCGGGATAGAGCGAGGAGCGCCACGGGGCGACGCCGTGCGGGACGTTGAACTCGGCGTGGATCGCGTCCACCCAGAAGGCGTCGAACTTCGTCACCGGCGCGGTCCCCGATGTGAAGGTTTCGAACGAGAGCGTGGTGACGGTAAAGGCGACCGAGCTGTCGAGCGGCGCGTTCACCGATCCGGCGTAGCCACCGTTGAGGTAGAGCGACGCGGCCTTGGCTTCGTCGTCGAAGACCAGTTGGAAAACGTTCCAGTCGTCGGGGTCATAGGTGTAGGTGGCGGTCTGATACGGGACGTGAAGAACGAAGGAACCGCCCGCCACCGAGAACAGCAGCCTGCCGTCGTCGGGCGTGTTGCTGATCTTCATGGTTCCGATATTGAGGGTATAGCGGTCGCCTTCGCCGTCGTCCGAATCGTCCTCCTTGATCACGAACGAAACCGAACCGGAGGTGGCAGGAGCGGAGAGGAAGCCGCCATTCACGAGGTTCACCTTCGCCCGGGGACGGTTGATGCTGTTGTCGGCGATGAACAACGACTGCCCCCCCTCGTAGGCCGCGTCGGATTGCACATGCGTGTAGTCGAGACTGGTGATGCCCTCCACGATCCAGGTCGTCGTCCCAACGGGCTTGTTGTGGATGGTCTCGTTGTTGGCGTAGGTCTCGAAGCCGTCCGAGAAGGTCTCGCCTTGCATGAGCACGCGGACGGCGTCGACCTGGAGCTTGTCGCCGGTGGCGCCGCTGTCATAGGTGCCGAAGGTAAACTGGCCCACGCGGAAATCCGCCGTGCTGCCCGGCGCCTGGAGCGTGCCGGCGAGCACCCCGTTGACATGGAACGAGGCCAACTTTTCGGCGTCGGAGAACACCACCTTGAGGTCGTTCCACGAGGACGGGTCGTAGTTGGATGTCGAATACGATATGGCCTTCGTCGTGGACACGCCCGCGACGGAAAGCACGTGACGGTTCTGGGAGGGCTCGTTGTTCAGTTTGATCCCGCCAAAGTTCATCGTGTAGCGGTCGCCCGCCCCGCCGTCGGCGGTGTCCTCCTTCACCGCGAAGGCGACCGCGCCGGCGGGAGCGGGGGCGGAGAGGAATCCGCCGGCCTGGAGGTTGACCGACACGCGGGGGCGGTTGGCGCCGTTGTCGGCGAGCAGGATGGCCTTGTCGCCACGATAGGCGTCGCCGGCGGCCACCTCGGCGATGTCGCCGGACGCGAATCCGGCGAGGGTCCAGGTGGTGTCGCCGGCGGGCAGACCGGCCACGGGGGTGCCGTCCGCATGCTCCTCGAAATCGGCCGAGAACTGGCTGCCCGTCGAGAACACGCGCAGGTTGTCGAAGTAGATTTGATGCCCGACGCCGCCGCTCGAATACGCCGCGAAGGTCGGCGTCTGCACCGTGAACCGGGAGGCCGGACTCGTGAGCGTCTTGGTGGCCACGCCGTTGATGAAGAACGTCGCGGTGTGGGCCGTGTCGTCGAACTCCACCCCCAACGTGTTCCACGAACCCGCGGTATAGGCGTAGCCCGAGCCGGTGAAGGGCACGGTTTCGTTCGGCCCCCCCTCGACGGAAAACGAAAAGCCGCCCTCTGGCTTGCGGAGGAGTTTGATCTTGCCGAGGTAGATGGTGAAAGCGTCGGCCGCGCCGCCGTCCGAAGGGTCTTCCCTGACGTCGAACTCAACCAGTCCGGCGACGAGCGGACATGGAGCAAGGCCGGCGGCCACCAAGTCCAGGCTCACCCGCGGGAAATGCGAAGGGTTGTTGTCCACGATGACCAGGGAGCGCGTGCCCTCGGAGTGTTGACTGGAGCTGACCCGGGCCAAGTCGTCGGGCCCCAGGTTGGCCGCGACCCAGGCACCGGAGCCGACGGGCTGGTTGTGGATGGATGTCCCGGCGGGATAGTCCTCGAAACCATGGATAAGGACCACCCTCGCCTCGGCGCTCAAGGCCGATGCGAGGAACGCCGAGACCAGCGCTACGAATGTTTTTGTTGGGGTTTTCATTTTTTTTGGGGGAAAGCGGCGGGGGCACGAAACCATTCTGTATCAAAATCCCAACTACATCCCGTTTTCGACGGCCGCCGGAGCCGGCCTCGTTTCGGATGCATCGGCGGAACACACGACGATGTCGTCGAGGAAGATCGTGTCGCCGACGGTGATGCTCGAATAGGTCGAGATTTGCACGGCCCGCGCGCTGAAGTCGGCGGACGGATTTTCAAGCCGGGCGACCTCCACATCGTTGATGAAAAACGCGGCGGTCTTGGCGGAGCTGTCGAACTCCAGCCGCAGTCTGTTCCACTTCCCGGGAGCATAACGGTGCGCGGGACCGACGAACCTCACGGTGCGCCCGCGCCCCTTCCCCGCCGTGAACCAAAAACCATCGCCATCCGGTTTTCGCGATATGGCGGCAGCGCCCACCATCACGAGAAAGGCGTCCGGCCTGCCGTCGTCGTTCACCTGTTCCTTGATGGATACGCTCAGACTGCCGGTGCTTATCGGCTCCATTTCGAGGATCACACGGACGCGGCCCGCGCTCATGTCGGACAACAACAGCGATTGCCCTCCCTCCGCAGCGTCGGCCGCCGTAACCACCGCCAGATCGCCCGGCATCGCCCCAACCACCCGCCACGCCCGCCCGCCGCTCATCCGGCCGGCAATCGTCTCGTCCAAAGGATACGCTTCAAAATCCTCCCGCAGCACCTCCCTCATCTGGGCGGTCAAGGGACAAACCAAGACCAGCAGGACAAACAAAACCGAAAGTCGGGGGTATTTCATGGAAGACACAAAAGAGGAGGGGTCATGCGGGAGACGCAGCCGCGGCGATCGGACCAACCTCCTACTTGCGACCTCCGTCCACACAAGGCGGCCACGCTGCTAATTGTAGAACTCGCGACCAGCAGTTCCCGCGAGCTCGCGGAAGAGATCTACACGTAGAACGCCCCCGTTCTGGTCGTATCGCCCCTCTACGGCAGCATGTCGCCACGCGCCCACCACGGACACGCGTCGTTTCCGACGCACCTTTCCCTCAGATGCTCACACCGCCTTTCCTCCCTCATGTCATCGAGTCCGCCCGCCTCACCCCGATCTGCCACGAGGCCGATCTCTGTGTCATCGGAGGTTCCTGCACCGGTCTCTTCGCCGCCGTCCACGCCGCACGCCTCGGGCTGTCCGTCGCGTTGATCGAGCAGCAAAGCCTCCTTGGCGGCATGGCCGTCGCCGCACAGGTCAACGAATGGCACTCCACCTGGGATGTCTTCGGCACACGACGTGTCATCGGAGGCCTTACGCTTGAAGTCGTCGAACGCCTTCGTCGGCGCGGCGCACTGGAGGAAATCCGTCCGATCCATCGCGGTGAGTTTCGCTTCAACAGCGCCGAACTCGCCGTCGAACTCGACGAACTCGCCCACGAGCATCATATCCGCGTGTTTTACTCGGCGCGCTGCGTCGCCGCCGTCTCCCATGAACCCGGCCGTGTCGACGCCGCCATCGTCGAAGACCGCTCCGGCCGTCGCGCCATCCGCGCGCGCATGTTCATCGACGCGTCCGGCGACGGTTCGCTCCTCCGCGCCAGCAACCTTCCGTTGCGCAAGCCCGACTCCATCCAGCCGGTCAACCTGCAGGCTATCGTGCATGGTCTCGCCAACCTCAACACCGCCATGCACGACGAGGCGTTCCTCTCCCAGCTTGCTGCAAACGGTTACCCTTCCGCCAACGCCAATCCGTGGCCGTTCAGCGTTCCCGGCGCTCCGTCGCTCCGCAACCTCTTCGGCGCGCGCCTCCACGGTTTGGACGCCGCCGACGCCGACGACCACGGCCGCGCCCTCGTCAAAGGTCGCCGGCTCCACCGCCTCTACTTGGACACGCTCCGCCAACACCTCGGCGACGACGCCGGGCCGACTCCCCTTGTCGTGGCCTGGGCCCACGCGCTCGGGGTGCGCCAGACGCGTCACGCCAACTGCCTCCATCGACTCACCGGCGCCGCGCTGCTCTCGGGCATCGCCTTCGACGACGCCATCGCGCAGGGCACCTATCCCATCGACATCCACACGCCCGACGGCGTAGTGCTCCGCTACCTTGATGGCCGCGAAGAGATTGTAGCTCGCGATGCCGGGAGCCGGTGGGGCCGGTGGCGCGACGACTCCACGCCTTCGCCCGCGTTCTATACCATCCCCTACCGCTGCCTCGTGCCTCAGGGAGCCCGCAACCTGCTCGTGGCCGGCCGCCTCCTCGACGCCGACACCGAAGCCTTCGGCGGTGTGCGTGTGATGGTAAACATGAACCAGACCGGCGAGGCCGCCGGCGTAGCCGCCGCGCTCGCCTTCCACCAAAACCTCGACACCGCCGAAGTCGATCCCGCCCAGATTCGAGCCAAACTCAACGCTGGCGGCGCGCTCCTCCTGCCCTCTCGCCCCTGAGGCCGTCTCTGGCAAAACCTCGGAGGTTTCCTATGGCATGAAGCGGGGGGAACGCCAATTCACGCCGCCGCCCTCGCGCCGCGATCGGCCGTGGGCGGGCGCCCCCAGAACCGCCTGTAGTGCTGGGAAAAATACAGCGGATCGTCGAAACCGCACTCCGTCGCGATCTCCTTCACCGACAGCCCGGTCTCCGTCACGAGGTAGCGCGCCCGCCTCAACCGCAGTCGCGCGAGCATCGCCTGCACCGTTTCTCCCGTCTGCCGCCGAAACAGCAGCCGGAAATGGTTCGGGCTCAGCGTCAGCCCCCGATAAAACGCCGCGAGCGCGTCGGCTCTCGCGTAGTTCGCCTCCAGCCACGCGACCGCCCTCCGCACCTCCGGATGCCGTGCCGTCTCCGCCGGCGGCCGCCCCGTCTCGGCTCGGCTCCAAAACTCCGCCGCCAGCCGCTTCACCTCCGCCTCCAGCAGCAGCGGAGTCCACGTGTCGTGCGTTTTCCACCGCTCCACCATCGCTTCCATCCGGGCGCGCGCGTCGGCGCCGGCCTTCTCCACCAGATAAAACCCCGCCGGCACCGCCACCGGATCCGTCGTGAACTCGCACCAGCTTATCTCGCATCCACCCGTCATCGCCTTCCACTTCCGCCGGCTCCATGCCGGCACCCACAACCAGTTCCCCGCCGCCAATCGCCTCCGTCGTCCGTCGATCGTATAATCCATTCCACCGGCCACGACCAGAAGCAGCCGGTGCGAGACCACCGTCTGCTCCGGCATCGGGTGTCCGCCGGGAAACCGTTTCCGCTCGACATGCGCCACCAGGCAGGGCGCGCGCAGCAGCGCGCGCAACAGTTCGGGATTCCGTGTCGTCTCGTCCGACATCGTCGCGAATCAAGCCGAGTATCATGCGTTTTGTCGATGTCTTGATACGCTTGCCCAAGCTCTCCGTCCTCCCATTTTGCGCGCCTCCTGCGAGACTGCGGGCAAGATGCCCTCCTCCGCCTCCCCCGCCACGATCCGCGAACCCGCCCGCGACATCCCCGTCGTCCACGAGGCCGACGTCTGCGTCCTCGGCGGCAGTTGCACCGGACTCTTCGCCGCCGTCCGCGCCGCCCGCCTCGGCGCGCGCGTCGTCATCGTCGAAAAGGACAACTGCTTCGGCGGCATCGCCACCACCGCGATGGTCAACGTCTGGCACTCGCTCTGGGACACCGAGGGCAAGCGTCAGATCATCGCCGGCCTCACCGAGGAGGTCGTGGACCGCCTCGACCGCCGCGGCGCGGTGCTGCGCCACGAACGCACCAACCCCTCGCGCGGTTTCACCTTCAACTCCGAGGAACTGAAGATCGAGCTCGACGAACTCGCCCGCGAGGCCGGCCTCGGGATCTGTTTCCACACCCAGTTCGTCGCCCCGCTCCTCTCCGACGGCGGACGCCTCGTCGCCGTCGCCGTGGAAAACAAATCCGGCCGCGGCGCGATCCGCGCGAAACTCTTCATCGACGCCACCGGCGACGCCGACCTCGTCGCGCGTCTCGGCGGCGAGACCTACTTCGCCAACCACCTCCAACCCGCCACCGCCTGCGCGCGCCTCGCCGGCTGGAACACGCTCGGCGACGCCGCCGGCCGCCTCGGCGAACTCATCCGCGAACACGGCCCCGCCCACGGCCTGCCGCCCACCTTCGCCTGGGGCAACTTCGTGCCGGGTTCCGATGTCTACATGCTCGCCGCCACCCGCATCCACGGCATCAACCCCGCCGACGCCGACCAGCTCACCCACGGCGAGATCGAGGGCCGTCGCCAGGTGCGCGCCATCATGGACATCCTGCGCGCCGCCGCGCCCGATGCCCGTCTCTCCCTCGAGGCCCTGCCCTCGCGCCTCGGTCTGCGCGAATCCCGCCACATCCGCTCGCCCTATCAACTCACGGGCGACGACGTTCTCGCCGGTCGCGCCTTCGACGACGCCATCGCGCTCGGCAGCTACCGCGTCGACGTCCACCATCAGGACAAACCCGGCATCACCCTCCGCTACCTCGACGGCACCGAGGAGTATCACCGCCCCGGCTTCCCCTGCGAGCGCGGCCGCTGGCGCCCCGAGACGCCGACCAATCCCACCTTCTACCAGGTTCCCTACCGCACGCTGCTCCCGATCGGCGGCCCGGACAACGTCATCGTCGCCGGCCGCATGCTCGACGTCGACCCGATCGCCCACGCCGCCGTGCGCGTGATGGTCAACATGAACCAGACCGGCGAGGCCGCCGGCGTCGCCGCCGTGCTCGCGCTCGACACGCCGGGCGGTTTCCCCGCGGTCTCAACGACCGCCCTCCGGAGCGCCCTCTCCCGCGGCGGATCGGCGCTCTGAGCGATCGTTCTCCCAATCCTCCCAAACCGCCTCCGCGGCGGCGCCCATTCGCTCCCGGACGAACCGCCGCAAGTCCCCGGCCAACGGCGCCCGCCATGCCTGCGCCCCCAGTCCCGCCGCGTTGCCCGCCAACGCGATCCGCGCGCAGTGCAACGCCTGCCGTGGCAGGATCAGTTTCTCCTCCAAGGCCGGAGACCAGCCGCGGTCGATGAATTCCAGATAACAGCGCGCGTCCGGCCCGTATATCTTGTCGCCGACCACCGGGTAGCCCAGCCACTGCGCGTGCGCCCGGATCTGGTGCTTCCGGCCCGTCTCGATCTTCACCTCCGCGAGCGTGAACCCGCCCGCCGTCGCCAGCGGCCGGAAACGCGACCTCGCCGGCTTCCCGTCCGACCGCACCCGGGTCTTCACGAACACCGGACTCGTTTCGTCGTCCCCGAGCGGCTGGTCGACGAAGACGTCCCCGTTCGCGTTCCCGTCCTCCACGCGTAGTTCTCCCGTCAATACGGCCAGGTAGGTTTTCCGGATGCGCCCGTCCTGCATCGCCCGCTGCAGGCGGCTCGCCGCCTTTTCCGTCTTCGCGAAAAGCACGATCCCGCTCGTCTCGCGGTCGAGGCGGAAAACCAGGTGCGCCTTCCCCAGCCCCAACCCTGCCTTCACCGCCCCGGCGAGGCTCGACCACGGACCGGCCTTCGAGGGATGACACACCACGTCGCCCGGCTTGTTGATCGCCACCACCTCGTCGTCCTCATCAAACACCCACGAACGCAGTTCCTCCGCCGAGATCATCCGCACCCGGCTCGTGTCCTGTTCGCGCCGGGGCCACGCGCAGACACGCAGGCGCCCGCCATAGGTGCCGTCGTCTTCCGCTCCGTCAGGCTTCGCGCTCATGTCCCCGCGATCCTCCCGTCCGCCGCGACCTTGCTCGCCCGGAACTTCGCCAACAGCGCCGCCCCCACCCGCGCCGCCAGCGGTTTCGGCAAACGCGAGGCCACCGTCGACAACAGCCAGTTTCCCCAGCCGCACACCACCTGCGCCCTCCCCCGGGCCAGCGCCCGCAGCGCCTCGGCCACGACCTGGTCCGCCGTCTGCCCCCAGCGGTCGCTCACCGCGCCCTGCTTCAACCCCGCGCGCCTGAAAAACTCCGTCGCCGTCGGCCCCGGACAAACCGCCAGCGCTCGCACGCCGCTCCCGCGCAGCTCCTCGTTCAGCGCCAGGCTCCAATGCAGGAAAAACGCCTTCGTCGCGCCATAGGTCGCCATGTGCGCCGTTGGCTGAAACGCCGCGGTCGAGGCGATGTTCACCACCGCGCCGCCGCGCTCGCGCAGCATCGGCAGCAGCCGCGCCGTCAGGTCCACGACCGCGCGCACGTTCACGTCGACCATCTCCAGCTGGTGGTTTCTCCCCAGTTCGTCGACACGCCCGTAGCCGCCAAAGCCACTGTTGTTTACCAACATCACCTTACCCTCCGCACGCGCCACCCGCACATGCCCTAATACCTCTTCCGCGGCCCTCCCGAGAGCCGCCTCGTCCGCCAGATCCACCGTTACTTGGCGCGCCTTAAGCTGCCCGGTAAAATTGTCCGGCACGCGCCGGGAAAGGTTGCAAATGACCACCTCCGGGTTCAGCTTCCAAACGTGTTCGACGAACGCCTTCCCGATCCCGGAGGAGCCCCCCGTCACGATGATGACGGAATACTCGGACAGCATTTCACGAAGCGCTCGCATAGGCATGTTCGTGCAGGCTTCGCACCCCTTCTGGCCAAGGTAAACCCAGATCCCAAAGAAATCATGAACAACACCCACGACGTCATCGTATCCGGCATCCACCTCGATCTCACCCCGTCGCTGAAACAGTTCGTGCACGACAAGGCCGCACGCCTTTTCCGCCACGAGGAGCGAATCATCCGCCTCCGCGTCGAGCTTGAATGCGACACGAAGCAGGACGTCGACCACCGCTTCACCGCCAAAGGCCACATCGTCATCAACGGCCCCGACATGAACGCCTCCGTGTCCGCCGACGAATGCCACAAGGCCATCGACCTCCTGATGGACAAACTCGACCGCATGATCGCCAAGCGCGCCCAGCTCTTCAAGGCCCGGCGCCATCGCGACTCCGCTCGCACCGCCGTGGTCGACGAAGCCGCCTGAGTCGCGTCGTTCTTTGTTCCGCGCCGCCGGCCCGGCCGGCGGCAGGCGTTCCACCCTCCGGTGTCGGGGTCAGGACACCTCCGGAAAACCCGCCGCCCTACCTTGGCCAAGGCGGGTTTTTCATTTCCCACTTTCGTCCCCCCGACATCCGTCGATCGCCACCCCGCCCCGGAGTTGAACTGGTTGCCAGATTTGCGGGCGGTTTCGCCCGGGGCGGGGCTCGGCATCGGCACAAGCAAAAGCCCCGCAACGCTTTGACGTCGCGGGGCTTAAGAAGTGGCGCAGCCGTAGGGAGTCGAACCCCAAACCTTCTGATCCGTAGTCAGATGCTCTATCCAATTGAGCTACGGCTGCGTAACGGGAGGCGAGAGAAAGCAAGGTCCGTAAAAGCAGCGCAAGCGCTTTTTCCCAAAAAATCGCCTCCGTTCACACCCTTCCCGCGCGAAAATCCCCTCCAGCCAAAGCCGCAGGTAAAAAACGCTCCCCAGCTGCATGAAAACGAAGGGCTAACACAAACACCGCAAACACACCGCTGAAGCAGCCTGATTTCATCTTCTCCGCCAGTCCTCCTCCGACCGGCGTCGCTTCCGCCCCCCCCTCGTCCTCAAAAAGAAGGAAAACCCGTCATTTCTCCGCCGCGAAGAGCAGGCTTCTGTTTTTGCGTCATCTGCGCCTTTTTCGGCCATCTCACATGCCCGCGAATCCAGCCGACCTGCCCGCAGACTCGCCTCTCGTCGATCCCGCGCTCCTTCACGCCGTCAGCCGCCTCGCCGCCACCGCCGAATCGCCCCGCGCCGCGATGGTCGAGATCCTCCAGCTCGCCATCGCCTACTTCAAGGCCTCCTCCGGCACCGTCGCCCTCCTCAACCCCGACACCGGCAAACTCGAGATCGAGGTCCACCAAGGCATGCCCGACGACATCGACGAGGTCGCCCTTCGTCCCGGCCAGGGCATCACCGGCTGGGTCGCCTTCCACGGTCGTCCCCAGCTCGTGCCCGACGTGCGCGCCGACCCGCGCTACATCCCGGTCCGTCACGAGGTCCGCGCCGAGATCACCGCTCCCCTCGTCTCGGAAAACGACCAGGTCATCGGCGTCATCAACCTCGACAGCGACGTCGTCCAAGGATTCACGCAACGGGATCTCGACGGCCTCGTCGCCCTCGCCGGGGAAAGCACCCACGTCCTGCTTCGCCTCTGGCAACTCAACCACCTTCGCGGCAAGGCCCGCCAGCTCGAGAACCTCGTCTCCGCCGGCCTCACCCTCGTCACCAAGCTCGAACGCCAGGAGCTGCACGACGCCATCACTCGCGACACCCTCGGGCTCCTCTCCTCCCGCGCGTCGTTGCTGTTTGAATACATCCCGTCCGGCCGCTGCCTGCGCGCCGTCTCCATCGCCTTCGCCGGCGAGCCCGACGCCCGCCCTCCCGAGGGCGATCTTCCCCTCGACTCCTGTCTCGTGGGCGCCTGCCTCACCACCCGGCGGCAGCTCGAGTTCATCAACGTCCAGTCCCCCGAATACATCGACGTCGTCGATCTCCCGCGCCACCCCGCCCTGCGCTCGCTCCTCGCCGTCCCCATGTTCTGGGAAAACGAGGCCGTCGGCGTCCTCTGCGTCTTCACCGACCATCCCCACCGCTACAACAACGACGAGAAACGTCTCCTCGCCGCATTCGCCTCCCTCTCCGCCGTCACCCTCCAGAACTCGCGCCTCTACACCCGCGTCTTCCAGAGCGAGGACATGCTGCGCAAAAACGAACAGCTCACCACCCTCGGTCTGCTCGCCGCCGAGATCGCCCACGAGATCCGCAACCCGCTCACCGTCATCAAGCTCCTCTACGGCTACCTCGGCCTCGACTTCCCCGAGGACGACCCCCGCCGCACCGACGTCCGCGTCATCGGCGAGAAGCTCGACCAGCTCGAGGCCATCGTCTCCCGCGTGCTCCAGTTCGCCAAGGCCCCCTCCTCGCTCCACTCGCGCTGGTCCCTCGCCGACATCATCGGCGACACCCTCGTCCTCATCCGGCTCAAGCTCGCCCAGAGCAAGATCCGCCTCCGCTTCGATCCGCCCGAAAAACCCATCCACGTCGACGTGCACAAGGGCCAGATCCAGCAGGTCCTGCTCAATCTCCTGCTCAACGCCACCCACGCCATGCCACAGGGCGGCGCCATCACCGTCCGCGCCTTCGTCGAGGACCACGAGGGCTCGCGCCAGGCCGTGATCGACGTCATCGACACCGGCGGCGGCGTCCCGCCCGAGATCGCCGACCACATCTTCGACAGCTTCCTCTCCGGCCGCAGCGACGGCACCGGCCTCGGCCTCGCCATCGCCAAACGCATCCTGCTCTCCCACCACGGCGACATCTCCCTCCACTCCACCGGCCCCGACGGCACCACCATGCGCCTGCGCCTTCCCCTCGCCCCCTGAGTCCGCCCGACCGCCGCGCCCGCCCAGCCATGCCCGAATCCGCGTATTCCGCCCAACTCCGCCTCCTCCGCGTCGCCTTCTGGATCCTCCTCGCCTCGGGCGTATCCGTTATGCTGCTACCGATTCCCCTGCCCCTTCCCGTGCGCGTCGCCGTCGGCGTCACCGACCTCGTCGCGGCCTCGGTCGTGTGGCTCGCGCGTCGCCAGCGCCTCGCGCGACTGCGCGACGGATCGGGGCGCTGACGCCCCGAAGCCGCCGAAAAGACTCCGCCCGGATCGCGATGATCCGCGGCGTTTTGTAGTTGATTCTTGATACATCCGGGCGCCCCGGAGGAAATTTCGGCGAACAAGGTCTTGCGCATCGATCCTCACGGCGCATGGGTGACCTTATGTTCACGGTTCGCCCGCCCCGCCGTTTTCCGTCGTGGCCGGCCCTTTTGCGGCTCGCGGCATGCCTCTTCGCCTTCGCAAGCGCCGGCCACCTCGCCGCCCGGGACGCGCGCGTGGTCCGCGTGTGGTCGCACCAGGGCCAGGAGGCCGAAAACCGCGCGCTCCGCGAAAGCGCCGCCGCCTTCAACGCCGCCCACGCCGACCGCGGCATGCGCGTCGAGCTCACCTTCTTCCCGGACTTCCAATACGCCGAGAAACTCGCCATCGCCGCCGCCGCGCGTGATCTGCCCGACGCCTTCGATCTCGACGGCCCGCTCGTCGCGCGCTTCGCCGCCGCCGGGCTGCTCGCCCCGCTCGATCCGCATTTCTCGCGCGAAGAGCTCGACGATTTTCTCCCCACCATCCTCGAGCAGGGCACCGTCGACGGAAAACTCTTCGCCCTCGGCTCCTTCGACTCCGCGCTCGTGCTCTACTACGATCGCGAGATGTTCGCGCGCGCCGGAGTCGAGCCCCCGCCCGGGGGCGAAGCCTGGACCTGGAGCGAGTTTCTCGCCGCCTGCGAAAAGCTCCGCGCCGCCGGCCTCGCGCCGCTCTCCCTCCACATGGACGAAAGCGCCGACGAGTGGTTCACCTACGCCTTCAGTCCCGTCGTGTGGAGCGGCGGCGGCGCGCTCATCTCACCCGGCGCGCCACGCGTCCGCGGAGTGCTCGCCTCGCCGGAAAACGTCCGCTCGCTCTCCGCCTGGCGCGAGCTCTTCGCGCGCGGCCACGCCCCGACCGACCCCGTCGATCCCGATCTCTTCGGCAAGGGCCTCGTCGCGATGGACTGGACCGGCCATTGGATGGCTCGCGCCCACCTCGCCGTGAAGGGCGACAAGCTCGGCGTCATGCCGCTCCCTCGCGTCGGCGAACGCTCCGTCGCGCCCTGCGGAAGCTGGTGCTGGGGCCTCTCCGCCCAAGCCGCCGACAACGAAGGCGCCGTCGCCTGGCTTCGCTGGATCGTCGACGCGGAGACCGGGGTCGTCCCCGCCGTGCGCGCCAACGGCGCCGTGCCGGCCCGCCGCTCCGCCTTCACAGCCTTCCCCGAGTATTCGGAAATCCCCTACAAACTCTTCCGCGCCCAGCTCGAGACCGCCGCCCGCGCCCGGCCGCGCACGCCCTTCTACGCCACGCTCACCGCGCGTTTCGCCGCCGCGCTCCGCGACATCGCGCGCGGCGCCGACGTCGCCGCGCGCCTTCGTCAGGCCGAGGACGAGATCCAGTCGGTGATCGACCGGCGCGCCCCCGCCGCGAAGGAGGCGGCCCGCCCATGACCGCCTGGGAAAAAGCCCGCGCTCGCACCGCGCCGCTCTTCCTCCTGCCGGCGCTCGCCCTGCTCGCCGTGTTCGTCGTCTGGCCGCTCCTGCGCGCCGCCGCCTGGAGTTTCACCAACGCCGATCTGCTCGCTCCCGGCGAGGCGCGCCCCGTGGGGCTCGGCAACTACATCGATCTCTTCACCGACGCCCGTTTCCTCCGCGCCTTCGGCAACACCTGGCTCTTCGCCCTGCTCGTCGTGCCGCTCCAGACCGCGCTCGCGTTTTTCCTCGCGCTCTGGGTCGACCGCCCCGAGCCCGCGTGGCGTTGGTTGCGCGTCGTGTTTTTCCTCCCCGTCGTCGTCTCCATGCCCGTCCTCGCCGTGCTCTGGACGCTCCTCTACCAGCCCGCGCAGGGCGACACGATGGGCCTCGTCAACGCCGCCCTCGACCTCGTCGGCGCGCCGCCTCAGGCCTGGCTGCGCGATCCGGCGCTGGCCCTGCCCGCCATCGCCTTCATGTCGATCTGGCAGGGCGTCGGCCTCCAGATGATGGTCTTCCTCGCCGGCCTGCAAAACGTGCCGCGCGAGCTGCTCGACGCCGCGCGCATCGACGGCGCCGGGCCGTGGCAACGCGTGTGGCACGTCATCGTCCCCTCGATGCGCAACACCTTCGTGTTCGTCGTCACCGTCACCACGATCCTCGCCTTCCGCATCTTCGTGCAACCCTACCTCATGACGCGCGGCGGTCCGGGCAACAGCACCCTCTCGCTCGTCCAGTCGATCTACGAGACAACCTTCGTCAGCCAGGATCTCGGCCGGGCCTGCGCCGCCGCGCTCGTCTTCCTCGCGCTCGTCGGCGTGCTCGCCGGCCTGCAACGCCGTTTCTCCCGGGAGGACCGCGAATGAACTCCGCCGCTTTCCGCAATCTCCTCCGCTGGCTCCTCGCCCTCGCCGCCACCGCGTTCTTCCTCGCGCCGCTGCTCTGGATGTTCGCCGCCTCGTTTCAGACCGAGGCGCGCATTTTCGCACCGGGTTTCTCCCGCTGGTTCGATCCCGCCGGATGGACCTTGGAAAACTACGCCGACGCCTGGCGCCGCGTCGCGCTCGGCCGCGGCCTGTTCAACTCCGCGCTTCAGGTCCTGCTCGTCGCCGCCGGCGGCCTCGTCGTCAACACCGCCGCCGCCTACGCCTTCGCCCGGCTCGAGTTTCGCGGACGCGAGGTTCTCTTCGCGCTCGTCGTGATGCTCGTGATTCTGCCCGTCGAGGTGTTGGCCATCCCGCTTTTCTTCACCGCGCGCGACCTCGGCCTCACCGGCGGTCCCGTCGCCGCCATGGCCGGGCTCACCGTTCCCTTCGTCGCGAAGGCCTTCAACATCTACTTCCTCCGCCAGCATTTCCTCTCCGTGCCGCGCGCCCTCGAGGAGGCCGCGGTGATCGACGGCGCCGGCCCCTGGAACCTCTTCTGGCATGTCGCCCTGCCCGCCGTCCGACCCGCCCTCGCCACCGTCGTCGTGCTCGATCTGCTCGCGCACTGGGGTGATTTCCTCTGGCCGCTCATGATCGCCACCCGCGAGGAGTCGCGCACCGTCCAGCTCACGCTCGCCAACCTCTTCACGCAGCCGCCCGTCCAGTGGGGCGACATCCTCGCCTGCGCCGTGCTCGCCACCCTGCCCGTCGTGCTCGTTTTCCGCCTCCTCCAGCGCCACATCGTGCTCACCGACGCCCGCGCCGGCATCAAGTAGAGCAAGGAACCGTAAAATCGGACTGGCGACACGCCGTGATCCCTTCCTCAAATGCCCCGACTTCAACAACACGCATGCGTCGCCCCAATCTGATCCTGCTTCCCCTGCTCGCGCTTCCATCCGTCACGATCCATGCAGTCGAGCCCGCCCCCGCTTCCGAGGATCACGAGGGCGCCGTGGTCGAGCTCTCCCCGCTTTCGGTAACCGGCACCGCCGCCCCCGCCGTCGGCGTCGTCGCCCCGGCCGCGGTCACGAGCTACGAGGGCGCCTTCGTCAGCGAGAACCGCATCGACAGCATCGCCGGGCTGGCGCCTTACGTCCCCGGATTTTTCTCCAGCGAGCAGTCCGCCTCCAACCCGAGCTACAGTATCCGCGGAATAACTACCGACAACGTCGACCCCCGCAGCGAGGAGCGCGTCGCCCTGTTTCAGGACGGCGTCCCGATTTCGCGCACGATGGGCGCCACCGTCGCTATGTTCGACGTGGACCATGTCGACGTCGTCAAGGGCCCCGAGCCGACCCGCTTCGTCCGCGGCGCGCAGGCCGGCGCGGTTTCCATCGTTTCCAACCCCGCGCGCAACGAGCGTTCCGCCTCGCTCGCCCTGACCCTCGGCGAATACGACACGCGCGCCGTCGAGGCGGTCGTCAACACGCCGATCATCGAGGACAAGCTGTTCGCCCGCGTCTCCGTTTTCGCGTCGGAGAACGACGGATACGTGGACAACCTGGTCGCCGGCGCGCCCGATCTCCAGGACGCGCAAACGGCCGCGCTCCGCGCCTCGCTGCGTTGGCTGCCGTCGGATCGCGCCTCGCTCGACGTCGTCTTCAATTTCCAGCGCGACACGCCGGGCGGCGCCCCGTTCAAGAGCATGGTCATCCCCACCAGCACGGGCGACCTGAACGCGTTCTCCGCCACCGAACTCAACCGCGGCGGCGCGCTCGGCGTCGATCGCGACATCGAGAGCCTCGCCGCGACGCTCCGCACCGGGCTCTCGCCGAACTGGACGCTCACCTCCACGACCACCGGACGCCGATTCAACACGAAGGAGGAATACGACGGCGACGGTTCGCGGTTCTACCTCTTCGAGCTCGGCACGCGGCAGAAGACCGAGCAGCTCAGCCAGGACCTCCGCTTCCACTACGATTCCGGCGAACGCCTCACCGCGATGGTCGGCGGAAGCGCCTTCTGGGAAAAAGGGCGCCAGCACGTCATCATTCGCACCGACGAACGCCGCGCCTGGTCGCTCCTCTCCGGCTATTTCCGCCAAGGCCTGATCGACGCCGGAGTGCCCGACGCCCTCGCCAACGCAGCCGTGCCGGTGCTCGATCCCTTCGTGCCGGACTCCGCGCTGCCGACCACGCTTCCGATCGAGTTCGCCGCCTTCAACAACGTCGCCCTGCCTCCCGAGTTGCAGGCCCTCGCCGCGCTCGCCGGCGCCCCGCTCTCCAGCCGTCACGAGGAGGGCTACTACACGGACAACGAGTATCGCTCCCTCGATCTTTTCAGCGAGGTCGACTTCAAGCTCACCGAGCGCCTCACCATCGGCGCCGGGGTTCGCGTGACCGCCGAGTCGATCGAGTCCGGCTACAACAACCCCGACTCCGGCACGGGCTCGTTCGGCTTCGTGCTCGCCGGCGGCTCGACCAACAACGTGTATCGTCCGACCAACGGTCGCCTCTCCCACTCCGACGACAACGTCGGCTGGTCCGGCCGCGTCCATGCGCTCTACGAGATCACCAAGGCCCACGAGGCCTTCGCCGCCGTCACACGCGGCCGCCGTCCGCCCGCGCTCTCGCACGACCAGACCACGCTCGATCCCATCCGCCTCGACGAGGAGACGGTCGTCAACTACGAGGCCGGCATGCGCGGCGCTCTTTCGTCGGGTCGCGCGGTTTATTCCGTATCCGTTTTCCAATACTACTACGACGGCTTCCAGACCAACGTCGCCACCGCCCCCGGCGTCATCACCGCGGTCGACGGCGGCCGCGCGCGCGGCCAGGGCGTCGACGCGACCGTCCGGGGCGTCGTCAACTCCAACCTCTCGCTCTTCGGTTCCTACGGTTTCACCGACGCGAAGTTCGCCGCCCTCGACGAGGACGGCCGTCCGCAGGCCTACGCCGGCAACACCTTCCGCCTAGCCTCGCGTCACACGATCTCGCTCGGCGGCACCGCGAGCGCGCCCGCGTTCGATCACGGCACCGTGTATCTGTCACCGGTTTGGCAATACAAGTCCGAGGCCTGCTTCGAGGACGACAACGCCCGCTCCGGCGGCCAGCTCCGCCAGGGCAGCTACGCCATCGTCAACCTCACGCTCGGCTACCGCCCCACCCGCGGCAACTGGGACGCCGCGATCTTCGCGCACAACCTCTTCGACCGCGACTACCTGCTCGACGCCGGCAACATGGGCGCGACCTTCGGACTGCCCACCGCCGTCCGCGGCGCACCCCGCGTCATCGGCGCCCGTTTCTCCGCGCGCTTTTAACCGAGACCGCGTCGTCGCGCGATCATCACGAGCTCGGTCGCGTTCGTCGCGCCGAGCTTCGCCATCAGATTCGCACGGTGAAATTCCACCGTGCGCACGCTCAGCCCGATGAGCTCGCCGATCTCGCGGCTGGTCCTGCCGCCGAGCACATGGCCCAACACCTCCTGCTCGCGTCGCGAGAGGATCTTGCCGATCGCCTCGGCCTTCGCGCCTTCGCGCGCGAGCGTCTCGCGAAACTTCCTCGAAAAATACGTCCGTCCCTCCGCCACCGCCACCAGGGCCTTCATCAGTTCATCGGGCGGCGCGTCTTTTTCCAGATAGCCCTCCACGCCGCTCTCGCGCACACGCGTCATCGCCAGCGGATCCATGAGCGATGACAACACCAGCGCTCGCAACTGCGGCCGCACCTGCCGCGCCGCGCGCACCATCTCCAGGCCGTCGAGCCCCGGCAGTTGAAGATCGACCAACATCACGTCCGGCTGCGCGGCCACGAGCTTGGCCAGCGCCTCCTCCGCCGAACTCGCGGAGCCGACCCGCGCGAAACGCTCCTGTTCATCCAACCACTGCTCAAGGAAGGAGCGAAACATCCCCTGGTCCTCGACGATGAAAACGCGCGTGCGGATCATGTCGCCGTCTCCTCCTTCGCCAGCGGCAGCGTGAAGGAAAACTCCGTGCCCCCCTCCTCCGGCGTCCGCGCCTCCAGCCTCGTTTTCAAGGCCTGCCCGATCTCCGCGCATAGGCGCAGCCCCAGCCCGCCTTCCGAGGGCCACGGCGTCGCCCCGTTCAGCGCCGCCGCCACCGCCGGGGGCAGGCCCGGACCGTCGTCCTGCACCGTGACGCACACCGCGCCGTCCGCCCGTTCCTCGACCCGCAGACGCACCCGCGACTTCGCGAACTTGAGCGCGTTGGCCAACAGGTTTCGCACCAACGTCTGCGCCAGCACGAGGTCGGTCTCCATGCGCGGGCCCTCGGGCATCGTCACCTCGAGCGCCACGCCGCCGCGCTCGGCCACCGCGCGGTGTTGCGCCACCGCGGGCGCGACCAAGGCCGTCGCCGTGTGACGTCCGAGGTGCACCGTTCCCGCGCGCAGCCGCGCCCACAGCACGAGATCCTCGATCAACAACAACAACGCGCGCCCCGTGCGCGCCGCCTCCGCCGCGAACTCCGTCGACGACATCCTCCCCGCCACCGCCTGCTCCGCCGCGCGCGTGAGTCCCGTGAGCGGGCTGCGCAGGTCGTGACCGATCACCGCCAGCATCCGGTCCTTGCCCGCGTTGGCGGCCTCGAGCTCGCGGGTGCGTTCTCGCACCTCGACCTCCAGCTCGTCCGCGTAGGCCTCCTGCATGATGCGCCGTCGCTCGGCTTCCTCCGCGGCGCGTTGTTGCGCGATCAGTTTGTCACGCTGCAGCCCCGCGAAACGGTCCGCCACCGCGAGCGAGAGCAGCAACATCTCCAGCGCCGAGCCGGTCATGAGCGCCATCGCCGAGATGCCCAGCGGGATCGCGAGCAGCCAGATGATCGCGGTCGGAAAGGCCCCCGCCACGAGGAAGCCGAAGGACAACACGAAGAAGCGTCCCTGCGACTGCCCGGCCCGCCACGCGACGATCGCCACCGCGAACAGGATCACGTGCGTGAGCGCGGCGCCGCCCACCGTGAAGTGCATCCAGATCGTGCTGTTGACCCACGGCGTCGAGAACCCGCCGATCATCAGCGCCAAGCCCGCCGCGCGCAGCCCCCGCACGATCCAGTCGGCCACCGGCGCGATCCGCGCCAGATCGAGAAAGGCCCGCGCGAACTGCGAAAGAAACACCATGCTCACCGCGAGCGACAGGGTGACCGTCGTCTCCATCACCGGCGAACCCCACGCCACGCCGAGCACCTGGTGCAGGCAGCGCGAGAAAAACATGAAGCACGCCATCGAGCACATGTAGCCGAGGTAGTAGCCGATGTCGTGGAAGCGCAGGCGGACCCAGAGCACGCCGTTGTAGATCATGAGCGCGAGCAACAGGCCGAAGTAGATCGCCTCCGCCGCGGTGTCGCGCAGTTGCGCCGAGAGAAAATGCCGCTCGTCCGGCCACCACGCGGGCCGCAGCCAGATGCCGAAGTGATCCTCCAAGCGCATCACCGCGACGCGCTCCCCGTGCGCCGGCACCTCCACGAAAAACGCCGCGTCGCGTCCCCACAGCGCCCGCTCCCGCGCCGGCGTCCACTCGCCGGACTTGAACGCCTGCCAACCGCCCGGCGCCCGCTCGTCGTTCAGCCACAGATCGACGTGATCCGAATAATACTCGGCGTCCGCGAGCACGCCGCGCATCGGCTTGTCGCCGTCGTTGCGCAACACCGTCCGCACCCACACCGCCTCGCCGATGAAGGACTGGATGTAGTCGCCGCCCTCCCAGACCTTCCACTCGCCCTCCGGCCGCGCCAGCGCTTCCTCCAACGTGTAGCGCGCGCCGATGTCCGCCAGCACCTCCACCCGCTTGGCCTCCGGCGTCGGCAGGATCTGCATGTCTTTGCGGTCGCCCGCGATCCCCAACAACAGCCCGCCCACCGCCATCGCCGCCAGCAATAGCAAGCCGGCCAAGGGCCATCCGGAGGGCGCGTGCGCAGTCTTCATCAACAAACGCTTACATCTTGCGATTAGTTCCACTCAGCAAGCCCCCATGGTGAATCAGACCCAGTAGAACTACGGGGTTTGGCCCGTTGAGCGCCAGGAGAACGCGCAACCCGATGGCGGTAGTCCACCAGCTTCACCATGCGTGTTTCCTCCTGCTCCCGTCGTCTGCTCGCCGCCATCGCCGCCCTCGGCCCTGTCGCGGGCTTCGCCCAGACCTATGGTTTCACCGGGGTCTTCGCCCCCGAAAACTGGACTCTTACCTCCGGCGGCACGCCCGCGTCCGTCGTCTGGAACGACGACTACACGAGCTTCACCCTGACCGGCTCCGACACCCAGTCCAATGCGCCGTCGTTCACCTACTTCACGGTGAATGTCACGTCGGCCTACATCGTCGCCTTCGACTGGATCTACGAGACCGGCGACGACCCCCAATACGACTACGCCGGCTATATCACCGACGGCTCCCCGACGCCTTTGAGCTCGGGCAATGGCGACAACTTCCAAAGCGGATCCACCGGCGCGTCGCCGATCAGCTTCAGCGGGGGCGCCGTCGGGTTCTATGTCCAGTCGGTCGACAACCTCTACGGCCCCGCCAGCCTCACGGTTTCCAACTTCAGCTTCAGCGAAAACACGCTGCCGCCCACCCCGTGGCCAAGTTCGTATAATTTGAACACCAACGTCACGATCTCCAACGGCGCCTCCGTCGTTCTCGCCGCGGCCGACAAAGCGGCGCGCTCACTCACCCTCAACAACCATAGCCAACTCTCCATCGAGAACGGCGGCAGACTCACCCTCTCCCGGAGCGACAGCTTCGTCGACGTCAACTCGGGCTCGACCCTCACCGTTACCGGCGCCGGCTCCGCCCTGAACCTGCCCTCCGGCTACTTCCGGATCACCACCGGCACCGCGCTCTTCGACCAAGGCGCGAGCGTCTTCACCTCCAGCGCGGACCTTGGATTTTATGAGAACGACGTCGCCACCCTCGACCTCCGCAACGGCGCGACCTGGGGCTCGGACGAAATCTACGTCGGCTATTACGGGCAGGCGACGATCAACATCGAGGGCGGCGCACAACTCGAAACCGACGAAATCAGCATCGGCTACTACATGGATGCCCGCGGCACCGTGAACGTCTCCGGCACCGGTTCCACGCTCATCGTCACCGATGAGCTCAAGATCGGCAGTTTCGGCGCCGGTGCGCTCAACATCTCCGACGGCGCGCACGTCTACAGCTACTCGGCCAACATCGGCTCCGGCTCCGCCGGCGGCCCCGGCGCCACCGTCGGCACCGTTTACATCACCGGCGCCGGCTCGCGTTGGGAAATCACCCAGCCCGACCTCGGAATCGGCACCTATGTGGACGAAGACCTCTACTCCTTCGGCACGCTCACCATCGCCGACGGAGCCGTGGTCAAGGTCGGTGAAAACGGCGACGGCACCGTGAACATCCATCGCGGCGGCATTCTCAAAATCGGCGACGGAGGCCTCACCGGCACGCTCCAAGCCAAAGACATCTACTTCGAAACTCGCAGCGCCGTCGCCGCCGATGCGCCCGACGCGATCCTCGCCTTCGATCACAGCAACAACATCACGTTCGCCCTTCCGATCGACGGACTCGGTATCGTCACCAAAGCCGGCACCGGCATGCTCACCCTTTCCGGTGACAACACCTACTCCGGCGGCACCATCGTCACCGGGGGCACCCTGCGCGCCATCGCCAACGCCAACGCCCTCGGGTCCGGTTCCCTCACCCTCGCCGGCGGCGACCTCGTGCTCGCCAACAACACCGGCCTCAACTTCGGCCGCCCCACCACCATCACCGCCGACACCACCATCACCACCGACCGCGGCTCCACCAACGGAATCGGCGTCACCCATTTTCTTGGTTCGCTCTCGATCGGAGCGCATACGCTTTCCATCGCCGCGGGCCCGCGCGTCACGAGCGGCACCGCCGGGCTCACCATCGGGCCCACCACGCTCACCGCCGACGGCGCCGTCTTCGACACCGGCGCCGGCACGGTTCTCACCCTCGGAACGCTTTCAGGAAACTACTCGTTCTCCAAGGAGGGAGCCGGCCAGCTCAACCTCGGCTCGTCCTCGAACCGTAGTTCCAGCACCACTACGCTCGCCGACGGCATCCTCCGCCTTTTCCACGCCAACGTCCTCGGCAACAACCAGCGCGCCCTCCACCTCGACGGCGGGGATCTCCAGCTCGCGAACAACAGCGCCTCGACCTTCAACGGCACCAACGTCGTTCTCCGCGGCGACGCCACCGTCACCTCCGATCGCGGCTCCATCAACGGAGCCGGTGTCACCCACACCCTCGGCTCGCTCTCGCTCGGCTCCCATACCCTCTCGATCGCCCGCGGATCGGTCGTCACCAGCGGCACCGCCGGGGTCAGATTCGGCGCCACCACGCTCACCGGTTCCCCCACCCTCTCCGTCGCCTCCGGGGCCGCGCTCACGCTCGGAGCGTTCGACGACGGAGGCGTCGCCCGCACGCTCGTCAAATCCGGCGCCGGCACGCTCACGCTCGGCAACGCCGCCACGCGCATCGTCGACGGCACCGCGGTCGAGCTCCAGGCCGGCACGCTCCAACTCAACCACGCCAACGGCCTCGGCTCTCTCGCCATGGTCACGCTCTCGCCCGGCGCCACGCTCGCGCTCGGCACCGGTTCATCGCCCACCCTCGGCGCGCTTCAGGGAACCGGCGGCACCGTCACGCTCGGTTCCAACACGCTCACCATCGGCCACGCCGACTCCAACCGATCCTCGTCCTTCGGTGGCGTGATCTCCGGCAACGGTGGTCTCGCCAAGGCCGGCTCCGGCACGCTCACGCTCGCCGGCAACAACACCTACGCCGGCGGCACCGTCGTCCACGGCGGCACGCTCGTTGCCGGACACGTTTCCGCCTTCGGCGGCGGCGTCATCGTCGTCCACCACGGCGCCACGCTCGACCTCGGCGGCTTCGACATCGCCAACACGCTCGACATCCGCGGCGGCGTCCTCACCGGCCTGACCTCCTACAGCGGCACCCAGACCGTCGTGGGCGAAACCTCCTACAGCGGCGTCGTCGGCGGCGAACTCGTCGTCACCTCCGGCGGCGCGATCAACACCACCGGCGCCACCTTCACCGGCCCCGTCATGGTCGAGTCCGGCGGCACGCTCGCCGGCACCGGCACGCTCGCATCCGTCACCGTCGCCGCCGGCGGCACGCTCTCTCCCGGCAACTCGCCCGGCCTGCTCACCATCGAGACGGACCTCATATTCGCCGACGGCAGCTTCACCGTCCTCGAAATCGCCGGCCCCGGTCGCGGCGTCGGCTACGACGCCATCGACGTCGGCGGCACGCTCTTCGCCGGCGGCACCCTCAACATCGTATTCATCGATGGATACACGCCCGGCGGCTCCGCCATCTTCGATTTTTTCAACTTCACCTCCTTCGGCGGTTCCTTCGCCCAGATCCACCTGCCCGTCATCGGCGGCTACACCTGGAACACCTCTCAGCTCCACATCGACGGCACGATCGAGTTGATCGCCTCCGCCATCCCCGAACCCTCCTCCGCCGCCGCCCTCGCCGCGCTCGCCGCCGGCGCCCTCGCCACCACGCGCCGCCGCCGGGTCACCTGACAGCCGGATCGCCTGACCGGCGCCGCGTGCGACCGCGCGACGCGCTTCAGCTCCAGTCGCGAACGTCGACCGTCGGGCAATGCTTGCGCGTGGCCTGCATCGCGCGCCACGCCTCCGTCTCCGACTCGAACAGCTCGCTGCGGCCGACCACCTGGTCACGCTCCGTCTTCACCACGAAAAACGCGCTGCCCGTCGCCGCACGCCGCAGCTCGATGCCTTTTTCGCCGCCCCCGTGACGGCGCACCGCCTCGATCGTCGCCAGCGCATCCGCCTTTTTCGGGAACAGCCCGCTCGTGAACAACACCTCGTGACGCTCCCCCTTCAGGCTGAAGAGATACTTCCCGTTCATCGATCGTTTCAGCTCGTAGGGCATGGGGCGGCGAACAATCGGACGCGCCTCCGCCCGCGCAACCCCGGAGCCTCGAGTCACCCGCCTTTTACATCCCCCGCACACCCTGTCGCGACCACTACCACCAATCTCAGTCAAAATACCCTGGGCAAACCCTCCACTCCGTGCTCGTCCCACCCGCCTGCCACGCTTCCTTTTCCGCCTCCTCGCCGCCGAACCCGCCCCCGATACCATTCGACATTCGCTAGCCGTCCCTCGTCATACCCGCCCATGCCCGCCGCCCTTCCCACGCCTCACATCCCCGGCCAGCCGCTCACCGCGCTCGCGCCGATGCAGGACGTGACCGATCTCGCCTTCATGGGGCTGATCGCGGACTACGGCGCGCCCGACTACTACGTCACCGAGTTCTTCCGCGTCCACGGCCAGTCGCGCCCCGAAGCGCACATTCTCCGCTCGATCGACGAAAACCGCACCGGCCGCCCCGTCTTCGCGCAGTTGATCGGCGAGGACATCTTCCACCTCGAGCGCACGGTCGACCTCCTTCTCAAGCACCCGATCGCCGGCATTGACCTCAACCTCGGCTGCCCCGCGCCCAAGGTTTACAAGAAAAACGTCGGCGGCGGCCTCCTCCGCGATCCCGAACACGTCGACACCATCCTCGCCGCCCTCCGCACCCGCGTGCCCGGCCTCTTCACGGTCAAGATGCGTATCGGCTTCGAGGATACACGCAACTACGAACGCATCCTCGAATCCGTCGCGCGCCATCGCGTCGACCTCCTCGTCGTCCACGGCCGCACCGTGAAGGAGATGTATCGCTCGGCCGTCCGTTACGACGAGATCGCCCGCGCCGTGCGCTCCGTCCCCTGCCCCGTCGTGGCCAACGGCAACGTCACCAGCGCCGCCGCCGCCGAGCGCGTCCTCGCCGAGACCGGCGCCGCCGGCCTCATGTGCGGACGCCACGCCATCCGCAATCCGTGGCTTTTCCGCCAGATCCGCGAACGCCTTTCCGGACGCCCCGTATTCAAACCAACCCTACGCGACGTCGACGGCTACATCCGCGCGCTCTACGCCGCCACCGGCGCGGGTTTCGTCAAACCCGAGATGGAGGCCGTCGCACGTGAACGCGCCCATGTCGCTCGGATGAAAAAGTTCCTCAACTTCGTCGGCCAGTCCGTCGACCCCGAGGGCAAGTTTCTCCACGACATGCGTCGCGCCATGAACGCGGCCGAGCTCTTCGAGGTCTGCGACCGCCATCTTCTCGCCCGCGGCGACGAACCCTTCGCCGACGAACCCTACCCCGGGATCGTCGCCCGTCCCAACTGCGAAACGCCGGAGACCGAGGGCTGCACCCTGGAGAACGTCGCGGCCTGACACCGCGAAAATCCGGCTTCCTTCCCGAACCTCCATCTGGACCGTTCCGCCCTGCTGACCCGCATGGACTTTTCCTCTATAAATTGTTCTCTTTTCGTTACTCCGAACTTGATCCCCTCGGATAAATTTTAAGTAAATCAAGCATGCGTCCGCATGCCACGGAAGCCATCTCGCCCCGGGTCGGTCCCTCCGCCCTGCTCCGGATCATCCGGATTCACGAGCACCTGTCGGCGAAACATCATTTCACGGCCGCTTCCGTCGCCACCGAATTCGAAACCACGTCGCGCACGATCAAACGCGACATCGAGTGGCTCAAAATCTACCGCGAAGCGCCTATCGTATGGGACCGCGCCGCACGCACCTACCGTTACACCGCGCCCTTCGACCTGCTCACCGGTCTCCGCCTCGACACCGAGGAGACGCTCGCCGTCGTGCTCGCCGGTCGCACCTTCGCCGCCTGGGGCGAGTCCCCGCTCGGTCGAGCCCTCACCTCCGCGCTCGGCAAAGTAGCCCGCTTCGCCGGTTCCGCGGTCTCCGTTCCCGCCGCCGATCTCCGCGCCGCGCTGCATCAACCCGAGCAGGACAATCCCGCCCTCGACGCCGAACACCGACATTTCGCCCGTCTGCTTGATCTCGTGCTCGCCCGCCGCGAAATCGAGATCGTCTACCAAAAGCCGCACGCCTCGCGTCCCGAACGCCGCCTCGTGCGTCCGCTGCACCTCGCCTACCTTGATCACCGGTGGATGCTCGTCGCCGAAGACCCGGCCCGCGCCGGCTGGCGAACCTTTCTCCTCGGTCGCATCCGCGACCTCGGCCGGATCGGCGACCGATTCAAACCACCGTCTTCGGAGAAAATCCGCGCCTACCTCGCCGGCAGCCTCGGTCGCTTCACCGGCGACAAACTGCACGAAGTCCGCCTGCGTTTCGACGCCGACGCCGCGCCCTACGTGCGCGAACGCCCCTGGCACGCCTCCCAAACCCTGCGCGAACGCCCCGGCGGCGTAGTGGAAACGACACTACACCTGAACAACCTCGTCGACGTCCAACGCCGCGTCCTCTCCTGCGGCCGCCACGTGGAGGTGCTCTCTCCTCCCGAGCTCCGCGCCGCCATCGCCGCCGAACTCGCCGCCCTCGCCCGCACCTACGCCCCCGAACTCGGCGCAGAAAATCCCGCCGTGTCTGAAGAAAAACCTTCCCGATGACATCATATGTCACCCTCGCTCTGTTAAGCTCGGCGACACGACCCGCCCCATCGATGTCGCCGACCACACTTTCTCCCCACGCCGCTCCCGCGCCCTCGCATCGCACGGATCTTCACGACGTCTTGATCCCCCCGCCCTCGCAAGCGCCACGGCCCCTCCCCGCGAACACCTACCGCCTACAGACTTCGCCGTTGCGCGGCTTCGATCATCACGGCGACTACGCGCTCCTTTCCAAACTGCGGATCGGCGACGAGCTTCGACTGATCCCCGAGCCGGCCAACCCGCATGATCGCTACGCGATCCGTGTGCACCGGGGAGATGACCACATCGGCTACCTGCCGCGGGAGAGCAATCACGTGGTCTCGCGCCTCCTCCGCCAAGGGGCTCCGCTCCGCGCCATCATCGCGTGGGTCGACCCCACGCCCAACCCGCAGTTGCCCCTGAGCCTCCATGTCCTGTGGGATAGTTCTCTTCCGCGACGCCGCGCATCTCGTCCCGCGCCGAAGCCAAAATCCAAGCCCCGCTCCGCCGCCTCATGACCTACGACGCCTTCTTTCGCACCGCCACCGGCAACGATCCCTACGGCTATCAACGCCGCCTCGCCGGCGACACCGCCGGACGCGCCTGCGAGTCGCTGCTCATCAACATCCCCACCGGCCTCGGCAAGACCGCCGCCGTCGTGCTGGCCTGGCTCTGGAATCGCGTCGCACATCCCGACGCCGCCCACCGGGACACCTGGCCGCGCCGCCTCGTGATCTGCCTGCCCATGCGCACGCTGGTCGAGCAGACCCATGCCGAAGCCGCCAAGTGGCTCGACGCGCACAATCTTCGCTGGGACGAAAAATCCACCGCAACCCACACCGGCAAAGTCGGCCTCCACCTCCTCATGGGCGGCGCCGATTCCGGCGAATGGGACATCTACCCCGAGGCCGACGCCATCCTCATCGGCACACAGGACATGCTGCTCTCCCGCGCGCTCAACCGAGGCTACGGCATGACACGCGCCCGCTGGCCGATGCACTTCGGCCTGCTCAACAACGACTGCCTCTGGGTTCTCGATGAAACCCAGCTCATGGGCGTCGGCGTTCGCACCTCCGCTCAACTCGAGGGTTTGCGCCGCCGCATCGGCACCGCGCTCGGCTGCGCCACTTGGTGGGCCAGCGCCACCCTCGACGACCGCCTGCTCCGCACG
>Ga0182792_1000511_pt1 | contig 35949 bp, 30 predicted proteins | sample Passage237B_FD_130497 | JGI IMG/M metagenome (GOLD analysis project Ga0182792, IMG submission 130497) | Cellulose adapted compost microbial communities from Newby Island Compost Facility, Milpitas, CA, USA - Passage2 37B (version 2) (version 2) ...
AGCCCGTGCGATCCTTGCCGGCCGTGCAGTGGAAGACCAGCGGGCGGTGCTCGCCGTCGCTCAGCGTGGCGAACAAGGTACGGAAGCCCGGCGCACAGCGGCGCGGATAGTCGCGATAATGGTCGGTCAGGAACTGCATCATCAGGAACGGGTTGGCGGTGCCGTCCGCGACCGCGTTGCGGATCCTGTCGCCGACGCCCGGCTCGATGTGGGCGCCGACGACGCGGCAGCTCACGCCGTCGATGCAGTGGGGCGTCTCGGCAGCTTCCGCCATGCCGCGGAGGTCGACGATCGTGCGCACGCCGAGCCGGCCCAGCGACTGGCGGTCGGCGCCGGTCAGGCTGCCGAGATGGGCCGACCGGAAGACGGCGCCGCGCCGCACGAGTCGGCCATCGGCGGTGCGATAGCCGCCGAGGTCACGGAAATTGGAACCGCCTTCGAGCGGGACAACGTAGGGAAGGGAGGTATCGGGCATGGCGGAGGTCTAGCACGACCGCCGCCTGCCGATCATGTCGATTGCAAGTCAGAATTTCTGCGCCAGGGTTACGAAGAAGGCGCGGCGCATGCCGTATTGCGGTGCGCCGACGCCTACCCCCTCGCCGGTCCTCAGCTGATAGGAAAGGTCGGTGACATTGATCACGTCGAAGCGGATCTGCGTTCCCTTGCTGGCGCTGATCGGAATGTTCTGGGCCAGCGAAAGGTTCAGCGTGGCATAGGCGGGCAGGGAGGTGTCATTGGGCGTGACGATGCCGGTCCGCAGGCCGCTCCCGAAGAGCAGGTCGGCAGAGAGGCGCGTGGCATGATCGCTGCCGTGGTTGAAGACGTAGGCGACGCCTGCCGAGCCGGTCCATGCCTGATCATGATCGGCGAAGATCCAGTTGCTCGCGATGTAGTCGAGTTCCGCTTGCTCGAAGTTGAACTGCGCGGAATTGATGTTGATGGACGAGACCTTCGACCAGGCGACATTGCCGTAGAGCGACCAGGGGCCGTTGTCATAGTTCGCGAAGACCTCGAAGCCCTTCACCTGCGCGTTGCTGTAGTTGAAGGCGGTGAGGAAGATCGGAGCGCCGAACTGACCCTTGTCGAGATAGTTCTCGGCGAACTTGTAGAAGCCGCTGAAGCCCACCGTGAGTCCGTCGATCGGCTTCACCGTCAGGCCGACGTCGAAGTAGTCCGAACGCTCGGCCCGGACCGGATCGTTGGTCGTGACCTCGGTTTCCGCCGTCGTGCCGGCGCGGGCCGCAATCGAATTGAAACCGACCTGATTGAGGGGAGCGGGCACGAAGTAGCGCGAGTATCCGGCCCGCAGGCTGACCGTCGGCAGCGGTTCCCAGACCAGGTTGATTCGCGGGCTGAGCTGGTTTTCCGTCGTCGCGGCTGAAATGGCATCGAAGCGCAGGCCGAAGTTTGCGGTCAGGGTCGGGATGATCCTCCATTCGTCCTGCAGGTAGACACTGTAGGTCCACCCGGTCAGGTCGTTGCTGTCGTAGAGGCCGACCGGCTGGCCGCCGGGGACCAGCTCGTCGGGGTCGGCCGGATCGGGGACGAGCGGCAGGGCGTTCGCCTGGGCCGAGCTCGTGACGCGCTCGCGCTGGACGAGGAAGCCGCCGCGCAGCGTATGGTTCGATGCGATCTTCCAGCTCGCGTCGGCCTGGGTGCCGACCGCGACGCTGGTGCGCTGGGCCCAGGGCGCAAAGCCGTTGTAGAGCAGGTCGCCGAGGGCGTCGGGCTGGTACGAAAGCTTGGAATAGCGCGCGAATCCCGACAGCTGCATGTTGAAGTCCTGGAAGCTCTTCTGCAGCGAGGCGATGCCGAAATACGTATCCTCCCACTGGCGCTGGTCCAGGATCGAGCTGTTCCAGTTCGATATGCCGTTCACGGTGAAGGCCGGGATCTCTCCGGGCACGTTGGGGATCTGATAGCGTGCACTGGCGCCGCCGGCGATCAGGCTGACGCGCGTGCTGTCATCGACGAGGCCCGTCACCTTGGTGAGGGCATACCATTGCGCCGTGTCGTCATGGATCGGCGTGTAGGATGAGGTCGGATTCTCGATGCCGATGCCGTTGCTGACGTACTGGCCCACGGCGAAGTAGTCGATGGCGCCGCTGCGGCCGCCATACTGCAGCGCGGGCTGGATCCAGCTGTAGGAACCGCCCATGATCGACGCTTCCCCGCCGGGATTGGTCGAACCCGATTTCACGCCGATGTCGACCACGCCCGCGGTGCGCAGGCCGTACTGAGCCGGCAGGGCGCCGGTGATCAGCGAAAGCGAATTCGCGAAGCGCGGCGACAGCACCTGGCTGAACAGGGACAAGCCCTCCGGCAACTGCACGCCATCGAGTCGGTATTGGAGACTGCCATGGTCGCCGCGCACGTGGATCTGGCCGAAGCCGTCCTGCACGACACCCGGCGCCCGCAGCAGCACCTGGTTGAGCGGCGCATTCTCCCCCTGGGGGATGTTCTCGATGGCGCTGTGGCTGAAATCGTAGCGGGTGGCCCCCAGGCTCGGCAGGATCGCGCTACGCTCGCGATCCAGACGCTTGGCCACCACGTCGAGATCGATCGTCGTCTCGTCCGGCTTGTCCTGAGCCACTGTCGGCAGCGCCAGGACCAGGCTGCAGGCAAATACAGATCCACCGATACGCCACCGCATGCCACTCCCCCTTGTCGTGTGCCCGACAACTTCCTACGCTAAAGGACAGTGACGTTACATTATAACATTTCTGTCGGTCAATTGGTGCCATCCAGCTTGCGGGGCCGAGCAGCCTCCTGGACCCGGACCGGTGGCCTCGTCGGCTCTCTGCTGATGCACGGTGCTTTGATCGCGGCGGCCCTGGCCCTGGTGGCGACCGGCGGCGCCGGACCGGAGGAGGCGGCGATCACGGTGTTCATGGATGCCGCGCCGGCGCCGCGATCGGATGCCGGCGTTGCGCCACCCGGTGACGTGCCGTCAGCGGCCGGCAACCCAGTACGGGAGGTCTCGCCCGGCGAAGAGCAGACGCCCTCGACCGACGCGAACGCGGCGGCCGAGCCGCCGGTCGGCGCCGATATCCTGGCGGCGACGCTGCCGTCGCCCGAACCTCCGCCTCCGGTTCCGTCGGAGATCGAGGCCGCGCCGCCGCAACCCTCGCCACAGGAGAGGGCCCCCGCGCCGCCTCCTCCGGAAGCGAGCCTGGCGGATGCCGTGCCGCCGCCGCCGGCCTACGAGGCGGCGCCCGTTCCCGAGTTCAAGCCACCTCCCGAGGCACGACCGACACCGCCGCGCCCGGCGGCGAAGGCCGAACCGAAAGCGGACCGACCGGCATCCCGGCCACCCCGCGCGCCAGCCGCCGCGGTCCGACCTGCACCATCCCCTTCGCCCGGGCCATCGGCGGGGACGGCCAACCCCTCGGGGGGAGCGCCTGCGACGGTCGCCCGTCCGCCGGCAGGCACGCAGCCGGGTCCTGCTGCGGCAGCGCTCGCGCCGAACTGGAATTCCCTGCTGGCCGCCTGGCTGGCGGCGAATCGGCGCTATCCCGACGATGCCCGGCGGCGACAAGAGCAGGGGGAGGTGACGGTGCGCTTCACGGTCGGCGGCGATGGCCGCGTCCTCGACGTGTCGCTGGTCAAGGGCAGCGGCTACGCCTCGCTCGACAATGCGGCTGTCGCCATGCTGCGGGGCGCGACATTGCCGGCGCCCGGCATCGAGGCGACGCGCGTCGTGCGCGTTCGCTATCGCCTGAACGATTGAGAGGGCAGGGCTGCGCCCTGGAGCTTGCGGGCCAGGCGGCGGCGCTTGGGGGCATAGGCCATGTCCATTAGGCCGCTCAGGTAGAAGCGGACCTCGTCCAGCGGCCAATGGGCTTCGATGTTGGTTCGCTGGATCCAGTCGGCCGGCGAGCCGGGAAGGACGGGATAGAGATTGGTCATGAAGACCCGGCGATATCCCGCCTTGCGGATCTCCCCGTAGGCGTTCGCGCCATAGCTCCATTCCTCGCCGCCAACCCAGCAGAAATCCTCCACAGGAGCGCCCAGCTTCGCGGAGATGTCGCGCCCGGCCTGGTCGATCTCGTCGGCCAGCCGGTCGGCCGGGATGTCGTCCGACAGCCTGATGTGCGTGCGCGTGTGGCACCCGATGCGATGGCCGCGCGCGAGCAGGTCGCGGCACTCGTTCCATGTCATCCGGGCCTCGGGTTCGCCGGGCCGGGTGGCCAAGTCGGCGTCCGCCGCCGCACGATCCGACGCGATGCAGCCCTCCGGGACGAAGAAGTATCCGCGGAAGCCGTGCCTTTCGATGATCGGTGCGGCGATGTCGTAGTTCGAGCGGTAACCGTCATCGAACGTCAGCAGCAGCTTCGGCTTCTCGCCGGCCGCCCGGCCCGACAGCCATGCCTCGAGATCGGCAGGTTCCGCCGGTGCGAAGTGCCGCGTGAGGTAAGTCAATTGCCAGTCCAGCGCCTCGGCGCTGGGGGTGGCGTGGTAGTTGACCACCCGGACGAACCGGCTGCCGAAGAGCAGACGCTGCACGGCAAGGCCCGCGGGGAAGCAGCCGATACGGTCGGCAATGGCGATGATCGTGCGCTTGAGGGTCACGGTCAGTGCAGGGCGTAGATCAGCGACGGCGGCTCGGCGCTGTCGTCCTTCGCCTCGACGGCCAGCGCTTCGTACAGGGCCGATATTCCGGCGATGATCTCGCGCCGCCTGTCGGCCGGCACGTCCGCGAGGACGCGTTCGAGCTCGCTCATCGGATCCGTTTGCGCCGGCCGGGCCATCTCGGCAGCGTCCAGGACCGGACGGGGCGCGTCGACGAAGTAGGAGCGGGCCGAAGGGTCGGGCTTCAGCGCGATGTGGGACTGAAGCAGCGGACCATCCGGCCTGCCGTAGAGCGTCTCGAAGAGCTCGTCGAGCAACGCCTCAATCGAGCGCGAATTCCTTTTTCCAGTCATCGCCTTCCCTGCTTGCCGGCTGGTCGACCTTCTCGAGGATGCAATCCTCCAGGACCAGGACATCGATCTCCGATCGCATGAAGCACCGATAGGCGTCCTGCGGCGTGTTGACGATCGGTTCGCCCCGGACATTGAACGACGTGTTCACGAGCACGGGACACCCGGTCAGGGCATCGAATGCTTCGAGGATCGCCCTGAAGTCCGGCTGTTCCTCGCGGCCGACCGTCTGGACGCGGGCGCTGTAGTCGACATGCGTGACCGCCGGAAGCGACGAGCGGACCTTGTTGACCTCCGGGATCATGTCGGCATCGCCCCGGCGGAACGCCGCCAGGTCGAACGGTCGGCGCAGGCTTTCACGGACCGGCGCGACCAGCAGCATGTAGGGGCTTTCGCCTGCCAGGTCGAAGAAGGCGCCGGCGCGCTCCGCCAGCACGGCCGGTGCGAAGGGGCGGAAGGATTCGCGGTACTTGACCTTGAGGTTGACCTTCGACTGCATCTCGGCGCCGCGCGGATCGGCGAGAATCGAGCGGCCTCCCAGCGAGCGCGGACCGAACTCCATCCGACCCGACAGCAGCCCGACCACCTTGCCTTCGGCGAGCGCCTCGGCGACCCGTCGCGCCCGGTCCGCACGGTCGGTGATCCGTTCGTACGGATAGCCCTCGCGCTCGAGGAAGGCGCGCACCTGGGCGCTGGCGTGGGCGGGGCCCAGATAGCTGCCGTGCTGCGAATCGTGCCCCGCTCGCGGCGTCCGGCGCGGTGCGTGCAGGCCCATGTGGGCGGCATAGAGGGCGGCGCCGAGCGCGCCGCCGGCATCGCCGGCGGCCGGCTGGATCCAGAGAGAGTCGACCACGCCCGATCGCAGGATCTTGCCGTTGCTCACGCAGTTCAGCGCCACGCCGCCGGCCAGCGCGAGGTTGCGCGATCCGGTGAGGCGGACGGCCTCCGACGCCAGCTTCGCCATGATGCGCTCGGTCACCTCCTGTATCGAGGCGGCGACATCCATGTGGAAGAGCTCAATGCGGCTTTCCGGCTGGCGCGGCGGCGCGCCGAAGAGGGTGTGGAGCTTCTCGCTCGCCATCGCCGCGCCGTCCATGAAGGAGAAGTAGTCGAGGTCCAGGGCGAAGGAGCCGTCCTCCTTCACATCCACCAGATGCTCCAGGATCAGGGAGGCGAATCGCGGTTGGCCATAGGGGGCGAGGCCCATCAGCTTGTATTCGCCCGAGTTCACCTTGAAGCCACAATACTGGGTGATCGCGCTGTAGAGCAGGCCGAGCGAGTGCGGATAGCGGATCTCGCGCAGGAGCTCGATCTCGCGTCCGTGCCCGCGGCCGATGGTCAGCGTGGCATGCTCGCCCACGCCGTCGATCGTGAGGATCGCGGCATCGTCGAAAGGCGAGGGGTAGTAGGCCGAGGCGGCATGCGAGAGGTGATGATCCACGAAGAAGAGTGGCCGCTTCTCGCCCAGCGTGGCCGTGATGCTGTCGGCGACGCGGAGCTTCTCGCCCAGCACGGAACGCATGGCCGCCCCGAACGCCTCGCGGCCGCGCGGCGCGACGGCGGCGAAGTTGCGCAGCACGCGGTCCAGAGTCAGCCATGGATTGTCATAGTAGGCCACCAGCTCGAGGTCGGACGGCTCGACGAAGGCCTCGGCCAGGCAGTAGTTGACGGCGTTGGCGGGAAAGCGGCGATCGTGCTTCCTGCGCGTGAAACGCTCCTCCTGCGCCGCCGCGAGGATCTCGGCGCCGCGCACGATGGCCGCCGCCGAATCATGGTAGAGACCGGAAATTCCAAGGATGAGCGGGTCAGCCACCGACGGTCCCCGAGGCGGGCGCGGCCCGTGACAGCAGCGGACCCAGCGTCTTGAAGAGGGACTCCGCTATCGCGCGGTGCCCGGCGGGCGTCAAGTGAACGTCCTTCTCGAAGCGGAAGCCACGCCGCGTTGCGGCGTCATGGGCCAGCAGGTCGTCCAGCGGGTCGTGCAGCACGAAATCGCCGTCCCGGGCCAGTTCGGCGAACCGTGCACGATAGGCGCCAGGGTCGGCCGTGCCCTCGATGTGCTGGTAGAGCGGCAGAGGCACCAGCACTGCGGGGCAATCGACGATGGCGCGCCACGCCAGCAGGATCGCCCGCAGCAGCCGCCAGGCCGGGTCGTCGGGACGATCGTATTCGGGCGTCGGCTGGTACTGGGTGAGCTGCTGGACGAAGCGCTGCAGGCCGGCGGCACGCACCAGCTTGCGAAGGGCCGGGAAGCGGCCGCCCCTGTCGACCCTGGCGCCTTCCTCGAGGTCCGCCGCGCTCACGCGCTCGCGGGGCACGGGATCGTTGAAGCGGACAAGCTCGTCGCCGTGAAGCTCGAAATAGGGCTTCGCCAGGAACTCGACCTCTCCCCGTTCGTCTTGCGCCGCGCGATAGGCGCTGGCGACCCGTCGGATGTTCTCGACCAGGACGGCGATGACGACGGCGCGGCAGGGCGCTTCCCGGGCGAACTTGCGATAGGCGATGTACTGCTGGTCGGTGCCGGTGCCGGGCAGGCCGAAATTGTGGACCTCGATGGGGGCAAGCAGCGCGTCGAGGATATCCGTGTAGCGCTTGCCGTTGGAGACGCCGTCGCCGGCCGTGAACGAATCGCCGAAGACCAGAATGCGGTCGGCCGCATCGGTGGCTTCGAATTCGCGGTCGTTGCGGAAGCCCAGCGCGTTCGTCCGCACGAGATAGCCGCCGTCCTCGGTGGCGATGCGCGTCCTGAGGTGCGGCACGAAGCGGTAGCCGATGTCCGGGTCGTATTGGAACAGCGTTGTCATCGTAGGGCGGCGAGTACGCTCATGCGCTCAATATAGACGGGAAATTGCGGCTGCGCTGCGGATTGTCGCCGAGGTGCAGTCCGTGCTAATTGCCGCGACGTGACACGTCCGGACTGCAATTCTAGGTGGGCTCGATGACCGGCAGCTTGCTGGAACTTGCGGTCAAGCCGTTCAGGGAGGCCGCCAAGACGCTCGTGTTCAGGTACACGACGCTCGGGGCTCCCAAGTACGCCTACAATATCGAGCCGGCCCAGCTCGCCTTGCTGGTGAACGAGATCGACCGGCTGCGGGACGTCAGGGGCAACATCGTCGAGATCGGCGTGGCCCGCGGCCTGACCACGCGTTTCCTGTGCCAGCACATCGTCAACGAGCGGCTCGACAAGACGCTGACGCTGTATGCCGTGGACACCTTCAGCTCGTTCGTGCCGGCTGATCTCGACTACGAGGTGAAGCAGCGCGGCAAGTCCCTGCGCGAGATGCGGGGCTTCGCCTACAACGACTTCGATGTGTGGCGCCGGAACTTCTCGGCCTATCCGTTCGTGCAGGCCATCCAGGCCGACTGCGCCACCGTCGATTACGGCAAGCTCGCTCCCATCAAGGTCGCGTTTCTCGACGTCGATCTCTACCTGCCGACGAAGAAGACCCTGCCCAAGCTCCATGACGCGCTGGTCGATGGCGGCGTGATCCTGGTCGATGACGTGCTCGATTCGATGACCTACGACGGCGCCTATCAGGCCTACATGGAATTCTGCCGCGAGCGCGGCCTGCCGCCGACCATCGTCGGCAACAAGTGCGGCGTCATCTACAAGAAGTAGGGCGAACGCGCCGCCGCGTCGCTCGTCGTCCTAGACCCGGCCATGGCAGTGCTTGAACTTGCGGCCCGAGCCGCAGGGGCAGGGCGCGTTCCGCGCCACCTTGCCCCACGTCGAGGGATCGTTGGGATCCCGCGCCACCTTGGCGGCGGGCCTCGGCCGGTGAAGCGTGGCGACCCCGCCGCCGTCCGGGTCGGCCGGATCGAAGGACGGATCGTCGCTCATCGCCGCCGCAAGCTGCGGATCCTCATGGACCTCGTGCATGTCGGACGGCATTTCGGGCATCGGAGGCTCTTCCATGCGGAGCTGCAGCGTGGCGAGCAGGCTCACGACCTGTTCGCGCAGGCCCGTCAGCAGGCCCTCGAAGAGATTGAAGGCCTCGCGCTTGTACTCGTTCAGCGGATCCTTCTGGCCGTAGGCGCGCAGCCCGATGCCCTGCCGCAGGTGGTCGAGGTGCAGCAGGTGCTCCTTCCAGCTCTGGTCGAAGAGGTTCATCAGCACGCTCTTCTCGACCTGGCGCCAGACCTCGGGCCCGTACATCGCGGCACGCTGCGCGAACAGCCGCTCGACCTCGTCGTCCAGGCGGGTGCGGATCTCCTCCTCGGCGATGCCTTCCTCCTTCGCCCAGCCTTCGATGGGCAGGTCGAGGCCGAACAGGCGCAGCACCTCGTCCTTGAGTTCGGCGACCTTCCATTGCTCGGCGTAGACGCCTTCGGGGATCGTCCGCTTGACGAGCGTGTCGATGACGTCGCGCCGCATGCCGGCGATGGTGTCCGAGACATCCTCGGTCGCCATCAGCTCGATGCGCTCCTTGTAGATCTCCTTGCGCTGGCTGTTCATGACGTCGTCGAAGCGCAGGAGGTTCTTGCGGATCTCGAAGTTCCGCGCCTCGACCTTCCCCTGTGCCGTCTCCAGCGCCTTGCTGAGCCAGCGATGGGTCAGGGCCTCGTCGTCGGCCATGCCCTTCTTCTGCACCCAGTCCAGCACCTTGTTGTTGCCGAAGATGCGCATGAGGTCGTCTTCGAGCGACAGGAAGAACTTCGACGCGCCCGGATCGCCCTGGCGGCCGGAGCGGCCCCGGAGCTGGTTGTCGATGCGGCGGCTTTCGTGCCGCTCGGTGCCCACGACGTAGAGGCCGCCGGACTCCCGCACCAGCGCGCGGTCGCGCTCGACCTGCGCCTTGATCTCCGCAGCCACGCGTTCGAACTCGGCGGCGCGCTGCGCCTCGTCGGGGAATTTCGCGACGATCTCGGCTTCCGCCTGGCGCAGCAGCATGTCGGCATTGCCGCCGAGCTGGATGTCGGTGCCGCGCCCGGCCATGTTGGTGGCGATCGTGACGGCGCCTGGACGCCCCGCCTGGGCGACGATGAAGGCTTCCTGCTCGTGGTAGCGGGCGTTCAGCACGTTGTGCGGGATGCCGGCCTTCTTGAGCTCCTCGGACAGCCCCTCGGACTTCTCGATCGAGACGGTGCCGACCAGCATGGGCTGCTGGCGCTCGCGGCATTCCTTGACGAGCTTGACGATGGCGCGGGTCTTGTCGCCGAGCGTGCGATAGATCTCGTCATCGTGGTCCTTGCGGGCCACCGGCACGTTGGTCGGGATCTCGACCACTTCGAGCTTGTAGATCTCGGCGAACTCGGCGGCCTCGGTCATCGCCGTGCCCGTCATGCCCGCCAGCTTGGGGTACATGCGGAACAGGTTCTGGAAGGTGATGGAGGCCAGCGTCTGGTTCTCCCGCTGGATCTCGACCTGCTCCTTGGCCTCGAGCGCCTGGTGCAGGCCTTCCGAGTAGCGTCGGCCGGCCATCATGCGGCCCGTGAACTCGTCGATGATGACGACCTGGCCGTCCTTGACGATGTAGTCCACGTCGCGGGTGAAGAGCTTGTGGGCGCGCAGCGCCTGCGTCACGTGGTGCAGCAGCGTGACCTGGTTCGGCGCATAGAGGCTGATGCCCTCGGGCAGCAGGCCGTCGCCGCGCAGGATCTCCTCCACCTGCTCGACGCCGGCGTCCGTGAAGACGACGGTGCGGTTCTTCTCGTCCTTCTCGTAGGCGTCGGCCTTGAGTCGCGGGATCACGGTGTCGGCGCGGCGGTAGAGTTCCGAGGAATCCTCCGCCGGACCGGAGATGATCAGCGGCGTGCGCGCCTCGTCGATCAGGATCGAATCGACCTCGTCGACGATGGCGAAGTTGAAGGGGCGCTGGACCATCGTGTCCAGGCGGAACTTCATGTTGTCGCGCAGGTAGTCGAAGCCGAGCTCGTTGTTCGTGCCGTAGGTGACGTCGCAGGCGTAGGCGTCCTTGCGTTGCTGGTCGTCCATCTCGTGAACGATCACGCCGACGGTCAGGCCGAGGAAGCCGTAGACCCGGCCCATCCATTCGGAATCGCGCCGGGCAAGGTAGTCGTTCACCGTGACGACATGGACGCCCTTGCCTTCGAGGGCGTTCAGATAGACCGGCAGCGTCGCGACCAGCGTCTTGCCCTCGCCGGTCTTCATCTCGGCGATCTTGCCCTGGTGCAGCACCATGCCGCCCTTGAGCTGGACGTCGAAGTGGCGCTGTCCCAGCGCCCGCTTGGCGCCCTCGCGGACGACGGCGAACGCCTCCACCAGCAGGTCGTTCAGGGTCTCGCCCTTCGCCAGACGCTCGCGGAACTCGGTGGTCTTGGCGCGAAGCTGCTCGTCGGAGAGCTTGGCCAGCTCCGGCTCGAGTGCGTTGATCTTCGCCACCGGCTTGTCGAGGCCCTTGACGAAGCGGTCATTGGCTGTGCCGAACAGGCTCCGGGCCAGCGCCCCAAGCATGAAAACCTCGGTGATATAAAGAGTTGGGCGGGCACCGAGGCCCGCCCTCCCAGCACAGATAGAGAGCACCTCCGCCAGTGTCAACGCGCGGACTGGCCGCGGATCGGCCGCGGACTGGCGCGCCGCGGCGGCCTCGTGAAGCTTCGGTCGAGCGCGTCACGGCCGCAGCGCCGACACCCTCTTCACGAAAAAGTGCCGCAATCGACCGCCATCAATACGTCACCGGAGAGAGCGGTGCTTGCGGGTCCGGATGGGGCCTGTGTAAACGGGGTCAGTTGCGGATCCACGGCAAGACAAGGTTTCGGAGCATCTCATGAGCCAAGGCCGGCGCCCCCTGCGCCCAATCATCCTGTTCTGCGCCGCCATGGCGATTTCCCTCCCGGCGGTTGCCCAGCAAGGGGGGCAGCAGGGCGCTCCGCAGCGTCCGCCGGCCAAGCCGCCGGCGCAGGCCGCCAAGCCACAGGCGCCGAAGGATCCGGTCGTGGCGACGGTGAACGGCCAGCCCATCCGGTTGTCGGAACTGGAGATCGCGCAGCAATCCCTGCCGCAGCAGTACCGCAGCATGCCGTTGCAGGCCGTGTTTCCGGCGCTGCTCGATCGCCTGATCAGCGCCAAGCTGGTGGTGCAGGAGGGCAAGAAGAGCAAGGTCATGGACGATCCCGCCTTCAAGCGGCGCATGGCCTTCGTCGAGGAGCAGGTCCTGCAGGACTTCTGGATCCAGCGCGAGATCGCCCGCCTGGTGACGGCGGAAAAGTTGCAGAAGCGCTACGAGGAGCGCCTCAAGTCCATGCCGGCCGAGGAGGAGGTGCACGCGCGTCACATCCTGGTGGCGACCGAGGACGAGGCCAAGGCGCTGATCGCGGAGCTGAAGAAGGGCGCGGCCTTCGACAAGCTCGCCAAGGAGAAGTCGACCGACAAGGCGTCGGGCGCCGAGGGCGGCGACCTCGGGTGGTTCAAGAAGGCCGACATGGTGAAGGAGTTCGCCGACGCGGCCTTCGGCCTGAAGACGGGCGAGCTCACCGATGCTCCGGTCAAGACGCAGTTCGGCTACCACATCATCAAGGTCGAGGACCGCCGCAAGGCGCCGCCGCCGGCCTTCGAGGAGCTCGTCGACCAGCTTCGCGAGGAGATGGCCCGCGAGATCGTGACGGCGGAGCTCGACAAGCTTCGCGCCGGCGCGAAGATCGAGAAGTTCAACATGGACGGCAGCAAGCCCGAGGCGACGCCGGCCGCCCAGCCGGCCGCGCCGTCCGCGCCGGCACCGGCCAAGCCGGCCGCACCGCCCGCCGGCACGAAGCAATGAAGTAATATCGTCTCACGTTTCCGCACGGTTCTGGTGTAGGCTCCGGCCTTCGGAGCGCCTGGCTTGGGCGCCCGCAAGGGGAGTTCCATGGCCGTCAAGCACGCCGTATCGCCGCTTGCCCCCAAGACGACGCCGACGCTGCCGCGCATCGCGGGCGTCAAGCTGGGGGCGGCGCAATCCGGGGTCCGCTACAAGGATCGTGACGATGTCATGCTGGCGGTGGTGCCGGCGGGCGCCACCATTGCCGGCGTGCTGACACGCTCCAAGACCTGCTCCGCGCCGGTCGACTGGTGCCGCAAGAACCTGCCCCGCGGCAAGGTCCGCGCCATCATCGTCAATGCCGGCAACGCCAATGCCTTCACGGGCAAGCTGGGCGACAAGGCGGTCGAGGAGAGCACCCGTGCCGTCGCGCAGGCGCTGGGCTGCCCGCGCAACGAGGTGTTCATGGCCTCCACGGGGGTCATCGGCCAGCCGCTCGACTGGGAGAAGATCGCGGCCATCGTGCCGTCGCTCATCAAGTCGGCCCGCGAGGACGGCTGGGCGGCAGCGGCCGGGGCCATCATGACCACCGACACGTTCCCCAAGCTGGCCACGCGCCAGGCCAGGATCGGGGAGCGCACCGTGACCATCAACGGCTTCCTCAAGGGCTCCGGCATGATCGCCCCGGACATGGCGACGATGCTGGGCTTCGTCTTCACCGACGCCAAGATCCCGGGCGGGGTGCTGCAGAAGCTGCTGTCCGACGCGACCGACAAGTCGCTGAACTGCGTCACCGTGGACGGCGACACCTCGACCAGCGACACGCTCCTGATGGTCGCCACGGGGGCGGCGCGGCACGCGCCGATCGAGGAGACGGACGATCCCGTGCTGGTCGACTTCAAGCGCGCGCTCGACGAGGTGCTGATCGAGCTCGCGCAACTGCTGGCGCGCGACGGCGAGGGCGCGACCAAGTTCGTCACCATCAATGTCGGCGGCGCCTCCTCCAACGGCGCGGCCCGCAAGATCGGCCTGGCCGTGGCCAATTCTCCCCTGGTCAAGACGGCGATCGCCGGCGAGGACGCGAACTGGGGGCGCATCGTCATGGCGGTCGGCAAGTCGGGCGAGCGCGCCGACCGCGACAAGCTCAGGATCTCGATCGGCGGCGTGAAGATCACCGACGGGGGGCAGGTGGTTCCCACCTACGACGAGGCGCCGGTCGTGCAGCACATCAAGGGCACGGATGTCGTCATCGACATCGATCTCGGCATCGGCCGCGGCCGCGCCACGGTGTGGACCTGCGATCTCACCCACGGCTACATCGACATCAACGGCAGCTATCGCACTTGAGCGCGGCGTTCGACGACGACTGCCCGGGCGGCCCGCCGCCGCTGGGCGACCGGCCGCTCGTGCTGGTCGCGGCCGTCGCCCTGGTCGACGCCGACGGCCGGGTCCTGATCGCGCAGCGGCCGGCCGGCAAGACGATGGCGGGGCTCTGGGAGTTTCCCGGCGGCAAGGTCGATGCCGGCGAGACCCCCGAACAGGCGCTGGTGCGCGAACTGGAGGAGGAGCTCGGCATCGAGACGGCGACGAGCTGCCTGGCGCCGATCGCCTTCGCCAGCCACGGCTACGACAGGTTCCACCTGCTGATGCCGGTCTTCGCCTGCCGCAAGTGGCAGGGCGTGCCGCACCCCCGGGAGGGGCAGGCGTTGAAATGGGTGCGTCCCGTCGAGCTGTCGCAGTATCCGATGCCGCCCGCGGATCTGCCGCTGGTCGGCCTGCTGCGCGATCTCCTGTAGAGCCGGCTTTCCTGCCGCCTACGAACCCGGCGGCGCGGGGAGAGGGGCTCCTTCCCGCCAGCCCGTCAGACGCCGGAAGATCGCTGCCTGGACGCCGGCGATGACGGCGGTCGCCGCGTAGGACGCCAGGATCGCCGCCGTCCAGGCCACGACCGTGGCCGCTTCGCGGGCTCCCAGCACGCCGCGCATGAAGGCGGCGGACAGCAGCATCGCCATGGCCGCCGCGAGCTCGCCCGCGAAATAGGTGACGAACAGCGCGCCGACGATCGCCCAGGCGCTGCCGCGGCTGTAGGCCCAGGCGTTACGCGGCGAGAACGGCACGTCGACCGCGGTGGCGGCGAGGCCCCAGCTCACGCGCAGCGCCAGCACCATGGAGATGATGAAGCCGGCCGCCAGCGGACCGGCCAGCGAATAGCGTTCGGCCGCTTCGGGATCGAGGGCCGCACCCGGCCGCAGTGCGCCGGGCTCGAGGGGCCAGATCGTGAGCATGAAGGCCGCGAGCAGGACGAAGGTCGCACCGGCGATCTTGATCAGGTGGCCGATATAGGCCGATTCCCGCGATGACCAGCGCAGGCCCGGGATGCCGTCCACGCGCTGCGGCCCGAGCAGCACGACCCTCTGCCAGGCAACCATGAACATGACGGTCGGCAGCACGTCGATGGCCTTCTCGACCAGCAGCGCCGCCAGCGACTCCTCGCTGATCGCCGTGCGTATCGCGCGGATGGCGATCGAGAGGATCCAGGGGATGGTGACGAGATGGAAGAACAGCCGGATGTTGGCGGAGAAGAATCCGAAGCCTTCGGCGACGACCTCTCCTGCTGTCAATCTTCCGCTGGGCACGATCTAGCCTCGTCCCGCCTTCTCGCCGGCACTTCGTTCGGCGCTGCCCAGGGCATCGGCCAGCCGCAACGATGCGCTGCCGGGCTTGATCGGCCTGGGCTGCGAGCGATCGGGCGCCCAGCCGTGGAGAAAGAGCACCTCGAAGCTCGCCGGCACGCGGCCGGAGCCGAGGGCGAAGCGCTCGTGATAGATCTCGGCGGCGCGCACCAGCATTGCCCGCCGGGTCGCGGTGCGACGCCGGTCGACGACCAGGTTGCTTTCGCCCATGCCGCGCAGGTCCTGCATGAGCCTGAAGGCATCGCCATATTCGACCTCGATCGTCTCGCTGTCGGCGACGGGCAGCGCGAAGCCGGCGCGATGCAGCAGCGCCGCGGCATCGGCGAGCGTGGCAAAGGGCGAAACGCGCGCGCTCAGGCCGCCGTCCATCTCGCTCTCGGCCTGGGCGAGGGCCTGCCGCAACTGCCACAGGGTGGCGCCGCCCAGCATGGCGCCGAGGAAAAGGCCGTCCGGCCGCAGGATCCGGCGTATCTGGACCAGGGTGCCCGGCAGATCGTTGACCCAGTGCAGCGCCATGCCGCTCACGACCAGATCGAAGCTCGCAGGAGCGAAGGGCAGGGACTCTTCATCGGCCACCACCGCGGCGCCTTGCGCGCCTCGCGCGAAGCGGTGGCTGAGGTCGGCCCGCACCAGCCAGTCCACCGACCGGCGATCTTCGAGCGCATGGTGGAACTCGTCGCCATGGACGCCGAGGTCGAGAGCGGCGGAGAAGGGGCGGCGCACGTCGTCGATCCGCTCGACCAGGCGGCGCGCGATCTCGCGCTTGAGGAAGGCGCGGGGCTGCCAGTCGCGTGCCGCCCGTTCGCGTCGCTGGCGCAGGACGGCACGGTCGAAGACCAGAAGAGGATCAGGGCCCGTCACCGCGCTTATGTAGAGCCAAAGAGACTTGGCCGGTAGGGGCCTTGCCACGCTGTGGGCGCATTTGCCCGCTCCGATGACGTCATGAGTCCGATGGCGTCATGAGGATGAGAGGTGTGGGCCGGCTGGGCGTCGGTGTCGGCCGCCTGTTGCTCGATGCCGTGCTGCCGCCCCTCTGCCTGGAGTGCGGCGAGATCGTCGAGGAGCCAGGCGGCCTGTGCGCCGGCTGCTGGCGGCAGCTCACCTTCATAGCGCCGCCGCACTGCGTGCGCTGCGCCTATCCCCTGTCCGAAGACCCGGGACCCGACGGCCTGTGCGGCGGCTGCCTCGTCCGCCCGCCGCTCTACCGCCGGGCGCGCGCCGTCCTGGTCTACGACCAGAGAAGCCGAAAGCTCGTCCTGCCGTTCAAGCACGGCGACCGCACCGATATCGCACGGGCTTGCGGCCGTTGGATGGCGCGGACCGGCGCCGAGCTGCTGGCTGCGGCGGACCTGGTGACGCCGGTGCCGCTGCATTGGCGGCGGCTGTTCATGCGGCGCTACAACCAGGCCCAGCTTCTGGCCAGGGTCACTGTGGCCGCCGCACCGGCCTCGTCCGCCAGGCTCGTGCCCGATCTGCTGCTGCGACGACGATGGACGGGATCGCAGGGCGGCCTGGCAGCGCAGGAACGCCGTGACAACGTCCGACGGGCCTTTGCGTTGAATCCCCGTTGGGCGGCGGAGGTCGCGGGCAAGTGCGTGCTGCTGGTGGACGACGTGCTGACGACAGGTGCCACGGTCGAGGCCTGCGTGCGTGTCCTGTCGGAAGCCGGTGCCCGTCATGTCGATGTGCTGACGCTGGCGCGGGTCGTCCGGCCGGCGGTATAGTCCGTGGAAAGGTGACACCATGGCCAGGATCGAGATCTACACCACGCCGTTCTGCGGCTACTGCGCCCGCGCCAAAAGCCTGCTCGACGGGAAGGGCGCGGCGTACGAGGAGATGGACGTGATGATGGACGACAGGAAGCGCGCCGAGATGCGCGAACGGTCCAAGCGCACCACGGTGCCGCAGATCTTCATCAACGGCCAGCATATCGGCGGATCGGATGACCTCGCTGCCCTGGAGCGGGCGGGCAAGCTGGATCCCTTGCTGGCGCAGCCGGGCTGAGGAGCCGCCACCATGGGGACGGCCTTCAAGGCGGGTCTGATCCAGACCAGCGTCAGCAACGAAATGGCCGAGAACGTGGCCTTCGTGCGCGAGCAGGCACGACTGGCGCGAGACGCCGGTGCGGATTTCATCATGACGCCGGAGAATACCGGCCTCATCGGCGCCAGCCGGACCGAGACGCTCGCCAAGGCGCAGACCGAGGACGAGCACGCCATGCTGGCGGCGGCGCGCGCCAGCGCCAGAGACACGGGCGCGTGGTTCCTGCTCGGCTCGATCCATGTGCGCGTGCCCGGCGAAGAGCAGATCCGCAACCGTTCCTACCTGATCGATTCCACCGGCGGCATCGTCGCCAGCTACGACAAGATCCACATGTTCGATGTCCAGCTGGCCGGCGGCGAGAGCTATCGCGAGTCCTCGACCTTCCGGCCCGGCGAACGCTCGGTGCTCGCCGAGACGCCATGGGGCGTGCTGGGCATGACGATCTGCTACGATCTCCGTTTTCCGTACCTGTACCGCGACTTGGCGCATGCGGGGGCCACCATGCTGGCCATCCCATCGTCGTTCACGGTGCCCACCGGGCAGGCGCACTGGCACGTGCTGATGCGTGCCCGCGCCATCGAGACCGGCTGTTTCGTCTTTGCGCCGGCTCAGGTCGGCACGCACAAAGGGTCGAACCGCAAGACCTACGGTCACTCGATCGCTGTCGCGCCCTGGGGCGAGGTGCTGGCTGATGCCGGCGGCGAAAAGGCAGGCTTCGTGCTGGCCGATATCGACCTTGCAAAGGTCGACGAGGCCAGGAGGATGGTGCCGTCGCTGACGCATGATCGGACGTATGCCGAGCCGGCGCTGCACAGGCACGCGGTCGCCAAGGCCGCTGAATAGCTAGGTGCGGCGCGCCGCGATTCTCTGGACCATGGCCATGCGGGGCTCGCTGATCAGCCGTGCCTCATAGGCGACGACCGAGAGCTTTCCTCGTGCCAGCTCCAGAAGCTCGCCGTCCTTGAGCAGGAATTCGGGCCGGCTTGGACGGCCGAAACGCTCGTTTCCCTCCATGAAGGTTTCGTAGATCAGCACGCCGCCCGGAGCCAAGGCTGCGATCAGCATCGGGAGCAACGGGCGATGCAGATAGTTGGTGACGACAACGCCGTCGAACGTGCGGTCGCCCAGCGGCCACGGCGATCCGTCCTCGAGATCGGCCTGGATTGCTTCGACGGCGGGATGTGATGCCAGCCCGGACAGGTCCTTGTCGACGGCCGTCACCCGGCAGCCCCGGTCGGCCAGATAGCGGCTGTGCCGGCCGCTGCCGGCTGCGACATCGAGTACCGTGGCGCCTGATGGAAGCAGGCCCGCCCACTGCACGATCCAGGGCGATGGTCGCCCCCTTGCATCCGACACGATCAAGCCCCATCATCTCTGGCACTCGTCAATGGCGAGTGCCAATCGGAATTTCGTCGTAGAATCATGATTTTGTATCGCCTCCGCTGCTCCCAAGGCCATGAATTCGAGAGTTGGTTCAAGGACAGCAAGACCTACGAGCGCCAGGAGAAGAAGTCGCTGATCGGCTGCCCGGCCTGTGGAGATGCCAAGGTGGTGCGTGCGCCCATGGCGCCGCGGCTGGGCAAGGGCAGCAAGAAGGCCGATCTCGAAGTGCCGGCGCCAAGCGCTCCGGCAGTCCCTTCGCCGGAACAGCAGCAGATGGCGGCCCTGGCGCGACAGATGCCGAAGGAACTGCGCGAAGCACTGCTGAAGGTGCGGGCGGAGGTGGAGAAGAATTGCGAGCATGTCGGCGACAAGTTCGCCGAGGAAGCCCGCAAGATTCACTATGGCGAAAGCGACAAGCGCGGAATCTATGGCGAGACGACCGACGAGGAAGCGCAATCCCTGGCCGACGAAGGCATCGAATTCGGCCGGCTGCCTTGGATCCCTCGCGGCAACTAGGATTTTGTTCCCCAAAGGATATAGTTCACGTCGAGATCGTTCCTGTTGAGCGACCAGCGGCGGGCGAGCGGGCTGTAGACCAGGCCCGCAATCTCCTGCGCTTCGATCCCTGCATGCCGCAAGCCTCGCACCACCTCCGATGGCTTGAGGAACCTGCGCCAGTCGTGGGTCCCCCGCGGCACCCAGCCCAGTACGTACTCGGCGCCGACGATGGCGAGCGCCCAGGCCTTGGCGGTGCGATTGAGGGTCGACAGGAAGAGAAGCCCGCCCGGCTTCACCAGACGACCGCAGGACTGCAGGAGCAGGTCGACGTCCGCCACGTGTTCGACGATCTCGAGCGCCAGCACGAGGTCGTACTGCGAGCCCGAGGTGGCGCAGGCTTCAGCGGTGTCCTGCCTGTAGTCTATGGAAAGCCCCTGTCCCTCGGCGTGGAGGGCTGCGACCCGGACATTGCGTTCGGAGGCATCGAGTCCCGTCACCGCGGCACCGAGTCGGGCCATCGGTTCGCACAGCAGGCCGCCGCCGCAGCCGATGTCGAGAACCGACAGCCCGGCCAGCGGCGAGCCCGAGAGCGGATCGCGTCCCCAGTGCTGTGCAGCCCGGTCGCGAATGAAGCCGATTCGTACGGGATTGAGCCGATGCAGCGGCGCGAAATTGCCGGCTGGGTCCCACCATTCCGCCGAGATCCGCGAAAAGCGCTCGATCTCCGCCGGATCGACGGTGGTGTGTGCAAGATCGCCCATCGCTGCCCTTGACCCGAATGCTTTCCACGGTGTCTATACCCCGCTTTCGAGCAGGTCCATGGCGCGCATCGTTCTCAAGTTCGGCGGTACATCGGTCGGCGACACCGATCGCATCAAGAATGTCGCGCGCAAGGTGAAGGCCGAGGTCGACCGCGGCAACGAGGCCGCCGTCGTGGTGTCGGCCATGTCGGGCGCGACCAACCAGCTCGTGAAGTGGGTGGGGGAGATAGCTCCGCTCTACGATCCCCGGGAATACGATGTCGTCGTGGCGACCGGCGAGCAGGTGACGATCGGCCTCCTCGCCATGGCGCTGCAGCAGATCGGCGTGCCGTCGCGTTCCTGGCTGTCCTGGCAGCTCCCGATCCGCACCGACGATGCCTACGCCAAGGCCCGTATCGTCGAGATCGACACGACCGACATGGCTCGCGCGATGGCGGCCGGCCAGGTGCCGATCGTGCCGGGATTCCAGGGATTGTCACCCGAAGGGCGCGTGACGACGCTGGGGCGGGGCGGTTCCGACACCTCGGCCGTGGCTCTGGCGGCAGCGCTGAAGGCCGATCGGTGCGACATCTACACCGACGTCGACGGCGTCTACACGACCGATCCCAGGATCGTCGAGAAGGCGCAGAAGATCGACCAGGTGACCTACGAGGAGATGCTGGAAATGGCGTCGCTGGGCTCCAAGGTCCTGCAGACGCGCTCGGTCGAGCTGGCGATGAACCACCATGTCCGCGTGCAGGTGCTGTCGTCGTTCGATGCGGCGCTGGGCAGCGACCTGCCCGGCACGATGGTTGTGGACGAGGAAGAGATCATGGCCCAGGGACTCGAGAAATCCGTCGTGAGCGGCATCGCCTTCTCCAAGGACGAGGCCAAGGTCACGGTGACCCGTGTCGCCGACCGGCCGGGCGTCGCCGCCACGATCTTCGGGCCGCTGGCCGACGCCAACGTCAATGTCGACATGATCGTCCAGAACGTGTCGCTCGACGGCAGCTCCACGGACATCACCTTCACCGTGCCGCGTGCCGATCTGGCGCGTGCCGTTGATCGCCTGGAGAAGGCCCGGACCGATCTGAAGTTCGATGAGGTCAAGTCGGACATCAACGTCGCCAAGGTATCCGTGATCGGGGTCGGCATGCGAAGCCATGCCGGCGTGGCGCTGAAGATGTTCGAGACGCTGGCCGCGAAGGGGATAAACATCCAGGTCATCTCGACCTCGGAGATCAAGATCAGCGTGCTCGTTTCCGCGGAGTACACCGAGCTTGCCGTCCGCGCCCTGCACACCGCCTACGGGCTCGACGCCGCCGCCTGACCGCGGTCGCGGCCTCATCGGCGTTTCGCATGAGTTTCTCTGCTGCTTATGCGAAGATGGCGGGCAGAGCCTCCACCGGGAACCGCTCTAGGCAGTTCGGCGTGCCTCTTGCTATAAACGGCTCATGCACGCGGCGTACGCTCATATGGCCGGCCAAGGATTCCATCGCGCCTGCGTGGCTGCGACGGCTTGGCGCGTCTGCGCGTGCGTGATCGACCGTAGCTTTGTCGTCATCCGACTCAAGCATCTAGCGGTCTGACCATGGAGAGAACCCCTCCTCTGGCCGGACCGCGAATGCTCCTCAAGCGGCTCCGGGACACGATGGCGCGTGCCGACTCCGTCGCGGACCCGCTGGGCGAGGTCGTGCGCCTGGTCGCCAACGAGATGGTGGCCGAGGTCTGCTCGATCTATCTGCTGCGCGCCGGCGAGGTGCTGGAGCTGTTCGCCACCCAGGGACTCAATCCGTCGGCCGTCCATAGAACGCGCCTGCGGGTCGGCGAAGGCCTCGTGGGCGATATCGCCGCCCACAACCGCCCCCTGGCGCTCGACGACGCGCAGAGTCATCCCCAGTTCGCCTACCGGCCCGAGACGGGCGAGGAGATCTATCATTCCCTGGCGGGCGTGCCGATCGTGCGCGCCGGCCGAGTCCTCGGCGTGCTGGTCGTGCAGAATCGGACGCGTCGCCAGTACGACGAGGAAGAGATCGAGACGCTCCAGACCATCGCGATGGTGCTGGCGGAGCTGATCGCTGCGGGGCACTTCGTCAGTCCCAACGAGGTGCAGCAGGTCGACGGGCTGGGCTTGCTGCCTCTGCGCGTCGACGGTGTCCAGCTGACGCCGGGCGTGGCCATCGGCCGTGCCGTGTTGCACGAGCCCCGCATCGTCATCCAGAAGGTCGTGGCGGAGGATGTGAGCCATGAGCTGAAGCGCTTCGAGGAGGCGGCTCACGGCGTGCGCGAAGACGTCGACCGCATGCTCGAGGCGCATGACATGCAGTCGGGCGAGCAGCGCGAAGTGCTCGAGACCTTCCGGATGTTCATCGATGACCGCGGCTGGCTCGAGCGCGTGCGCGAGGCCGTCGGGTCGGGTCTCACGGCCGAGGCCAGCGTGCAGCGTGCTTTCGATGACGTGCGTGCCCGTCTCGGCCAATCGACCGATCCCTACATCCGGGAACGGCTGAGCGATCTGCAGGATCTGACGAACCGGGTGCTGCTGCGGCTGGCGGGCCGGGCCGTGACCGACCCCGCCGCCCTGCCGGACGACATGATCATCGTGGCCCGGGATATGGGCCCTGCCGAACTGCTGGACTACGATCGGACGCGGCTGCGCGGCCTGGTGCTGGAGGAGGGATCGGCGCTCAGCCATGTGACGATCGTGGCGCGCGCACTCGATATACCCGTGGTGGGCCGGGCGCCGGACGTGCTGGCGCGTGTCGAGGCAGGCGACCCGATCGTCGTCGACGGCGACAATGCCCAGGTCCTGGTCCGTCCCGCCGACGACATCCTGCAGACCGTCCACGCGGCGATCGCGGCTCGTGCCGAACGCAGGCGCAAATATGCGGCCCTGCGCGATCTGCCGCCGGTCACTCGCGATCAGGCGCGCATCTCCCTGCAGATGAACGCTGGTCTGCTCATCGACATGCAGCATCTGGAGGAGACCGGTGCCGACGGCGTCGGGCTCTACCGCACCGAAATTCCGTTCATGGTGCGTTCGGAGTTCCCGGATGTCGATGCGCAGGCGTGGCTCTACAGCCGCGTGCTGGATCTCGCCGACGGGCGACCGGTGACCTTCCGCACGCTCGACGTCGGTGGCGACAAGGTCCTTCCTTACGTCGGCGCCTTCGGAGACGAAAACCCTGCGATGGGGTGGCGGGCCATCCGTATCGGACTCGACCGTCCGGCGATGCTGCGGCGGCAGTTGCGGGCCTTGATACAGGCGTCGAACGGACGTGCGCTGTCGGTGATGTTTCCGATGATCGCCGAAATCTCCGAGCTGCTGAGTGCCCGCAGGCTGCTGGCGCTCGAACTCGAGCGCTCGAAGAGGCGCGGCCAGATGCTGCCCGAGCGCGTGCGCGTTGGCGTGATGTTCGAAGTACCGGCGCTGGCGTGGCAGCTCGACAGTCTGCTGCCGCATATCGATTTCATTTCAGTCGGCACGAACGATCTGCTTCAGTTCCTTTACGCAGCCGACCGTGGCAACAGCCGGTTGACCGGCCGCTACGACAGCTTGTCGCCGGCCTTGCTCAGACTGCTACATTTTGTTGTCGAGAAGGTGAGGCCATCCGGCGTCGAACTCGCGGTCTGTGGCGAAATGGCAGGGCGTCCGGTCGAGGCCCTGGCTCTGCTCGGTGTCGGTGTTCGCTCTTTGTCGATGGCGCCCGGCGCCATCGGCCCGGTGAAGGCGATGATACGTTCGCTCGATCTGAATGAAGCCACGGGTTTTATGAAGGCGATACTTTCACAACCGGATCGCCCTTTGCGCGAGACTCTGCGACTGTTCGCGGCGGATCACGCGATCGAAATTTAGGGGCGAAGAGTCGAATCGCTTTTGCCCTGCCATAAGGCCTCTGCTAGAAATCGCGAGAGAGGGGAATGGCAGGGGAAGTCATGCCGGATCAGGTCGATTGGCGTTCTTTGGAACGCGAGGCCTCGCCGGGTCGAGCGGTTGGCCGCTTGTTGCGCGACCAGCGTGAGGCGTGCGGTCTCGATCTTGGAGATGTCGAGAAGAGCCTGCGAATTCGCCGATCCAATCTCGAGGCCATCGAGGAGGGGCGCTTCGACAAGCTCCCGGGCGCGGCCTACATACCCGCGTTCCTGCGCGCCTATGCCAGTCATGTCGGCCTGGATCCCGAGAAAGTCCTCACGGCCTATCACCTGTCCGGTGCAGTCCCGATCAAGCGCCCCGTCGCTCTGCCGGCCGATTTCCCGATCGTCGAGAAGCGTGCCCCGATCGGTCTTGCGGTCCTGACGGTGCTGCTGGTGCTCTGCGCCGGCTACGCTGCCTGGCAGTACCTGCCACGCGACGAGGCCATCGTGGCCGAAAAGGTTCCGCCGGTCCCCGATCGCCTGCTGGCCTCTCCGCCGCCGGCGTCTTCCTCGACCGAGGAGGCTTCGTCTTCTGCGACATCTGCTGGGACGGCATTCACCACGACTGCGACCAATGTCCCGCCTTCCTCGACGGAGGGAGGCCGGCCGGTCGGGAGCCTTCCGACCGATATCTGGCCGGTGGCACCGCGACGCGACGCGGCGGCTGCGGCGCCGCCTGCGCAGCCGCAGGTCGCCCCGCTCGCACCGCCCATCGTCATCGCCGTCCCCCCGCCTCCGCCTCCGCCCGTGGTCGTGCCCGCCATCGGCCAAGCGCAGGCCGCCCAGCCTCCTGCGCAGTCGGAGCAGCCGCGCGTCACGACGCAGGAACCCGCTCAGATCAAGGAAGAGGCCGTGGCGCGGCCATCGGCCGCGGAGGCGCCTGGCGGGGCGAGTCCCCCGGTACGGTTCGATACGCCCGTTACCGTCCGGGCCAACAGTTGGATCGAGCTTCGAGCGCCGAATGGCGATGTGCTGGCGCAGACCTATGTCCGGGCCGGCGAAAGCTATGTCGTCCCGGCGGGAATCGCCTACCGGATCGTGGACGCGCGCTGATCTGCGCAAAGTCGCGCGCCCGGCTGGATAAGGCGGCGCGGTGCGGCTACATTGGGCGACATGAGCATCAGGCCCTATCGCGATATCGTTCGTCGGAAGTCGCGGCGGATCATGGTCGGATCCGTGCCTGTCGGTGGCGATTCGCCCATCACCGTCCAGACGATGACCAATACCCTCACGGCTGATGCGGATGCGACCATCGACCAGATCCGGCGTGCCGAGGAAGCGGGCGTCGACATCATAAGGGTTTCCTGCCCCGACGAGGAATCCACGGCGGCATTGCCGGCCATCGTCAAGGCTGCAAGGGTGCCGATCGTCGCCGATATCCACTTCCATTATCGGCGCGCCATCGAGGCGGCGCGGGCGGGGGCGGCTTGCCTTCGCATCAATCCCGGCAACATCGGCAGTGCCGAACGCGTTCGTGAAGTGGTCCAGGCGGCGAAGGACTACGGCTGCTCCATGCGCATTGGCGTGAATGCCGGTTCATTGGAGAAGGACCTGCTGGAGAAATACGGCGAGCCCTGTCCGGAAGCCATGACGGAGAGCGCCCTGGATCATGCGCGGATCCTGCAGGACCACGACTTCCACGAATTCAAGATCAGCGTGAAAGCGTCCGACGTCTTCCTGGCCGTCGCCGCCTACCAGCAACTGGCCGACGCTTGCGACTACCCGCTCCACATCGGCATCACCGAGGCCGGCGCCCTGCGGACCGGTACGGTGAAGTCCTCGATCGGTCTCGGCGCACTGCTGTGGGCTGGCATCGGCGACACGATCCGCGTCTCGCTGTCGGCCGAGCCGGAAGAGGAAGTTCGGGTCGGGTTCGAGCTCCTCAAGGCGCTCAACCTGCGCCATCGCGGCGTGAACATCATTTCCTGTCCGTCCTGCGCACGCCAGCAGTACGATGTCATCCGCACCGTCGAGGCGCTGGAGAAGCGCGTGGCCCATATCACCACCCCGATGACGGTGTCGGTGATCGGCTGTGTCGTCAACGGGCCGGGCGAGGCGCGCGAAACCGATATCGGTTTCACCGGCGGGGGCAACGGCACCCATCAGGTCTATATCGCGGGCGTGCCGCATCACCGTCTGAAGGATGCCGACATCGTCGAGCATCTGGCGTCGATGATCGAGAAGAAGGCTGCCGAGATCGAGACTGCAAAGGCTGCCGAAGCCGACCGACACCGGGTCGCCGCCGAATAGCCCTCCGCTTCCTTCCTCGGTCACGAATTTCAGGCACTTCCCGTGAGCAAGATCCAGCCCGTGCGCGGCACGCACGACCTGTTACCCGACGACTATCGACGCTTCGTCCACATCATCGGAACGGCTCGGGAGGTGGCGCGACTCTACGGCTATCGCGAGATGGCGACGCCGATCTTCGAGTTCACGGAACTCTTCGCCCGGGGCATCGGCGAGACCACGGATGTCGTCTCCAAGGAGATGTACACGTTCCAGGACCGCGGCGGCGAATCGCTGACCCTGCGGCCGGAATACACCGCCGGCATCTGTCGCGCCTTCATCTCCAACGGCGAACTTGGTCAGCAGCTCCCTCTGAAGGTGTTCGCGGCAGGCCCCATGTTCCGCTACGAGCGGCCCCAGAAGGGCCGCCAGCGCCAGTTCCATCAGATCGACATCGAGGTGCTGGGGGCGCCGGAGCCGGGCGCGGATATCGAGGTCATCTCCGTCGCGGCGGACATCCTCGACCGGCTGGGCATCCTCGATCGCTGCGTCCTGAAGCTCAACTCGCTGGGCGACCCCGAAAGTCGCACCGCCTACCGCAAGGTGCTGGTCGACTACTACTCGGCCCATATCGACAGGCTTTCGGAGGACTCGCGTGCCCGCCTGCAGCGCAATCCACTGCGCATCCTCGACAGCAAGGACGAAGGCGACAAGGCGATCAATGCAAACGCGCCGTCCTTCGCCGACCATCTGAACGAGGCCAGCCGCGACTTCTTCGCCGCGGTCCAGGACGGTCTTGGGGCCGCCGGCATCGCCTTCGACATCGATCCGGGCCTCGTGCGCGGGCTCGACTACTACACGCACACCGCGTTCGAGTTCGTGACGACGCATATCGGTGCGCAGGGCACCGTCCTTGGCGGAGGCCGCTACGATGGCCTGATCGCCGAGCTTGGCGGACCGCCGACCGCCGGGATCGGCTGGGCGGGCGGCATCGAGCGCCTGATGATGCTGTGCAATGAACCGGACCCGCTGCCGCGGCCGGTCGTGATCGCGCCGCTCGGCGCCGCGGCCGAGAGCAAGGCGCTGGGGATCGGGCGGGAATTGCGCCGACGCGGCATCGCGGTCGAGCAGGATTATCGCGGCAACATGAAGCGGCGCATGCAAAGGGCCAACAAGCTGAATGCCCGTGCAGCCCTGATCATCGGCGATGATGAGCTTGCCAACGGTGTGGTCCAGCTCAAGGACCTCGACAGCGGCGCGCAGCGCGAGGTGCCGTTCGACGCTCTCGTCGAGGCCCTGAAGGGCTGACCGTATTTGCGCCCTCCGGCGGATTTGTGTAACGAGCCGCTCCCATGTCGTTGCTGCAGAAGCTGGATCAGATCACCGCCCGGCACGCCGAGCTTCAGGCGGCGCTGTCCGGTGGCGGCCTCGATTCCCAGAAGTTCGTCGCAGCGTCCAAGGAGTACGCCGATCTCGGTCCCCTGGTTGAGTCGATCGAGCGGTGGCGCAAGGCCGAGCGGGAGCTGAAGGACGCGGAGGCCATGCTGGCCGACCCCGACATGCGTGCGATGGCGGAAGAGGAGGTCGCGGCCCTTCGCAAGAACCTGCCCGAGCTGGAGCGGGCGGTGAAGCGCATGCTTCTGCCGAAGGATGCCGCCGACGAGAAGAACGCCATCCTGGAGATCCGCGCCGGTACGGGGGGCGAGGAGGCGGCGCTGTTCGCGGCCGATCTCTTTCGCATGTACCAGCGCTATGCCGCCGAGCATGGCTGGCGCTTCGAGGTCATGGAGATCGCCGATACCGGACTCGGCGGCTTCAAGGAGGCGATCGCCACCGTCTCCGGTCGCGGCGTGTTCGCCCGGCTGAAATACGAATCGGGTGTCCATCGGGTGCAGCGGGTGCCTGCCACGGAGGCGGCGGGTCGCATCCATACCTCCGCCGCGACCGTCGCCGTTCTGCCGGAGGCGGAGGAATTCGACGTCAAGATCGACGAGAAGGACCTGCGCATCGACGTGTTCCGGGCATCCGGGCCCGGCGGCCAGTCCGTCAACACCACGGATTCGGCCGTCCGGATCACCCATATCCCCACCGGCGTGGTCGTGAGCCAGCAGGACGAGAAGAGCCAGCACAAGAACAAGGCGAAGGCCATGAAGATCCTGCGCGCCAGGCTCTACGATGCGGAGCGGCAGCGGCGGGACGACGCGCGCGCCGCCGATCGCAAGGGACAGGTCGGCAGCGGCGACCGCAGCGAACGCATCCGCACCTACAACTTTCCGCAGAGCCGGGTCACGGACCACCGGATAAACCTGACCCTCTACAAGCTCGACGAGGTGATGGAGGGTCGCGCCCTCGACGAGATCATCGATGCGCTGATCGCCGATGACGAGGCCGGCCGGCTGGCGGAGCTCGCCGCCTGAACGCTACCTACGATGCGCTGTTGCGCGATGCCGCCACGGCCTTGTCGGCGGCCGGCCTCGACAACGTCCGGTTCGAGGCCCGGCTGCTGCTCTCCCATGCCGCGGGTCTTGGCATCGAGGAACTGATCGCCCGCGGCGACCGCGAGGCGCCGCCGACCGTCGTCGAGACACTGCGCCGGCTTACGGCGCGCCGGGTGGCCCGAGAACCCATGGCCTATGTGCTGGGTGAAAAGGAGTTCTGGGGACTGACCTTTGCCGTCTCGCCGGCGGTGCTTGTGCCGCGGCCCGACAGCGAGACCGTCATCGAGGCGACGCTGGCGCTGCTGCCCGACCGCCGGCGTGATTGGCGCGTCCTCGACCTGGGCCTCGGGTCGGGGTGCCTGCTGCTGACGTTGCTGCACGAGTACCCTGCGGCCGAAGGCGTGGGGCTCGAGGCGTCGGGGGCCGCCCTGGCAGTCGCCGAGGCGAACGCGGAGCGGCTGGGCGTCGCCGGCCGCGCCCGGCTCGTGCTTGGCGATTGGCGGCAAGTCGATTGGCAGGCGACTCTCGGTGGACCCTTCGATCTGCTCGTTTCAAATCCTCCCTACATACCGGACGCGACCGTCCCCGGGCTGATGCCCGAGGTCAGCAGGTTCGAGCCCAGGCTGGCGTTGGAGGGCGGTCCGGACGGCCTCGCCGCCTACCGCGCCATCGCCGCAGGAGCCGGCAGGTTGATGGTGTCGGGCGGTTACCTGCTGCTCGAGGTTGGGCAAGGCCAAGCACTTGAAGTATATGAGATTTTTCGAAGGGAAGGCTTTCAGCCGCGACCGCCGTGGAAGGACCTGGCGGGAATGGACCGGGTCGTCGCCCTCCAGCATTAGGGGGTTGGCAACCGGCAGGAATGAGACTAGTTTTATCTCAGCCCCTTGGGGGGGCTGGGCTTGGGCCGCTGTTGGCGCCGAGCGATCAATCCCTCTGAAAATCGGCCTGACGGCGCCCGGGAAGGGCAGAGGGTAGCAAGAACAACACCCGTCCGGCATGTAACTGGCCCTAGGTTTATGAGACCAAACAATCGTCAGCGGTCGCGTGGCGGCCGCAGCGGTGGCGGCGGTGGCGGTCACCATCACAAGCAGCATCACAACCCCAACCGGCCGCCCAACCGGAACCAGATATTCGACAGCAGCGGGCCCGACGTGCGGGTGCGCGGGAACGCCCATCAGGTGTTCGACAAGTACCAGGCGCTCGCCCGCGAGGCGGCGGCCTCCGGCGACCGAATCCAGGCGGAGGCCTATTGGCAATACGCCGATCACTATTTCCGAGTAATCCAAACGATTGGCGGCTTCAGCCAGCGCAACAATCAGGGATGGGGCGACGGGACGGCCGAGGACGGCCAGACGGGAGCGCCGCAGCCGGGCCAGGGCGGGCAGCCGCAGCAGGCCAATGGCAACGGACACGCTGGTCCCGATCGGCCGGCTGGCCGTGATGATCCGGAACAGGGCGAGGCCGGCCTGGGTGGTGTGGCCTTCCTGCAGAACGGGCGCAACACGGCAACGGCCAACGATCCGGCGGCTGACGATCAGCCGGAGGTGCCGGAGTATACGCCAGGCCGCCGCGGCTGAGCCGGCCCCTTGATCTTCCCGTACAACGCCCGCCGGAGCCACCGGCGGGCGTTGTCGTATCCGGTGTTGGCTTCAGGTGACCGGGCCTTCAGAGGTGACCAGACCTCGACGCTACGAAAGCCGGCGCCGTGAAACTCGGGCCGAAGGCTTCCGCACCGACCTCCGTGGCCTCGCCGTCCTCGCCCTCGGCCCGGTTCGGCTTGCCACGACGAGAGCGATCCTCCTGTTCGAGCCGTCGCTGCAGCCGCCCGACGTGAAATACCCTGCGATCCTTTGATCTATGTCGTGTTGGCCGCGGCTCTCGACCGCCATCCTATCCAGGAAAAGCCGCACCCGCCCTCCGGTCTTGCAAGGTGAGAATCCTGCACCATATCGGCAGCAGGATGCCTCCGGAGAGGGTCCGCTCTTTCGCCCGCCGCATGACGGGGGCGCGAATGAAAGGGTAGAGAGATGAACCAAGAGAAGTACACCGAACGCATGCGGGGCTTCCTGCAGAGCGCTCAGATGCTGGCGTTGCGCGAAGGCCACCAGCGGCTTGTTCCCGACCATCTGCTGAAGGTCCTGCTGGACGATCCAGAGGGCCTCGCCGCGAACCTGATCACGTCCGCCGGCGGCGATTCGCGCGCGGTGCATCGCGCCGTCGAAGCCAACCTCGCCAAGCAACCGAAGGTCGAGGGTCAGGGCGCGGGCCAGATCTATATGGCGCCCGAGACGGCACGCCTGTTCGATCAGGCGGAGTCGATCGCCGAGAAGGCGGGGGATTCCTTCGTCACCGTCGAGCGCATGCTGATGGCGCTGTCGCTGGCCAAGGGAACCGATGCCGCGGAGGCCCTGGCCAAGGGCAACGTCAAGCCGCAGGCGCTCGAGAAGGCGATCCAGGACCTGCGCAAGGGCCGCAAGGCCGATACGGCGTCGGCCGAGGAAGGCTACGACGCGCTGAAGAAATACGCCCGCGATCTCACGCAGGCCGCCCGCGAGGGCAAGCTCGATCCGGTGATCGGCCGCGACGAGGAGATCCGCCGCACCGTCCAGGTGCTGAGCCGCCGTACCAAGAACAACCCTGTGCTGATCGGCGAACCCGGCGTCGGCAAGACCGCCATCGCCGAAGGGCTGGCGTTGCGCATCGTCAATGACGACGTGCCGGAGGCGCTGAAGGGCAAGAAGCTGATGGCACTCGACCTCGGAGCGATGGTGGCCGGTGCCAAGTATCGCGGCGAGTTCGAGGAGCGGCTGAAGGCCGTGTTGTCGGAGATCGCCGCTGCCGAGGGTGACATCATCGTCTTCATCGACGAGCTGCACACCCTGATCGGGGCCGGCAAGGCGGACGGCGCGATGGATGCCTCCAACATGCTGAAGCCGGCGCTGGCGCGCGGCGAGCTGCATTGCGTGGGCGCCACGACGCTCGACGAGTACCGCAAGCACATCGAGAAGGACGCCGCTCTCGCCCGCCGCTTCCAGCCCGTCTTCGTGGCCGAACCGACGGTCGAGGATACGATTTCGATCCTGCGCGGCATCAAGGAGAAGTACGAGCTGCATCATGGCGTGCGCATCGCCGACAGCGCGATCGTCGCCGCCGCGACCCTGTCAAACCGCTACATCACCGACCGGTTCCTGCCGGACAAGGCGATCGACCTCATGGACGAGGCGGCCAGCCGCATCCGCATGCAGGTCGACAGCAAGCCCGAGGAGCTGGACGAGCTCGACCGGCGCATCATCCAGCTCAAGATCGAGCGGGAGGCGCTGAAGAAGGAGAGCGACCAGGCCTCCCGCGACCGGCTGGGCAAGCTCGAGAAGGAGCTCAGCGATCTCGAGCAGAAATCTGCCGCGCTGACGGCCCAGTGGAAGTCGGCGAAGGACAAGCTTGCCGATTCGCAGAAGCTCAAGGAGCAGCTCGACAAGGCGCGCTCCGAGCTCGAGATCGCCCAGCGCAAGGGTGAGCTTGGGCGGGCCGGCGAGCTTGCCTACGGCGTGATCCCCGATCTCGAGAAGAAGCTCAAGGAAGCCGAGGGCCACGAAGTCCAGGGCGGCCCCCAGGGAGTTGGTCGTGGCGTGAAGGAAGAGGTCACGCCCGAGGACATCGCCGCCGTGGTGTCGCGCTGGACCGGCGTGCCGGTCGACAAGATGTTGGAAGGCGAGCGGGCCAAGCTCCTGCGGATGGAGGACCAGCTCAGGAAGCGCGTGATCGGCCAGGACGAGGCCGTGCGGGCGGTGTCCGACGCGGTGCGCCGCGCGCGGGCCGGCCTGCAGGATCCCAACCGCCCGATCGGTTCGTTCCTGTTCCTGGGACCGACCGGCGTCGGCAAGACCGAGCTCACCAAGGCGATCGCCGAATTCCTGTTCGACGACGACCAGGCGATGGTGCGCATCGACATGAGCGAGTTCATGGAGAAGCACGCCGTCAGCCGCCTGATCGGCGCGCCCCCGGGCTATGTCGGCTACGACGAGGGCGGCGTGCTGACCGAGGCGGTGCGGCGCCGGCCCTACCAGGTGATCCTGTTCGACGAGGTCGAGAAGGCGCATCCGGACGTGTTCAACGTGCTGCTGCAGGTGCTGGACGACGGTCGCCTGACCGATGGCCAGGGCCGTACGGTCGACTTCAAGAACACGCTGATCGTGCTGACATCGAACCTCGGCAGCGCGCATCTCGCCGCGCTGCGCGACGGGGAATCCGCCGAGACGGTGCGCGAGCAGGTGATGGAGGACGTCCGCCGGGCCTTCCGGCCGGAGTTCCTCAACCGCCTGGACGAGATCCTGCTGTTCAACCGGCTGAGCCGCGCGAACATGACGGACATCGTGGAGATCCAGCTTGGCCGCCTGCGCAAGCTTCTGGCCGACCGCAAGATCGAGCTGGAGTTCGACGGCAAGGCGCTGCAGTGGCTGGCCAACCGCGGCTACGATCCGGTCTATGGCGCCCGGCCGCTGAAGCGGGTGATCCAGCGCAGCCTGCAGAACCCGCTGGCGACGCAGATCCTCGAGGGCCAGGTCAAGGACGGCGATACCGTCAAGATCGGCGTCGAGAACGGCGAGCTGGTCGTCGGCGGCCAGCGTGTGCTGAGCGAGGCGGCCGACGACTGACGCGGTCGATCAATCAAATGAAAAGGGCGCGACGAAAGTCGCGCCCTTTTTCTTTGCCGGGAGTGCGCCACTCCAGGGGCGCTCAGCTCTTCCGAGTGCTGATCGCGCGCCTGAACGTGGCGCGCTCCGCTCCCGAGAGCAATGCGCGTCGCTGCGTCCGTCGGCGTTGAATATCGACGGCCGTTGACTGCACTGCTGTCAACGAGCGGCATGCGCCGCTGTCACTGGTGGGAAGGGAGGGACCGGGTCGCAGGATGTTGTGTTTTCCGACGTTCGCGCATCTCCCCACGGTGCGAAAAAACTCGCTGCAAGAATATCCCCAGATATGTTCTTGAAACGTTCTGACACTTGAGTTATCGTCCGTGTCATGAACCCCAACGGACGTCCCACGGCCTACCGGCCCGACTTCTGCGAGCAGGCGCGCAAGTACTGCCTGCTCGGCGCCACCAACGAGGAGTTGGGCGCGTTCTTCGGCGTCACGCGCCGCACCATCGACAACTGGATCGCCACCCAGCCCGATTTCGCCGCGGCCGTCGAAAGCGGGCGACTGGTCGCCGATGCGAAGGTCGCGGGCGGCCTCTATGCCCGCGCCACCGGCTTCGAGCGCAAGGTCAGGCGCACCGCGCTCTATCGCGGCGAGCCCAAGGACTTCGAGACCAGCGTCTACTTTCCGCCCGACACCCAGGCCTGCATCTTCTGGCTGCGCAACCGCCGCCGCACGAGCTGGCAGGTGCGGACGGAGGAGGCCGCGGCGGCCTCGCCGCTCGCCGACGACATCGCGCGGCTGGAGGCTGCCACGGCGGCGCCTGCCTTGGCTCCATCCGCTACGGCGCAAAACGCTGCGCCGGACGAAGGGACCGCCCCATGAGCCTGCTCGCCGTTCCCGTCTCCGACCGCATGCGCGGCGACGCGCTCGCGCGCTACCAGCACGATCCGCTGGGCTTCGTGCGCGATGCCTTCCCCTGGGGCCGGCCGGGCACCGCCCTGGCCGGCGAGAGCGGGCCCGAGCCCTGGCAGGTCGACGTGCTCGACCGGCTGGGCAGCGGCCTGCGCGCGGGCCGGGGCGTCGACGGCGAGGCGGTGCGGCTGGCCGTCGCCTCGGGCCACGGCATCGGCAAGTCGGCGCTGGTCGCCTGGGTCGTGCTGTGGGCGCTGTCGACCCTGCCCGACACGCGCGGCGTCGTCACCGCCAACACCGAGGGCCAGCTGCGCACCAAGACCTGGCCCGAGCTCGCCAAGTGGCATGCCCTGTCGGCCGTGCGCGACTGGTTCGCCTATACCGCGACCTCGCTGCACTCGGCCCAGCCCGGCCGCGACCGCACCTGGCGCGTCGACGCCATCACCTGGTCGGAGAACAACACCGAGGCCATCGCCGGCCTGCACAACAAGGGCCGGCGCGCCTTCGCCCTGTTCGACGAGGCCTCCTCGATCGCCGACGGCGTGTGGGAGACCATCGAGGGCGCGCTGACCGACGGCGGCACCGAGCTGTTCTGGCTGGCCTTCGGCAACCCCACGCGCACCACCGGCCGCTTCCGCGAATGCTTCGCCGGCGGCCGCTTCGCCCATCGCTGGCAGCCGCGCCAGATCGATTCGCGCAGCGTCGACATGACCAACAAGGCCCAGATCGCGACCTGGGTCCAGGATTACGGCGCCGATTCCGACTTCGTGCGCGTGCGCGTGAAGGGCGAGTTCCCGCGCGCCGGCACCATGCAGTTCATCGACGGCGAGCGCGTCGAGCGCGCCGTGGCGCGCGCGCTGTTCCGCGATCCCGGATCGGCGCTGGTCATGGGCGTCGACATCGCCCGCCACGGCGACGACCAGACGGTGATCCGCTTCCGCCGCGGCCTCGACGCCCGCTCGATCCCGGCCGTGAAGTTCCGCATCCCCGATCTCATGGCCGTGGCCGGCCGCGTCATGGAGCTGGTCAACGGCCACGAGCCGGACGCCGTGTTCGTCGACGGCACGGGCATCGGCTGGGGCGTCGTCGATCGCCTCGGCCAGCTCGGCTGCTCGACCGTGCGCGGCATCGATTTCGGCGCCCGTGCCGACCGCAGCGACGGCGTCGAGGCCGCGGTGCGCTACGCCAACAAGCGCGCCGAGATGTGGGGCCACCTGAAGGAATGGTGCAAAGCGGGCTGCCTGCCCGACGACCGCAGCCTCAGCGCCGATCTTACCGCCGTCGATTACGGCTACGACGCCACCGACGCCATCCGGCTGGAGCGCAAGGACGACATGCGCAAGAGGGGGCTCGCCTCGCCCGACGACGGCGACGCGCTCGCGCTCACCTTCGCCTACCCCGTCGAGCGCCGGAACTGGCAGGCCGAATCCGACTTCCAGGACCGCCTCTCCGTCCTGCGCCGCCGCATCGTGTGACGCCCCCCGTCGTCCCGACCGGAGCGACTTTCGCTCAACGATCAGCCGCCGGATCGCCGAAGCAGGGTCTCTCCACGCGGCCTGCGGGCCTTGGTCGAGACGACGGGGAGGGTTGCCGTCGTCTCGACCGGAGCGAAGCGGAGCGGAGAGACCTTCCCTCCACGACCAGCCGCCGGATCGTCGAAGCAGGGTCTCTCCACGCGGCCCTGCGGGCCTTGGTCGAGACGACGGGAGGGTTGCCGTCGTCTCGACCGGAGCGAAGCGAAGCGGAGCAACCGTCTTGTTATCAGGCGGTGCGCGGCTGCCATTGAGTGCCGTCCCGGACCATTGCGTTGAGGGTGACGATGAGCTTGCGCATGCAGGCGACGA
>Ga0182792_1000514_pt1 | contig 35773 bp, 22 predicted proteins | sample Passage237B_FD_130497 | JGI IMG/M metagenome (GOLD analysis project Ga0182792, IMG submission 130497) | Cellulose adapted compost microbial communities from Newby Island Compost Facility, Milpitas, CA, USA - Passage2 37B (version 2) (version 2) ...
AGACAAAGAAGACCACGCCTGGGCGCTGTACAATCTGGAAAACGACCCCGTTGAATCGAGTGACGTGCATGACAGGTACCCCATCAAAGTTCAGGAACTGCTGAACATCGCAAATCAACAGCTTGAAGGTATTCGGCATTAAACCTGAAAGCCTGTTGGCTTTTTGCAAACATTTGCGAAATTTGTTTACTATTGCTGTTGCTCAGCCATCGACATAGCCAACGGGACGGCCAGTTGCACGTCTAGCCAACTCGGTGTGCTGTAACCAGCGAAACAGATCACGGATTCAAAACGATTACCATGAAAATGAACTCGAGAAGGGATTTCATCAAAAAACTCGGCGTCAGCACGGCTGCCCTTTCCGTGGGCAACACGTTGCTAGGCAGCCATACGGCATCGGCTTTTTCCGCCAAAAGTTACCGTAATATCATCGGTGCAAACGAACGCATCCGAATAGCCACCATTGGCGTAAACAGCAGGGGCAACAGCATGGGCGGTACCTTTGCCCAACAGCAAAATACGGAAGTCGCCTGTGTCTGCGATGTGGATGAACGGACGATTCCCAAAGCCATCAAGCGGATCATGGATGCGGGACAGACCAGTACGCCGCAATCCGAAAAAGACCTACGCAGGGTGCTGGAGAACAAAAACATCGATGCCATCTATACGGCTACGCCCGACCACTGGCATGCTCCCCTTACCATCATGGCCTGCCAGGCCGGCAAGCATGTATATGTGGAAAAGCCCATGGCGCACAACCCTGCGGAAGGAGAAATCGCAATTGCCGCCGCACGCAAATACGACCGGGTGGTACAAATGGGCGCGCAACGTCGATCGGCTCCGATTTTGACCAAAGGCATCAACCTATTGCATGAGGGCATCATCGGTAAGGTATACATGGCTAAGACCTGGTACACCAATACGCGAAAAGCAACCTTCTTGAAGCCGGGGACCGTGCCTTCCTGGTTAGATTACGATCTGTGGCAAGGCCCTGCACCGCGAATGCCCTACAAAGCGGGATTGATCCACTACGATTGGCATTGGTTTTGGCATTGGGGTACAGGCGAGGCGCTCAACAACGGCACGCATGAGGTGGATGTGGCCCGCTGGGGGCTCCAAGCAGATTATCCCGTCCGCGTGGGTTCCATGGGCGGCCGCTACCACTTCCGGGACGATTGGGAAACCCCCGACACCCAGATTGTCACCATAGCATATCCCAATGCCACGCTGATCTGGGAAGGCAGGAGCTGTAACGGACAAAAGGTAGAGGGCAAGGACCGCGGCATCGTCTTCTACGGCGAAAAAGGAAGCCTCGCTACCGGGGAAGATGCATTTAGCCTATACGATCTGGACGGCAAGCTGATCGAAACGGAAGAGGCGACCGAAGGGGGGGAGGCCATGCAGGGGCGAAACACGGCCAGTCCCAGCCTGGGCATGGACAGCCTGCATGCCGCTGACTTTCTGGACGCCATCCGCAATAGCCGCAGGCCAAACTGCGACATCGAACTGGGGTACAAAAGTACGGTAGCTATGTTGCTAGGCAATATCGCATGGCGCCTGGGGCGCAATCTCAAGATAAATCCCCAAAACGGCCATATCCTAGACGATCCGGAGGCCGAAAAGCTTTGGAGCCGTACCTATGAGCCGGGATGGGAGCCTCGCATATAACCATTTACATATAAAACCAAAGCGCTATCAATGCCCACTGGCTCTGGGAAAGCGCCTTTCTTAGGTGTTTCAACGCTTGAGTGATGTAGTTCTCCACCGTACGGGTGGAAATACCCATTTCCTCGGCGATTTCGGGGATGGATTTATATGCATAGCGGCTTAAGCGGAAAGCCTGCTGGCATTTTGGTGGTAGTTGCGAAATTTGTTCATCAATCACTGCTTTCAAATCCGCCATGTTCACCAAGTCTTCGGTGATTGTTGCCTGGTGTTGGGCGACGAATAAGGCAAAGTGCTCCGCATACTTGTGGCGCACCTTTTCCGATCGAACGTAACTTAAAACTTGGTATTTCGCCGCGCTGAATAAGTAGGATTCTAAGGCCACCTCCGGTCCAAGTTTATGCCTCCGCACCCACAGCGATATAAACACCTCTTGTACTATTTCTTCGCTGAGTTCCCGATCGCGCACCCTGCTGTTGACATATTGCAGTAGTTTAGCAGCCATATGCCTATAGATATCTTCAAAGGCATCCGTGTCGTCGTTTTTTAACGACTGCATAAGCCCTATATAGTCAGATCCTTTGGCCATGGTCATTGGTTTTTACGCATCAAACATAGTTGTTTTGCGTTTCATTTTAACTTTTTGAAAAAAAATTCCACCTCGGCTGTGTGTATTGCCGAGGTTGTGCGACTTAGTTATAAAGCGGCTTCCCAGTTGCGCTAACCATATGAACACGGATAAATTTAAAATACTCATCCAAAAGTATCAAGCCGGCAAACTCAATGGCAAACAGAAAGCGCTGTTGGACCAGTGGTTTCAAACGCTTGGTGAAGAAAGTAACTCGCCGCCTTGGACTCCTGCTCAGTTGGAATCGCTGGGCAAAAGGATCTTGACCGAAATCCAGCGAGAAGCGACAACGGTAAAACCTGTGCGCCGGTTGATTCCCCGTTGGTTGCCTTATGTCGCGGCTTCGTTGGTGTTTGTCGCATTGGGTACCCTTTATTATTACACTTTCATACCCAAGAAACCTCGGCAGTTATCCCTTGCGCTCGTACAGGACGTTGCCCCTGGAGGCAACCGGGCAACGCTCACACTCGCCGATGGGCGTGTTGTCAATCTTAGCCAATCCCAAAGTGGTATTGTCATAGGAGACGGGATTACCTACTTGGATGGAAGCACTGTCTTCGGACAAGGGGCGGGGAGTACAGAACAAGAGGCCCAGCACACGGGTGTTACGACGGACAACCTGCAGCTTACGACCCCAAAAGGCGGCACCTATCAAATCACATTGGCAGACGGCACAAAAGTATGGCTAAATTCCGCCAGCACGCTGCGGTATCCGTCTCGGTTTGACGGCGACGAACGTATTGTCGAAATGGAGGGGGAGGCGTACTTTGAAGTAGCTCCATTTTCTTCCAAATCGCCACGACCGTTTCTGGTAAAAACCGAAAACCAGACCCTGAAAGTCTTGGGTACGCACTTCAATGTCTCCGCTTATGCCGATGAAGAAGAAACCAAAACAACGCTGGTAGAAGGTGCCGTCCAGATTGTTAACCTCAAAACCAAGCGCATGAACACGCTAAAACCAGGAGAACAAAGCATCGTCCGCAGCACGCAAACGGAAATCTACAATGTCAATCCCGAGACAGCCGTGGCGTGGAAATCCGGCATCTTCCATTTCGAAGATACGCCCTTCGAACAGATGATGCGGCAAATTGCCCGTTGGTACGATATCGAAGTAAACTATCAAGGCAAAATCCCCGAAGAGCTTTTCACGGGAAAAATGAACAGGAACGTCAACCTACAGGTTTTCGTGAATTTCTTAAAGGATTCCGGCATCCGTTCACATATCGAAGGCCGGCGGTTAATTGTGGGCAAATGACAATGAATAGGATTAAAACATATAAACAAACATCAAAGAAATGGGCTTATGAAACCAATATAACAAAAAAGGAAAACAGGGAAGTGGTTCCAGCACTCCCCTGCAATGTTCGGATGTGCCATTAACGGCCATTATAAAACCAGGTTATAAACTATCCAAAACAATCAAAGTTAATGAAAAAAAACGTAAAACGTCCATGGGATGTTCCAATACCCATGCACAAGAACCAGTTATGCAGTGTTAAGCCGTTGCAGTCTTATCCCAAACACACTTCATTAAGGAGAAAAATCATCATGCACGTTAACATTACAGCTTTCCTATTACTGTTGGGCTGCATGCAACTCAGTGCTACTTCGCTGTCCCAAACCGTCAGTCTGGATGCTACAAGGCAACCCCTGACGAAAGTGTTTAAGGAAATCGAAGAGCAAACAGGATATTATATCATGTACAATTCCCGGGTTGCGCGGTCTGCGGTGCCGGTTACGTTCAAGGCAACGAATATGCCGTTGACCGATTTTTTGGACGCCATATTGGAAAAGCAATCCCTGAAATATACCATCAATGAAAAGACCATACTAATTACCCGGTCGGCAAAACAAGAAGACCACGTACAGCGTCCGCAGTTTTCGCTGCTCCAGCTACGCGAAATCACCGGCCGGATAACCAACGGGCAAGGAGAACCGTTGGAAGGCGTCACGGTAAGCGTGAAGAACACGCCCGCCGTAACGACCACCGATGCCAATGGCAATTACCGAATCTCGGTGCCTGAAGAGGGGAAAGCTCTCTTAATCACCATTGTAGGCTACGAGCCGCGGGAATTCACCATCGGATCGTCGTCGATTATCAATGCGGTCATGCAGGAGTCGGTGAGCGACCTGGACGAGGTGGTGGTCGTGGGTTACGGCACACAGCGCCGGGAACAAATCACCACGGCCGTAGCCAGTATAAAAGCGGAAGACTTTGTAAAAGGTGCGGTACAGGATGCTGCCCAGCTCATCCGGGGAAAGGTAGCGGGCTTAAGCGTGGCTACGCCCGACGGCAACCCGACCGCCACTTCCCAAATCATGCTTCGGGGCAATGTAACCATCAACGGCAGTACCGCACCTTTAATCTTAATTGATGGGGTACCGGGATCCTTGATGACAGTGGCCCCAGAAGATATCGAGTCCATCGACGTTCTCAAGGATGGTTCAGCAGCCGCTATTTACGGAACCCGAGGAACCAATGGGGTCATCCTAATCACCACACGGAAAGTACGGGGAGAGGTGCCCCCAACCCTGGAATTCAATTCCTATTGGACCACCCAGCAGATGACGCGCGAGCTCGATTTCATGGATGCAGCGCAATACCGCCAGTTGGTAGCGCAGAGCAAACCTGGAGCAGTTGATTTTGGGAATGAAACCGATTGGCTGAGGCAAACCACCCAAACACCATTGTCGCAGGTGTATAACCTGAGCCTGAAAGGCGGTACGCGCAATACGAATTACATCATGAGCCTCGAATACCGGATGCTAAACGGCGTGATGAAAAAATCCGACAACACCATCTTATACCCCCGCTTGGAAGTGAATCATACCATGTTCGACGGCATATTAAAAATCAATGCCAACATCAATGGCTATCAGCAGAAGCATTTCGCTATCGATGGCGGGAACTATTCCGGACTTGTATACCGCAACGCGCTCACGTTTAATCCAACGTCGCCCCTCCAGGATGAAAACGGGAAATGGATAGAACAACCCGACAAAACGGATTACATGAACCCGCTTGCCCTCATCGAAGAGTCCATTGGCGAAAACCGCAACCAGAATTTCAGGACATTCGGCTCGGCCACGCTGACCCCATTCGACGGTTTCGCTGTCAAAGCGCTGTTCTCACGCGATATGTACAACAGCACGCGGGGATACTATGAGACCAAGCAGCACTATTCAACCGCTCGGAATGGACGCAATGGTTTCGCTTCCAGGGGAACCACGAGGTCGACGGATGACCTTTTCGAATTGACGGCTGACTACGACCGGGCCATCGGCGGGCATCAATTTACACTGCTGGGCGGATACACCTGGCGGCGATATAATATTGAAGACTATTGGATGCAGAATTGGGATTTCCCTACCGATGAGTTTTCCTACAACAACATGAGCGCGGGCCTCGCACTCCGAAGGGGTGAAGCACCCGAAAACTCCTCGCAGTCTGAAAACAAACTAACTGGCTATTTCTTCCGGCTCAATTACAGCTTCCTGGACAAATACCTACTGATGGCCAGCATCCGGCATGAAGGCTCTTCCCGCTTCGGCGCAAACCACAAATGGGGTAACTTCCCCGCCATATCCCTGGGTTGGAACCTGCACAAAGAGCCTTTCCTTCAAGATGTGGAAGGGTTGTCATCACTTAAGTTACGAGGCGGCTTCGGCGTCACGGGCACGGAGCCCAACACTTCATACATGTCGCTGAACAAAATTAATTTCAACACCAATGTATTCGTCAACGGCGAATGGATACAGGCAATCAATCCGTCAAACAACCCCAATCCGGACTTGCGCTGGGAAAAGAAAGAAGAACTGAACATCGGATTGGACTACGGTTTTCTGGATAACCGGATATCCGGTTCCATCGATTATTATATCCGTACCACCAAAGACTTGATCGCTAACTTCCCGGTTCCTACGCCCCCTTACCTATACAGTTCCATTACCGCAAATGCAGCGTCCATGGAAAACAAGGGCATCGAAATTCAGCTTAATGCCACGCCGGTGCGGACAGGCGATTTCCAATGGAACACGTCAGCTAACTTTTCGACCAATGCCAACCGGGTCACAGCGCTTTCTAACGATCGTTTCGCTCTCGCCAGCGGTTATTTCGATACCGGTGGAACGGGAGAGCCCATCCAACAGGCTACGCACCGCGTACAGGTCGGGCAACCCATCGGCAATTTCTATGGTTTCAAGAGCATCGACATCGACGAAAATGGCTATTGGATTATCGAAGGAAAAGACGGAAGTCCCAAACCCATCGCCAATCAACAGGCCGATGATAAGCAAATCCTAGGAAATGGATTACCCCGCCATTATGTGAACTGGAACAATACCTTTTCCTATAAAAACATCGATCTGAATATCACCATGCGGGGTGCTTTCGACTACCAAATCCTGAACATGACCGAGATGTTCTGGAGTGCACCGGTAATGCTTACGCGGGGCAACCTCAGAAGCAATGCATACGAGAATGTCTATGGCAAACGCCCTTTGGCGGATGATCAGTCCCTGCAATATGTTAGCTACTACCTAGAAGATGGCGACTATTGGAAAATCGATAACGTCACGCTGGGATACAATGTTGGACTAAGCAATCCTTATCTGAAGAGGGCACGTATCTACGCTTCGATTTCCAACCTTTATACCTTCACCAGCTATAAGGGTATCGACCCTGAAGTAAACATTTCGGGGCTGGCTCCCGGTATCGACGACAAGAATCGTTACCCTGCCGTAAGAAGCTATACATTGGGCATTTTCCTGACTTTTTAATACCGAAACATAAAATAGCAAAAAGATGAAAACGATATATAAGCAGGCCGGTCAATGCATCTTCCTATGCGGCTTGATGTTGGCCTCCTGCAACAATAACCTGGATGAGGTCGTTTACTCTGAACTGACAGAGGAGTCCTATACGTACACCAACGCTTACCAAGCGATTGGTGTCGCTTATGCCAACATGCGGGGCTTGATATCTCACACGCATTACTACATGGTTCAGGAAACATCGGCTGACGCCATCGTGATGCCCGCCAATGCATCCGGTTGGGACGACGGTGGCATTTACCGCCGGATGCATGTACATACGTGGAACTCGGAAAACCCCCAAATGGTCAATATGTGGAACACCTTCTATACGGGTGTCATCAACACCAACCGGATTATCGAACAGCTGCAGAATGGAACGGTGCCTCCACCATCAGGAGTTTCTTCTACCTCCCTTATCGCCGAAGTGCGGACAATACGCGCATTCTTTTACTGGTTATTGATGGATAATTTCGGGGATGTCCCCTTGATTACCACGCGGACCGACGAGCTTCCTGAAAAAACCACCCGCACGGAAATCTTCCAGTTCGTCGTCAATGAATTGACCGAATCCATCCCGGATTTAAGTGAAGAAAAAAACCCGCTGTATTATGCTCGTTTCAATAAATGGGCGGCCAAGACGCTGCTTGCCAACGTATACCTCAACGCCGAAGTATATGTAGGCCAGCCCAAGTGGCAGGAAGCCATCGCCGAATGCAACGACGTCATCAATTCCGGCAAGTACCAATTGGAGACCGACCTGAAAGCAGCTTTCCGGACGGACAATAGCGGATCGTCCGAGATTATCTTCGCTATCCCGTTTGATGAAAACCAAGCAGGGGGATTTAGCGTGCACCTCTTTTCCTGGCACGCTTCCCTACGCAACAAATATAACACGTTGGCAACGCCCTGGGGTGCCGGATCGGCCAAAGGCGTCTCCCAGTTCATCGATACGTACGACGAAGATGATGAGCGCTTGCCCGCTTTCTGGATGATTGGTCCCCAATACGCGTCAGACGGCGTCACGCCATTGGTGGGTTCCTATGACCAAGGCGGAAAACCGCTGGTACTCTCCAAAGACTTACCCGATGGGATTTATACCGGTGAAGCGGAGGGGTATCGGATGAATAAATTTGAAGTCAAGACCGGGGCATTGGGAAGCCTGAGCAACGATTTCCCGTTTTTCCGATATGCCCAGGTGCTGTTAATCAAAGCCGAATGCCTGTTGCGCACGGGAGCAGGCAACGATGCGGCGGCTCTCGTGTCGGACGTACGGACACGTGCCTTCACCGATAACCCGGCCAAGGCGCAAGTAACGGGCAATCAGTTGGCACAGAACAGCAGCTATCAATACGGCTTGGTGACGGACTACCAAATTACCGAGCCTGGCGACCAAAGCCCGGTCACCTTTGGGCGGATGCTCGACGAGCTGGGCTGGGAATTCGCTTGGGAAGGTCACCGTAGACGGGATATGATTCGTTTCGGCATTTACACCACGAAAAGCTGGCTGTCCCATAAGCCGAACGGTGCTTACCGCACCGTCTTCCCAATTCCGCAGATTGCGATTAACTCTAATCCAAAGCTTGTGCAGCACCCGGATTATCAATAAATTGGCAGGGGAGCCAACACGAATTCGTGTTGGCTCCCCTTTCCATGTTACATTAAACGTTATAGCTATGAAACGAACTTCCTTCGCTTTTATACTGACCATCGCCGGCCTTTCCGCCATCCAGGTGGCCCCTGCTCAACCCCTGATCCAACCCGTACATTTCTCCGACGTAATCATCCAAGACGGTTTCTGGAAAAGCTACACCCACAAGGTCAGCGAGGTAACCATCCCCGTATGCATCGAATACACGGAAAATAAAACCGGACGTATCAGGAATTTCGAACGTGCAAGTGGTTTACTAAAAGACGGAAAAGGACACGAGGGCATCTACTACGATGATTCTGACGTTTATAAGGCCTTGGAAGCGATGGCCTATTCGCTTAAAGTCCACCCCAATCCCGAACTGGCGAAAAAAGCAGATGAATGGATCGATAAAATCGCTGCGGCGCAGGAGCCCGACGGTTACATCAACACCTTTTATACACTGACCGGCCTGGAAAACCGCTGGTCCGATATGGAAAAACACGAAGATTACTGTGCCGGTCACCTCATCGAGGCAGGTATTGCATACTACTACGCGACCGGTAAACGCAAGCTGATGGATGTAGGTATCCGGATGGCCGACCACATGGACAGCATGTTTGGCCCGGGCAAACGCCATTGGGTGACAGGCCATCAGGAGGTAGAATTGGCTTTGGTGAAACTGTATGAAACCACTGGAAACAGGAAATACCTTAACTTAGCCGATTGGTTCATTTCCCAGCGGGGTCACGGCCATGGCGTCGGCAGAATATGGGACAACCCGAATTGGGGCGCCCAGTACTGCCAAGATGATCAGCCCATTGAGAACGTAAGCCGCATCACAGGCCATGCTGTGCGAGCCATGTATTACTATACGGGTGTGGCCGATGTGGCATCGCATACGCAAAATGCCACTTACCTGACGGCTATGCAGCGTGTATGGGAAGACGTTGTCCATAAAAACGTGTACCTTACTGGGGCCATAGGGTCTTCACGCCACAACGAAGGTTTCACGCAGGCTTATGATTTGCCCAATGCGGAAGCATATGGCGAGACCTGCGCTTCCGTAGGAATGGTTTTCTGGAATCAACGGATGAACCAACTAACCGGTAACGCCCTGTATATCGATGTGCTGGAAAGAAGCCTGTTTAATGGTGCACTCGCGGGAATATCGCTAACGGGTGATCGCTTTTTTTACCCCAATCCTTTGACTAGTTATGACGGCGATACCCGCAAGGAATGGTTCGGAACTGCCTGTTGTCCGTCCAACATTGCCCGGCTCCTGGCATCGGTAGGAAACTACCTGTATGCCCACGATGGGCATGATATCTGGCTGAACATATACGGAGGTAGCAAGACCACCATTCCCTTGGAAAATAATCGGGTAACCCTTACCCAACAAACCAATTATCCCTGGGAAGGATTCATCTCACTCCTGGTAGAGCCGGAGCGTCCGGAAACGTTTACGCTGCACGCCCGCATCCCGGGATGGGCCCGAAACGATGTGATTTCAGGAGACCTCTACCGGTTTGCTAACACCAAGGCCGAACCAACGCAAATCCTCGTCAACGGCAAGTCTGTCCAATATGAAACGGTCAACGGATACGCAACCATACGCAGCAAATGGAAAAAAGGCGATCGTGTCGACATCTTGTTGCCTATGGAGATAAAACGTGTATTGGCATCGGACAGCGTGTCGCAGGACCGCGGGAAAGTTGCCTTGCAGCGCGGCCCCCTGATATATTGTTTTGAGCAAGCGGATAATCCCGATGGGATATTCGATATTGTCCTTAAAGATGATGCGGTGCTGTCCGCAAAATGGGAACCTCAACTATTGGGCGGCATATGTACCCTGTCCGGCGATGCGGAAGCCATAAGGCCTGCTCCGGATGGAACCTCGGTAGCCACCTCGGCACAGCACGTTAAGGCAATACCCTATTTTGCCTGGGCAAACCGTGGCAAACACGCGATGCAGGTATGGATTCCCCGCCAGGTCACGTCAGTTTTGTTGAATAAAGAATAAGAAATGGCTATCCCAGCAGTGTACCGACAATGAAGTTATTGAAACACATTCTTTTAATGGCGCTATTTATCCCTATCGGGATGAAAGCACAGGTATTGAATCCGATGGATTTCAAGTTTTACATCGACGCATTCAACAGAAATGACGACGAACTGTACCAGCAAACCATTCCAAATAGCAAGGCTTGGGTGTTCCTTCAAGAAAACATTCCGTTTTTCGAATGCCCGGACAAACAGCTGGAACAAACCTACTATTTCCGTTGGTGGACGTATCGCAAACACATTAAACACACACCCGAAGGATACATCATTACCGAATTCCTACCGGATGTACCCTGGGCCGGGAAACACAACGCAATCAGCTGCCCGGCAGCGCACCACTTTTATGAAGGCCGTTGGCTGAAAAACGCCCGGTATCTCTGTGATTACGCCAAATTTTGGTTCGAAGGGGGAGGTAATCCGAGATTGTACAGTTTTTGGGCTGCAGATGCAATCCGTGCATTCCATAGTGTCCACCCGGATGATGCGTTCCTAAAAGACATGCTGCCGTTGCTGGTGGCTAATTTCAGGGAATGGGAAAATACCCATTTGGATTCCAACGGCCTTTTTTGGCAGTCGGATAACCGGGATGGCATGGAAGTCTCCATTTCCGGGATACAAGGCAAGAACATCGAAGGATACCGGGCAACCATCAATAGCTATATGTATGGCGACGCGAAAGCGTTGTCCGAAATTGCCATCAAATTGGGCAATCAGGCCATCGGCAAAGATTTCGCTGCCAAAGCACTTAGAATCAAGAGCAACCTACTTAGCTTGCTCTGGGATGAAGAGGCCGCGTTCTTCAAGGTTATTCCAAGGGGCAAAACGGCACTGGAGAAGACCGATGTCCGTGAATTGCATGGATATACGCCTTGGTATTTCGCTATCCCAGAAGATCGCCATGCCGTTGCATGGGACCAGCTCATGGACCGGGAGGGCTTTTGGGCACCCTATGGCCCCACAACGGCCGAACAGCGCCATCCAGACTTCAGGGTAGCGTATGATGGCCACGAATGCCAATGGAATGGTCCCAGTTGGCCGTTCGCCACCACCATTACCCTTAAGGCAATGGCCAATCTCCTACAAGGATACCAACAACACAACGTGAATAAAAGGGATTACCTGGAATTGCTGCTTACGTATAGCCAATCGCATCAGCGGGTCAATGAATACGGAATAAGCGTTCCTTGGATCGATGAAAACCTCAACCCCTACACCGGAGACTGGATAGCTCGGACCCGCTTAAAAAACTGGCCCGAAGGAAGCTGGCCCACCGGAAAAGGAGGCCGGGAACGTGGAAAGGATTACAACCACTCGTCGTTCTGCGACTTAGTTATTTCCGGATTGGTCGGTCTGCGCGCCGAGGATTCAAACACCCTGGTCATCGACCCACTGCTCCCGAATGACACCTGGGATTACTTTTGTTTGGATCACGTCTCCTACCGGGGTAAAGTGCTGACCATCCTGTACGACCGCACCGGTGCGAAGTATAAAAAAGGGAAAGGTTTCCGCGTGTTTGTGGACCATGTACTCCAATCCGAAACCGATCAACTTCAAACGCTTATCCTTGAACTATGAACAATTCTATCATCAACAAATTACGCGCATTGCTGCTCGTCGCTTTGGTCGTTGTGTGTAATGAAAGCCCCGCACAAGACTACCTGAATAACCGCGCTCCACTAAAAAGCAAACCTTATATGGAGTTACCGCTGGGGAGTATCAAACCCAATGGTTGGCTGCATGAAATGCTCATCAGGCAAAAGAAGGGCACAACCGGCCAACTGGATTACCTGTATCCGGCCGTGATGGGATCCCGAAATGGTTGGTTAGGTGGTGATGGCGATCAATGGGAACGCGGCCCGTATTGGATAGACGGATTGCTGCCTTTGGCCTATCTGCTCGATGATGATACGCTGAAAGCTAAAGTCCAGCCTTGGATTGAATGGGCCATCAATAGCCAGAAACCCGACGGTTATTTCGGTCCAGATCGAGATTATGGTCCCGAACAAGGGCTCCAACGCAACAATGCACATGATTGGTGGCCAAAAATGGTGATGCTGAAAATCCTTCAACAGTATTATTCGGCTACTAATGACGAACGTGTCATTAAGCTGATGACCAACTACTTCCATTACCAGCTGAATACCCTCCGAACGAAACCCCTCGGTCATTGGACATTCTGGGCGGAGTATCGTTCGGGCGACAATCTGCAGGCGGTGTATTGGCTGTATAACATCACGGGTGAGAAATCGTTGCTGACGTTGGCCGAACTACTTCACAAACAGGGAATAGACTTCACATCCTTGTTCGAAGAACGGGAGGTGTTGACCAGCATCAACCGCATCCATTGCGTCAATCTTGCGCAAGGCATCAAAGAACCCATTATCTATTACCAGCAAAACCCCGACCAGCGCTTCATTGATGCGGTAAAAAGGGGATTTGCGGATATCCGCAAATTCAATGGCCAGCCACAGGGCATGTATGGCGGTGATGAGGGACTGCACGGCAATGTTCCCACGCAGGGGTCTGAATTCTGTTCGGCGGTGGAGTTGATGTTTTCGCTGGAAAAGATATTGGAAATCACGGGTGATGTGCAGTTTGCGGAACATTTGGAGCGCATCGCTTTCAATGCGTTGCCCACCCAAGCTACCGATGACTTCATGGCTCGGCAATATTTCCAGCAAGCCAACCAGGTACAGATTCAGCGGCGCACGTATAATTTCAACACCAACCATCATGGCACCGATGTCATTTTTGGATTGCTTACGGGGTATCCGTGCTGCACGTCAAATATGCATCAAGGCTGGCCCAAATTCACGCAAAACCTCTGGTATGCAACCGAAGACGGTGGACTTGCCGCATTGGTGTACGCACCGAACACGGTTGCCGCAAAAGTGGGTCAAGGCGTAAGCGTAAGGATTACAGAAGAAACCCGCTATCCGTTCGAAGAGGCTATCCGATTTCGTATCACCCTGCTCGACGACGTGGATTCTGTTGCCTTTCCTTTCCATTTGCGATTGCCTTCATGGTGTCCCAATCCCCGGATAAAAATAAATGGCCAACCATGGCAGCCTTCCAGCACCAAGGGAAGCATCGCCGTAATCGACCGCTCATGGAAGTCGGGCGACACCGTCGTGCTTGAGCTACCCATGGCCATACACACCAGCAGTTGGTACGAAAATGCAATGGCCGTGGAACGGGGACCGCTGATCTATGCGCTGAAGATTGCCGAGCGCTGGGAAAAAAAGGCGTTCACGCGTGAAGAGGCTGCATTCGGAACACACTATTTCGAAGTTTACCCCGAATCACCCTGGAACTACGGTATCATGGCTTTTCCGAAAAAGGACACACAAGAAGTATTCAAAGTGGTGCACAAAGAGCGCGTTGATTACAACTATCCGTGGAACCTGGACAACGCCCCAATCGAAATCAAGGTAATCGGGAAACGGATGCCGCAATGGCAATTGTATAACGGGATGGCCGGACCCCAGCCCCATAGCCATACCTACCAACCGGATATCAATACCCCCGAAGAAGAACTGACACTCATCCCGTATGGCTGCACCACATTAAGGATTTCAGAATTTCCCGTTATCAATAGGTAAGAATCTATCGCGGATATCATGCCTGAAATTACTCATACCTCAATGCCTCCACCGGGTCAAGCCGGGAGGCTTTTGAGGCGGGATAGTAACCGGATACCATGCCTACCCCTACGCATACCACCACACCGAGAATCATCCAGTTCCAAGGAATGATGAAGCTCGCACCCATGATCACCGCAAGGATGTTGCCGATCAATATCCCCAAAAAGATACCCGCGAAACCACCCATCAGGCAGATGACTACCGCTTCGGTGAGAAATTGCCTGCGGATAACCTTTGGCGTCGCTCCGATGGCTTTACGGATACCGATTTCACGTGTGCGCTCCGTTACCGAAACGAGCATGATATTCATCAATCCAATGGATGCTCCGATGAGCGTAATCAATGCAATGACAATCGCCCCGAGCGTGACATAGGTCAGGCTTTCAATCAATATCTGCGCGACGGCATCGCTCTTCGTGACTTCGAAATTTGTTTCCTGTCCGACCCTTACGCCGCGTATGTTGCGAAAGATGGCCGTGGCCTCACCGATGGCCGATTCGATCTGCTGCGGATTGGCCGCCATCACCGTGATGGTGTACGAAGGCCGCCCCAAAGCCATCACCGCCCTGGCTTTCAACAGCGGGATGATACAGGCCTTATCCCCTCCGAAACCAGCGCTGGACCCCTTGTCTTCCAGCACACCGATGATGGCATACCGCGCATTTCCGATGGTAATGAATTGGTCAATCGGTTCCTCGTTGTTCTTAAACAGGCGTTTCACGATTTCCGAACCGACGATGACGACGTTGCTGCCATACTCGACTTCACGCTGCGAGAAATTCCGGCCAAGGGACAGGTTGTATCCGGCTGTCTGCAAGTAATTCTCGTCTGCACCGAGTACGTTGATATTCGGGTTGGTCTGCTCGCTTTTGTACTTTGCCGTTGCACCGAAAGAAGCATAGGTGCTGAGCGACACTACGGCGGGGTAGTCAAACTGGTCCTTGAATGCCTTGGCTTGGTAATACGTGATCTGCGGATATTGTTTCGGCCGCGTACCGCTCCCGCCGATCTGCACATTCAGTCCCCTGTTGCGGATATTGAAGGAATTGGACCCCATCGCAGAGAAGGAGTCGGTAAGCGAGTTCTTGATGGCATCGATGGAGGTGAGGATACCTACCAACGCCGTGATACCGATGGCAATGATCAGCGCGGTCAGGAATGTACGCAGCTTGTTGCTGCTGATGGACTGCAACGACAGCTTCACATTCTCCCTGTTGGACATTTTCACCGACATCTCTGATTCGCTTTATGAACAGTTAGACCCGTTCGGCAATACGATGTTACACAGGGTAGCCTTATTTCTTCGTGTGGCCGAATAACCAGGGCAGCAAATCGGGCTCGGCAAACGCGGCATCCCAACTGTTGTGGTTGGCCGTCGGATAGAAGGTATACTTCGGCTGGACTCCGATCCGTTTCAGCTCAGCGACGATAGCATGCGAGTGGGTGGGTGGCACCACGTTGTCTTGCTCCCCATGGAAAATCCACAACGGCACGTGCGCATACTTCCGTACATTGGAGGTGTGGTCGCCCCCGCAGATGGCAAATGCTGCGGCAAACACCTTGGGTTTGCGCCGAAGGGCTTCATAAGTGCCCATTGCACCCATTGATAGGCCTCCGATATAGACCCGTTCCTTATCGATGGCCTCCTGCTTCAGGACTTGCTTCACCAGCCGCAGGAACAATGCCATCCCGGTCGATGGCTTTCCTCCTGTCCGGAAGTAAAACTCCCGATTCCCGTCGGCCGAGGATTGGATGTTTACGTTACTCCAAAAGGAAGTCGCCGGGCATTGGGGAAACACAACAATCGCCGGAAAAGCCTGGCGTACGCTATCCGATATAAATAACTTCGCCCCATGGACCAACTGCTTCTCGTTGTCATTTCCGCGTTCGCCCGCCCCATGCAGGAAAAATAGCACGGGGTAACTTCCGTTGGGATCATACCCCTCCGGATACAATATCCGGTAAGGCAATGTATCGCCCCGATGGATGAGCTGATTCGCTTGGAAGGCTGAAAAATCTTGGGCGTAGGCAGTCATCGATACGAAAACACAACCAGTAATTAGCAGTAAGACTCGCTTCATCGTACAAAAATAGGTCAACTAACTTCAACCCATAAAAGTACTACTTTATTCCTTTTCAACAAATAAAATCCGATTTTACCGCTTTCCCGGGATTCTTCTTGAAAGCCGACGGAGATACACCGTATCGGTTTTTGAATGCTGTCGAAAAGTAAGCTGGAGAAGAGAAGCCTGTCTGGTAGGCAACGCTATTGATGGGAACGCCTTGATGCAGCAGCCGCTTGGCATGCCGCAGTCGATGTGCCGAAATGTAGTCATTTACGCTGCAGTCGAGCAACGATTTCACTTTGCGGTAAAGCTGTATGCGGGACACGGCCAGCTGTTCACAGAGGTAATCCACATTGAGTTTGCTGTTGGAAATGTTTTCTTCCACGATAGCCGCAAGCTCACGAAGAAACCGCTTGTCGGCGGGTGAGGTCCGGGATGCTAGTTGCAACTCCACGACATCGCTGCTGAAATGACGTTGAAGCATCCTGCGGTTGTTGATCAGGTTACTGGTCAGTGCCAGTAAGTACTCCATGTCGAACGGTTTGGTGACATAGGCGTCGGCCAATGCATCGAGGCCGGCCCGCACCTGTTCATCCGACCCTCTTGCCGTCAGCAAGATAATCGGTATGCCTGCGGTCCTCACGTCAGCTTTCAGTTTTCTCACCAGCACCGTACCCAATTCCCCGGGCATTAATACATCCGAGATGATGAGGTCGGGCAAGTGTGCATAGGCCTGGCTCAGGCCATCCTTGGCATCGGAAGCCGAAAAAACCGTGAATGCTCCGGAAAGCTTTTCGGCGAGGAATTGGCGCATCTCCGCATGGTCTTCTATGATCAATACGGAGTAGAGCTTCGCATAGTCAACGTGTACCTCGGCATCGTGGGGCGTCTTTTCACCTGCACTGGCGTCATACTCCAGTACAGGCAGCAACGTATTGGCAGCCGCATTCATTTCATCGCCGGGTCGGGGCGCAGGCAGCTTTTCATCGGCTTCAAGATGATCATCGCCCAAGGGAAGGCGGAAGTGCACGGTAGTACCTGCATCTTTTTCGCTTTCGACAGCGATGCTGCCCCGGTGCAGCAAGGCGATTTCTTTGCACAATGCCAATCCGATTCCCGAACCTTGGGTATGGTGCTCGCCTTGATAGAACGGTTCAAATAAATGGCCGATATCCGTCTCCGCAATGCCGATGCCCGTATCAATTACCTTGACGTCCAAAGCTTCTGCATCGGCCGGGCGGGTAAGCCGCAATATCACCTCACCCCCCGGAGGGGTGAATTTGAACGCATTCGACAAGAGGTTATACAAGAGCTTCTCCATCAACGTCTCGTCAAACCACAGCATCGTGTCCGAGGTGTCATTTTCGAGACGGAGATTGATGTTGTTTCGTTGGGCAAGTGGCCTGAAGCATTGAACGATGTTGGCACAGAATAGGAGCATGCTTTGTTTCCTCGCCTTTATCCGCAGATTTTCATACCCTACTCGTCGCAAATCAATCAGCTGGGACACCAAGTGCTGCAGAATCAGCGCATTTTTCTTGATAAGGGCCAGCGAGCGGTGTGTTCCTTCGGGCAGTTTCCCGTTTTTGATGAGGTCTTCCAAGGGCACCAGCATCAACGACAGCGGGGTCTTGAATTCATGTGAGATATTCGTGAAAAAATTAATCTTGGCCTCCGTCGCCTGCTCAACTTCCTTGGTCATCTCCAAAATCCGCTGCTGCTGACCCAGGATTTCATGGTTCTGGTGCTCCAGTTGCTTGTTCTTCTCCCAGTTGGCTTTCAACGAGTAAAACGAGATGCCAGCAAATACCACGGCAAGGACCAAACTGATGACTACGATATTAAGCACACGCTGCTGATTGCTGAATAGTCGCCGCTGCTCGGCAAAGAGCTCCTGCTGCTTGTCGATATCCAGCTGCTGCCGGATAATTTTGTCCGTTTGCAGTCTCATCAACTGCACGTTGGCCGAATCGACAACCGATGTACTGAGGATGTTTTCACGCTGATAAGTCTTGCCGTTTAGGATGGCCATGGCCGTCTGTATACACTCCTTGCCCCCCGTGGGGTAAAGCATCGAAGCATCGAGCACCTTATCGGCCACGAACTGCAACCCGTTGCCCTCACCCGGTAACGCATCCACGCCAACGATCTTGATGCGGTTGCCCGGAAGTTGTTCCTGCAGCGCTTGGTAGGTTCCCAGCGCCATTTGGTCGTTGTATGCAAATATTGCAGCTGACGTGGATAGCGCCGCAGCAGATAAGGCTACCTGCGTTCGCGCCACGTCAATCAGCCATTGGCCATTCACTTGCTTCAGGAGCCGGATGCCTGGATGCCTTTTTAAAGCGTCGTGAAAACCTTTTTGCCGTTCAATGGCTGCCGAGGATCCCGGCAGCCCCGTGACTTCACTGATATGGCCTTCCCCTCCTAGCTGATTGGCTAGGTATTGCCCTGCAATATAACCGATTTCATAGTTGTCAGCCCCAACGTAAGCATGGTACAACCCTGAAGAGGTCTTGCGGTCGGTAACCACCACCGGTATGCCGCCGCGGAAAATTTCATCCACGACCGGAGTTAGCGGTTCCGCTTCGTTGGGCGATACAATAATCAGGTCCGGTTGCAGTTCGCGGAGTTCGTGCAACTGCTGGATCTGCTTCTCGCTGCTGTTATCGGCATCGCGGTAGATGAACTCCACATCCGGGTAAAAGGACAGTTCCCGCCTCATCTCCTCCAACATCGTCTGCCGCCATGCGTCCGAGCCTACGCATTGCGAAAAGGCGATGCGATATGTCGGTCTACTGTCTACCAGACTGCATGCTTGCATAAACACCGCTATGCCCAGCACAATCCCATACGTCTTCATCGCTTTCAATGGATGGGTTTATAACTTTTAAGTGAAGTTAGCAAAAAATACGTTCCCTTCATCGTTGTCATCGCAAATCGCCGGGTACGATTGTCCGATTACTGTTAGAATATCGAAAGGTTTCGATATAAAATCAAAACCCGACCTATCACAATTCTTCATAACTTATTGTATTTTAATTGATTATATAACCGAAATAAAAACGAATGATTTTGGAAGGATATTGAACGTCTGCGAAAGCCACTGCTCCTACCTTTACCCCAGATTGCACCAATTAAAAACTTAAAATTCCGTATGACAAAAAACACAGTAATCGCGTGGTCGTTTGTAGTGGCTTTAGGCGGTTTTCTTTTTGGCTTCGATACCGCCGTGATCTCTGGCGCGGAAAAATCCGTTCAAGCCCACTGGGGATTGAGCGAATTCCAGCATGGTGTGACCATGGCGATTGCGTTGTTGGGAACGGTAGTAGGGGCGCTGACAGGTGCCTATCCTTCAGATCGGTTGGGCCGGAAGCGAACCTTGTTCATGATAGCTGCACTGTACTTTTTTTCGGCATTGGGCACGGCGCTGGCTTCCGATTGGTATGTGTTCATCTTATTCAGGTTCCTTGGCGGCATCGGTGTGGGTGTCTCATCGGTCACCGCACCGATATACATTTCGGAGATTTCACCTGCCGGCAGACGGGGGCGCTTAGTGGGCCTGTTCCAGTTTAACGTGGTGTTGGGTATCCTCGTATCCTATCTTTCCAACTACCTCATCGGACAGGGAGGTGAACACGCCTGGCGCTGGATGCTGGGTGTGCAGGCCGTACCAGCCCTGCTTTTCTACATCCTCATCCACTTTGTCCCCGAAAGTCCGCGCTGGCTGCTGCTGTACCGCCAAAACCGTGAGGCCGCGGTCCATATATTGAAAAAAATCAACCCGTTGCATTATCAGAAAGAGCTGGAAACCATCTTGGTCGCTGCAAAAGCAGCAAGCAGCAACGGCAATGCAGCGTCACTCTTCAGCAAGAAATATCGGTTCCCGGTATTTTTGGCGGTTGTTTTTGCGATATTCAATCAGGTATCTGGCATCAACGCCGTCATTTACTATGCGCCCCGTGTATTCGAGATGGCGGGGTTGGGTGCCCAGGGTTCGCTCTTGTCCACGGTAGGAATCGGGCTGGTCAACTTCACGTTTACGCTGATCGCCATCAACGTCATCGATAAGGTGGGCCGCCGCAAGCTGATGTTGATCGGTTCTTTCGGCCTGATTGCCGCACTGGCCCTGGTTTCCCTTTCATTTTACGCAGAAAACCCAAACGGCCTAGCCATTACCGCATACCTCATGATCTACATCGCCTTCTTCGCTTTTTCGCAGGGTGCCGTAATCTGGGTGTTCATCGCGGAGATTTTTCCCAACGAGGTACGGGCCAAAGGGCAGACGTTGGGCAGCCTCACGCACTGGGTGATGGCCGCCATCATCACCTTTTTCTTTCCCATGCTCAGCGAACGGCTGGGCGGGGGAAACACCTTCTTGATATTCGTGGGATTCATGGTGTTGCAACTCCTGTTTGTGTGGAAATTGATGCCCGAAACCAAGGGGAAATCGTTGGAACAAATCGGCGGAACGATGATGCATTAATAGGATGAACCAGGAAAACAAAACGGTTGTATGCTTCGGTGAGGTGCTATGGGACAGGCTCCCCACGGGCAAAAAGCCTGGAGGGGCTCCCATGAACGTGGCGTACCACCTCAACCGGCTGGGTATCCGCAGCACCATCGTCAGCCGTGTGGGCTGCGACGCCGCAGGCGACGAACTCCAGGCCTTCCTAAACCATATTGGTCTCGCGACCTCCTTCATACAGGTGGATGGCGAGCATCCCACCAGCCAGGTGCTGGCCACCATTGGCATAGACAACGAGGTGAGTTACGATATCATCGCTCCCGTGGCATGGGATTTTATCGAATACGAGCCGCGTTTTTCAACCCTTATCCAAGATGCAGACGTATTGGTATACGGCAGCCTAGTGGGTCGAAATGCGGATAGCCGCAAGACCCTGCTGCAGTTGCTCGACAAGGCTCGGTATCGGCTGTTCGACATCAACTTACGGGCTCCGCATTACACGCCCGAAACCATCGACACGCTGTTGCAATACGCAGATGCCGTTAAACTGAATGTGCACGAGTTGGCGGAAGTTTCCGCTTGGTTGGGCAACCGCTCAGGCAACGAGTATACCGGTATCGGATTGCTGCAGGACCGGTATAACCTGCAAGAAATCATCGTCACAAAAGGCGCTCAAGGCGCATCGTACTATACCCTCCAGTCACGGCATGACTATCCAGCTGTACCTGTGCAGGTGAAGGACACCGTGGGCAGTGGGGATTCCTTTCTCGCAGCCTTCCTCGCGCAGAAACTGCGCGGTGGAACCAGCGAAAACATGCTGGAGTCCGCCACGGCTCTGGGAGCTTACGTAACCACCCAATCCGGAGCATGCCCGCCTTATTCCCAGGCGGACTTGAATCGGTTCATGTGGGAAAAATACTTGGAAATGACCCATTGGAAATGAATTAACCAACGAATACACGTTTTAACCAATTAACAGATGAACCAATTAACCCTTTTGTTAAGTATTGCGCTATTGCTCACCAACAGCTTATGCGCACAAGACTTGCCCATCAGCGGCAAGGTCACCGATGCCAACGGGATCCCGTTGGCATCGGTGACCGTCACGGTAGTCGAAACCGGCGCAAGCACGATGACGGACGATGTGGGTTTCTTCGCAATCAAAGCGATCCCCGGGCAAACGCTCCGCTTCTCGCTGGTAGGTGCGGAAGCAACGACCGTCGTCATCAAGGATTCCAAGCCTATCGATGTACAACTCAAGGCCAACTTAGACCTCGAAGAGGTGGTGGTCACCGGGTACCAGACCCAACGCAAAGCCGATCTGACCGGCGCCGTATCGGTGGTAAAGATGGATGAGGTGACTACGCAGCCGCATGGCAACGTAATGAAAACTCTGCAGGGCCGGGTTCCTGGTGCATTCATTACATCAAACGGCTCGCCGGATGGTGCCGCAACCGTCCGCATCCGCGGTATCGGCACGCTGGGCAACAACAACCCGCTGTACATCATCGACGGGATGCCTAGCACGAAGTCCATGAACGAAATCGCAACCCTGGATATTGAATCAATCCAGATCCTGAAGGATGCTTCGTCGGCCAGCATCTACGGTTCGCGGGCGGCCAACGGTGTTGTCATCATCACCACCAAAAAAGGACAGCGCGGCAAAACCGCGGTTGAGGCAAGGGTTTCCTCCGGTATCCGGAATTATGCGAAATCCCTAGAATGGCTGGATACCGAACAGCGTGGGTACGTACAATGGCGGGCCGCCCGGAACGATGGTACGGACCCTAACTTCGGTGTATACAGCTTTGAGGACCATCAGGATGCACAGGGCAATTGGGTGCTGGATCGTGTAGTCGTTCCTGAATTCATCGATGAAGCCCAAACCATGCGTGCAGCGAATACCGACTGGGTAGAAGAGGTTGGGCGCAATGCAGTGGTACAGAATTACAACCTCAACCTGACCACCGGCGGCGAAAACAGCAAGGCGCTCTTTTCATTGGACTATTTCGGTAGCGATGGAACGCTCCGGGGCACCTTTTTCAATCGGCTGTCCGGCCGGATCAATTCCGACTTCTCCCTCCTCAACGGACGGCTTACATTGGGCGAGAACTTCTCCATCGCCAAAGTTACCAACGATGTATTGGGCAGTACGCTGGGCATCACTCGCAACATCTGGCCCATCGTTCCGGTACGGACAGTCGATGGCCAGGGATGGGGTGGCCCCGTGGCAGGCATGAGCGACCGGCAGAACCCTGTACGCCTCATCGAAGATAACAAGCAAAACAAAAACCACATGCTCCGCCTTTTCGGCGATATGTTCCTGAACCTCCAGCTCCTAGAAAACCTCCGGTTTCGGAGCATGCTCGGCATCGACTATTCGTTTTCCTGGCAGCGGAATATGCAGAAGACCTATACTTCGGGCTACATGTCAGAAACAACAGCAAGTCTTAACAACTACAACAACCGCTGGGGAAATTACGTATGGAACAACACGTTGACCTATGACCTGGCGTTCGGCGGCAACCAGCGGCTCGATTTTCTCGTTGGGCAGGAGATGATCAACTACTATGCCGAAGACCTCCAAGCCGGACGCCGGACATTTACGTCCGAAGACCCCGACTACATGTACCTCAACGCCGGGGAAGGCGTACAGACCAACAGCGGGTCGGCAACGGAATACCGGCTGCTGTCTTTCTTCGGTAAAATCAACTACAACATGGCTGACAAATACCTGGCTTCCGTGACCGCACGATACGACGGTTCTTCACGATTCGGTTCAAATAACCCATTCGGATGGTTTCCTGCATTCTCGCTCGGTTGGCGGATCAGTGAGGAGGACTTCTTCAAAAACACGTTGCCGGTTGTTTCAGACTTCAAGTTCCGTTACGGCTGGGGACAAACCGGCAATCAGGAAATCGGCGACTTCGCTTCCTATGGCATGTACGAAGCGCGATACGCTACCAACCCGACATGGGATCCGGACAATGGTACCGCCTACGACATCGCTGGAAATGGAACGGGCTCCTTGCCGTCGGGATACCGGCGCATCCAGCAAAGTAACCCCAACCTCCGATGGGAAACGGCTACCCAAAACAACTTCGGTGTCGATTTCGGCTTCTTTGACCAGCAGCTGACTGGGTCTTTCGATTACTTTACCAAAAATACCGATGATATCCTCATCCAACCGCCGTTCATCGCCACACTGGGCGAAGGCGGAAACCGTTGGGTCAATGGCGCTGCAATGACCAACACGGGATTTGAAGGAATCTTGACGTACACCAAACGGGGCGAACGGTGGCGGTACGCCATTACCGGCAACTTGGGCGCATACCGCAACAAGGTGACCAAACTGCCCGAAGATGTCATCAACGCCTACCCCGGCAATGGCGTGGACCAAACCATCTTGGGACGGCCGCTTAACTCCATGTTCGGCTACGTGGCCGACGGATTATTCCATACGCAGGCCGAATTGGATGCCCATGCTGCCCAGGTCGGAAAAGGGCTGGGGCGCATCCGCTATGTGGATGTGGACGGAAACGGCACCATAGCCGACGCGGACCGCACGTGGATCGGCGTGGCCGACCCGAAATTCGTATATGGCCTCAATGTGACTGTATCCCACGGGCAATGGGACTTCGGGATGTTCTGGAACGGTCTGTACGGTGGACTGGTGAATAACTCCGCCAAGGGATATACGGATTTCATCAGCTTCTTCGGGGGCGAAAACTACGGCACGCGCGTGCTCGACGCCTGGTCTCCCAACAATCCCAATTCGGATATCCCGGCCATTTCGTTCAACGACCTCAACGACGAGAAACGCTTCTCCACGTACTTCGTGGAAAGTGCCTCCTACTTCAAGCTGCGCACGCTGGAGCTGGGATACACCATTCCCCAAGCACTGATGCGGCGGATACAGTTGCAGGGTGCACGTATTTTCGTGCTTGGCGAAAACTTGGTGACGTTTAAAAAGACGTGGGGAGACAATCGCTATACAGGTGTCGATCCGGAAACACCGAATTCGGGGTATCCGATTCCATTCTCGCTTACGTTTGGTTTCAATCTTTCATTTTAATCGCATGCTGTCATGAAGAAAGCAACATATATCGTATTGGGATGCTGGGCATTGGGAATGCTTGTTTCCTGCGAATCGTTCCTGGATGTCAATCCGAAGGGCACCCTCAGTGAGGGCCAGCTTTCCACACCGGAAAACGCAGAAAATCTGGTCATTGCCGCCTATTCCAGCCTCGGCAACGACAACTATAACAACAAAACAAATGGCTTGTGGCCCTATGGCGACCTGCGTAGCGGCGATGCCTACAAAGGCGGAGCTGGCACGGGCGACATGGGTGAGTGGAACCTTTATGAAACCTTTGTGTCCATGCGCGTCGACGTGGGCGGCCTCGACCAAAAATGGTACCGCCAATATGTGGCCATCTCACGTGCCAACAATGCACTGCAGCGCATAAACGAACTGGATGAATCGGTATACCCGAAGAGGACCATTCGCGCTGCAGAAATGCGTTTCCTTCGCGCGCATTTTCTCTTCGAATTGAAACTGCTGTTCAAGCGTGTCCCCTTCGTCGATGAAACGTTGCCCCCGGAAGAATACATCAATGTTTCCAATGTGCAGCTATCGGACGCCGAGCTATGGGAAAAAATCATCACCGAGTTCCGCTTTGCAGCGGAAAACCTGCCGCCGGACAACGAAGGCCAACTCGGCCGGGCCAACCAATACATGGCCAAAGCTTACCTGGCCAAGGCATTGCTCTACGCGGCCTATGAGCAAAATGAACAGCACGAGGTCACCAACATCAACCGGCAGAAACTGGAAGAGGTCGTGTCGTTGGTCGATGAGTTGGCCACTCGGTACGACCTCGCCGAGGATTTCGCCTATAACTTTCTCTGCGAATACGAAAACGGGGCCGAATCCATCTTTGCCGTGCAAACATCGCTGAACGACGGTACGGAACTCGGAAGACTGGATTGGAGTGCCATGCTCAATTACCCGATGAACCCAGAATACGGATGCTGCGGATTCCACCAGCCTACGCAAAACCTAGTCAATGCATTCAAGACAGGCAGTAATGGGTTGCCGTTGTTCGATTCGTTCAATGCCGCCGATATGCGAACGGCCGCTCAGGTGAAAACCCAGACCGTGGATCCCCGCCTGCTGCATACCGTCGCCATCACGGGCCTTCCGTATAAATACAAACCCGATTTCATTTTCCAGGACAGCTGGATACGCCAAATCGAGACCTATGGCAACTACATGTCGTTGAAGGAAGTGGTTCTATATGACAATCCCTGTTTCAAAAAGGTGAACCCCTTTATGAGCAGCAGCAAAAACCGGGATATCATTCGCTACGACGACGCGTTGCTGTGGAAAGCGGAGGCACTGATTGAATTGGGCAGGCATATGGAGGCACTCCCGATTATCAACCGCATCCGCAGCCGTGCCGCGGAAAGCACGTCGCGCCTCGTAGACAACAACGGAACCCCTACGGGCAATTTCCGTGTTGCCACCTACCAAGACGGCATAAACTGCAATTGGACAGCGGACTTTGCACGCAACGCATTGCGCTGGGAGCGTCGCCTGGAATTGGCGATGGAGGGCTTCCGCTTTTTCGATTTGGTACGGTGGGGCATTGCAGATACGTATGTAAACGAATATCTTCGTATAGAGAAAACCAAACGGAGCTACTTGGTATCTGCCCAGTTCAGGAAAAATCGGGATGAGTTTTTTCCCATACCGTTGGCGCAAATCAATTTCAGCAAAAAACTATATGAACAAAACCATGGATGGGAATAAAAAAGTAAAATTAAAGACATTTGCTGCTGGCATCTTGCTCCTCGGTAGCCTATCCTTGTCTGCCGGAGAAATCGAAATCAAAATCAGCAAGCAGTACCTCAACTTCCCGGTGTCGCATCGGCAGGACAGGGCCAAGATGACATTCCAGGTGGATGGTAAGCCCGACCTATCCGTCGTGATACGCCTTGCTCCAGGTGACGCAGATTACTGGGTGTTCAGGGATGTATCCGACCTGAAAGGCAAAACCATTAAAATCACATATGACGGCAATAGCACCGGGTTGAATAAAATCTATCAGGATGATAAGATTGCGGGCCAGGACAGTCTTTATAAAGAGCGGAATCGCCCGCAGTTCCATTTCACCACCCGGCGTGGGTGGATAAACGATCCCAATGGATTAATCTACCACGATGGGGAATACCACCTCTTCTACCAACACAATCCGTACGAACGAGAATGGGAGAATATGCATTGGGGACATGCCGTCAGCAAGGACCTGATCCACTGGCAGGAGCTGCCGGTCGCATTGTTTCCCGACCAGCATGGCACCATGTTCTCCGGTTCCGCCGTCATTGACCACGCGAATACTGCAGGCTACAATAAAGGTAGCAAGTCAGCGATGATTGTAGCCTATACGGCGGCCAGCCCGGAAAAACAGGTCCAATGCATCGCCTACAGCCTCGACAACGGGCGCACGTTTACAAAGTATGACCGGAACCCTGTAGTCGATTCAAAAAGGGTATGGAACAGCCAGGACACCCGCGATCCGAAAGTATTCTGGTATAAGCCGAACAACCATTGGGTCATGGTACTCAATGAACGCGACGGGCATTCCATCTATACATCCGCCAACCTCAAGGACTGGAAATACGAAAGCCACGTAACCGGATTCTGGGAATGCCCCGAACTGTTCGAACTTCCGGTAAACGGCGACCCCAACCATACCAAATGGGTCATGTATGGCGCTTCGGGGACATACATGCTGGGTTCATTTGACGGAAAAGTGTTTACTCCCGAGGCCGGGAAATACCGGTATACGCAAGGCTCGATCTATGCCGCACAGACGTTCACCGATATGCCGGACGGACGGCGAGTGCAAATCGGTTGGGGGCGGGTAAACCATCCGGACATGCCTTTTAACGGCATGATGCTGCTGCCGACCGAACTGACCCTCCGTACAACCAAAGACGGCCCGCGGTTGTTCAATGTGCCGGTAAAGGAAACCGAACAGCTATTCACCCCGATCCGCCAATGGAAAAACCTGACTTCGGATAAAGCGAATGAACTATTGGACGAATTCGACGGCGCCGATCGCTTGCGGATAAAAACCACCTTCAAGCTATCGCACGCGACCAATGCGGGGCTTAACCTATTCGGCCAGCGGATAATGGATTATGACCTGAACCACAACACCATCAACGGCGTATTCTATTCCCCGGAAGATATGACCAGCATGGAAATATCGGCCGATATCTATATCGATCGGACGAACATCGAGGTATTCATCGACGGCGGGGCGTATTCGTATTCGATGGAACGGAAGCCCGACGGCAACAACAAGGAGGGGTTTCATTTCTGGGGTAACCGTATCGACATAAAAAATCTTGAAATATTCCATGTACAATCCATTTGGGAATAACGCTCATAAGCATGAAAAAACACATCGCCCTGATTACCGCAATAGCCGCACAGCTAGCGTGTTCCGGTCCCGGTCAGCGATCGGAAAGCTCATCATTGGAACACCATAGGCCTCGATTTCACTTTTCTCCAAAGCAAAACTGGATGAATGACCCCAATGGTATGGTGTATCATAACGGCACCTATCACCTGTTTTTCCAGCACAACCCCGATAGCACCGTTTGGGGTCCCATGCATTGGGGGCATGCAACAAGCCAAGACCTGGTGCATTGGGAAGAACAGCCTATCGCACTCTACCCCGACTCGCTCGGAACCATTTTTTCGGGCAGTGCCGTAGTAGACAAAGACAATACCGCTGGGTTCGGCAACGACGCGCTCGTCGCCATATTCACGCACCACAACCATGCAATCGAACAAGAAAAAACCGGGCTTCACCAATACCAAAGCCTCGCCTACAGCACCGATGAAGGAAAAACATGGACGAAATACGAAGGCAATCCGGTACTGCCCAATCCCGGCATTTGGGACTTCCGAGATCCGAAAGTCATGTGGCATGAGGGAAGCGGAAAATGGGTGATGACGTTGGCGACGAAACAAAGCATTACCTTTTATGGTTCTCCGAACCTAAAAGACTGGACGAGATTGAGCGAGTTCGGCGAAAGCATCGGAGCCCACGGCGGTGTTTGGGAATGCCCCGACTTGATCAGCTTTGACGACCAGGGCAAAAAAATATGGGTGCTGATTGTCAACCTGAATCCGGGGGCTCCAAATGGAGGATCGGGCGGCCAGTATTTTGTGGGAGACTTCGATGGGACGACTTTCCGGCCGTACGATACGGACATCCGATGGCTGGATTTCGGCAGGGACAACTATGCCGGGGTCACGTGGTCGAATACCGGCGAACGGCGCATTTTTATTGGTTGGATGAACAACTGGGACTATGCCAATGTCGTACCGACAAACCCCTGGCGCAGTGCAACCACCCTCCCCCGCGAACTGGGCGTAGAAAAGGTCAACGGTAAGTGGTACCTGATTGCTCAACCGGTGGCCGAACTTTCTGCCATCACGACCGCTATGCGTGACCTAGCCAAGGTTGACGGCGGAGAGGACGTCTCGCTCAAAACGACGGTGGGGAAACTTCCGGAAACCTACCGCTTGGATTTCACCTACCCTGCGGACAGCGATTTCAAAATCACCTTAAAAAACGATACGGGTGAATGGGTAGCATTCGGCTATGTAGCCGCTGAACGCCAATTCTTCATCGACCGCACGCAATCGGGGGATGTTTCCTTTAGCGATAAATTCGCCAGCAGGGACAGCGCTCCCCGAATCAGCGGCGAACCGGTTATCCGGGCTTCGCTTTGGGTCGATGTTGCTTCGATTGAAGTGTTCGCCGATAACGGACTCACCGCGATGACAACGACCTTTTTCCCGACCCAGGTCTATGACGATATCGTTCTGCAAGGGCAGTCTGGAGCAGCGTTTGCCGATGTGAACCTTTATCGTATTTCCCGATGATTTTGTACCTTTAGCCAGCCAAAAGATGCTGCTATGGTTCATATCTTGCTAGCCCTTGTCCCATTCGCTGCCGTGCCCCAGCAATACCCGGTCTTTGAGCAACAACTGATCGACGACCGGGTGTCCATCGGATACGGGCTGGCCATCGGAGATGTGGATGGCGACGGCAAACCCGACATCCTATTGGCGGATAAGAAGGCCTTCGTGTGGTATCGCAACGGTGATTGGAAGAAATTCGTCATGGTGGAAAACCTCACCGAATACGACAATGTCTGCATCGCGGCACGGGATATCGATGGCGACGGGAAAGTGGAGGTAGCTGTAGGTGCGCAATGGAATCCCGGTGAGACAGCAGATACCGCCCGGTCGGGATCGGTCCATTACCTCATCCGCCCCCAAGATCCCACCGAACGGTGGACACCCGTCAAGCTGCACCATGAGCCCACCGTGCACCGCATGCGTTGGGCCAAAGCTGCGGAAGGCCGATACCACCTTATCGTGTTGCCGCTTCACGGTCGGGGCAATAAGAACGGTGAAGGAAAGGGCGTAAAAGTAATTGCTTACGAAAAACCGGAAAATCCTACCCAAACCTGGGCGCATTGGGTGATTGACGAATCCATGCACCTTACACATAACCTCGACGTGCACGGGGGTGCGGATAGCGAATCCGTTTACGTCGGCGGAAAGGAAGGGGTCAAGGTGTTTTCTTATTCCAAAGACAGGTGGCGGGGCAAGTGGTTAATCAAGGACCAGGCGTTCAGCGAGGTGAGGGTCGGAAACACGGAAAAGGGTACACCCATGCTGGCAACCATAGGTCCCTTGCACGGCAACATCGTCGCCGCTTATGTACCGCGTGCTGGTGTACCCGAAATCAGTAAGGCTGAACGGGTAATACTGGACGAGGAATTAAATGAGGGTCATGCACTGGCCGTAGCGGATTTTACCGGATCCGGCAGGGATCAGGTCGTGGTGGGATGGCGCAGCCCGAATGATGCCGGCCATATCGGTATTAAACTGTACGTTCCGTTCAACACCTTATGGGAAGCCTGGACGGCACGCGCGGTGGATATCGGTGATATGGCGTGCGAAGACCTTGCCGTAGCCGACCTAGACGGAGATGGCAAACCGGAGATCATTGCTTCCGGACGATCAACACACAACCTTAAAATTTATTGGAACCGTACGGGTGAATGACGCCTGGGGGTAGCACAGGGGCCGCACACCGCTAGCCACGCCGGGGTTTCTCGCCGCTAATCAGTTCAAAGACGGTGATTTCGGGCAAGATGCCCACCCGGCCAGGATAACCCAAGAAACCAAACCCGGTATTGACATAGAGTTGTTGGCTGCCTTCCTTGTAAAGACCTGCCCACTCCTTATAGATATATTGTGCCGGACTCCACTTGACATTGCCCATACGCACCCCGAACTGCATGCCGTGCGTATGGCCGGCAAACATCACGTCCACATCCGGTTTCGACAAGACTTCCGCCCGCCAATGGGACGGGTCGTGCGAAAGGAGCAGCTTCACGGGCATCTCATCGGTATGCTGGAGCGCTTGTTCAAGCCGCCCATGCTTGGGAAAACGGCCGGTACCCCAGTTCTCCACACCGATAATACCGATTGATTCGTTGTCGACGCGAAGTTCGCGGTTTTCGTTGAGCAGCAGATCCCAGCCCATTACCCGATGCGTCTCTTTCAAATCTTGCAGGTTCTTGGCTTTTGCCGCAGAAGGCTCGGGACCGAAATGATAATCGCCGTAGTCATGGTTGCCCAATACGGAATACACGCCCAATGGCGCCTGTACCTTGGAGAAAATATCCTGGTAATCGCGCATCTCGTTGGCCAGGTGGTTGACCAAGTCACCGGTAAAGAAAATAACGTCCGGTTTCTCAGCCAGCAACATCTCCACCCCGCCACGCACGGCCGTCTGGTTGTAGAAACTGCCGGAATGGATGTCCGACAACTGCCCGACCTTCATTCCGTGGAACGCCTTCGGCAAATTGGGCAAATAAAGTTTTTGCCTACGGATTTTGTAATCATAGGCCCCCGATATAACGCCCCAACCCATCGGTGCGATGGGAATCGAAGCGACGAGGATACCCGCCTTGGTCAGAAACTCGGACCGCGTGATGCCGTTGACCGGTTGTTCAGGCAAGGTAGCCGGCTCGGTTGCCGGTTCGGGCTGTATCCGGTTCGGGATGAACAACCTTTTCAACCATACCCCACCCCGGCGGATGTCATCGGCCAACAAAATCAGCAGGTAAATGAACTTCGCGGTAAAAGTGAGGAAAAACGCGACCAAAATGATGGAGCGAACCATCAACGGCAGGTTCATGTAAATGCTGAGCAGCATCCCTCCGGCCAACGCAAAACTGTATCCCCACCACAGCCGGGAAAACAGCGTTGATTTCGCCCATTTGAGCGATGACGCCCGCAATGCCTTGTAGATATAGAAATCGATTACAAGGAGTATAAAAGTATTGAAAACAATCATGTTACAATGTCAATCTTTCTTCTTTCGGCCATGCTGTCAGGTTCCCGAGAGCCAGTTGTTCCAAGGCCGCAATCCACTTGGGGTGATCATTGAGGCTTTCCACCAATTGCACCTTTTCTCCACCAAGCGTATGGAATTCATTTGCATATTCTGTGCCAATCTCATAGACTGTCTCAAGGCAATCGGCGACAAATGCGGGACTGAACACCAGTAGGCGCCGCTTACCTTTCGCCACCACGTCCTTTAACACATCGCTGGTATAGGGCTGTATCCATGGTGTTTTACCCAACCGCGATTGGAAACACACGGTATAGGCTGTGGGGGTTATCCCCAGTTTGCTGGCGATAAGCCGCGTAGTGGCGTAACACTGTGCGACGTAACAAAACTTATTGGATTCGTCGATCCGCTCGCGGCATCCCGATTTTTCGCACACATGTGTGCCTGTCCCGTCCACATTCAGCAACTGCCTTACGGGTAAGCCGTGATAGCTAAACAAAAAATGATCGTATGTTTCGGGGTCGTGCTTTCGGGCGTTCTCCACAAATACTTCAGCCATCAATTCGTTGTCGTAAAATTGATTGACAACGGATAGCTTAGGAAACGTCGGCCAATCACGCATCGTATCCATCACCTTCTCCATTACCGAGCCTGTGGTCGCCGATGCATACTGCGGGAACAGCGGTATGATGTGAATGCTATCGACATTGAGCCGCTTAAGATTAGCTAACGCAGCAGGGATGGATGGGTTTTGGTACCGCATGGCTAACTCCACGTGGTATTCCTTTCCCAAGCGCTCCTGCAACAGCTGTTGCTGGATGCGACTGTAATGCAGCAAAGGCGACCCCGTTTTGTCATCCCAGATTTCCCGGTATAGTTTAGCCGAATTGGGTGCACGGAACGGCACAATGATTCCTTTCACCAACAATGTACGCCGCCATGCAGGAATGTCAATCACCCGGCCGTCCATCAGAAATTCGATCAGGTACCGTTTTACATCAGTCACCGCCGGGCTATCCGGTGTGCCGAGGTTGACCAATAAAACGCCCTTCTTTGATTTGCTCATTAGCTACAAAGATACAGATTTATAAGCGAGCAGGCATAAAGCGGTGGTAATTTGATGCTTAGATGACGCTCAATAGCTTTCCAGAGCAGCCTTCACTTGCTCCATCAACCACATCGGGGTAGACGTGGCTCCGCATACACCCACGGTATCACCGGCATTGAAAAGTTCGGGTTTCAGTTCGGAAGGATCCGACACAAAATAACTGTTTGGATTATGCTTCAGGCAGACTTCGTACAATACGCGCCCATTCGACGATTTTTTACCCGATACGAAAACCACTTTATCGTATTTGCGGGCGAAATCGCCCAGGTCTTCATAACGGTTGGATACTTGCCGGCAGATGGTGTCGTTGGCCTTCACCTCATATCCCCGGTTGAGCAATTCGTCTTTGATGGCATAAAACTTGTCCACGCTCTTGGTGGTTTGGCTGTACAGCGTGAAACTGTCCGGCAGTTCGACATCGTCCAGCTCGGCGATATCCTGAAAAACGATGGCCTCGCCATTGGTCTGTCCCTGTAGCCCGATGACCTCAGCATGGCCATGCTTGCCATAGATCAGGATTTTCTCGTCCTGATCGAACGATGTCTTCACCCGGTTCTGCAACTTGAGCACCACGGGGCAGGACGCATCGATCAGCGTGATGTTGTTTTCCAAGGCTATGCGATAGGTCTCCGGAGCTTCGCCATGTGCTCGGATAAGCACCTTCTCGTTTTTCAGCGCAGGCAATTGGTCATGGCCGATGATGCGCAGTCCCTTCGCTTTGAGGCGGGCCACTTCCTCGTCGTTGTGCACGATGTCGCCCAGGCAATACAGGTAACCATCCTGTTCGAGGATTTCCTCTGCCATGTCAATGGCATAGACCACCCCGAAGCAGAAGCCGGAATCCTTGTCAATGGTCACCTGTAAGTTAAGTCCCATCCCGTTGCAAAGGTAGGGAATAAATCCCTACAACACGAAATACCGGTACAGGCAATTGATCAGGTCACGGTGGATGTCCGGAAACCCGTCCGTGTAGGTGGTCCGGCAGCCGTTGACGATGACGACGAACCCGAATTTTTCCTGCGGCTGGAAGAACATGGCGCTATGCAATCCATAGGCCGAGCCGGTATGGCCCTTCATGATCTTGCCCGGTATGAGGTCGTCTTTGGTCGTCAACGCCAGCCCGTAGCCCTTGCCCGCGGGGACGGCCGTCTGCATCGCCCGCGCGCTTTCCGTGGAAATGACCCGGACGCCTCCGTAGGAACCGTAGTTCATGTGCATCATCATGTACCGCGCCAGGTCGGGGGCGGAAATCTTCATCCCGCCGGTGGGCGAAAACATCGGGGCGTCATACCCCATCCGGTAATCCTTCAACCGCTCGGCAACGGACACATAAGCGTTTTGTGCCTCAAACGCATTTTTCTCCTCGTCAAACGCATACAGCGTCACGAACCGGCTGCTGTCCAGCCCGTCCACGTTGTAGCCGCCATAGCCGCCTAGCGGCTTCAGGATATGTCGCGGAATGTACCGGTCGAAACGTTCGCCGCTGTATTTCTCCAGGATGGCACCGGCGAGGTTGAAGTTGAGGTTGCAGTATTGGTAGCCTGTGCCGGGCGCGTAGTCGTTGTACGCATTGGCCCAATCCGGGTTCTTGTCCGGATGGAACGCGTCCAACGTGAAATAGCCGTTCTTGTCGCTGATGCTGGAGGTATGCGAAAGAATCATCCGCAGGGTAATCACCGAATCTGGAAAATGCGGATTGCGCACGGGAAAACCGATCAGTTCGCCGACATCGTCGTCCAGCGAAAGCTTTCCTGCTTCGACGAGCTGCATCAATCCCGTAGCGGTAAACGACTTGGATATGGAAGCGATGCGGAAGATGTCGTCTTCGGCCAACGCTTCGCCTTTCTCTAGGTCTTTCTTGCCGAAAGCCTGGCTATGTACGATTTCATTGTTGTTCACCACGGCTACCGAAACGCCCACCGCTTCGTACTTGGCCATGATGGCGCCGATTTCCGCTTCCAGGTTTGCCGAAACCTGGGCGTGCAGGCTTAGCAGTCCCATCAATATGCCGTGAACAGTGAGTACCAATAATCTTGTATTCATGCGCTAAATATACGATTTTGACCGCATACATTCGAGGCCCGTAAGTCACCCAGATGAACCCACTCGCTCCTTTGCGGCCGACCAAGTTATTGCGTACCTTTACCCGTAACAATGGATGTCCTGTTCTACAACGATTTCAACCCCCACCACCTCAAAGAAAAGGTAGACAAAATCATCGCGCTGCTGCAA
>Ga0182792_1000517_pt1 | contig 35680 bp, 29 predicted proteins | sample Passage237B_FD_130497 | JGI IMG/M metagenome (GOLD analysis project Ga0182792, IMG submission 130497) | Cellulose adapted compost microbial communities from Newby Island Compost Facility, Milpitas, CA, USA - Passage2 37B (version 2) (version 2) ...
AATTAGAAAAAAAGCACCTTGGATAATTAAGCAGCAAAGCTTCTTTCTTTCCTTTCAGCCAAAGACACCAAAACGGAAATACATAAGCGGTGAAACCCATCTATATTTAGGCAGACAGTACCGCTTGCAGATTAAAATTGCTAAAGAGGAATCAGTAAAGCTAATAGGAAAATTCATTGAAGTAACAGCAAGTGAAAAATCGAGAGCAAAAGACTTATTAAATAATTGGTATTTACAACATGCTCGGACAAAATTTCATTTAATTGCTGCGCCACTGATTGACAAATTCAAAAAATATAAGGTTGAACCAGATTCAATTGTGTTGCGCGAAATGCCTAAACGTTGGGGCAGCTGCACACCAAAAGGAAAAATCATTTTAAACCCTGAATTGATCAAAGCACCGAAAGGCTGCATTGAATATGTTATCATACACGAACTTTGTCATTTAATACATCATGACCACACTCAGAAGTTTATAGATTTACAGACCAAGGAAATGAAAGACTGGGAAAAGTGGAAAATGAAATTAGAGAAGTTATTAGCATGAGAAGCCTACATGCAAATGCACACACATTTGCAAGTTCATTAAAAAGAAAGCGTTTAATTTTAGATTTACTGTTTTGAACGTATTAAAAGCTGAAAGGAAGGAAAAGCCCCCTTTCAGCTTATTTTTTGTTGGCATTGCATTCAGTTTCGTTCCTGTTGTTAAATGGCCACGATGGTTCATTTCTATTTGTTCCGGAAGCACAATTGTATTTATTCATTAATAGATGTTACTATTTGATTAATTATCAAATAATCGGTTAGAAATTGTACTTTGCTAATTGTTGGTTTAATATATAAAATTGTACTTTTTTGCATATTAGTGTTAAAATTGTAAGAATTTCAGTGTGTTTTCTGGCTTTTGTCTAATTTTTATCGGCTCGATTTTGCATTTTTCATTACTATGGTTGTACCTTTGTCTTAGATAAAAATTGTAAAATATATGGAACTCACATTGGATATTTTTGAAAGCAAAAAGACTAAGGGAGTTAAAAGTCATATAAACAACCTTGTCGCCATTGCTAAATCTGACGGTAAATTTTCCATAGCAGAGAAGCGATTGATTTTTGAGATTGGAAGAAGAAACGGGCTGAGTAACGACAAATTAAAAAATATCATTAAGTCAGATAAGACTGTCAAATTTAAAGTTCCTAAAACGGACGCAGAAAGATTTGACAGAGTATATGATTTGGTTGAAATGGCAATAGTAGACGGAAGCGATTATGAAAACGAAATTGCTGCATGCATAGAAATTGCAGAAAAATTAGGTTTCAGAAAAGCTATCGTGGGTGTACTGGTAAGAAAACTTGCCACCGGTATCACAGGGGAAATGCCAAAAACCAAAGAAGAGTTAAAAGCAGAATGCGCAGACTTTCTGAACTTTTAACTGCAATTCACTAGCACCTTACCATTTTCGTAATACACTAAAGTGTTTATAAAAAGGCCCTCAAGGAGGGCCTTTTTATGTTTTAGGCACGTTAGTCAATTTTTGGTAGTACTTGCATTATCAAAACCCTACAAAAGACTCCTGCTCCCTGATCCTTTTACGTCCGGCTTTTAGCTTTTTTACCTACTTTAAACTTTTAAGCTTTCAACTTTTATAAATACCCCCGTGCCTGCAGTTTGAAAAGTTCGGCATACCGGCCTTCTTTTCGGAGCAGCTCTTCATGTGAACCGATCTCCAATACCTGACCGTTTTCAAGGACCAGGATTCTGTCTGCCATGCGTACGGTCGAAAATCTGTGACTGATTAGGACAGCCGTTTTACCTTTTGTCAGCTCGGAAAATCTGACAAAGACCTCATGCTCTGCCCTGGCGTCCAGCGCTGCAGTGGGCTCATCCAGGATAAGCACTTCTGCATCACGCATATAAGCCCTTCCAAGAGCAACCTTCTGCCATTCACCTCCCGAAAGGTCTACGCCTTCGGAAAACCGGCGACCGATTATCTGATCATACCCTTTGGGCAATTTGCTGATTACAGTATCGGCAAGACTTTTTGACGCAGCATGTTCTATCTTGCTGGTGTTTTCTTTTTGTTCGATTCTGCCTACAGCAATATTATTTCCTGCGGTCATTTGAAACCTTACAAAATCCTGGAAAATTACGCCAATGCCAGCTCGTAGTTCCTGAACATCGTATTCTCTAAGGTCGTGTCCATCGAGCAGGATTTTCCCTTCCGTAGGATCGTACAAGCGAGCAAGAAGCTTTACCACAGTTGTTTTGCCCGCTCCGTTTTCTCCTACCAGTGCCAGCTTTTCTCCAGCTTTTAATGAAAAACTTAGATTCCGTACCGCCCATTTTTCTGTGTTTTTATATTTAAAGCCGACCTGTTCAAATTCAAATCCCTGTTGAATGGGTTTGGGGAACGGTCTTGGGCTTGCCGGACTTGTGATTTCGGGTTGTAATTCAAAAAAATCAAACAGATCTTTAAGGTACAGAGAGCCTTCCGCAATGGATGTAAACCGGGTGAGTATGGCCTGGAGCAGAGTTCTCAGCTGATTAAAAGACCCGGCAAGGAAGGTGAGGTCTCCAAGTGACAAACGGCCGTTTACCGTTTGGATGATAATAAAAACATACGCTCCGTAATAGCCTGCACTTCCAATCGCAGCGAGAAGTCCTCCCCAAAGAGCTCTTTTGGATGCGAGGGTTTTGTTGGCCTTATAGAATTTTGTAGAAAGCTCCGAGAATCTGGACTTCAGAAAGTCGGACAAGTTAAAGATTTTAACTTCTTTTGCGGTTTCATCACTTGCCCCAATGTAGCGGATGTAGTCAAGCTCCCGGCGTTCAGGTGTTTGTCCGTGTACCAGTGAATATGTTTTTTCATTAAAATGTGCCTCACCGAGAAATGCCGGCAGTACTGCTACAAGCAATAGCAAAATCAGCCAGGGGTTAAACAGGATAAGTCCTGCTGACAATCCAATAAGAGAAATAATGTCCTGCATCTGACCCAATACCTGAGACATCAGCACAGTACGACCCAGTGTCTGCCTTCTGGCTCGTTCCAGCTTATCGTAAAACTCAGAATCTTCAAAGTGGATCATGTCCAGTTGGGACGCATGGTCCATAAGTTTCAAAGAGGTACTGTTGGAAACCAGATCGCCCAGCAGGCTATCCAGTAAGGCAATTGCTCTTGACAGTAAATCTGACAGGACCGCTATGCCAAACTCGCTGGCCACCAAAAGCCAGAGTCTTGTGCTGACTTCGGCCTCGTGACTTGAAATCAGAACGATTTCATCGATAATTTTGCGGGCAATAAGAAGCATTACAAGAGGAATGGATCCTTTGACAATTCTCAGGAGTGCATTCGCTACAGCCATTGAAGGGCTTGTACTCCAGATGATCTTAAAAAACGGAATAAGGTTTTTCAGCGCTCCATAGCGCTCGGTGAGCGTGGTTTTATTTTTTTCCGGCGATGGTTTTCTTAACATTATATGCTTCTTAACTCAGATGGATTTTTGGTAAAGGTAAGTACCTGGAAACACATAACGAAAAATGGAGATGTTGTGATAAGCCAGTACTATTGTTTAAAATAGGGCACTCCTGGAGGTATTCGGAGCGTTGGGAGAATAGGTAAAATTTAGCAGAATTTGTAAATTATTGACAGAGGCTAATTTTTCTGGTTTACCTTTACATTTGTTTATAATGATGCTACGTTAAAAGTAGCATATTCAATACGTTTTTATAAATTCATTTACAGTTAATTAAATGAGATTCAGTTTTATGAAGTTAAAGTTCTTTCTTTTTTTTCTCTTCCTGTCTTTTATATCTAAGGCTCAGGTAAAAATAACGGTAGGGCAGCCCTATGGTGTTATTGATGCATACAACAAATATTATTTTCACAAGGGGGCAGAAATCCTCACAGTTAAGATAAAGAAAAAGGAAATTGTAATTCAAAAGCTTAATTCTGATAAGTTATCTTTTCAGAAGATTAGTGTATCAAGAGATTTGCCGCAGGGTGCAGAACTTGAGCGTGTGCTGGAGTTTAATAACAGGTATTTTATTTTTTATTCCTTATGGGACAGACAGGCAGGTATGGAGCAGCTTTTCTACAAAGAGATAGATTTTGATAAAGGGACAATAATGCCTGGAGAGAAACTTTTGATTCAGGTTCATGGAAAAGTCACAGGTAGTTTGGTGTCCAGAGGCTGGTACAACTTCAGTGTGGTAAACAAGTTTGCAGTTGAGTTCTCGAAGAACCATGATAAAATGCTGATCTATTACAGGTTAAAGCCAATGATTAAGAATGATAATAAAAGTTACGATATTATCGGCATGCATGTATTCGGCAAAAACCTTGAACCGGTTTGGGATGAGGAAGTTACCATGCCTTATACGGAGAAAAAAATGGATAACCTGGATTATTCCGTAGACGGTCAGGGCAATGCCTATATCCTCACTACCGTCTATAACGACGAACGGACAGATGACAAAAAGAACAGAGAGGAAAACGAGCTGTATCATATAGAACTGTTAAAAATGTCCGGAAGGGAAAATAAAATTCTGATAACGCCTGTAACACTCGGAAATAAATTTATCAGCAATGTATCGCTGTTTGAAGTTTCTGATTCCGATATGATTATCGCCGGTTATTATAACAATGAAAATAACAGGTATGCGGTGGATGGAGTATTTACTTTCAAGCTTACAAAGGATGGAGATTTGATAGATTCAAGAAGTTATGAAATACCTTTGGAAATACTCAATATGTATGTAAGCGAAAGAACGCAAAGGAGAAATGAGAAGAAGGCAGAAAAGAACAAAGCGGAATTTGAATCGCTGGAATTAAGGGAATTATTCGTGGATGATAAAGGGGGTATTCTATTGGTTGGAGAACAATATTATGTGCAGTCGCACACCTATTACTATTCCAATGGTACCATGCGTACTTATTATACCTATCATTATAACGACCTTCTTGTTACCAAAATAAATGAGTTTGGGCAATTACAATGGATGAAAAAGCTTGCTAAGCGACAGACTGGCAGCTCTGGTCGCGGAAGTATGTCTTATAAACATATGTATTCCAACGGGGCTCACTACTTCCTGTATCTGGATAACGAAAGAAATTTTGAACTGACACCCGACAGGCTGCCTATTTCATACTCTGATGGTTCGGAAGGTGTTCTTACCGCATATAAAATTTATGAAAACAGTGGAAAAGTAGAAAAAATAGGTATAACGAATACCCGGGATGTAATGGGACTGCCGGTTTATCAGTTCCAGACAAGTCGCATTTTGCCGGTAAATCAAAACAGTTTTGTGGTGGAAGTTTATAAGAAGAGGAAGCAGGATGTACTCATCCGGGTAGATCTTGGAAAGTAACTACTTAAGAAATAAAAGGGCCGTAGAAGGCCCTTTCTTTTTATAGTATAAACCGTACCATGGCATTTGCACTGTTTGGAAAAAATTACCGAATATCGTAAACTTGATAAAAACACCTAAATGAAACGGAATTTAGTTCACCTCTTACCAGTTCTATTAATTACCTTATTTTTTAACACTACAGCACAGGCTCAGCTCAATACGGGAGGGAATGTGAGTGTAAGTTACGACGATGGAGTATATCTTGATGTAGCACCTATTATTGGTTACAAAATAGAAGATCTAAAGATAAACCTTGGGCTTTCTCCTATCTTTTCCTATAAACAACCCTTAAACTCGAGCCAAACAAATATATCTGCCGGAGGAAGACTTTTCGGCCAGTTTTATTTTCTTGAAAATGCGTTTGTACATGGAGAATTTCAAACGCTGAATACTCAGATATATTCCACCAATGCAGATGGCTCAAAGACCGTGAACAGAGTATGGACAGCCGGATTTCCGGTTGGAGCGGGGTACGAATACAGAATAAGCGACAAGGCCAGATTTCAGGCTTCTGTATTGTATGATGTGTTGCAGGATAAAAGCTCTCCCAACAGAATGCCGGTAGTACGGGGAGGAGTTGTATACGATTTGTAATTACTAAAAAATCTTCTATTCGGCGGAATAGGAAGAATAGAAGATTTTTATTCTGTTTAGCTGCCACTTAGTTCAAGCGTATAAGAGGCTCCCAGTTTAAGCTTCGCATTGGTTTTTGCCCCGCTTTCGTCTGTTAGTCCCTTGATAATCGATGTTTCTTTTCCTGCAATCAGTGCTTTGAGGTGGCTTTTGGTAATTTCCTTCTGCATGAAAACAAGAGGAATTCTGAAGTTGCAGCCGGACTTCCATTCTGCACATCCATAAGCAGCCTTACCTTCGAGAATAGATCCTTTTTTGCATTTTGGGCAAACAAAAGCTTCCACAGCCTTTTCTTCCACTACAAGGTTAAAGTGTTCATCCAGCTTTATGATTCCTTCTACTTCTTCTCCACTTTCTTTTTTTAGCCCTTTTATGTTTGAGGTTTTACCGGATTTTACAAGGCTCTGAAGCTGTTTATCGGAAAGTGTTTTTCCATATAGTTCAAACGGAATAAGGAAGCTGCAGCCATTTTTGTATTCTGAGCAGCCAAAGGCTTTTTTCCCTTTAATCATTTGCCCCTTTTTGCATTTGGGACAACTTAGTTGTAAGTCTGCCTCCTGTCCGGATTCGCCTTTTTTACTTTTGGGCTTTGACTCTTTGTCTGTTGTTTTTTTCTTCGCTTCAGAAGGAGCGGGTGCTACTTCTATGTCAATTTTTCGGGCTCGGGCATTTTTTACATGGTGAACGATTTGCATGACCATGTGCTTCATTTCATTTAAAAATATCCTGGCGTCGAATGTGCCTTTTTCTATATCCCGAAGTTTCTTCTCCCATTTACCTGTAAGTTCTGCAGACTTCAGTAATTCATAGTCAATGGTTTGAATGAGTTGAATGCCGGTGATGGTAGGAATAAGATTTTTCTTTTCCTTTTTAATATAGTTTCTCTTAAATAAGGTTTCAATGATATTTGCCCTTGTAGAAGGCCTTCCGATTCCGTTTTCCTTCATCGCTTCTCTTAGCTCTTCATCGGCCACATGTTTACCTGCGGTTTCCATGGCTCTTAGCAGAGTAGCTTCTGTGTAGTGTTTGGGCGGTTTGGTTTGTTTTTCTGCCAGAGAAGGTTTGTGTGGGCCAGATTCTCCTTCCTTGAATTCCGGCAATATCTGATCGTCTTCCTGCTCTGCCTCTTCTTCTTTCTTTTCCTCCTTGTATACTGCTCTCCAGCCTTCTTCCAGTATTTGCTTTCCGGTGGCTCTGAATTCAGTATCTTTAACTTTACCGATAACCTCGGTTTTGGATACCTGGCAGTCGGGGTAAAACGCAGCTATAAAGCGTCTGGCAATCAGATCGTATACATTGCTTTCGTATCCGCTTAGGTTAGACGCTTTTATATTCGTAGGAATGATCGCATGGTGGTCCGTGACCTTTTTGTCGTCGAAAACGTTCTTTGACTTTTTTATGGAACTTCCCAGTAACGGTTGGATTAGGGCTGCATAACCAGTCATGGACGACAATATTCCCTTAATTTTGGGATAAATGTCATCCGGAAGGTACATAGTGTCTACCCTCGGATAGGTGACGAGCTTTTTCTCATAAAGGTTCTGAACCGTATTCAGGGTAAGATCAGCAGAATACCCATACTTTTTATTGCATTCCACCTGAAGGGAGGTAAGGTCAAACAGCTTCGGAGGGCTTTCCTTCCCTTTTTTTCTGGTGAAAGAAACAATAGTGAACAGTTCATTTTGAATGGCTTGCAGGATCTGTTCTGCTTCTTCCTTTACATTAAACCTGCCGTTTTTAGCAGAAAAGATAACGTCCCGGTAGGAGGTTTTTAATTCCCAGTAAGTTTGCGGCTTAAAGTTTTCTATTTCCAGGTATCTGTTTACAATAAGCGCCAGAGTCGGTGTCTGAACCCTTCCAATGGAAAGTACCTGTTTGCCCTGTGCATATTTGAGGGTATAGAGCCTTGTAGCGTTGATTCCCAGCAGCCAGTCACCGATAGCTCTTGAGCTCCCGGCAGCATAAAGAAGATCGTATTCCTTGCTGTCCTTCAGATTTTTAAATCCTTCTTTAATAGCCTCTTCGGTAAGGGAGGATATCCAAAGTCGTTTAACGGGTTTGGTGCAATTTGCCTTTGCCAGTACCCAGCGCTGGATAAGTTCTCCTTCCTGGCCCGCATCACCACAGTTAATTACTTCTGTAGCTTCATTTACCAGTTTGGTGATGGTTTTTAGCTGCTTCTCAAGTCCCGGATTGTTAATGCTTTTAATCCCGAATTTTGGAGGGATAATGGGAAGGTGCTGAAGGTTCCACCATTTTAACTGGGCATCATAGTCTTGCGGTTCTTTCAGCGTACACAGGTGGCCGATGGTCCAGGTCACCTGATAACCATTACCTTCGAAATACCCGTCTTTTCTGTTTTTAGCTCCCAGAAGATCGGCAATTTCTCGTGCAACACTTGGTTTTTCGGCTATGCAGACTATCAATGTTACTTTTTTAAAATTTCAGGATCTTAAAGATACTAAAAATTTGAAATGAGCTTCATGGAAATTTCCCGAGTTATTAACAGTCTTCCATTCATCATTTTGGTTTTTGTTACAGGAAAAAAATTTCCTGGCCCCGGGAGTAAATAACAGGAATTATTGCTGATGATTTTGACCGTTGGGTTAAAACTATTCGGATGAAGGACTAAAGTTCTCCGGTGACATAGGGGACTAAACATAATCAGAAATTGCCGGTTTTTCCATGTAGGAGTAATTTAAAACAGGTTGATTACTAAACTTTTCAATAAATAAGACAGGTGTGGAAATTCTTTATTTTAAGGATTATGCTCATATTTTACTTCAACATCATCTCACCGATCTTGCCAGGCAGGAATTGATCTGTAAGAGGGAATTGGGGCAGCCATTGCTCAAAAACTTGGCACACTTGTCCGACGATCAATTGGTTATGTTCATTCAGGATAATCTTAAAGAATTTCTGGAGGATATTTTAAAGGGTAGAGAATTTGGAATTATTGATCAGGGCAGTTATGAAAAAAGTTCCGGTCATCTTGCCGAGCTCAATAGACCAGAATTGTCGGCAATGGATATTGTAGTGGAGTATGGGGCAAGAAAAAAGGCGCTGCTTGGCTTTCTTCCCAAATTTACAAACAACTATGATCTTGCTTTAAATATTATTAATGAGATTGTTAGCTTATATACCATTAAGGAAAAGAATGCCATAGAGGTCTATATGGCTGTAAAAAAGGCAGAGAAGGAGGAAATTATAAGGTCCCAGCAGGAAGCGGAGGTAAAACTCCGGTTAAATGAAAACCGGCTTAAAGAGTCTCAGAGAATGGCAAGTCTAGGTAACTGGGAAATGGATCCCAGATCTGGATTCAGTATCTGGTCCGAAGAGCTATACAGAATTTTTGGTCTTCCTTATAACACTGTAATTAGCATGGATAAAATTACTGCAATGATGTCGAAGGAAACATCAGAAAAAGTAATTAATAATATTAATAAGGGCTTTGATTTGGGCTTACCATACATCCATGAGTATGAAATAAACCGGCCGGATGGAAAACGAAGAATTCTCAGGACCCATGGAGTGCCTGAATTTGATGAAAATGGAAGAGTGAAATTTTTAAAGGGCATAACTCAGGATATTACACAGTTAAAAGAAACAGAAAATTTACTGAGGCAGAGTCAGGAGTTAATTACACAAATTGCCAGACTGGCACCAATGATTGTGCTAGTTATTGGAGTTCCGGATAATAAGCTTATTTACTATAATGAAAATATATTCGAAAACCTTACTTTGTCGCGGGAAGAAGTACAGAAAAAAGGGTACCGGAGTTTTTGGGAAATCGTGCATCCAGATGATCTTAACGCAGTTATAAAAAGAAATAAGACCTATGTTACTCTTAAGGATGATGATAAAAGTATATTGGAGCTTAGGTTAAAAGGGAAGTCAGGAGACTGGAGATGGTATTATTCCAGATCCGTGGTATTTAAAAGAGATGAAAAGGGAGAGGTTATGGAAATTCTATTTGTTGCTTTGGATATCAATGATTTGAAGGTTGCTGAGGTGACGGTGATGCAAAACAACAAGTTCATTCAGAAGTTAACCGAGACAATTCCCAACATTTTATATATCTATGACATTAGAGGTCAAAGAAATGTTTATTCGAACCGAACCGTTGGAGATGTTTTGGGGTATACTCCTGAGGAGATTATAGCCCTAGGGTCGAATGTCCTTACTACTTTTATCCATCCTGAAGATGCTCCGAAAGTTGCCGGAATGTTCAATGACTTTGTAAGTGCAAAGGAAGGTGAGATTCGAAAGCAGGTTTACCGGATGAGAGATGCAAGAGGAAAGTGGAGCTGGTTTGTCAGTATGAATACCGTTTTTGATAGAGATGAATATGGCTTTCCATACCAGGTATTGGGAGTGGTTCAGGATATTACAGACAGGGTGGAAACAGAAGACGCACTAAAGTATAGTGAGGCACAGCTAGTAGAGGCTCAAAAAATCGGACATGTCGGGAGCTTTGACTGGAACATTGAATCTAATATTATTCAGGGAAGTGAAGAATTTTTTAAAATATATGGGTTAAATTATAACAATGGTAAAGTTCCTTTTGACAAGATCATGTCCCTGATTTTGGAGGAAGACAGACAAAAGGTCTATAACCACATACAAGATGCTTTTCATTTAGATGGAATAATGGATATTGACTTTAGGATAGTTGTCAATAAAACAATTCAGTATCTGATATCACGGGCGAAATTTTATAAAGATGAAATGGGTAAACCTGTAAGACTGGTGGGGGCAGTACTGGATGTAACAAGAATTAAGCTGGTGGAAGAGGCGCTACAGAGAAAAAATGATGAGCTGGTAAGAGCTTATGAAAACCTTAAAAAAGCAAAGAATGAGCTCAGGGATAGCAACATAGTACTTGAGAAAAGAGTCAGAGAACGAACAGCGGAGCTGGAAGAAAGCGATGAGAAGTATAAGGCATTTGTGGCGCAAAGTCAGGAAGGAATATTAAGATACGAACTTCATAATAATGAAGGAATAGATATTACAATGCCGGTAGACGATCAGGTAAGGGAAATTCTTGACCATGGTTATATAGCAGAGTGCAATGACCGCATTGCGCAGATGTACGGTTATCATTCTTCTGAGGACTTTATGGGGAAGAGCATCAGTAGTATATTGGATGTAAGTGATGAAAGAATACTTAAAATCATAAAAAGCTTTATTACTTCTGAGTATAAGCTTGAGAACCTGCAGACGCATGGTTCTGGTCCGGACAACAGCATTAGGTATTATTCAAGCAATATTCTTGGTATCGTTGAAAAAGGGAAACTTATAAGAGCGTGGTCTACACAGATTGATGTTACAACGGCCAGAATTGCAGAAAAGGAAATGAGGGCAAGTGAAGAAAAGTATCGCTTCCTTGCCGAGACGGTTCCGCAATTGTTCTGGACAGGCACCAAAGAGGGGCACATAGAATATTATAATCAAAACTGGTATCTCTATACCGGACAGCAGTTTGATACGGATGAAAAATGGAGCTGGCTCAATGTTGTGGCTGAAAAAGACAAAAAGGCCTGTTCACAAAAACTTGAAGAAAGCATGCAAACAGGAGAGATGTTTGAAATAGAATGCAGGCTTAAAAAATACGACGGCAGTTATGGCTGGTACCTGGCCAGAGCCTTGCCACTAACCGAAGGCGGGGGAATAAAAAAATGGTTTGGTACTTTTACCGATATCAATGAACGAAAGCTTATAGAAGAAAATCTACGCATAAAAAATGAAGAGCTGATTAAGATTAACCTCGATCTTGACAATTTTATTTATACGGCTTCACACGATCTTAAAGCACCGATTTCCAATATTGAGGGATTGTTGCAGACGATAAATGACACGCTGGATCCGGAGCATTGTAAAAGCGAAGAGATGACCATGCTCTTTGATATGATGGATCAGTCAATACTCCGCTTTAAAAGAACCATACACGATCTGACAGAGATAACAAGAGCTCAGAAGAGTTCAGAAGAAGACGATGAATATGTAGAGTTTAAAGCAATCTTTGAAGATGTTGTAACTTCTATATACGATCTGGTGAGTGTTACTCAGGCAACTTTTACACTTGATTTTTCAGTGCCCTCTATAAAGTTTTCAAGGAAAAGCATGAGGAGCATCTTTTATAATCTTATTAGTAATGCATTAAAATATAGAAGTCCTGACAGAAAACCTGAGGTAATTCTTAAAACAGAGAAACATGACGAATGGATTGTGTTTTCGATAACAGACAATGGGCTTGGTATATCGGATGCTAATAAAGAAAAAGTTTTTTCCATGTTTAAGAGGCTGCACGATCATGTGGAAGGATCTGGTGTGGGCTTATACATCGTTAAAAGAATTGTTACCAATGCGGGAGGAAGAATAGAGCTGGAAAGCAATGTGGACAGTGGTACTACTTTCAGAATATTTTTTAAAAGCGAGCCTGTTCTCTAAGATTAAGCATCAATGGCGTCTCGTAGCTTTTTCAATAGGTTTTCCAGGTCAATAATTGTTGTCACATCAATTAGTTCTCTGTTGCTATCCAGCTTAGCGTTTACATTGCCAATGCTATATGTTGCAACTTGTTTTGTGCCCAATGCTGTTAAGGTCATTCGTAATGATGCCAGTGCTTTTTCTCCACCTGTATGTAATGGAGAAGCACTAAGCGCTAGAACGGGCTTCTCGTTTAGCTCACCTGAAGAAACACACCAGTCCAGTGCATTCTTAAGTACACCGGGAATATTAAAGGCATATTCAGGAGTGCAGAAGAGTACAGCGTCTGCCGCTTTAATCTTTTGACGAAGGTTTATAACGGCGTTGGGTACACTGCCGGAGTCTTTTTCCGGACTGAAGTGGGGAAGATGGTCTAGTTCCGTATAAAGCTCTACTGTATCCGGATAAGCAAGCTTTTGTATATACCTGAGTATGGAAGCATTTGTTGACGTAGATTTCAGGCTACCGGCGATGGCTAAATAATTCTTCATAAACAAAGTATTGGCAATACTACAAGTACGGAGGAGAAAGAAAAAGGAATGCGTAAAATATTTTTAAGAATTTTACCTAAAATTACTTCACTAAATTTATCTGTTTAATCTGAGATTGCTGGGTATTTATCCTGTATGGCCATATAAATACGGCGAATGAGATAGAACAACCACATGTGTGTATGTTGTTTTTTCAAATGGCATGTTTTATATTTGGATCATTGTCAATTACTTATTTTCTTTTGGAATTTGCTGTATTTCCGGGCAGTGCAGCTTAAATGCTTTTTATCAGATTGATAAATATTTTAGTGAGCCTGGAGCACTACTTGTCTTATGAAGTATAAAATTCTTCTTGCATTCTCTTTGATCTCTTACATTGGGTATAAGAATTTTTACGGGTTTGGTGATGCCCTGTATATGAGTTGTTACAAGACTATAAGTATTCATTGGGAGATTTTAACGGCATTTGAAGATATAGCATGAGTTGTGGGTGCCTCTTTCTTCTTTCGTTTTTGTTGTTCCTCGTAGTTGTGGTGTTTGCAGAGGATGAAGTAGTACGCTATCTGAACGCAGCCGGACATCCCCTGGCAGGCAAAACGATTAGTATGAAAGCTTTAATAACTATTGATGAAGAAGGAGAGGACATTGAATATTCCGGCAGTATAAAGGTACAACAGATCCAACGGGGGCGTCTAACTTTGGGATGTATGTATGTTGAAGTTGGCAAGCTACTTTTGCGCTTTCAGATGTAAGTGCGTTTCTGTTGGTCAGATAGGAATTAAAATTATAAAGTGCTAAACATGACTTATTAGGCTCTTTGATTTAATAGTTGGTTTTGAGTTTACTTGATTGATTACAGGTGCGACAGTTGACATACAATTGTCGCATCTGTAGTTATTGTGGCAATGTATATTTATAAAAGACAATTATTTCTTTTCATTTTCATCTTTGTCGGATGGTATTGTGCGACTGCTGGCTTGTGCTATCCGGAAATTAAGGTATCTGAAAGTGGGTTGCAATTGATACAGAAGCATTGCTTTGATACCCTAAACAAACGGTATAATGTAGTGTTCTGTGCCAGTGAATATGTTCCTTTCAATACTATTAAGTTTGCTAAATGGTATTCTCTGGAGCCTGAGGGTACATTGCTGGCCAGGAACATAGGGAAGGAGGTATATTCTAAAGAACTCATTGAGTTGGCAGAACTAAAAAGCCATACATTGTTTAGAGGAGCTTTAAAGGAGAATTTCTTAAGCTCTTTACCTGCTCAGAACCCGGAACCCAGGAAAAGAAAAAAAGAAGTAATAAGGATAGCAGTGGTGAACGATGGTTTTCAATTAAGTCGTACCGCTAATAGATCGTTCGTGCGCACGAAAGACTGGGAAATACATGAATGGGGTGTTCCAGATAATAAGAACAAGGCAATTCCTCCACGTTTGTGGCTTAGTGATTTTTATCATGGCGCACACATTGCTTCTATAATTGCCTGGGATAAGTGCCTAAAAGATTCTGTCAATAACTGTAAACCTCTGTTCCGTAATGAAGCACAAAGAAGAGGCATTTTCTTATCAGAAATGGTACAGTTCCCCGCAGTGCACATTTCAGAGACTTCTGTGGATCCTTTTAGTAACAATAATACAAACCCACCAGTTTCTAACGGAAGCTGCAATGTCAGTGGGAACAGAATTGTAAGTGCAGATAGTTGTATAAGAAGGAACTTGCATTCGGATGTGGTTTTTGGGGGTTAATACGGAAACGCATACGGCAGTGCACATCTTTGATGGTGCTGGTATTCTGGCTGTATTAGTAGGGTAGTAAGAGGAGGCGTATTCCTTCTAAACTGTCTTCTTCCCGGAATAAGATGCCGGGGAGGTTTGTCACAGACCTCTTACACCAGCACGTCGGAAGGAAAGCAGAATAGAAAATGTCAGAACCATATTAAATGACTATGAAGTCTCAGTGTAAAAAAGGAGAGAGATAAACGGCAAGACGATAACTATTTATGTTTAATTTTTTTAGAAAAATTAGTTTATGTGGAACATCACCGGAGTACAAGCTCTGGGAAAACAGAAATATTATCATTGCCAACACCACCGCTTTAAGTTTAGCACTGCTTCTAAGCATCTTTATATTGCTTGATTACCTTATATACAATACAAGTCAGATTGTTGTAGCAGTGGTGTTGGCAATGGTTGGCTTGAACCTGCTGACCATTTTCCTGACCAAAAAAGGATATGTGAAGACAGCTAAGTTTTTACTTACAGTAGTAAATTGTTCCGGAATGGTTATCATGACTGTCTTTGATAAGAAAACAAGTGGGCATGTTCACGATGCGTATTTTTTTCTTCCCCGCACAGCACTGATATTGTTATGTGTCATCCCGCTTGCTGTTTATCAGTTGAAAGAGCGTGTCGCGCTTGGCTTAAGTATGGCATTCGGTTTACTTACTCTCCTTCTGTTTGATCCCATTCATTACCTCCTCGGCGTGGACTATTATCAAATGGGCTTTCATGATGAGAAGTATTATTTTACGAACGTTATCTTTTTTCTTTGTTATTGCTTTCTTGTCGGTTGTTTTGGCTTCTTTAAAAGAAATATTGAGATCTATGAAAGGAAAAATCATTTGCTTGTACATTCTTTGAAAAGGAAAACGGAAACAGTACAGGCGCAGAAGGTAGACCTAGAAAGTAAAAACTATATCCTTGAAAAGTTAATCAGCGAAAAAGACAAAGATTTATCTAAAGTTACAGAGGAGCTTTTCAGATACAATCAGGAATTGCTGGAATATTCCTATACGCTGTCGCACAAAATCCGTGGTCCGGTTGCCAGTGTGCTCGGTCTGCTTAACCTGATTGAAATAACCAAAAACCCTTCAGAAAAACGGGAATACCTTAAAAAACTGGAACAGTCGGTGCTCGCATTGGACAATATAATTTACGATCTCAATAACATTGCAGATATTCAGCAGGAGACCTACCAGGCTAGAGATCTGGTTTACTTTAACGAGGAATTTGAAAAGGTAAGGAATCATCTGAAAACGAAAATCCGGGATTTTGATGTCAAGATTCATACAGATTTTAAAGAGGCTCCGGAAATTTATTCCGTTCATGAAAAAATTTATTATCTGTTGGACGAGCTGATATCAAATGCCATTCAGTTCAGAAAAAAGGACCATCCTCTGGAAATTTTTGTCAGGACGTATAAAGAGGGCGACTATGTGGTGATAGAAGTAAGGGACAACGGGTCGGGTATGGATCTTGAAAATTATGGGGACGATTTGTTCAAACCGTTTAAACGTTTTCACCCTGATGCTTCAGGAACGGGACTTGGCTTGTACATCGTGAAACTCATTGTTGAAAAACTTCAGGGAGAGGTTACAGCAGAAAGTTCCAGGAAGTTTGGATCTATTTTTAAGGTATTTTTGAAAAATCAGTTAAATTAGGCCCGTCATAATTCACTCATTTTATAATATTTCTTTTACAGTTTTCGATAAATACTTCTTTCAGCAATAGGAAGAGAGGAGGGTTATTCGCTGTTTATCAAAACAATACTGATGGGGGCTCGTAAAAAGTAAAATAGTACAATTTTGCGAATACTTCTGGATGCTACAACCTCGCAATATCTGTTCAACTACATATAAATTAGGCTTTTATACTTTAACTATAGAGGTATGAATAAATACTACCCATTAGAGGCATGGTTTCCCAAAATTTCTTTTGGAATACATTTGATTGTTGCTTTTATTTTATTTTCCACCACTGCAAAGGGGCAAAAAATTGAAGTCTGGCAGGGGGCACAGCAATATCCTTTTAACAGCACTATTGCGTTTCCTCCTGCTGCGGATTCTCCTCCAAACTTGGATTTTATAATAAAAAATTCGGGCACTTCGGATCTTTTATTAACCGGAGAGCCGCTGGTAAGACTGAATAAGGTACTGGACTTTTTTCTTATTAACGAGCCATCTTCAACTGTTATAAGGCCGGGCGATTCTGCTGTGTTTACAATAAGTTACTACCCGTCTTCTGCCGAAATAAGTACTGCGAGGATGTTCATTGTTTCCAATGATCCGGACAATGAGTCTTTCATTGTGAATTTAACTGGTCCGGGCAAAATGTTTTACGGTTCAACGATTCAGTGGCCGGGTTCAGCTGGTATACAGCATTCAGGTGAAGAAGGGAACACAGGGGGAGCTTCCGTAAGAATTGAAAACGTAAGTATTGCCGGTAAAACGAACACATATTGGGGGCTGGCTACAGAGCCCGATGGTCGCTTATCGCTCAGTCTGTCTTTGGATGGGGCGGCAGTTTCCGACGTTGAAGTGATGAAATTTGTTAAGGAAGAGAGTGACCTGAATCAGGGAATCCTGGTTTGGAAAGGAGTGACGACATTGTCCGATGCGATTGGAGGAGGAGCTCCGGTCGTATATACACGGGCAACCCTAAAAACGGCCAAAGATGATGGATCGGCCTTTTCTTTGGTCGATCCGGCAAGTCTCGGTCTGCCGGCGCATCTGGGAGGGCTGGCAAAGATTAATTCAGAAAATGAAATACTTGAAGCAAATCTGCTGATAGAAGCCTCTTTTTCCCCAAATTCGAATTATTTGCCTTACCAGGAATTTTTTGCCCTGGAAGCAGTTCCTTCAGATCCCCCATCTGCGTATTTCCATAAAAATATAAGTTTTTACTGGTATAATCTGGCTCCTGAAGTTGAAAAAAATCTTGGTCTTTTTGCGAAAGAAGGAGGGCGGGAAATCATCAATACAGAGCTAATTAACATTTTCGACGAATCTTCCCCGGAATCCATTTCGTTCTATTTTGATCCAATCACTTCCGGAGACAACCCTCTTAAAAACGGAACCGGATACCTGATATTGAACAATGATACACTATACAAGTCTGATTTCTTTACGCTTCATGATCTGGAACAGGGATATCTGAGTTATGTACACAACGGAGAAGAACAGATTCTGGAGGATGAGTTCTACTTTATTGTGAAAGATGGTAAGGGGGTAACGGCTACAGAGAACAATTCTTCTGTGTTTTCTTTCAGAATTGAAATAGAGCCGGTAAACGATTTGCCTGTTGCCGAAAACGATACCATTGTTATTTCTTACAAAGGGACTTATTACGGTCAGCTGATAGCAGTTGATGAGGAACAGACTCCTCTGGTGTTTGAAGTAGTTGATCAGCCTGTGCTTGGAACGCTGAATGTTGAAGAGGACGGACGTTTCACCTACACGTCGCTGTCGCCTGAAGCCGGAACAGATCTAATAACATTCAGGGCCTTTGATGGACAAGGCTACAGTAACCTGGCGAGCGTTTTCATTCATCTTGTAAATACTGCCCCATTGCCGGTAGCACAGCAAAGTACAGTAACCAGGGAAAATATTGCGGTGTCTGGTCAGTTGCTGGCTTCAGATGAAGAAGGAGAAACCATAACCTTTAGTCTTGTTGCTGATGGTTTGAAGGGTACTATTGAAATGACAGAAAGTGGGGAATTTGTTTACACCCCTCATAGCGGTGCTTTTGGTACAGATCTGTTTTTCTTTAAAGCAGTGGATCAGGAAGGAAACGAATCTTCAACAGTGGCCTATTCTGTTCATATAAAACCTTCACTGGATGAAGGAGATGTGCTGATTGCAGACGGGGATAAAATAAGAATCATTGATCCGGTGACTGGTCAGGATAGTATAGTGGCTTCAGGTAATTACATTAAAGAGGCCAGAAACCTTTTCTATAAAAACGGAACAAGCATATTTCTAGTGGATGCGGAGTCAGGTCTTGTTAAGATAGATCCGGAAACTGGCCAGCAAACGTTGTTGGTAGACGTTTTACAATTCAGCATGCTTCCGTCGGATCCTTTGGCTCCCGCCATGATAATGGACCGAAATGGTAATCTGATTATGGCAGATGGAGTTAATGGAATTGTGAAGATTGATACAACCACCGGATTTATTGAATCGGTTTATAGGGGTGGAAGTCTGCAATTTGCCAGTGGGATTCTGCAACTGAAAAATGATGACCTCATCGTTGGGAACGCCGGGGTGATTTTTGGATCAGAAAGCTCAATCCTTAAAATATCGCCTAATAATGCAGTTGTTACAATTGCAAGTGGCAACAATGTCTTATTCCCTCTGGATATTGCTTTGATAGATCAGGACAATATCTATGTGGCAGACGGTGGGACCCTTGTTTCCGGAACGGATAACATCTTTAAGCTTAATCTGGATAATGGAAGTATAGAGGAAATTTTAAGCGGAGAAGTTAACTGGCCCACTGGGATTGACTTCCAGCTAAAGCAACAGTTGTTCTATGCGGTGAATCAGGGAGACAAAACACTGGTGCAATACGATGCACAAGGAACAAGAACTGTGATTGAAACAGAAGATGGGTTGGACAATCCGTTTGGTCTTTTTGTAATCCAGAGAACCAATCAGAAGCCTGTTCTGGCACCAATTGATGAATTTTCCGGGATATTCGGAACGGTATTTACCATTGACCTTGATACTATTTTGACCGATGATGCGGATGCTCTGGCGGATCTGTTGGTGGAAGTGGAATCTTCCAATAGAAATGTCGTGGAGGCTTCTGTGGATGGTACGAGCATTATTTTGATTTGCCTGGGTTCTGGTGGCTCGGAAATAACCATTAAGGCTACCGACTTGGACGGTGCATTCACTTTCCAGAGTTTTAAAGTATATGTGGACAGGGAAGTGCAGGTCATCACATTCGACCCAATTCCTGATAAAGCCATTTCCAGCCCGGATTTCATCCTTGTAGCCAATTCAAATGCTCAGCTTCCGGTAACGTTTGAGGCGTTGACATCCAATATAAGCGTTGAAGGAGACAGGGTTAAAGTGTTGGCACCAGGCCTTGCCCAAATCAAAGCCAGACAAGATGGTACAGATGAGTATGAGCCGGCAACACCGGTGATACGTTCCTTTTGCGTAATTCCCGGTAAACCGGAAATATTCCAGGAAACCCAGGACGATGGAACAGTATTGCTGACTTCCGCAAATGCTGAAGGAAATCAGTGGTACTTTAATAATAAACGGATTGTTGGAGAAACAGGAACGAGTCTGTTAGCCAGTCAGTCCGGTTTCTATGGTCTTAAAACCATTATTGATGGCTGCGAAGGAGAGTTAACAGTGATTGATATCCTTATTACAGGGTTTCAGCCGAGACAGCTTTCATCTTTGATGGAAGTATTTCCTATACCTGCAGATAATCAGGTGAGTCTGCGCCTTGCAACTGGAAGATCTGAGGCCCAAAAGATTGAAATTATTGACATGATGGGGCAGACGGTGTATTCCGGTTTATCAGATGAAGAGTATGTTGAATTAAATATCGAAAAATTAAGTAGCGGGCAGTATATACTTAAGGTAAGCACTGCAGAAGGGCTGGCTGCAAAACGGTTTATAAAGAGGTAGTTCTTCTGGCAATTATAAAAAAGAAAAGGCTGTCATAAACAGCCTTTTCTTTTTTGTATTAAACCCTTATAGTGTGTTGATTATTGACAGGTATACGAAATTTTGGAAGTTGATTCAGTGGTTCCCGCAGGGGTCGTTTTGGTGATTTTTACTTCGGTTACATTGCCCTGGTCGTCATAGCTGTAACTTAGCTCTTCGGTTGAGGTACCAAGTCCAGAGGTAATTTTGGTAACCGGGTTTTTGGTTCTCTTTCCTGTTGGAATGGGAGATGCGCTGGATCCTGAAATCGATATGCCAGACCAGTTTTCCACGCTTGTATCGTATTCATATCTGGTGATTTCCGGAAAGGTCACCTCACCTACTTTTGTGTAGGTACTTTGAAGTACATTGCCTCCGGATATATCGTACGTGGTTATATAGGCATCTTTGGAAAGAACTTCTCCATTTTTGTCGAATATATAGGTGTAAACTATTTCCCTGATCAGATATCCGTCGCTGTTGTATTGATAGTACACGGAGTCATAAGTAATGGTAGTATTCCCAATGGATGTATTAAAGCTTTTGGCCACGTATCCTGAGCTGTTAACCTCTATCTTTGATGTACCTTTTAATGTGCCGTCGGCGGCATGTGTGTAAGCCCTGACATAGGCACTGTCGTAGTCATAAACGGTATACTCGTTGGTGGCAGAGTTGGTCACCTTAGTAATTTTTCCCTCTGCATTGTATTCACTTAATGACAGAACCTGATCATTAGCACCTTTCACCTCTGCAACTTTGCATGGGTTAACAGGTTCTACAACAGAATCTTTATCCTTTTTACAAGAAGCAAAGGACAGTAAAAATGCCATTGCGGAAATGGATAAATAGGAAATATTTTTTTTCATGGATTATGGTTTAATTTTCTAAAAATACCTGTTTTTGATAAAAGAACCAATTGGGATGTATTTCAGGTGCATTTAGGACGTTTTGGAGTCGGCAAAAATACAGGTTAAAATTTGTCCAGCAGCTCTCTTTCCTGGCTGGTGAGGCTGTCCAGACCTTTTTCATTGATTTTATCAAGTATTCTGTCTATGGCTTTTTGTTTATTATATTTTTGCAGATTGTATTCTTCGTCTCTGGTCATATAACTGTAGCTATGGCGGGGTTTAGCAGAATCCCGTATCAGCAGCAGTTGTGGCATGGCAATGATAAAGATTAGAAATACGATCACCGGCGCAGTTAAACATAGTATGGGAATGTAATTCTCGCGTAGCACCCCGGGGTTCATACAAATCACAGTAAGCATACCGGTAAGTGCACCTCCCAGGTGTGCGTCATGACTGATTCCTCCGGCGTTGGACCTCATTCCATAGATTGAAATTGCAACAAAAAGAAGGGCGAACAACCATCCGGGAATCTGGAGGGGCAAAAAGAGTAAGCCGATGCTGATGCCAGGAAATAAGGCAACGGTTGCAAAAATTAACCCGCAAATGGCACCGGAAGCGCCGATGGCTCTGTAACTTCCCTGACTTCTGTGGAGATAAAGCGTAAGCAGATTTCCACCCAACAGACTGCAAAAATAAATTACAAGAAATTGAACCGATCCTAACTGACTTTCCAACGCTTCGGAAAAAGAGAAAAACGCATAGATGTTAAAGATTAGATGGATCCAGTTAGCATGAAGAAATCCCGAAGAAATCAGCCTTTTATAGTCTTTGAATAGTAGTATGGCTTCAACGCTGAACAGATATTTCTCAAAAAATGCGCGGCTTTTAAACCCACGATAAGAGCAATAGATTGTGAAAAACATAATCACAATACTAAAAAGCAATGCTGAATTGGTTGAAAATGCTCCCATCTTTAATTTTTAGTTAAAATGGCCTCCTATAAAAATAGGAACTTTCGGGGAAAATAGCGAGTAAAAAAGTGCCTGGTTTTAGTAAAACCTTTCTGTGTTTTATGGAATGGATGGCTGGCCTCAGGCCTTATAAATCAGCAATTTCTTTTTTTATTTTTTCTAACTGGCAGGTCGTTATTTTTTTAAGTTCCTCCATATCAATCTGATTCATTTCGTACAGTAAAATTGCATTTTCAAGACTAAACGTGCAGGCTTCCAGGTAAAGAATTTTTGTGTGCAACCTCCTGACGTAGTTGTAGTTGTTGTTTTTATCCGTCTCCATAGCAATGAGCATTAAAAAAGTTTACATGTATACAATATTACACTTTTTATGTAAAAAAATACACAGAAAGAGTTAAAAATTACTTTACATATGCTTATTTTTACCTTTAGATTTACCATGTATCATGAAAGATCTTGGTAATATTTTAAAATCGCTCAGAGTTTCAAGGGGAATAAGTCAGGATGCTGTTGCTTTTGAAATTGAAGTCTCGCTTTCCACCTATTCAAAGCTGGAAAGAGGGTTATCCGACATCACACTCTCCAAATTGGAACGACTTGCGGCATTTTATGGAATGGAAGTGGTGGAGCTGCTTATGTATGGTTCGGATACCAAGGCTGCTTCAACTATTTGTAAGAAAATCATAGAAGAAAAGGACCGGGAAATCATGAATTTGCAAAAGGATTTGATCGAAGCATTGAAAAATAAGCAATAGTTCCTCCCGTTTTTAAAGCTAAAATATTGATAAGCAACTGTTTTTGCATTTTTTAAAGCTTTTTTCTTTGGCATATAGGGATAAAATAGTTTTTAGGTATAACTTTATTAATAAGTTTTATTTTTATAGATTTAACATGTTGTAAATAAATATTTTAGTTATAATTTAACCGCCAATTAAAATGATTGATTTGTCTCTCGTGGGAAAACGGCTAAAGCAGTTTCTGGACACGAAAAAGATGAAAATTAATGAATTAGGGAAAGCAAGTGATACGGCAGGGACTCAGATCTATAACATTATAAAGGGTAAGAAATATGGCGTGGACAAGTTTATAAGTGTAGTGCGGGAGGTACCTGATTTAAACCTATACTGGTTGTTGTTTGAGGAAGGCGAAATGTTCAAGGAAACAAAACCTGAACAGGACATTAAAGAAAAGCCGGAGTATCTGAAAATGGAAATAGAAAACCTCAAATCTAGAATCAGTTATCAGGAACGCACCCTCAACGTTTATAAAAAATCTCTTGAAATGGCGATCTCTACCAACGAAGACCTCAAAGAGCTGCTGGATTTTTACCAGAAAATGCTTCCCAAAGGGAAAAAAGAGTAGTACGATTTTTACGAAGACATAAACAGCTATGGAAATTCATATACGAAATTTCGAATCTGTTGAACCTGCGGCAAGAAAACAGGTAGAAGTTATCAAACTGGACGGGAAGGTGTATGTACAAATGGATGGTCTTGAGCAGGATGAAAACTTGTTAAGCTTAGCCGACTCTCTCTCTGCTGAAATGATTATGCTCCACGATCGTATAAAAGTACTTGAAGAGCGCTTGAGAATGTTGGAAACGGAGTCCCGCTCCAGATTTAGTTAGATTTTTTGCTGTTGAAAATTTTTTTGATAAAAGTAAATAATAATCCTGCTTTCTCGTTAACAATTTAGCTTTTGGGAAGTTTTCCCCTTGTTTTTAATTTGTTGTTTAACTTTTTCCCGGATCTTTTTGCTATGGATACAAAGCGCGATCAATCGAATGAGCTTTTTATAAGAAGGCTTCATACGAAAATCCTGTACCTGGAAGCCTGTACGTTTAGTCTTGAGAATGCTATTCTGCTGCACGAATTGGGACAAATGACCTTTGAAGAGCTGGAAGCCCACGTCGATGCACAAATTAAAAAAATAATAAAAGAAGTAAATGTTGAATAAGTTCAAATGATTTCTACTACAAAATTTCCCTTCTAAAGATTTGTTCCATTAGTGTTATTCAGATGCTTTAAATTCCTTCAAACCTCCAAAGAACCGCCTGGACCATTGTTGCGCAAATGAAATGATAGTTCCATAGCTGAAAGGTTGACTTAAACCGATGTTCAATGCATTTCTTATGGCATGAACAAGCGCTAATAAAAATAAAAAGGGCTGCCAAGGCAGCCCTTTAAGGTATTGGATTTTTGATTACTTCTTTTTCTCTTTTTCTTTACCCTTTTCCTGGTCGTATTTCAATGCGTTTGCGATGATTTCGTCTGCCTGTTCGTAAGAAACTCTCTTGGCAATGATTTCCTGTTTATCGTTCAGGATGTATAGCACAGGTGTTGCGTAAATATCGTACCGGTCTCTGAAGCTGATGGTATAATCAGGGTCGTATACGTTGGTCCAGGTAAGGTTATTTTTCTGAATAAAGTTTACCCAGTCTTTGTGTTTTCTGTCGATGTTCACTGCATAAACAGATAGACCTTTGTCTTTATACTTCAGGTAAACATCATAAAGTTTTGGAGTAGTTTTCTGACAATGTCCGCAATTGGGGTCCCAGAAGTAGACAAAAGTATATTTTGATTTCTGATCGCGTAGTCTGTGATAGGTGCCTGTAGAATCTTTAAGCATCAGATCTGGAGCTTTTTTCCCCAACAACAGGGGCTCAAGAATGGCAGCCCTTTTCACGATTTTGTCTAATGTTTCTTTGTCTACCCAGTAAGCTTTTCCGGTCTTATAATAGTTGTTTACCATGTGTACAAATACAGCATCGGCACCCATTAACTGGGACGTCTCGTGTTTGGTTGTAATGTACCATACGGTGTATTTAAATACTTCTTTATTGGCTTCGGATTTTTTTACCAGGTTATCCGCGGCTGCATTAATGGAGTCCACATTCGGATAAACAAGGTGGTCAAAATAGTCTTTTAGTTTTTCGTGGTAAACCGGAGTTCTGGTAATCCGGTCATCAGAGAAGTCAATGTTATCAAAGTAGTGGTCTTTGTAAAACCTGTAGGTAAACAGCGAATCTCCTTTAGCTTTTGCGGCAGCTTCTTCTTCCGGTGAAACTTCCACAGGCTGCATCGCTTTAAAAAGCTTGGCGACAAACGTTTTTGGATTGTTGTTAATGACATTCAGCCTGTAGTCGTTGATCTCCTTGGTCACGGCCTTCATTTTATCTTTAATTTCCGTAGAATCCTGTTTGGTTTTGGCATCCGCAAGGCTTTTCTGCAGGGCGCTCATTTCTTCTCCTTTAGGATTCAGGAACTTTAGGTATTCGTAAAAGATAGTGTTTTCTGTGGAGCCGGTCACTTTCATGTTTTTAACATAGTCGGCCGTGTCTGTTTCCAAACTAAACTTCTGCTCGTTGACGATTACTTCAAAGTACCTTTTGTCGGGAAGTACTACCAGATAAATCCCTCCCTCGAGCGGAGTGCTGCCTTCAAAAGTGAAATTTCCTTTAGAGTCTACCTGGGCCGTGTCTTTTAGGTATTGTTTGTCTCCGAAGTGGTAGGCTAACAGGCAGGTAGTATCTTTAATGCCCTTTACCTTTATTTTAATGGAATAAGCAGGAGGGGTTCCGCCTGCAAACGCATTGACTACGAACAGGGTGAACAATAAAAGTAATGTGTTTCTAACTCGCATAGTTATTATAAATCAGTATTTATTGAACGCAAAATTAACAATAGTGCTTTACGAAAAAAGGGTTTCTTCCCTAAACGCTATCTTTACGATTTGTTTTGGTTCAGAATTGAATTTTATACCAGAAAAACGATAAAAATGTCAGTTTCTTAAAATTGTATTCAGTTCTTTTTCCAGTTTCAGGGCAAGTGGTATAAGAATTTCGTCTTCAACCATGGAGTGCTTCTGAAGATCTTTTGAAAAAAGCTCAAGCTGAATTAAAAAAATGCGGTAGGCCATTACCGGCTCCCGCTGATTGGCGGCTGCGAGTATAATTTCTTTTATGCTTTCAAGACCTTTTTCATGGTCATCATGACTGTGAATAAATGTAGATATGGAATATTTGCTGAGTTTGCTGTGCATGTCAACCTTAAACCCATGAACTTTAATGGATTGCAGATATTCTATATAGGGGAAAAGTTCCAGTTCTTCTTCCCAGATGTGTTTGATAAGATCTTCTTTGTAGGTAAGGAAAAGCGATCCTGAGTGCACCAGGGAGGGATAGCCGGGAGCATATTCCCTGATCAGATTTTCTATCGATTGTTCAATTTCAGGAAGCTTTTTGCTCAGATAATACTCATGCGTTTTTTTCAGATAGTTGAGTATTGAGGTGAGGCTAAATTCCATCAACTCCTTGGTGGGGAAATCCGTATTTTCATCAAAAGCTTTCAGAATGCCAATTACAAAATCAGGATTTTCTCCGTTCAAAAGACACGCCTGTTGTACACTTACATTCCAGGAGGGTAACTTAAAATTAAATCTCTCCACCACGCTTTGAAGCAGTCGGTTTTGAGAAATTATATCTTTTAAAGAGGTGTCTTTTGTAATCATTTCCTTCAATGATATTTAATCTTTAACTATCTCCACAGAAGCCAAAGATGATGCCGGTTCTGGTTCCGGTGAAATTTTTGTCTTTTTATCCGGACAGAATCCTGGTAAGAAGTACTTTCCTTTAAATTTAATCAAATCTGGACTTCTGTAAAATAAATACTTTCATAATCTTTTTTCCTGCCCATTACATTTCGATAAAGAATGGTGCAGACATTAATTTTATGCCTATTTTAGGTAAATATTCATTAAATCAATGCTTTATATAAGACAAAATGCGCTTATCACAGATTTTTTTCGATAAAGTCCGTCATTTTCTTATATAAATTAAACCTGGTATATCCTCCGTAGATACCATGATTTTTATTCGTATAATAAAATAACTCAAATTGCTTATTGCTGTTTACCAGTGCTTCGGCCATCATCATTGAATTCTGAACATGAACATTGTCATCGGCAGTTCCATGTATCAGAAGATAGTTCCCTTTTAGTTTGACCGCATGGGTCAGTGGAGAGTAGTTGTCATAGCCTTCGGGGTTATCCTGTGGAAGACCCAGGTAACGCTCTGTATAAATGGTATCATAAAACCTCCAGTTGGTAACAGGAGCCACCGCAATACCCATTTTGAAATACTCTGCTCCCAATGTCATGGCCAGAGAGGAGAGATAACCACCATAGCTCCAGCCAAAAATTCCAATGCGGTTGCTGTCGACGTAGTTCAGGCTGCCAATGTATCTGGCCGATGTAATGAGGTCTTCGGTTTCATATTTGCCCAGACTTTTTTGCGTGATTTTCTTGATGGATGTTCCTCTTCCTCCGCAACCTCTGGGGTCTACGCTGACAATAATATAACCCCTGGCCGCAAGGGCCTGAAACCAAAAATAATTCGCGCCCATCCATTCGTTTTTAACTGTCTGGTATCCCGGGCCTCCATATACATAAAACATAACTGGCAACTTTTCACCAGGAACATTCTCTTTCGGTCTGATCATCCATCCGTCAAACGTTTCGTTGCCAGAGGTGAACTGGAAAAACTCTGGTTCAATAAAGGAAAACGCGCCCATTCGTTTGAGTAATTCTTTGTTGTCTGTTATGGTGCGGACTTCCTTGCCTGACTTATTAAAGATGGATGCTCTGTGAGGGGTACTGATGGTGCTGAATACATCCAGATAAAAGTTCTTGTTGGAGCTCATCTCAATTTCATGGGTACCTTTTCCCGAGCTTAACTGCTTTTTGTTTTTCCCGTCAAAATCGATTACATACAATTGTCTTTCAAGAGGAGAAGCTTCTGTAGAGGTATAATAAATTTTTCGTGAAGCTTCGTCTATACCTGAAATTTTCTCTACTTCCCACTTGCCGGTGGTAATTTGTCGGATTTCTTTGCCGTCAAGTGAGTATAGATAAATGTGGCGGAAGCCTGATTTTTCACTTGTTATAATAAAGTGTTTAGCGTCGGACAGGTAGGTGAGGTAATCATTGACTTCAATATAGGTATCAGACTGTTCGTCGTACACTGTGGTAAGTGTTCCGGAAGTAACGTCTGCATGAACAATTTCCAGGTGATTTTGAAGTCTGTTCATTTTTAGGAAGCTTACAACAGATGGATTTTTAGTCCATTGAAGTCTTGGGATATAAAGGTCTTTTCCTTTGCCCGAAAAGAGTTCTTTTGTTTTGTTGTCTTCCAGAAAGTAGCACGACACGGTGATTTCAGAATTCTTTTCACCGGCTTTGGGATACTTGAACCGGTATTCTGTTGGATACAGTCCATCCCATAGCTGCATGACACATTCTTTAACATCTGACTCGTCAAAGGTCAGATAGGCAATCTTTTTGCTGTCTTCTGACCAGGAAAAGGCTTTCGTGATTTCAAACTCTTCTTCATATACCCAGTCGCTACTGCCATTAATAATTTTGTTGATTATTCCGGAAAAGGTGATTCTTGTTTCTTTCCCATCGGCTATAGTGGTTACATACAGGTCGTTGTTTTTCACATAGGCGATTTTCCTGCCATCTGGAGAAAAGGTTGGGTAGGATATTTTTTCAGAGGAAGAAAGCGGCGTGACTTTTCGTGTAGAAAGGTTGACAAGATGCACAACGCTTTTGGACGACCTTCTGTAGATGGGTTCTTTGGCAGAGGCTACAAGAAGCATACTTTCGTCAGGACTAAAAACATACTCCTGTATATTTATCTTAGATTGATTTGTAATTTCTGAAGAAGAAAACAGCGTTTTTAATTCTTTGCCATTTTTGGCATCAAATTGGATAATGCGTTGAGTTGTTTCGTCGGAGACAAGTTCAGTATAGTACGCGTCATTTTTCATCCAGGAAAACCCCTGGGGGATTTCCGGGCGAAAGGTGCCTCTGAGCCAGATGTCTTCTATGCTGACTGGTCTTTTGGATTGAGCATAGGTAGTATAAGTGAAAAATAACAGAGTGATTAAAAAATACCTTTTAAACATATTTAAGTTTGTTAGTAGTTTTTTGTGAACATTAATAAACAAATGAATTGTCAAACAGTTTAAAAATAAATATTTTTATAGTCGTTTTTGAAACATTTTCGTAGAAGGCGAGTAACAGAAAAAGTTATATATTTACCTTTAAATAAATTTAACCTTAAAACAATTTAACAATTAAAAAAAGTATGAAAAAATTCTCAAGATTCTTTTCAATGCTGGCGATTGCGGCTGTTGCACTTTTATCAAGCTGTTCTGATGATAACGATCCAAAACCAGCTCCAACTATTTCTGCCTATGTAGGTAGTTCAAATAGCGGAAATACAGGTAATTTCGAAGCTGGTACTAATGTTAGCATCACTGTTGTAGTGAACGCTCCTGCCGATATTGACCAAATTAACGGAACAGTTACTGTTGTTGGTGGATCTACTCAAACGTTAACAGATTTTCCTATTAAGAAAGGCTTTGATACCAAGACAACTCATAGCGTTGTTGTAGGTTATGAAGTTACAAACGCAACTACAGTGTTTACATTCACAGTAAAAGATAAGGATGGATCTACCTCTACAACTACCTATACTGTAAACCCTGCATTTGTTGAGAAAGCAGATCAAACTATCTATAATGCTTTAGCTCCAACAGGTTATTATGGTGCATATAACCTTGAGACCTTGTCAGGTGTGCCAAGCTCTTCAAATGATAAAGATATGCAAGATATGACTCCTTCTGCAACAGGTATATATGCTAAAGGTTGGGACGGAGCTAGCGGAACAGTATTTGTAAAATCTAACAGCTATGATTATGCGAATGCAAACTGGGCAACTGCAAAAGCTGCGTTTGCTGCAGGAACTTCTACAAATTCAGTTACAAATGCTGCGGTAGGTGATATCTATATCGCTAAACTTAGAAATCAAGACAATTACGCAGTTATTAAAGTTACTGCAGTTGTTGATGACGAACAAGTTGGAACTGGAAAAAATCAGGATTATATCAAATTTAATGTTAAGAAATAATTAGCATTTTATTTGAAGTCCAAATAAAAAAGAGAGGCAGCAATCAGAGGCTGCCTCTCTTTTTTTATCAGCATTGAAAAAATTAAACCTGACAGGTGTACTTCCGTTTTTTTTAGGTCTTTTTAGAATAATGAGCCGATTATTTCGTATAAATGAGATCTCTACTTAAAGTATAGCGGGTTGTAAAAGTAAGAATTTTTCAAGGTTCGCCGGTTAAATATTATTGAGACAAATTTAACAGGGCTCGCCTTACTTTTTCGAATACATTTGTTTATTCATTAGTTAATTTATTTTAACAACATACTTTCATTTATTCCCGGTTATTTTCGTTTGATCATTTAAATTTACCTTCCGTTTTAGCACTATGAAGGAACCTGCCTGCGGCACATCGAAAGAGAACAAATTCAGGAGTTTTATTCAGAAAGCTTCCAGCGTTCGCCTGATTGTATTCAGTTTAGGTTTATTCATACTGGTATTTTTCGCGTTCTTTCATAAAAAAGACCTGGTTATTTTTCCTTCCAGTCAGGGATTCAACATTGTTTTTTATACCGATAAAAACGATAACGGTTTTTCCGAGATTTTAAGCTCCAGTCGAAGTGACTCGGTTATAGGCGTTCGCTTTATGTTAAAGAAAGGATTTGTGCTGCCTTATGTCGGGATAAACTTTGCCCTGTCGGACAATCAGTATCTGGATGTATCGGACTATAACAGGATGGAATGTGAAGTGTATACCGAAAATGTTTCAGACCTTCAGTTTTATCTGGTTACAGAGGAGTCACAGGTGAAGGACACAAGCCATCGACTGAGTTACCGGCACTCATCCTTAAATGTGGAACTTAAGGATAAAATACAAGCAATAGCTCTGAGAATTCGGGACTTTTCTACTCCAGACTGGTGGTATACCGTTATTGGCCAGCCGAAGAGCGATTTTGGATCTCCTGATTACAGCAGGTTAAACCAGCTTTCTGTGACAACAGGCCTCAACCCCAAACGGGATGTTGAAAGTACTCTGTACGTGTATAACATACGCTTTTACAGAGACAATACTCTTGTTCTGGTGATGATGTTCCTGGGAGAATGCAGCTTCATTTTAGGGCTTTTTCTGGTTTATCTGGTAAAGCATAAGAATAAAAGGACAATTTCTGTGGATGTCCGCTACAAGCCAGTGGAAATACATGAAAAGCCGGAATCCGGCTTAGCTTTTTTAAATTACATAAGTGAAAATTTTACCAATCCGGACCTGGGCCTTTCTCTGGTTTCGAAAGCAACGGGTGTACACCAGCGATACATTTCTGATACCATTTCCGAAAACTACCACTGCAATTTTAAAACCTATGTTAACCAGATTCGGGTAAACGAAGCCAAAAGGCTGTTAAAAGAGTCGGATCTCAATATAGGGGAAATCGCCTATTCCGTAGGATTCAGCAGCCCGGGAAGTTTTAACCGGGTTTTCAAAAGCCTGACAGGCAAGACACCCTCAGAATTTCAGCAAGATGTTGAAAAATAGCATTTTGCATTTTTTGTGAAGCATTTTTCTGGTTTTGTGAATAGTTTTAGTTAGAAACATCCCATACTTGTGCGTTTAAATACATCCAACATCACATCCTATTTTATATGAAGAAAAACGTACTAGTTGTTTTAAGTTTGCTGCTTTTAGGGCTCAATTCCTATAGTCAGGATTTTATCAAAAGAGAGGGGAAGGTGCTTAAGTACAAAGGAGAGGAAATACACCTCAGGGGTATGGCTTTTGGTAATCTGGTATACGAAGACAATCGTTCTCCTGCACAGCACCATTCGGAAATCGACCTGCAAAGGGTTCGTAGTCTGGGAATGAACGCCATTCGTTTTTATTTAAACTATAAAACTTTTGAAAGCGATGCCAGTCCGTATACCTATAAGCAAAGTGGCTGGGACTGGCTGGATAAAAATGTGGAGTGGGCAAAAAACAATGGAATTTTTCTAATCCTTAACATGCACGTGCCCCAGGGAGGTTATCAGTCGACATGTAACGGGGATGCCTTATGGACCAACCCTGAAAATCAAAACCGTCTGGCGGCTCTCTGGAAAGCAATTGCAGAGCGCTACAAAGACGAACCTCAGATCGGAGCGTACGATATTCTAAATGAGCCTACACCTTCCGGCAGTATACAAAACTGGAGTAACCTGGCGCAGCAAATCATTGACAGCATCCGCAGTGTAGATGCCAATCACCTGATTATTACAGAAAGGGCTTTGGCATTGAATTGTGATTACAGTTATTCCGATGCAAACAACAATTATCCGCAGATCACGGAAGAGAATCTGATGTATACGGTCCATCTGTATGATCCTTATGAATTTACACATCAGAATTTGGACTGGGCCAATACCGGAGACGGAGGCCAATACCCGGATGAAGACCTGTTGACTCCCCCTGCGGATGCGACCTATTATACCGGTAACTATACCAATCCTTCGATTCCTTCCGGAACCACCGACTGGAAGTATTATACAGGAAAGCCATTTACTGTGGCAGATGACAAAATTATTTTAGGACGTATTGTATATGTAACCAATAAGATTGGTGCCGGGAAAGTCTATTTTGATGATTTTGAACTAAAAGAGCTGGATGCCAACGGAAACGAAATAAGAACGATCTTTTCCGTGAATCCGACTTCAGGAAATTACTGGTGGTATTCTGCAGATGGCACCGGGACGTTTAAAGGGGAGACAACAGGTCATAATGACTCGTATTCACTTTCTGTTTCAGGGAATGTCGGAGCTGCGTCCGTTATCTGTTATGAATATAGTTTTAAAGTAACCCAGGGACATAAATATGTGGTAAGCGGCTGGATGAAAGGAGAAAATGTTCCTGTTGGTGCCACAGCAACCATAACCACGGAATTCTACAATTCGCCTTCCAATTCACCGGTTGGAGCAAGAAATTATCAGTCTCTGGTGGACAAGATTACAGCCTATTCAAAATACATAGAAGACAAAGGCTACCCTGTTTATTTTGGAGAATTTGGTGTTGCCAGAAATGCGTTTGAGAACGACAAAGGCGGCGACAGATGGGTGGCAGACGCGCTTCATATTTTTGATAGTCTGGGCTATCATTTTACCTATCACTCCTATAAAGAACCTTCATTTGGCTTTTACGATGGGTGGGAAAAGCCTGTAGACACCACTACAGTTAATAAAGCTCTTGAGAAAGTGTTTCGCGATTTTTTCGGTACCACTACCGGCCTTTTTTCTCCCGCTAAAGGAGCGAAAAAGTCATCTTTGTTACTGTATCCCAATCCAGCCAGCGATTACCTGAACATTGGCAATCCTGAAAATCTTAAGATATCAAAAATTGAAATTTGTGATGTGATGGGGAATATGTTGGTTTCATCAAATGAGCCATCTGGCATTGATGTTCATGCGTTACCTAAAGGAAGTTACCTCATTCTGATGTATCACACAGGAGGCGTGGTACATGGGAAGTGGATAAAACAGTAATAAAAGAAAAATCATAATAATGCCATCGTTGCTTCGATGGCATTTATAAATCTCTGATGTTTAGTTTTTGCTGCTAAAACATCAGTTGGTTGGCACTTATGATTTAAACTCAATATCCTTAGTTATAATATCTGAAACATTGAGTGCCGGAAGCAAAAGATAGTTTAATTCAGTTCCTTCCAATTTTGTGTGCAGTATGCCCCTGGCCGTACTAACTGTCAAGGCTGCTAAATGAGTAAGAAATTCTTTAGGAATTGTAATGTTTTTAGAATTCTTGTTTTTGAACTTTTTAAAAGCTGCGGGTATAACGTCAAACTCCATAATAATTTTTAAAATTACAAATGGAATTTTATTGGATTCAAATGCAAGGTCGAAAAGAACTGCCACTGTATGGCTTTCATGATTTACTCCAAAATTGAAGCCTGTAGAAATTCCGATTTCATCACCATTCTTATGGAAATTTTTAATTGTGGCGAATTCAGTTGTGGCAATTGATTTGATTTTGAAGGGTATTTGTAGATCTGACATTGTTATGCTCTCAATGCGTAATTTTCTGTCTCTATTTCTATTCTTTCCCTTACATAATCAGATGTTAAGGAGAAGTCTCGAGCAATTCTTGTTTTTAAAGGCGCTGTTACCTCTTTGGGATGTTGGATTACCTCTGGAAGTTTTGTAGTAAAATGCTGTCTTATTTCGTTGGCTATTGTTTTCATCAAAGAGCTCATGTCATTTTTTATAACAATCTGGTCTTCTTGCAATATGGTAACAAGTTTTACTCCAAGAGCTTCATTAAGTTTAGCTATAGTTTCTAATTTTAGGTTTTCTCGACCTTTAAGTATTTTGCTAACTTGCTGAGGAGATACCTTCATGCGTATGGCAAGCTCATTAGATTTAATTCCCTGTTTTTCCATTTCATCCATCACTTTCATCGCGATTTCGGAAGACATGCTTAGCCATTCCTTATTGGCTTTTCTGAATCTAACCATCCTCTTCCATTTCTCGTCTTGAGGACTTGAGAGAAGATTTTCAAATTCCTTATTTGTTAATGTAGCGCTCATATGTCTAAATATCCTAATGTACGAGATTCTATGTCAAGATTAAGTTTATTACTTAGTAATTTTAACTTATAAAGTTCATCTTTTAAATGAGGTCGGTTGTCCATTTTGGCAGTAAGCTTAATGGCGCCTCCGGTTATGATGTACCTTCCCTCAAAGTGAACCGCATAAAGCCTCAGCCAAGTTCTTGGACGGTCTATTCGCCCTTTTTGAGCCTGATTATTAGTTGTTTCCGTTTCTCTGTTGTCGAGAGGTTTGAATATGTCAGATAGATTGTTGCCATTGTGGTTTAACAAAGTTTCGAATAAGTTGTCTGCATCTCTTATCGTTTGCCTTATAGCCTCATTTATTGTAAAAGGCTCCCCTAAAGCATCCAAATCTTTTTTAAATTTTTTAAAGAATTCCCGTAGCCATTCCGAATCTGTCCATTGCTCTTGAAGTATTTCCAGAATATTCACTTGGCTGTCATTATAGACAACTCGAAATAACTTTTCTGGAATTACAGGCAAGATACTAGTTATACGCATAATATCAACCTACAGGTTTACTTTTTTGTTCATTCTAAATCCCAAGTTTAGAAAATTTTGTTTTATATTTTTCTGTTTTTGAGTTGGTTATTTGTTGTTGCTTAAAGTTATCTTCGATATATTCTTTACACATCTGGCTTGAGGAATATTAATGAGTAAATTTTATCCTGATTTGTTTTAACTTTATGTTTGGGGATGTAACTAAGCGCACAATTCCAGGTATTTTTCAACTGCTCTCAGTGTCTCTTCTCTTTTCTCAAACATGCCCATGTGTCCGCACTCGGAAAAGAAATGCACCACACTGTGTTTGGGCAGGTAACACTGTTCCAGAGCTTTATCCAATGGTACAGGTCCGTCTTCT
>Ga0182792_1000518_pt1 | contig 35645 bp, 30 predicted proteins | sample Passage237B_FD_130497 | JGI IMG/M metagenome (GOLD analysis project Ga0182792, IMG submission 130497) | Cellulose adapted compost microbial communities from Newby Island Compost Facility, Milpitas, CA, USA - Passage2 37B (version 2) (version 2) ...
ATCGCGTCTCTGCCCCCGGGAGTGCCGCCGATCACCTCATGGACGCCTACGCCGAGGACCTGATTTCGCGGTTGTGGCGGGCCGTCTCGGCCGCCTACACCCTCGACGGCGCGGCTCCGCCCTGCCGGATCGTCAAGGAGAAGCGCGCGACCTTCGCCGCGACCCCGGCGCAGGACGCGCGGCGGCCCGCCGCGCGGACGGCGTGGGGCAATCTCTTCCTGGCGGGCGACTGGACCGCCACCGGCCTGCCGGCGACGATCGAGGGCGCACTGCGCTCCGGCGAGCGGGCGGCCGCTCTTGCGTTCGGTGAAGTGTGATGTCGATGCAGACGGCAATGGCGGATCGCAATCCTCTCGACGACCTCGAGGCCGACATCGACCGCGCCGCGCAGGCGCTGCTCGGCCGGCAGAAGCCCGACGGTCACTGGGTGTTCGAGCTGGAGGCCGACGCGACGATTCCGTCGGAATATGTCCTGCTGCGTCAGTATCTGGGCGAGCCGGACGCGCCGGAACTGGAGCGCAAGATCGGGACCTACCTGCGGCGCATCCAGGGCGAGCATGGTGGATGGCCGCTGTTTCATGGCGGCGATTTCGACATCAGCGCCTCGGTGAAGGCCTACTTCTGCCTGAAGATGATCGGCGACGCTCCCGACGCGCCGCACATGGCGCGCGCGCGGGCCGCCATCCTGGCGCATGGCGGCGCGGCGCGGGTCAACGTCTTCACACGCATCCTGCTGGCGCAGTTCGGCGAGCTTTCCTGGGCGCATGTGCCGACCATGCCGGTCGAGCTGATCCTGCTGCCGCGCTGGTTCCCGATCCACCTGTCGCGCATGTCCTACTGGGCGCGCACGGTGATCGTGCCGCTGCTGGTCCTGGCGGCGCTGCGCAAGCGCGCTCGCAATCCGCGCGGAATCGGAATCGGCGAGCTGTTCGCGGTCGAGCCCGTGGCGACGGGCGGGGTGGCCGGACATCAGCATCGCGGCTGGGCGCTGTTCTTCAATTCGCTGGACAGGGTGCTCAAGCTGGTCGAGCCGCTGTGGCCGAAGGGCATGCGGCGGCGCGCCATCGATCGCTGCGTCGATTTCGTGCGCGAGCGGCTGAACGGCCAGGACGGGCTGGGGGCGATCTATCCCGCCATGGCGAACTCGGTGATGATGTACGATGCACTGGGCTTCCCACCCGAGCATCCGGACCGGGCGATCGCTCGGGAGTCGGTCGAGCGACTCCTCGTGGTCCGTGAGGACGAGGCCTACTGCCAGCCTTGCGTATCGCCGGTCTGGGATACCGCGCTCGCGAGCCACGCCATGATGGAGGTGCAGGGCAGGCAAGCCGCTGCCTCGGCCGGACGTGGCCTGGACTGGCTGCGCCCGCTGCAGGAGCTCGAGGTGCGCGGCGACTGGGCCGAGCGGCGGCCAGACGTGCGCCCCGGCGGCTGGGCCTTCCAGTACCGCAACGCCCACTATCCCGACCTCGACGACACGGCGGTCGTCGTCATGGCGATGGACCGGGCTCGCCGTGACGGCGATGCCGACGACCGCCACGACGAGGCCATCGCGCGCGCCGTCGAATGGGTGGCGGGTCTGCAGAGCGCCAACGGCGGCTGGGGCGCCTTCGATGCCGACAATGTCGACCACTATCTCAACAACATCCCTTTCGCCGACCACGGCGCGCTGCTCGACCCGCCGACCGCCGACGTCACGGCGCGTTGCATCAGCATGCTTGCGCAGCTCGGCGAGACCTCGGCCAACCCGGCCATGCGGTCCGGACTCGACTTCCTGGAGCGCGAGCAGATGCCGGACGGCAGCTGGTTCGGCCGGTGGGGCGTCAACTACATCTACGGGACCTGGTCGGCGCTCTGCGCGCTGGGCGCAGCCGGGATCGACGGTTCGACGCCCTGCGTACGCAAGGCGGCCGACTGGCTGATCTCGATCCAGAACCCGGACGGCGGCTGGGGCGAGGACTGCACCAGCTACAAGCTCGACTATCGCGGCTACGAGCCCGCGGCCTCGACGGCGTCGCAGACGGCATGGGCGCTGCTCGGGTTGATGGCGGCCGGCGAGGTCGACCATCCTGGGGTCGAGCGCGGCATCGCCTGGCTGCGCCGTCAGCAGGGCGACGACGGGCTGTGGCGGCAGGACGCCTATACGGGCGGCGGCTTCCCGCGCGTCTTCTACCTGCGCTATCACGGCTATCCGGCCTACTTCCCGGTCTGGGCGCTGGCGCGCTACCGCAATCTGCGCCGCACCAACAGCCGGCGCTCCGCCTACGGCATGTGATGATCCTCGCCGTCACCGGGCTGCAGCGCGAGCGCCGGATCCTGGCCGGCCCGGACGTCGAGGTGGTGGTGGGCGGCGGCAATGCGGTGCGCCTGGAAGCGGCGCTCGATCAGGCTGCTGCGGCGGCGTACGGCATCATCAGCATCGGCATCGCCGGCGGGCTGGCGCCGGGGCTGCGGCCCGGCCGCTGGGTGGTGGCCGGCGCCGTCCGCGACGGCGAGACGGAAACGCCGACCGATCTCGCCTGGACGGAGCAGCTTGCCGCCAGACTGCCGCAGGTGGAGCGGGGCGTGGTGCTGGGCGCGGAAGCGATTGCAGCGACGGCGGCTCGCAAGGCAGCACTGCGGCGGGCCAGCGGAGCCATCGCGGTCGACATGGAATCGCATGTGGCGGCCCGCGTCGCGCGGCGCCATCGCCTGCCGCTCGCGGTGGCACGCGTGGTGTCGGATGGAGCGGAGAGGACGCTGCCGCCGGCGACGCGCGTCGCGATGCGCCCCGATGGCGGCGTCGATCTGGCCGCGGTGCTGCGGTCCCTGCTGGTGGAGCCGTGGCAGCTTCCGGCGCTGCTGCGCACCGCGGTCGAGGCGGAGCGCGCCTTTCGCGTCCTAGGCCGCGGCCGCCGGCTTCTTGGCCCCGGGCTTCGCGCCGGCGTTGTTGGCGGCCTTGTCGGTCCGGATGTCGGCAAGCTTCCGCCGGACATGGTCTGAAAAGACGAACTCGGCGCGCCGCTGGCCTTCGAGCGGGATGTCCTTGGCCATCGGGCCGTCGGTGCGCACGCCGCCCAGGGCGACTCCGAGCGCCTTCAGCGGCCGACGCATCATGTCCTTCACCGCCGAGGCCTCGAAGCCGCAATGGACCATGCAGTCGGCGCACTTCTCGTACTTGCCGACGCCGTACTGGTCCCAGTCGGTGCCTTCCATCAGCTCGCGGAAGGTCTTGGCGTAACCCTCGCCCAGCAGGTAGCAGGGCTTCTGCCAGCCGAAGACCGTGCGTGTCGGGTTGCCCCACGGCGTGCACTGGTAGGCCTCGTTGCCGGCCAGGAAGTTGAGGAAGTTGATCGACTGGTTGAACGGCCACTGCCGGCCGCCGCGGCCGCGCGAGAGGATGCCGCGGAACAGCTCCTTGGTCTTCGTGCGGTTGAGGAAGTGCTGCTGATCGGGCGCCCGTTCGTAGGCATATCCGGGCGACACGGTGATGCCGTCGAGTCCGAGCGCCTTCATCTCGTCGAAGAACGTCGCCACGGCGGCCGGATCGGCATCGTTGAACAGCGTGCAGTTGATCGTGACGCGAAAGCCCTTCGACTTGGCGAGCTTGATCGCCTCGACCGCCTTGTCGTAGGTGCCCTGCAGGCAGACCGACTTGTCGTGCATCGCCCGGTTGCCGTCGAGATGGACCGACCAGGTGAACGACGGATGCGGTTCGTAGTCGTCGATCTTCTTGGCAAGCAGCAGGGCATTGGTGCACAGGATCACGAACTTGCGGCGCGCCAGATAGCCTTTGACGATCTGCGGCATCTCGCGATGCAGGAGCGGCTCGCCGCCCGCGATAGAGACCACGGGGGCGCCGCATTCGTCGATCGCCTCCATGCATTCGTCGTAGGACAGGCGCTGGTCGAGGATCTCGCTCGGATAGTCGATCTTGCCGCAGCCCGCGCAGGCCAGGTTGCAGCGGAACAGCGGCTCGAGCATCAGCACGAGCGGGTAGCGCTTGCGGCCCGATAGTTGCTGGCGGACGAGATAGGCGCCGATGCGGGCGGCCTGATGAAGAGGGATTCCCAAGACTACGCTCCTAACGGACCGGTTCGACAGCCTTGCGCGCGGCCGGCGTCCTCAGCTCGGCGGGCAGGCGGAATTCGATATCCTCGCGGACGCCGTCCATGGACTCGACATCGACCTGGCCATGCCGGCGCAGGGTGTCAATGACGTCCAGGACAAGTTCCTCGGGGGCGGAAGCACCGGCGGTGAGGCCGATGGTCTTCACACCCCTCAGCCACGCCGGATCCAGCTCGCTGCCGTTCGCGATCAGGTAGCTCGGCAAACCACGCTCCGTGCCGATCTCGCGCAGCCGGTTCGAATTGGAGCTGTTGCGGCTACCCACCACAAGCAGAAGATCGACCACGTCGCAGAGCTGGCGCACGGCGGACTGGCGATGCTGGGTTGCATAGCAGATATCCGCGAGATCCGGCCCCTCGAGGTCGCGGAAGCGGGTGCGCAAGGCGTCGATCACACCACGGGTATCGTCGACGCTCAACGTGGTCTGCGTGACGTAGGAGACCGGGGCATCATCGGGAATGTCGAGGCCGGCCACGTCCTCTTCCGTCGAGACAAGGTGCACCAGGCCGCCGACCTGGCCCATCGTGCCCTCGACCTCGGGATGGCCCGCATGTCCGATCAGGACCAGGACGCGACCGCGTGCCACATAACGCTTACCCTGCGTGTGGACTTTCGATACCAGCGGGCAGGTGGCATCCAGCACCGGCAGGCCGCGCGACTTGGCCTCGTCGATGATCGACTGCGCGACGCCGTGGGCGCTGAAGATCGTCACGGCGCCGTCGGGTATCTCGTCGAGCTCCTCAACGAACACGGCACCCATACGTTCGAGCCTTTCGACGACATGTCGGTTGTGCACGATCTCATGCCGCACATAGACCGGAGCGCCGAATTTCTCCAGGGACCGTTCGACGATTTCGATGGCGCGCACCACGCCTGCACAAAACCCTCGGGGCTGGGCCAACAGAACCCGCATTCAGATCCACTCCGCAACGGCGCAAGCCAACGTCAATTTCCGGCATCCGCGGGCTGTCTTGTGACGGAAGCAAGGCCTCCACGCTCGCACAACTCGGCCGATCGGCAGAACGAACCATCCGAGCGGGCGGAACGTTTGCAGATTTAATTAATTGTCCGCTACTGTGATCTTGGGCGCAAGCCTTCGCAAACGCATATGAGGCATAGCGTGCGCAGAAGACCACACTGGCGCAATGGAATGCCAGGGTCGATACCAGATGTCGAGTTCGCCGCTGGCTGCACATTCCACCTAGCATGGCCGCGTATCACATGTTGTAAGCCTCGCGGGCATCGTGGCGCGACCACGGAAGATGCCATGAGGAAACGGAGTCCTCGAAGGGACGGCGTATGTCAGTAGAGTCCAAGACCCCTCTTCTCGACCGTGTGCGCGGGCCAGCCGACCTGCGCAACCTGTCGGTCGGCCAGCTCAAGCAGCTCGCAGCCGAACTGCGCGCCGAGACGATCGATGCCGTATCGATCACGGGTGGCCATCTCGGCGCCTCGCTGGGGGTGGTCGAACTCACGGTCGCATTGCACGCGGCGTTCGATACCCCTCATGACCGTCTGATCTGGGACGTCGGTCACCAGGCCTATCCGCACAAGATCCTCACCGGCCGGCGCGACCGTATCCGCACCTTGCGCCAGGGCGGTGGTCTCTCCGGTTTCACGCGCCGTGCTGAAAGCGAATATGACCCGTTCGGCGCGGCCCATTCCTCGACCTCGATCTCGGCTGGTCTCGGCATGGCCGTGGCGCGGGAGCTCAAGGGGGAGGACCGACAGGTCATCGCCGTCATCGGGGATGGCGCCATGAGCGCGGGCATGGCCTACGAGGCCATGAACAATGCCGGCGCCGGCAAGGCCCGCATGCTCGTGATCCTCAACGACAACGACATGTCGATCGCGCCGCCGGTCGGTGCCATGAGCGCCTATCTGTCACGGCTGATCTCCTCGCGCCCCTTCCTGTCGCTGCGTGATCTCATGGCAAGGCTGGCCCGCCGCTTCCCGCGTCCCCTGGAGCAGGCGGCGCGGCGCGCCGACGAGTTCACCCGCGGCCTGCTGACCGGCGGGACGCTTTTCGAGGAGCTGGGCTTCTACTATGTCGGCCCGATCGATGGGCACGACCTGGACCATCTGATGCCGGTGCTACGCAACCTGCGCGATTCCGACCATGAGGGGCCGATCCTGCTTCATGTCGTGACCCGCAAGGGTCACGGTTATGCGCCGGCCGAGCGCAGCGCCGACAAGTACCACGGCGTGTCCAAGTTCAACGTCGTGACGGGCGAGCAGGTCAAGGCGCCGCCCGGCCCGCCTTCCTATACGAAGGTCTTCGCCCAGGCACTGGTCGCGGAGGCCGAGGCGGATCCGCGGATCGTGGCCGTGACGGCGGCGATGCCGTCGGGCACCGGCCTCGATGCGTTCGCCCGGCGCTTTCCCGACCGTACCTTCGACGTCGGCATCGCCGAGCAGCATGCGGTCACCTTCGCCGCCGGTATGGCGACGGAGGGGCTGAAGCCGTTCTGCGCCATCTATTCCACTTTCCTGCAGCGCGCCTACGATCAGGTCGTGCACGATGTGGCGCTGCAAAGTCTGCCCGTGCGCTTCGCGATGGACCGGGCCGGCCTCGTGGGCGCCGATGGCGCCACGCATGCCGGTGCGTTCGACATCGTCTATCTCGGCTGCCTGCCCAACATGGTGCTGATGGCGCCGGCCGACGAGCTGGAGCTGGTGCACATGGTGGCGACGGCGGCAACGATCGACGACCGGCCGAGCGCCTTCCGCTATCCCCGCGGCGACGGCCTCGGCCTTGCCCTGCCGGCGCGCGGTACGCCGCTCGAGATCGGGCGCGGCCGCATCCTGCGGGAGGGTTCGCGGGTCGCGATCCTGTCCTACGGCGCGCGGCTGAAGGAGTGTCTCGCTGCCGCCGACGATCTCGGCGCGCGAGGCCTCTCCTGCACGGTGGCGGACGCGCGCTTCGCCAAGCCGCTCGACACGGCTCTTGTGGAGCGTCTGGCGCGCGAGCACGCCGTGCTGCTGACCGTCGAGGAGGGGGCGGCCGGAGGATTCGGCTCGATCGTGATGCAGCATCTGGCCTGGCGCGGACTGCTGGATGGCGGGCTGAAGGTCCGCCCGATGACCCTACCCGACCGCCTCATCGACCACGATACGCAGCAGCGCCAGTACGACGAAGCAAGACTCAATGCGCCGCACATCATCGCGGCGGTGCTGGAGGCCCTGGGCCAGGAAGACGGGATGCGCCTGCCGTCCTTCGCCCGGAGCTGACGCATGACAGCCTGGATCGGCCGCGCCGTTGCGGCCAGCGCACGTCATCCGCTGATCGTGCTGTTGCTGTCGTTCGTCCTGACGGCGCTGTCGGTGAGCTATTTCACCCGCCACTTCGCGATGACGACCGACGTCACCGAGTTGATATCGACGGAGCACGACTGGCGGCAGCGCGAGTTGGCGTACTCCACTGCATTCCCGTCGCTCTACATGCTTACGGTCGTGGTCATCGACGGTGCGACGCCCGAGCTGGCGGAGGATGCAGCGCAGCGACTGTCGGCCGCCCTGGCTGCCAAGCCTGCTCTCTTCCGCAACGTGCAGCGTCCGGACGGCGGTCCATTCTTCGACCGAAACGGCCTGCTGTTCCTTCCGACCCCAGAGGTCGCGGCCACGACCGAAGGACTTCTGCGCTTCCAGCTCTTCCTGTCGACGCTGACGGTGGATCCGTCCCTGCGTGGCGTGATGACCGTGCTGTCGACCATGCTGCAGGGCGTGCAGCACGGGCAGGCGAAGCTCGACGATCTGCAGCCATTGATGACGGCGCTGACCGGCACGTTCGAAAAGGCGGTGGCGGGCGAGCCGGCCTACTTTACCTGGCAGGGATTGATGCCGGGGCCGGCTGCCGGCCCGCGGCAAACCCGGCGGGTCATCGTGGTCCAGCCGGTGATGGACTACAAGGCGCTGCAGCCCGGTGCAGGGGCAAGCGATGCGATTCGCGCCACGGCGCGCGCGCTGGGGCTCGTGCCGGAACATGGTGTCAGCCTCCATCTCACGGGGCCTGTGCCGCTGGCCGACGAGGAGTTCGCGTCGCTGGCCGAGGATTGGCATCTGGTGACGGTCGCGATGGTGGCGGCGCTGCTGGGAATCCTGTGGCTGGCCGTGCATTCGGCGCGCGTCGTCGTGGCGATCCTGGCGACGACATTCATCGGCCTCATCCTGACGGCCGGGCTCGGCCTGCTGGTGACGGGGCGCTTCAATCTCATTTCCGTGGCGTTCATCCCGCTGTTCGTCGGCCTCGGCGTCGACTTCAGCATACAGTTCAGCGTGCGCTTCCTGGCCGAACGTCGCTACCATCCGCCGCTCGAGGAGGCCCTTGTCGCCGCCGGCCGCGGCGTCGGACTGCCCCTGGCCCTGGCGGCCGCCGCGATCGGCGTCGGCTTCTTCGCCTTCCTACCGACCAGCTATCTCGGCGTCGCCGAGCTGGGGACGATCTCGGGCCTCGGCATGGTCATCGCCTTCACGCTCTGCCTGACGTTGCTACCAGCCCTGCTGGCGTTGATGCGCGCCACGTCGAAGGGCCTGAAGGAAGTCGGGTATGCCGGGCTGGCGCCGGTCGAGGCCTTCCTTGCTCGCAATCGGCGTGCCGTCTTGGCCGTGGGAGCGGTCGTGGCCGTCATCTCGGCGGCGACACTGCCGTTCGTGCGCTTCGATTTCGATCCGCTGAACCTGAAGAGTCCGACGGTCGAGTCGATGGCGACCCTGCGGAACCTGACGGCGGATCCCGCCTGGACGCCCAACACGATCAGTGTCCTTGCGCCATCGCTCGCGGAGGCAGGGCCGATCGAGCGGCAGCTTGCGGCCCTGCCCGCGGTGTCGCGCGTCGTGACGCTGCAGAGTTTCGTGCCCGCGGACCAAATCGAGAAGCTCGCAATCATCCGGGCGACGGCGGCACGTCTCGATCCGCTCCTGCGCGCCCAGCCCGTCACGGCCCCGACCGACGAACAGTTGCGCGAGAGCCTCGCCGCGACGGCGGCGGCGCTGCGGCGGACCGTCGAGAGCGGGACGGCCGGCAATGCCGCCGATCCCGCGCCGCGCGAGGCGCTGCGGCTGGCGAAGGCGATCGAAGGTCTGCAGCAGGCGACACCGGAGGTCCGGGCGGCAGCGTCCGCCGCGATCACGCTGCCGCTCGCCGTCATGCTCGACCGCGTCCGCAGCATGTTGCAGGCCGAGCCCGTCACGGCCAAGTCCCTGCCGCGCGATATCGTCGCCGACTGGATCGCGGCGGACGGCCGTGCCCGGATCCAGGTCTTTCCGCGTCCGGAGGAGGAGACCTACGAGGGGCTCTGGAATTTCGCGCGGGCGGTCCAGAAGGTCGCCCCCGACGCCACGGGCGTGCCGATCTCGATCCGCGCCGCGGGCAATACCGTGGTCGCCGCCTTCCTGCAGGCCGGTCTCTATTCCTTCGTCGCCATCGTCGTCATCCTGGCGATCGCCCTGCGCCACGTGCGCGACGTCGTGCTGGCGATGGTGCCGGTGGTGCTGAGCGGCCTTCTGACCTTCGCCTCCTGCGCGGTCCTCGACCTTCCGCTCAATTTCGCGAATATCATCGCACTTCCGCTCCTGTTCGGGGTCGGCGTCGCCTTCAACATCTACTTCGTGATGGCATGGCGGGCCGGAGAACGGGCGCCGCTGCAGTCGAGCCTGATGCGGGCAGTGGTCTTCAGCGCGCTCACGACCGCCACGGCATTCGGTGCATTGTGGCTGTCCAGCCACCCCGGCACCGCGAGCATGGGCCGCCTGCTGATGATCTCGCTGGCCTGGGAACTGCTGGTGACGCTGCTGTTCCGGCCGGCCCTGCTTGCGCATCCCCCTGAACCGGCACTCTCCGGAAAGCGGACATGAGAGCGGCGATCCCTCTCGTCCTTGCAGCGCTGCTGGCTCCCGGCATTGCCAGCGCGCAGATGCAGCCTCATCGTGCCGAGTATTCGTTGCGCCTCGGCACGGCGCTCAATGCGCCACGCATCGGCACCGCCGTACAGGACATTTCCCTCGACTGTGCCGGCTGGCACATCCGGCGCGACGTCTCCGTCGACGTGGCCTTCACGCCCTCGTTCAAGGTCGGCATCACGTCGCGGATGGAAGGCGAGGAGGAACGGGACGGCAGCGGCTTCAACTATCGCGCCGTCCAGGTTCAGAACGGCACCGAGCGCGAGACGCGGGGAGAGGTGCGGCGCAAGGACGGCGTGGACAGTGTCGAGCTGATCACGCCCGAGGGCGCGGAGCGGGTGCTCCTGCCATCCTTCACGCTGATGCCGGTCGCCGCCGTGAACTACGCTCTGGGGCGCTTAGAGAAGGGGGCCTCGACGTTTCCGGTCCTGACTTTCGGCGCCGAGGCGACGGGCTCCGCGTTCCTGATCGATGTCAAGCGGTCCGAGGCCGCCTTGGGGCGGATGCTGCCGCCTTCGGCGAAGCATATCGACATTCCTGCGGCACGCTCGTGGCCGCTCGCCATGACGGTCTCGCGGCCCGGACAGCCGGAGGCCAAGCCGCTCCTGTCGCTGCAGGGCCGGATCTTCGAGAACGGCATCCTGGACCGCCTGACCATCGATGCGGGCGTCTTCACGGTCGCCGCCTATCTGCAGGACCTGCAGATGCGCGAAGCGCCGACCTGTCCTGGACGCTAAACAGGCAATTCCGGGGGCGGACAGGCTTGGCAGGACCGGGGCGGCCGTCAGGTGCTGGCGTTGCAGCATGCCGGGCCGCCATCCGACGAGGCCGCGTGGGTGTGGCTCAGCACAGAGCGCGCATTGCGGTCCGGCGCCAGGTCGCTCGCGGCATTGGCCGCGAAGAAGCCCACGGGCTTGAGCGTGAAGCCGGCATACTCCACGGGCATGATCGGAAAATCCTCGGGCTTGCAGACGTGGGTGTGGCCGAAGCTGTGCCAGACCACGACGTCGGCATTCTCGATCGGCCGGTTCTGCTGGACGTAGCGGGGCAGTCCGTCGCCGCCGGCGTGGACGTTGGGATAGTCGCCGCTCGCATACTTCTCGGCGGGGTCGTAGGCCGTCACCCAGACGTGTCTGGTGGCGAAGCCTCCGCGGCGCCGAACGAAGCTGCCTTCCTGGGCAAGCATGAGCGGGCTCGGGGTGACCATCAGCTTGTAGGCGGTCGGCCCGCCGACCGAGTTTCGGACGTTCGGATTGGAGATCTTCCAGAAGCGCCCGGTCTCGCCGTTTGCGCAGGCGGCGGCATCGGCCTCGCGTTGCAGGACGCGCGTGGCCGTGTCGAAGACGTTGCCGTGGGGATTGTCGTCGCCCCAGGGCCGCGGCACGAAGTCGTGCTGGCTCACCGTATTGCCGCCGCCGTCGAGATCCATGTGCAGGCGTACGTTGAAGAAATGCTGGTGTGTGGGGCCTCCCAGATTATCGTCGACCATGCCGCCCCAGCGATAGGCAGCGCCGGGTGCCACGGCGGCCGTCTGGATGATGCCGGTCAGCTTGGCCTCGAGCTGGATCGTGCCGTCTTGATACAGGTACCAGTAGAAGCCGTAGTCGTAGTTGCCGACGGTGGCGAAGAAGCTGATGACGAGGCGTCTCGAGCGGCGGACCTCGAACAGGCCGTTCCTGAATTCGTAATGCTTCCAGATGATTCCATAGTCCTCTTCGTGCATGCAGACGGCATTCTGCATCACGAAGGAGGCACCCTTGCTGTCGACCGCGGGCACGCTGAAATAGCGGATGTTGCCGAGGCAGTCGCAGCCGAGCTCAAGCGCATTGGCCAGCACACCGAGCCCATACTCGCCCGCGTCGAAGGCCGATTTCCAAAAGTGGTTGGCCGTCGGGTCGGCATAGGGGACGACCATCTCGGTCACGCTGGCGCGATGGATGATCGGACGGCGCCGGCCGTCGTCGTCGTAGGCAAGCTGGTGCAGCACCAGCCCTTCGCGCGGCGTGAAGCCGATGCGGAAGCGCCATTTCTGCCACTCCACCTGCCAGCCGTCGACGCGGAAGCTCGGTCCTTCCGGCTGCTCGATGTTGAGCGGCTTGATACCCTGGCGCGGACGGGTGTTCTCGTGGGCGCCGTAGTTGCGCTTCTTGCGCGGGATCGGAACGATCGGATCCTCGTCGACGAGATCGACCGCCTTGCCGGCGATCAGGTCCACCACCGCCACGACGCCCTCGATGGGATGGGCGTAGCCGTTGTCCTGGATGTGCGAGCGGTAGTAGCTGACCGCACGCACGATGCGGGCGCCGCGCTCGAACGGCTTATCGAAGAAGCCCGAGGAGAAGGGGTCGACCTGGACGAGCTCGATGTCGGCGTCGCCGAGGCCGCGGCGATGCATGGCGTGGCGCCAGCCGGCGTCGGCCTTGACGATCTCCTCGCAGCGGAAGAACTCCTCCAGCATCACCGGCGGCTGGCCGTAGGGCGCCTCGCGGTTGGGCAGCACCTTGCGGCGCAGCATGGCACGGGCGTCGAGATCGACGATGTGCTCGATCGCCTCGCCGGTCGTGATGTCCAGCGTGAGCACCAGGGCCAGGCGCGCCGGAACCGTTCCCTGCGCATCGAAGGCGCGCAGCTCTGCCTTGACTGGTTCCTCGAGCTGGACCTTGGGGAAGCGTATGGGGGCGGGGTCGGCGAAGCTGGCGCGCACGAGATCGCAGGCGGCGGCGAGTTCCTCGGCGGTGAGCGGGTCGAGAGGATGCGACAAGGGCGTCTCCTGTTGCTCCGGGGCGGACGGCAGCGGACCGTGCGTGCCTGAACCCTAGGAGAGGGGCCAGCCTGCCGTTATCGAAATCCGGCAAATCGGCCGGACGGGCAGGATCCGATCGATGGCGCGTGGATTGCATGATTGCCGGTACGGGATCCGCCGTCCTAATCTTCGCGAGACCAACAGTCCGGCCGTGCCGATGGCCTCTCCCTCGCTCCTCGCTGCTCCTGCATCCCTGCCGCCGGGGAAGCGGCCCGTGTCTCTGTTCCGATACGACAGCACGGACGTCCACGAGTATTGCGCCAATCTCCCCGGCTGGAGCCTCGACTACGACCAGCTCAGCACCGGCCCCTTCCGGGGCAGCCTGACGACGATCGAGCTGCCGCGCCTGGACATCTTCCGCGAAGTGACTACCCGCAAGCTGCGCCAGAGCGGAACCCTCGGCGCCGACAGCTTCACGATCGGCATTCCGTGGCATGCGTCGTCGATCGCGCGCTGCAATGGCACAACCCTGTCCGGAGCCGACACCTTCCTCCTCAACATCGACGGCGAGATCGAGCTCTATACGCCCGACGATTTCGAGCTGCGCGGCATCAGTGCCGGCGCCAGCCTCATGGAGAGGCTGGCCGCCGAACTCGGGATCGGCTGGCCGCCGCACTTCCTGCGGCGATTGCTTGCGGTCGGCGTGGATGCCGGTCGGATGGCCCGCTTCAGGTGCCTTCTGTGCGCCGCCGCGACGGCGGTGCCGGCAGGCCCGACCGATGGCGTGGGAACGCCCGCGATCCGAGCGCTGGAAGATGGCCTGCTGCTGGCGATCCTCGACTTGGTCGCGTCCGGGCAGCCGATCGGCCGGCCCGGTACAGCCGCGCGCAAGCGTACCGTGGACCGGGCACGCGATCTGATGCTTTCGCTCGATGGCAAGGCGATGACCCTGCTCGACATCTGCCGGCAGGTCGGGGTCAGCCCGCGCAAGCTTACCTACTGCTTCCAGGAGCAGCTCGGCATCAGCCCGGCGCATTTCTGGAAAGCAATTCGCCTCAACCGTGCGCGCAAGGACTTGCTGGCGCCAACGGCGGGACGTGGAGAAATCTACGACATCGCGACCCGGCACGGCTTCTGGCACTTCAGTCAATTCTCGCAGGACTACAAGCGCCATTTCCTCGAACGCCCGTCGGATACGGTGGCCAAGGCCCGGCCCCGGCGTGTCGCGGAGGCTGCTGCGGTACGGCAATGACGATTGCCGAAATTCGATAACAGGGCTGGATCGCCGCCGGTATCCTGGCCCCGGCCCGGCACGCCGCCGGACCGATGATAACTCCACCGAGAAGACGATGCGGCCGACCGATCTCATGAAAGGGAGCCCTCCGGCGCCCGAGGCACTTGTGACGCGTGCCAACTGGCGTACCTTTCCGGCGATCCGCTGGGGCTTCACCCATGCGCGGGAGCTGCTGCCGACGGCCGCGATCCGCCGCGCCTCCGAAGCGTCGCCGCTGCCCGCGGCGGCCTTGATGCGCGACCTGCTTCCGTTGTCCTTCACTGCACTGGACGGCGCATCGGCGACGATTGCCGAGACGATCGATGCGACCTGTGCGGATGCGCTGCTGGTGATGCATCGCGGCCGCCTCGTCGCGGAATGGTACGGCGAGGGCATGACTCCGATCACGCCGCATATGCTGTGCTCGGTGAGCAAGTCGATCGCCGGCACGCTGGGCGGCGTGCTGGTGGGACATGGCCTCGTCGACCCCTCGGCGAAGGTCATGGACATCGTGCCGGAGCTGGCGGGCTCGGCCTATGACGGCAGCACGGTCCGGCAGCTGCTCGACATGCAGATCGCGATCGCCTTCGAGGAGAATTACGACGATCCGGCCGGTGACGTGGCACGATACCGCTACGCGACGGGCTGGGACATCCCGCCGCCCGGCATCGAGGTCGGCGACCAGCGCTCGATGTTGATGAAAATGCGCGGCACCGGGGCGCCGCACGGTCGCGTCTTCCACTATGTGTCGCCCAACACCGATGCGCTGGGCTGGGTCTACGAACGGGCCTGCGGCAGGCCCTACGCCCAGATCCTGTCGGACTATCTCTGGCAACCGATGGGGGCGGCGGAGGACGCGTCGATCACGCTGGATGCCCAGGGCGCCGCGCGGGTGGCGGGCGGCATCAGCGCGACGGCGCGCGATCTGGCCCGGTTGGGAGAGATGATCCGCTGCAACGGGCAGGTCGACGGCCGCCAGGTCGTGCCGGCCTCATGGGTCGACGACATCTATTGCAATGGCGATGCCGCCGCCTGGGCCGCGGGCGACCTTGCATGGATCTTTCCGAGCGGACGCTATCGCAGCAAGTGGTACACGCCCGACCCGGCGCGCGGCGACCTCGCGGCCATCGGCATCCATGGGCAATGGATCTATGTCGACCGCGCATCGGAGATGGTCTGCGTCAAGCTGGCGACGCAGCCGCGTGCGATGGACATCGCTCTCGATCACCGCTGGGTAGCGGCGTTCCGCGCCATCGCCGCCGCGCTGTAGCGGGACGGGCTTCAGCGCTCGACCTTGATGTTGTTTTCCTTGACGACCTTGGCCCAGCGCTCCGTCTCGAACTTCACCCGGTCGAGGAAGGCCTGCGGCGTGCTGCCGGTAGTGACGAGACCCAGTCCGCCCAGCTTGTTCTTCACGGCCTCGTCCTTGGTGATCTGGAGGCAGGCGGCGTTGAGGCGACCGACGACATTGTCCGGCACGCCGGCCGGGGCGACGATTCCATAGAACGCGGAGCTCACCATGTCCGGCATGCCGAGCTCGACGACCGTGGGGACCGACGGGCAGACGGCCGACCGCTCCCGGGAGGCGATGCAGATGCCCATAAGGTTGCCCTGCTTCACCTGGTTGCCCGTGGGAAGCACGACGTCGACGATGACCGGCACGTGCCCTGCAAGGACGTCGCGCAGGGCATCCGCCGATCCCTTGTAGCCGACGACCTCCATGTTGAGCTTGTTGCGTGCACGGAAGAGCTCGCCCCACAGATGCGGCTGGTTGCCGATGCCCGAGCAGGCGAAGCGCACCTTCTGCGGCTGGCTGTTCACCCAGGCGGCGAACGAGGCGTAGTCCTTGATCGGCAGGTCCTTGTTCACCGCGATCAGGTCGTGGATATCGGCGATCGTGGAGATCATCCGGAAGTCCTTGAGCGGCGTGAACGGCTGCTGGAAGCCGAGCGCGACGTTCGTCGCCATCGTCGTGCTGCCGAGGAGCAGCGTGTAGCCATCGGGCTTCGCCTTCGCCACCGCGTCCATGCCGATGATGGTATTGCCGCCGGCCTTGTTCTCGACGATGACCTGCTGTCCCAGCAGCGCCGTCATCTTCTCGGCGACCACGCGGCCCACTGTGTCAGCGCCGCCACCCGGCGCGTAGGGGACGATGATCCTGATGGGGTGGCTGGGCCACGCCTGGGCACGCACGACAGCGGCCGGAACGATCATCAGGCCGGCCGCACCGGCGACAACATTGCGACGCTTGAGCATCCCGCCCTCCCTGGGAGATTCCTTTCCAGGATTGATGGACTAATATTGGCTCAATTGTCAAAATATTAGACGAAAAAGCAATTTGCGTTGAGTGAATGGACAGTTGGAGCCAGGTACGCTATTCGAGCGCTATGGCGCCTGCTGCACGGCACAAGCCAACCTTCATTCCCTCCCCGCCTGCCGAAGCGGTGCTTGCGGAGAATTCCGGCGACGCCGCCTTCGCCACGACCTTGGCCAAGGGCCTGGTCGTGCTCGAGGCCTTCGGGACGGGCACGGCCCTGCTCGGCAACATGGAGCTGTCGGCGAGAACAGGGATTTCGCGGCCGACGGTGGCGCGGCTGACGCACACCCTCGCCGAGCTGGGCTACCTGCGGTACGACGAAAAGCTTGCGAAGTTCCGCCTGGGCGCCCGAGTGCTGCGCATGGTGCGCCCCCTGTTGACCAGCATGCGGTTTCGGCAGGCCGCGCGGCCGCTGATGCAGGAGCTCGCCGAGAGTGTGCGCGGCACCGTCTCCATTGGCCTGCTGGACGGGACCTCCGCCATCTATGTGGAATCCGCCCGGTCCGGAGATGTCGGAGCGCATGTGCCCGATATCGGCCTGCCGATCCCCGTGGTGATGACAGCGATGGGACGGGCGGTGGCGTCGCTGCTGCCGGTCACCGAACGCGCCCGCCTGGAAGCGCGGATGGAAGCGGAGGATGCCGAGCTGTGGGCCGCCTATCGCGACAGCTATCGCGCCGGACTCCGCAGATGCGCCGCCGAGGGCTTCTGTACCTGTCCTGGCGAGTACATGGCGTCGATCCATGCCGTTGCCGCGCCGCTGTTCCATGCACGCAGCCTGGAGCAGTCCTTCGCCATCAATTGCGGGATCCCGGCCTTTCGTCTGCAATCCGGTCAGCTCGAGTCCGAGATCGGTCCGCGCGTCAGGGCGCTGGCGGCGAGCATCCGCTCGCTGGTCAATGAGGCGGAGCCGGTCGTCGAGCTGCGCTGACGGCGACGCAGCCGCCAGACGGTCGGTGCGTCCTGTCGGCGATTGCAACGCCGTCGCTTCCGATGGGACACTGCTCCCCGGAAAGCCGGGGAACGATGACCACTGCAAATCTCTTCGTGCCGATCAGCGTCGGCGGACTTTCGCTCTCGCACCGTGTCGTCATGGCGCCGCTGACGCGCATGCGCGCCTCGATGCCCGGCAACGTCCCCAACGAGATGATGGCCCGGTATTACGGCCAGCGCGCGAGCCGGGACGGCCTGATCATCGCTGAGGCCTCGCAGGTCTCGCCTGACGGCAGGGGCGCGCCGTGCACGCCCGGGATCCACTCGCCCGAGCAGGTCGCCGGCTGGAAGCTCATTACCGAATCGATCCATGCGAAAGGCGGCAAGGCGTACCTGCAGCTCTGGCACATGGGCCGGCTGTCGCATCCTTCCTATCAACCGGATGGTGGCCTGCCGGTTGCCCCGTCGGCGGTCGCGGCCAACGTCGAGATCACGACCGCCGACTTCAAGCGCGTGCCGTGCCCGACTCCGCGCGCACTGGAGACGGCGGAGATCCCGGCTCTGGTCGAGCGCTATGCCCAGGCTGCGCGCAACGCCATGGAAGCCGGGTTCGATGGGGTCGAGATCCACGCGGCCAACGGCTACCTGCTGGAGCAGTTCCTGCAGTCGCGCACGAACCGGCGCACCGATGCCTATGGCGGCTCGATCGAGAACCGCTGCCGGCTCGTGCTCGAAGTGACGCGCGCCGTCGCCGCCGTATGGGGCGCCGGTCGCGTCGGCATCCGCCTGTCACCGTTCGGCATCGCCAACGACAGCGGCGAGGACGAACCGATGCCGCTCTATTCGTACCTGATCGGCGAGCTCGACCGGCTGGGGCTGTCCTACCTCCACCTGATCGAGCCGCGGGCAAGCGGTGCCGGCCAGCGCGAGGTCGATCGCACGGACGTGCCGTCTGCGGCACAGCTCTTCCGGCCGATGTGGCAGGGCGTGCTGATCGCGGCCGGCAATTTCCGCGGCGACAGCGCCAATGCCATGCTGGCGGCGGGCGATGCCGATGCCATCGCCTTCGGGCGCTTCTTCATCTCCAATCCAGACCTGCCCGAGCGCCTGCGGACCGGTGCGGCGCTCACGCCGTACAACCGCGCGACGTTCTACAGCCGGGGATCTGAAGGCTATATCGACTACCCGACGCTGCAAGCTGCTGCGGCGGACTGACGGCCCCATCGCCTCGATGCTTGACGTGGATCAAGCATCGTCCGGCGTCCGAAGCGGCGAAGAAAGCGTTTGCCGAGCGCGCCGAACGCGCACTTGCAGCATCCGAGAGCTATCGCAAGGCGGCGGAGGTCTGCCTGAAGGTCATGGACGAGATGGACCGTAAGCTGCACGGTCACGCGCACTGAACGGAGGGGGCGGAAGGCGCCCGGAAAGCCGGACGTCCGACGATCTTCTCAGTTCTTCGGCCGTCCGTGGTGAGCCGCGATCAGCCGGGCCGCAGCCATCGTGACGCGCTTGCCGGTCGGGATGTGCAGGAACTCGTTGGGTCCATGCGCATTGGAATGCGGCCCCAGCACGCCGGTGATGACGAACTGCGTGTTCGGGAACTTCTCACCGAGCATGCCCATGAACGGAATCGACCCGCCTTCGCCCATGTAGGCCGGCGGACTCCCGAAAGCCTCCTGCGAGGCCTGCGCCACGGCCTCCTCGAGCCAGGAGGCGAGCGGCGGGGCGTGCCAGCCGCCCTGGCCTTCCTCGCCATCGAAATGCACTTCGGCGCCATAGGGAGGATCGGACTCCAGCACTTGGCGGATCGCCTGCGTGGCGCGGGCACCGTCGAGTGTCGGCGGAATGCGGATGCTGAGCTTGGCCGTCGTGTAGGGCAGCAGCACGTTGCCGGCATCGCCGGGCTGGGGATAGCCGTCCATGCCCGTCACGGCGAGCTGCGGCCGCCAGGTGCGGTTGAGCACCATCTGGCCGGTGTCGTCGGCCATCGGCCTGGTCGAGCCGGCGAACGGGAACTTGGCCCAGACCTGGTCCTGCAGCACGCGCGCAGCCTCCTTGGCCTGCTCGATGCGCTGCGGCGGAATCTGGACGTAGAGCTCGGGCAGCTTGATCTCGCCCGTCGTCTCGTCCTCGAGACGCGACAGCAGGCCGCGCGCGATCCGGAACGAGGATGGGACGATCCCCGAGGCATCGCCCGAATGCACTCCCTCGGTGAGGACGCGCACGGTGAGCGTCCCGGCGGCGATGCCGCGCAACGATGTGGTGAGCCACAGCCGTTCGTAGTCGCCGCAGCCCGAGTCGAGACACACCACGAGGGAAGGATTGCCGATGCGATCGATCAGGTGGTCGACGTAGAAGGGCAGGTCGTAGCTGCCCGATTCCTCGCAGGCCTCGATCATGATGACGCAACGGCCGCGCGGCACCTTCTGCTCCTTCAGGGCCAGCAGGGCCGCGAAGCAGGCATAGATCGCATAGCCGTCATCGGCGCCGCCGCGGCCATAGAGCTTGTCCTCCTTCCGCACCGGCACCCAGGGACCCAGACCGTCCGACCAGCCCTTCATCTCCGGCTGCTTGTCGAGATGGCCGTAGAGCAGCACGGTGTCGGTGCCGTCGCCCGGCACGTCGATGTAGATCAGCGGCGTGCGGCCGGGCAGGCGGACGACTTCGAGCGTCGCTCCGGCGAAGGCGTCGAGCAGCGGCTGCGCCCATCCGACCATCAGCTTCACGGCGTCTTCCATGTAGCCGTGCTCGACCCAGTGCGGGTCGAAGGCTGGCGACTTGTTCGGGATACGGATGTAGTCGATGAGCGAAGGGAGGATCGAGTCCTCCCAGAAGGCGTCGACGAAGTGCTTCAGGCGGTCAGTCTGCATGGCGGCATCCTAGGGCAAACGGGCGTTCCTGCAATTGTCAGAGCAGCAGACTTCCTGGGTCTGCTAGGATGCCGCCCTCATCGAACCCGTCAGCAGAGGACTTGCAGCATGAGCAGTTCGTCAGAGTATGTGCCTCCGAAGGTCTGGACGTGGAACAAGGCGAGCGGTGGCCGCTTCGCCAACATCAATCGCCCGATCGCCGGGCCGACGCACGACAAGGAACTGCCGGTCGGCCGCCATCCGATGCAGCTCTACTCGCTGGGCACGCCCAACGGGCAGAAGGTCACGATCATGCTCGAGGAGTTGCTGGCGCTCGGCCATGCCGGCGCCGAGTACGATGCCTGGCTGATCAAGATCGGCGAAGGCGAGCAGTTCGGCAGCGGCTTCGTCGCCGCGAATCCCAATTCCAAGATTCCGGCGCTGATGGATCGCAGCGGACCGGAGCCCATCCGCGTGTTCGAATCGGGCGCCATCCTGCTCCATCTCGCCGAGAAGTTCGGCGAATTGCTGCCGAAGAAGGGAGCCGCTCGCGCCGAATGCCTCTCCTGGCTGTTCTGGCAGATGGGCAGCGCACCTTATCTTGGCGGCGGATTCGGCCATTTCTATGCCTATGCGCCGACCAAGATCGAGTACGCCATCGACCGGTTCGCCATGGAGACGAAGCGGCAGCTCGATGTCCTGGACAGGCGGCTCGCGGAAACCAGGTTCCTGGCCGGTGACGACTACACCATCGCCGATATTGCGGTCTGGCCCTGGTATGGCGGGCTGGCCAAGGGGCTGCTCTACGGCGCCGGCGAGTTCCTGTCGGTGCAGGACTACAAGAACGTGCAGCGCTGGGCCGACCTCATCGGCGAGCGTCCGGCGGTCAAGCGCGGCCGCATCGTGAACCGCCTCCAGGGCGATCCGGCCAACCAGCTGCATGAGCGCCACGACGCCAGCGACTTCGAGCTGCGGACACAGGACAAGCTCGCGGCCACGAGCTAGCCGCGACGCGTGCATTGCGCCCTCGCACGACCTCGAGGGTTGCGGCCCGGCCTGTCGGCACGGATCTCCCCGACTGTGCTAGTGTGGCATGCGAGACTGTGATTGCGCCCGCGCCCCGGTCCGGCGGCGCGGGGTTGATGGAGGAAGGCGATGAGTGTGCGTGCGGGGCGCGAGTTCCTGGCCATTCCCGGGCCGACGACGGTGCCCGACGAGGTGCTGCGGGCGATGCACCGGCCGGCGGTCGACATCTATGCCGGGCCGCTGCTGGCACTCACCGACAGCCTTCTGCGCGACATCGCGCGGATCTTCCAGACCAAAGGACGCTCGTACATCTACATCTCCAACGGCCATGGTGCCTGGGAAGCGGCTCTCACCAACGTCCTGTCCCGGGGCGACAAGATCCTAGTCCTGGAGAGTGGCCGCTTCGCCATCGGCTGGGGCGACAGCGCCCGGCGCATGGGTGTCGAGGTCGAGGTACTCAAGGGTGACATGCGCCGTGCCGTGCGGCCGGGCGAGGTCGAGGCGCGCCTCAAGGCCGATCGCAAGGCCGACGGCGGATCCATCAAGGCCATCCTGGTCACCCAGATCGACACCGCCTCGGGCGTGGTCAACGACATCGCCGCGATCGGCCAGGCCATCCGCGCCGCCGGGCACGACGCGCTGCTGATGGTCGATGCGGTGGCGTCGTTGGGATGCATGCCGTTCGAGATGGACGAATGGGGGGTCGACGTCGCCATGTCGGGATCGCAGAAGGGGCTGATGGCGCCGCCAGGCCTGGGGTTCGTGGCGGCCAACGATCGGGCGCGCGAGATCCACAAGAAGGCCAATCTCCGGACGCCTTACTGGGACTGGACGGAGCGCGAGGGCGACCTGCATTACCAGAAGTATGCCGGCACGCCGCCGGAGCATCTGCTGTTCGGCCTGCGCCAGGCGCTCGACATGCTGTTCGCGGAAGGACCCGAGAACGTCTTCCGGCGCCATCGGCTGCTGGCCGAAGCGGTACGACGCGCCGTCGGCGTCTGGGCGGAAGGACAGGCGATCGGCTTCAACATCATCGAACCCGGCGAGCGCTGCGACACCGTCACGGCCGTCCTCCTGAACGGCCACGATCCGGAGGCGCTGCGGGCCTATTGCGACCAGAAGTGCGGCGTCATCCTGGGACACGGCATCGGCGAGCTCTCCGGCAAGGCCTTCCGGGTCGCCCATATGGGACATGTCAATGCGCCCATGATCATGGGCACGCTCAGCGTCATCGAGATCGCTCTCGGCGCGTTGGGCATCCCGCATGGCAAGGGGGGCGCCCAGGCCGCCATCGACTGGCTGGCGGCGGAAGTGAAGGCATAGGCATTCCGCCTTGCGTCCCCGCGCAAAGGGGACCGATGCAAATAGCCCGGACGTTCACAGCCGGAAATGGCGTGCGGCGCGCCCACCTCCTACTGTGACCGTGTCATGGAATCCTGAGGTGAACGTTTCGATGAGCGCTGGTCCCATCACCATCTTTCGTGCCCGCCGCATCCTCACGATGAACCCGGCGCGGCCGGAGGGCACGCATGTCGCGGTGCGCGAGGGCCGCATCCTGGGAGTGGGACCGCTCGAGGAGCTTGTCGGCTGGGGCACCCACACGCTCGACGATACGTTCGCCGACAAGGTCCTCATGCCGGGGCTGGTCGAGGGCCACAGCCACGCCAGCGAAGGCACCTTCTGGCGCTACACCTATGTCGGGCGGTTCGACCGTATGGATCCCGAAGGCAAGGTCTGGTCGGGCGCCGGCTCGATCGAGGATGTCGTTGCCCGGCTGCAGCAGGCGGAGCATACGCTGCAAGCGCCCGACGAACCGCTCTCCGGCTGGGGTCTCGATCCGATCTACTACGGCGACCGCCGGGTTGTGCGGGCGGACCTGGACAAGGTCTCCACCAGCCGGGCCGTGGGCGTGATGCACGCCAGCGGCCACATCTTCAACGTCAACAGCCGCGCGCTCGAACGTGCCGGCCTGCTGCGACCGGGCGTCAACCACCCTGGCGTTCCGCTCGGGACGGACGGCCTGCCGACCGGGGAACTCAAGGGCCCCGAGGCCATGTCGCTGGTCGGTGCCCTCATCGGCTTCGATCGCGAGAGGCTCGCCAACGACGAGCCGGGCTTGCGCCGTTTCGCAAGGCTTTGCGTGCGTCAGGGGGTGACCACGGCGACGGATCTCGCCAATCTCCTGCCGCCGGAGGCCGTCTCGATGATGCGCCGCGTCACCGGTGAGGCGCGGTTTCCTGTCCGCATCGTGCCGTTTCGCCGCTTCCAGGCCATGACGGCGCGGCAGGCACTCGACCATGCGCTCGCGCTGCGCGGGGAGTCGACAGACCGGCTGCGGCTGGGCGCGATCAAGCTGTTCGTCGACGGCTCCATCCAGGGCTTCTCGGCGCGGCTTCGCTGGCCGGGCTACTACAACGGCGCCCCGAACGGGCTGTGGTACACGCCGCCGGAATCGATCCGCGAGCTGTACGCGCTGGCGCTCCAGCACGGCGTGCTCGTGCACAGCCATACCAACGGCGATCAGGCGACGGAGATGGCGCTGGATTGCCTCGAGCAGGCGATGCTCGGGCAGCCGGCGCGCGATCATCGCTTCACGCTGCAGCACTGCCAGCTCGCCGACGCCGCGCAGTTCCGCCGCATGCACCGGCTGGGCATGTGCGTGAATCTCTTCCCCAACCACCATTTCTACTGGGGCGACCAGCATTACGAGACGACGGTCGGGCCGGAACGCGCGATGCGGATGAATGCCTGCGCGACGGCTTTGGCAAGCGGCGTGCCGATGGCCATCCATTCGGATGCGCCGGTGACGCCGCTCGGCCCGCTGTTCACCGCCTGGTGCGCCGTCAACCGGCTGACCGCCAGCGGCCGCGTGCTGGGAACCGCCGAACGGATCTCGGTAGCTGATGCGCTGCGGACCATCACCCTGGGCGCCGCCTTCACCCTTCGGCTGGACGGGGAGATCGGCTCGATCGAGTGCGGCAAGCGCGCCGACTTCGCGGTGCTGGAGGACGATCCGCTGGAGATCGCGCCCGAGCATCTGAAAGACGTTCGCATCTGGGGGACCGTGCAGGACGGCAGGTCGTTCCCGGCGGCCGAGCCGTGAGCGGAGCGCCGCTGGCATGGCGTGGACGCCTGCCGGTGACGGTGATCGGCGGCTATCTCGGCGCTGGCAAGACGACCCTGATCAACAGCCTGTTGCGCTCCGCCGAAGGGCGGCGGCTGTGCGTCCTGGTGAACGATTTCGGCTCGGTGCCCATCGATCGCGACCTCATCGTGGCCGCCGACGGCGATACTCTGGAACTGTCCGGCGGCTGTGTCTGCTGCAGCTACGGCTCCGATCTGATGGATGCGCTGGCGGGACTGCCAAGCCGGTTGCCGCAGGTAGAGCGCGTTCTTCTCGAGACCAGCGGGGTAGCCCTCCCGGATCAGGTCGCAAGCGCCGTCGGCCTTCTCCCGGCATTCCGGATCGACGGCATCGTCGTGCTGGTCGATGCCGACACGGTCCGCGCCCGTGTCGACGATGTCTATGTCGGCGACACGATCCGCAGGCAGCTCGCGGCGGCAGACCTGCTGGTTGTCAACCGATGCGATCTGGTCGGGCCGGAAGACCTTGCGACGACCCTGCGATGGCTGGCGGTCGAGGCGCCGGCAGCTCACCGCATTCAGACAAGCCGGGGGATTGTTGCGGCCGACATCATCCTCGGCTTGGGCGATGGAGCCGCGGCCGCTCCTTCCCTTCCGGCGGGACCGTATGAATGCGACGCGGCAATGCGCTACGAGGCGATCGAGATCGCCCTGCCAGCCGAAGTGGACGCTGCGGCGCTTGCCTGGCGATTGACGCGCCCGGAACTCGGACTGCTGCGCGCCAAGGCCATTGTGAGGGATGCCCGGGGCGGGCTCGCAGCCCTTCACACTGTCGGCCGTCGGGCCGAGATCGATGTCGCCCCGGCCTCGGCGCGCCCGAGCCGGCTGGTCGCCATCGGTGTTCGGGGACAACTGGATCGAGCGGCGATCATCGAGGCAGTGCTATCGGCACCACATGTCCGGGTGTAGACAAGGGCAAGTTTCGTCGCTTCTGCTCAATCATTCCTGGTGGACAGCCATGATCAGCTTCTCCATCGCACGTAGGAAGGGCATTCTTTGGATTCGGGTCCATCTATCGATAGCCGAAGAGAATCTGAAGCGCCTGGATGCCGAACGGGCGGTCATGCTCGAACGAGAGGGGATGATGGACCTGATCGTCGACTTCACGGACTATGTCCGCGGCCCCATCGATTCACGCCTTACGCGGCGACGGGCCGCGATGCCGTCCCCGGCGCCGGGACGGCGCCGCGTCTATGTCGCTCCGGACGACCATCTGTTCGGCATGATGCGCATGTATGCCATCCCGCACGACGATCCGAAGGTGGAGGTCGTCCGTTCGGTCGGCGAAGCGTTTGATGCGTTCGACGTTTCGGAAGAGGACTTCGAGGACGTGCCGGTAACGTGAACGTCTGACGAGGGCGTCGGAAGGGCTGGGGCCGGCGCACAGCCGGCCGCAGCATACCTAATGCAGCATGGCCGTTCCGGGAGCTGTCTCGGGCATGATGCAACGGCGCATGGCGGCGATGGCCTGATGGCCGCTGCGAAGATCTATGACAGCTTCGCCGTCGAAAGCCGGTGGTTGCCCAGCCTCCTCCGACAGCAGGTCGAAACGCAGCACCATCGTGCCGCCGATCTGCATAGCCTGGACCAGCCGGTCGGACAGTTTCGGGAAGGGACCGTCACTGGTGTCGGCGAGCACGGCATAGTCGTCGGCGAACAGCAGCGAAGCGGGAAAGACCTGGCCGTCGATCGTGATCTCGGCGCGAGCCTCGGATTTCAGCCGGCTCGTATCCACGCCTTCTGGCCGCAAAGGCCCATCGTCCTTCAGATAGACCTGAAGCTGGAGGAGTGGCCCATCGTCCATCTTCTCGCAGCCGAGCACGACGGCATCGATGTTGAGGGTCGTCTCGTCGGGGATGACGGCGGCATAACTAGGTACGTCCACGCCATCCTCCACGCGCCAGCCACTCCATCCGTCGCCGCGACCCGCGAAGGCGTTATCGTTGCTGAATACGACCGCCACGAGCGTGACGACCAGGAAACTGGCGGTGGCCCTTGAGAAGATGTGGCCGCGGAACATCCTGACCTCCGATTGGTCTACGCCGTTCCAGACTAGGAGAGCCGGCGCCGCCCAACTTGATGTAGGTCAAGGAAAAGGTGACTTCCAGGCGGCTTCATGAAAAACGTCGACTTCCTCCTGAGGTTGCTCCCACCGCGAGGCCCAGTGTGAAAAGGGACCATATCGTCAACATCGTGTATTTCGCGGTGGCGGTGATCGCCATCACGCTGCTGCGTGATCTCTGGGTGGCGCAGCAGAAGGTCGACCAGATTCCCTACAGCCAGTTCCAAAGCCTGCTCGAGGCAGGCAAGGTGGCCGAGGTGGTCGTCGGCGAGACCCGCATCCGGGGTACGCTGTCACAGCCCGCCGCGGGGGAAAAGCCGGAATTCCTGACCGACCGGGTACCGCTCGACGTTGCCGACTTCCTCGAGAAGTACAAGGTGAAGTTCCGGGCAGAGCATGATTCCGGTTGGCTGAAGGCCATCCTTTCGTGGATTGTGCCGACTGCGCTGTTTGTCATCATCTGGTTGTTCGTCATCCGCCGTCTGCAAGCCGGCATCGACGGGGGCGGGGGCCTGCTGGCCATCGGCAAGAGCAAGGCGCGCGTCTATCTCGAGCGCAGCACAGGCGTGAACTTCGACGACGTCGCCGGCGTCGATGAAGCCAAGGCCGAACTCGAGGAGGTCGTGGATTTCCTCAGAACGCCCGAGGCGCACAGCCGTCTGGGTGCCCGACTGCCAAAAGGCATTCTGCTGGTCGGCCCTCCCGGTACGGGCAAGACCCTCCTCGCGCGCGCTGTGGCGGGACAGGCCGGCGTACCGTTCTTCTCGATCTCCGGATCCGAGTTCGTCGAGATGTTCGTGGGCGTCGGGGCGGCCCGCGTTCGGGACCTGTTCGAGCAGGCGCGCCAGCATGCTCCCTGCATCATCTTCATCGACGAGCTCGATGCCTTGGGGCGGGCGCGCGGCAGCTTCATGCTGGGCGGCCATGACGAGAAGGAGCAGACGCTCAATCAGCTCCTCTCGGAACTCGACGGCTTCGATCCCAAGACGGGCATCGTCCTGCTTGCCGCCACCAATCGGCCAGAGATTCTCGACCCGGCATTGCTGAGAGCAGGACGCTTCGATCGGCAGGTTCTCGTCGACCGGCCGGACCGCAAGGGCCGGGCCGACATCCTTGCGGTGCACGTCCGAAGGATAAAGCTGGCGCGCGACGTCGACATCGAGCGAGTCGCCGCGTTGACGCCCGGCTTCACCGGCGCCGATCTCGCCAATCTTGTCAACGAAGCGGCCCTGCTGGCGACGCGGCGCGGCGGCGAGGCCGTCACGCTCGACGATTTCACCCAGGCGATCGAGCGGATCGTTGGCGGCCTCGAAAAGCGCAGTCGCATTCTCAACGCCCGCGAGCGCGAGAGGATTGCCTTCCATGAATCGGGGCACGCGCTCGTTGCGATGGCCATTCCGGGCAGCGATCCCGTCCAGAAGATTTCCATCATCCCCAGAGGGGTCGGTGCGCTGGGCTACACCATGCAGCGTCCCGTCGAGGACCGGTTCCTGATGAGCCGAAGCGAGCTTGAGGATCGGATGGCCGTCTTGCTTGGCGGCCGTGCCGCCGAGATGCTCCAGTTTCCGTCCGTCTCGACCGGAGCGGCAGACGACTTGCACAAGGCCACGGACATCGCCCGCAGCATGGTTGCACGTTTCGGCATGGTGCCCGAGGTAGGACCGGTGGCCTATGAAGGTGAACCGTCGGCGTTTCTGACACCCGTGCCCGGCATGCCGGGTGGTCCGCGCTGGTACAGCGAGGCGACCGCCAGCCGGATGGACACCGCTGTCGTCGCCCTGATCGAGCAGAGCCTCGAGCGCGCCAAGACGATCCTTCAGCGGAACCTGCCGCTGTTGCGCGAGACGGCTCAGAAACTGCTGGAGCAGGAGACGCTGGGCGAGGAGCGGCTTGGCCCGCTCGCGCGACGTGTCGATGTGCAGGAACTGCAGCGTCCATCCGGTCCGGGAAGCGTTCGTCAGATCGCCTGACCGGCGGACGTGCAGTTGCCACTACCTCGTCGGGCGAAACCGATCTAAAGTCCTGGCGTCCGAATCGGACATGCGAAGGAGGAACGCGTGCAGCAGTTCATCCGAGAGCAGAATATTAGGCTTCTTCTCAAGGCACTGGACGGCGAGTCCGACCCGCAGAGGCGTCGCACCCTGGAACGCCTGCTCGCACAATGGCGGGGAGAAGGTGACCTGCCAGAGCAGAAGGACGTGTCGATCGGGACAAGCCTATTCCCCGGGGAAACCGCCCCCCAGCGTTGATGCAGATCAAGTGCGGCGGCGCGCGGGATGCTACCCATGAGGTTCTCGATCTTTCGCCTGATGCATCTATTGGAGAAGTAGCCATGGCGAGGCACCCGAAGACCTGGATGGTCGTTGCCGACGGTGCCCGCGGCGCCGGTTCTTCCAGCCCGACAAGGAGACGAGCAAGCTTGCCTCGGTAGGGCCGGCTGACCTCGTCGCACCTCAGAGCCGGCAACGGCCGCGAGACCTCAAGAGCGACAAGCCGGGCCGAAGCTACAGCTCCTCGCGCAGCGGCGTGCGCCATGCCCTCGAACCGCCGCACGATCCTCACAAGCTCGAGAAGCACCGGTTCATGGCGGTTGTGGCCGACGCTCTCGACGACGCTTGCGAGAAGGGGGCGTTCGAGGAACTCATCCTGGTGGCGCCTCGACGCAGCCTCGGCGAGCTGCGAGGCCTGCTGTCCAAGAGAGTCCAGCGCCGCGTGCGCGTCGAGGTGCCCAAGGATTTCACGAACGACCCTCCGAGCCGGCTCTGGCGGCGCCTCGCGCCGATCCTCAAACCGGCCTGACAAGGTCCGCACATGGCGTGGAGCAGAAGGCGCTCGCTGACGTCCGCGCCGGATGCAGGGAACGCGCTTTGCTCCGAATGCCTGTGATCAGCTTTCTTCGCGACAGGCAGCGATTGCCGATGCGACGGACGCACTGGCATCCAGGATGGTCACCTTGCCGACATCACAGGGCGCCAACCGGAAGGGCGGTACCGAATTGGTGACGATGATTCCGTCGAGCGCCGGCTCCCCCATCAGTTCGGGAGCGAGAATCGTGCGTACGGCCCGCGTATGCGTGCCGAGATCGCCGCTGTCCAGCCTGACGGCGGCGATGGAAATGCCCTCCGCGGCGAGTACTGGCGCGAGGCGTGTTACTAATCGGGCACCGGCTTCCGTGTCGTAGGTGTCGATCAGCAGGGTGATGGCTTGGGCCGCGCTTCGGCGAGCCGGCGGAAGCCGAAGTCGACGAGAGTCTTGCCCGGGGTGGCCAGCACCATCCGAGCCGCCGTCGACGCCACCACCGTCTGGAAGTGCACAAGATTGATCAGGCGTGACTCGACCAGCTGAGCTTGGGGAAGGGGCGCGGCGATACGCAGGATCGGTTCCAATGGAAAGAAGATCGTGCCTTCCGGCATGGCGTCGAGATCGCCCGTGAAGCGCATCTCGCCCAACGTCCCGGGTCCACCATCCTCAGCTAGGTGCTGAACTCGAGGCAGTCGATGATCCGGACCGATGGTTCCGGCCAGATGTGCTCGGGGCGGAGATCACCGTGGCCGTCGACGATCAGGCGCCGTCGGACGCGCTCCGCCATGAGGTGCGATCGCGCGGTCAGGAAACCGGACAGGCGCCGGTCGACCGAGCGGACGATGGCTTCCGACAGGCCAAGGCGGCGGTCGAGCAGGATTCGGCGATTCTCCGCGAGGTTTCGTCGCCAGCGGTCAATGTGGATGGTCGGCGTGGTCCACGCGCGGCGCGCCGACCGGTAGAAGCGCAGAAGCCTGCTTGCGAGGCTGTCGAGATGAGCCGGCGCCAGCCGATGGTTCAACAGCAGGCTCTCGAGATTGTGGCCCTCGTCGAGGCGGCGCATGACGACGAACCAGTCGACGACCCTGCCGGGCTCGTCGATCGCCGGGAACGAGTCGAGCAGGGTGAGGGGCTTGAGGGTCTTGTAGACGTCGGGCGCCCGATCAACGGTAGACCAGGACGGGGATCGAGCTGTGTGTGAGAACCTTGTTCGTTTCGCTGCCGATCACTAGGGCGGATACGCCGCGGCGGCCGTGCGAGGCCATGGCGATGAGATCGCAGCCGGACTTCTTGGCGGTATCGATGATGGCCCTGAATGGGTGTGCGCTCTCGACCTGGACCACGGTGCACTGGACGCCCAGGGCCTTGGCCTTCCGCTCGGCATCGGAAAGGAAGCGTGCGGCCTGGGCCTTGCCGTACTGTCGCATCGTCTCCTGCGTGTCGGCGAAGTCTGCTGGCGAGGCCGCGAGGAAGTCGACCGGTTCGACCACCGTCACAACGGTCACCTTGGCACCGGCTTCGCGCGCGAGGTCGAGCACCCTGTCGACGACCGATGCCGACAGCAGCGACCCGTCGGTTGGTACGAGAATGTGCTGGAACATGAGAGTCATCCCAAAGTGATGCGTCTTGGCAGTATGGCTGAAGGTCGGTGTTGCCGCGATGGCGCCGTCGATCACAGGCGTCCGATCTCGAATTCCTCGCAGGAGAGGCCCAGGAGCGACAGCCCTTCCTCGAGGAAATCGGCAAGCAGGGGAATCCCCAGAAGGTAGGCTGCCGTACGCTTGTTGTGGGCGCGCCCCGCTTCCCGGCGGTTTCGATCCAGTCGTCCGGTCCGTCTCCGTCGCGGCCCAGCCAGGCAAGGGGGACGAGGTCGATCTGCTCGTCCATGGTCAGTCCATCGATGAAGGATGTGAGCTCTTCGACGACGGGATCGTCCCCGTGGGCCTCCAGGACGGCGACCCCCAAGTCGTCGGCCGGATTGGAACCGACATCAGGCTCGCTGACTTCGTCCTTGGCGTCGAATTCCCGCGTCTTCACGATGATGAAGCACACCTTCTCCGGTGAGATGGTCAGGGGCGGTTGCAACTCGGCCGGGTCCAGTTGACTGGACGTTCTTGGCATGGCGGCCTCTGCAGGCGTGAAGCACGGTCAAGAAAAGCAGCCCGCGAAGGCAACAGCCTTGATCGGGATCAACGCGGGGAGGGTCGTGCCTTTGTGCGATTGACGCGGATCAAGGGGCAGGGCCGCCGGAAACGGCAGCATGTGGTTCTTTCAGGAGGACTACCGATGATGTTCGCCAGTCTGATGGTTCGGCTTCTGCCGGGTGCTTCGAACGATGCGGTGCTGGATCTCGCCGCCGATCTCGCAGGTCGCCTCGGTGCCCGTCGCGTGATCGGCATCGCGGCTTGTCAGCCGTTGCAGGTCTACGGTGGGCCCGAAGCCTACGTGCCCCAGGACCTGATCGATCGCGACATCGCACAGGTGGAGGGAGACCTCGGGCATGCGGAGGAACGGTTTCGCGCGCGCCTTGGAAAGACCGCCGCGGTGGAATGGCGGTCGACCATCACGAACCGCAGCCTGGCCGACTACATCGTCTATCAGGCCCGGGCCGCGGATCTGCTGATAACGGGAAGTGAGGAAGGCGGCACGGTGCTCGACACCAGCCGACGCGTCTCCCTGGCCGATCTCGTCCTCAAGGCGGGACGCCCGTTGCTGGTTGCAGGCGCCAACGTCAGCAGGCTCGACGTGAAAAGTGTCGTCGTGGGATGGAAGGACAGCCGGGAAGCGCGGCGCGCGGCAGCCGATGCGCTACCGCTGTTGAAGCTCGCAGAGCGCGTGACGGTCGTGCAGATCGCCGCGAAGGATGAGATCGACGATGCCCGCGCCTGCACCGATGACGTTGCTGCCTGGCTCGGCAGTCATGGCATCGCTGCCGTGGCCCGGTCGGAACTCAAGATCGGCGATGACGCCGAGCAGCTCGCGACGATTGCCACCGAGCTCGGCGCCGGGCTCCTCGTCGGCGGCGCGTACGGACACACGCGCGTGCGCGAGTGGGTCCTGGGCGGCGTCACGCGCGACCTGCTGTTGCAGCCGGCCGCCTGCTCGCTGCTCTCCCACTGAAAGGAGCCGAAGGCGGCGGCTTACGCCGCCTTCGCCAGCTCCGCCGGCTCGGTCCGGATCAGGTGGTCGAAGGCCGCGAGCGATGCCTTCGCCCCTTCGCCCATGGCGATGACGATCTGTTTGTAGGGTACGGTCGTGGCGTCACCGGCCGCGAAGACGCCCGGTGCCGACGTCCGGCCAGCAGCATCGACCTCGATCTCGCCACGGGGCGTGAGGCCGATCGTTCCCTTCAGCCATTCGGTGTTGGGTATCAGGCCGATCTGCACGAACACGCCGTCGAGCTCCACCTTGTGCTCCACCCCGCTGGCGCGGTCGCGGTAGGACAGGCCGGTGACCCTCTTGCCGTCGCCGAGCACCTCGGTGGTCTGGCCGGACGTGATGATGGTCACGTTCGGCATCGACCGCAGCTTGTTCTGCAGCACCGCGTCGGCGCGCAGCTTCGAATCGAACTCGATCAGCGTGACATGGGCCGTGAGGCCGGCGAGGTCGATCGCCGCCTCGACACCGGAGTTGCCGCCGCCGATCACCGCGACGCGCTTGCCCTTGAACAGCGGACCGTCGCAGTGCGGGCAGAAGGCGACACCCTTGTTCTTGTACTCGTTCTCGCCCGGCACGTTCATCAGCCGCCAACGCGCGCCCGGCGCCAGCACCACGGTACGGGCCTTCAGCGCCGCGCCGCTGGCCAGCCTGACCTCGATCGGCCCGCCGGGTGAGGCGGCGGGCACGAGTCCGACGGCGGTCTGCAGGTTCATGATGTCGACACCGTACTCGCGGACGTGCTCCTCGAGCGCAGCGCCCAGCTTCGGGCCTTCGGTGTACGGCACCGAAATGAAGTTCTCGATCGCCAGCGTGTCCAGCACCTGGCCGCCGAAGCGCTCGGCCGCGATACCGGTGCGGATGCCCTTGCGCGCGGCATAGATCGCCGCCGCAGCGCCGGCCGGCCCGCCGCCGACGACCAGCACGTCGAACTGCTCCTTCGCGGCCAGCGCTTCCGCCTCTCGGGCGGCGCCGGTCGTGTCGAGCTTGGCCAGGATCTCGTCGACGCCCATGCGGCCCTGCGCGAAGGGCTCGCCGTTCAGGAACACCGACGGCACGGCCATGATCTCGCGCGCCTCGACTTCCTTCTGGAACAGGGCACCGTCGATCGCCACGTGACGGATCTGCGGATTGACGACGCTCATCAGGTTCAGCGCCTGAACGACGTCGGGGCAGTTCTGGCAGGACAGCGAGAAATACGTCTCGAAGCGGAAATCGCCGTTGAGGCTGCGGATGCGTTCGATCACCTCGTCGGACTGCTTGGGCGGATGGCCGCCGACCTGCAGCAGCGCCAGCACGAGGGAGGTGAACTCGTGGCCGAGCGGGATGCCGGCGAAACGGACCCCGATATCGGTTCCCGCGCGATTGATGGAGAAGGACGGCCGGCGCGCATCGTCGTCCCGCCGCTCGACCGTGATCTTGTCCGACAGTTCCGCGATCTCCTGCAGGAGCGACTCGAGCTCGCGCGAGCCCTGGCTGTCGTCGAGGGACGCGACGAGCTCGATCGGCTGCGTGATGCGCGCGAGGTATCCCTGCAACTGGGACTTCAGAGAGGCATCCAACATGACGAAGGCTCCAGACGGAAAGCGGACTCTATGAACGAAGGGGATGTCCCCGGCCGCTGATGCGGCCGAGGACACCGGTCGGGCGTCAGATCTTGCCGACCAGGTCGAGGGACGGCGCCAGGGTCTTCTCGCCCTCCTGCCACTTGGCCGGGCAGACTTCGTTAGGATGGGCGGCGACGTACTGGGCGGCCTTGATCTTGCGCAACAGCTCCTTCGCGTCGCGGCCGACGCCGCCCGCCGTGATCTCGACGATCTGGATGCGACCCTGCGGATCGACGACGAAGGTGCCGCGATCGGCGATACCGGCATCCTCGATCAGGACGTCGAAGTTGCGCGACAGGACGTGCGTCGGGTCGGCGATCATCGGATAGCCGATCTTGCGGATCGCCGGCGACGTGTCGTGCCACGCCTTGTGGCTGAAGTGGGTATCGGTGGAGACGCTGTAGATCTCGACGCCGAGCTTGCGGAACTCCGCGTAGTTGTCGGCCAGGTCCTCGAGCTCGGTCGGGCAAACGAAGGTGAAGTCGGCGGGGTAGAAGAAGAACACCGACCACTTGCCCTTCACGGAGGCGTCGCTGACCTCGATGAATTCGCCCTGCTGGAAGGCCGTGGCCTTGAACGGCTTGATTTCGCTGTTGATCAAAGACATTTCGAGTACTCCCGGTTGGCTGCCAGTACCTGGCTACCAGTCCTAGATAGGGGGCGGCTCGAAACGGTAGAAACGAATAATATCGATCCTTATAATCGTTCTAATCGATTAGCCAAGTCCATGAAACCCCTGCCTACTCTCCGCCAGCTCCAGTATCTGGTCGCCGTGGTCGACCTTTGCCACTTCGGCAAGGCCGCAGAGGCGTCGGCCGTGACCCAGTCGACCCTCAGCGCCGCCATCCAGGAACTGGAGGAGCTGCTGGGCGCCCCCCTCCTGGAGCGCAGCAGGCGTTCCGTCGTGCCGACGCCGCTGGGGCGGGAAGTCGCCCGGCGGGCACGCGAGGTCCTGCAGGCGACGGAGGATATCGTCGACGCCGCCAGCGCCGCCCGCGACGTCATGTCCGGACCTCTGCGGCTGGGCGTCATCCCGACCATCGGACCGTTCGTGCTGCCGCGCGCCCTGCCACGGCTGCGCAAGGCCTTCCCGCATCTCCAGCTCTTCCTGCGGGAGGAGCAGACGGCGCCCCTGATCGAGAAACTCCAGAGCGGACGTCTCGACGCGGTGCTGCTGGCGCTGCCCTATGCACTGCACGATGTCGAGGTGATGGAACTCGGCGAGGATCCGTTCTGGGTCGTGTACCCGCCGGGCCATGCCTCGCCGCCGGAAGTGGTTCAGCAGGCCGATATCGTTTCCGAGAACCTGCTCCTGCTGGAGGAAGGGCATTGCCTCCGCGAGCAGGCGTTGGCGGCGTGCCATCTAGATGGGGCACGCAACGAGGCCTTCCAGGGAACGAGCCTGCACACGGTGGTCCAGATGGTCGCCAACGGGCTGGGCGTCACCCTCCTGCCGCAGATGGCGCTGGACGCGGGCATCCTGCGCGGCCTGAACCTCGAAGCGCGCCCATTGGGGGGAGCTGGTGCCTCGCGCCGGATCGGCCTCGCCTGGCGCCGCAGCTCGGCGCGCAAGGAGACCTTCCGCCGATTGGGCGAAGCGCTCAAGGCCGAGCTGGAGGCGCTGGCGGACCGCCGCGGCGCGGCTACGCGAAAATGAACTCCCGGTAGCCGCCGGCTGCCACTTCCTCCGACCTGCGGCGGGAGGGGGACGCGCCGCCCGAGTAGCCG
>Ga0182792_1000520_pt1 | contig 35521 bp, 34 predicted proteins | sample Passage237B_FD_130497 | JGI IMG/M metagenome (GOLD analysis project Ga0182792, IMG submission 130497) | Cellulose adapted compost microbial communities from Newby Island Compost Facility, Milpitas, CA, USA - Passage2 37B (version 2) (version 2) ...
CGAAGGCATCAACAACAAGATCAAGGTCATCAAGCGGGTGGCCTACGGCTACCGGGACGACGCCTACTTCTTCCTGAAGATCCGGGCGGCCTTCCCCGGACTTGGGTGAAGAACCCAAAAAAAGCCGTAACCAGGTTAGCAATCCAGGGGCAGGTCGGCCATGTCCACGCTTGGCTGGGATGCCCGCATGACCTAGGCTTTGGGACTTCACCAAGCCCGTGCGCCTGTTGATGTCCCTGGGGATCCGTATTGCTATCGCGACCGCCATCCTGGCCGTGGCGGCCGTCTGGCCGGCGAGGGCGCAGGTGGCGGCGCCGGAGGAGGATGGGGCGCTGGCGCGCTCGGTGGTCCATGCGCCTGCGGCTGCGGCGCAGGAGGGCGGCAGGTATGCCTTCGAGTACGCCTACCAGCCGCCGGCCTCCCGTGGGCTGCGCGGGATCCACCGCCGGGTGCGGGAGGCGGACCTGTTCCGGCGGTTGCCGGAGATCCAGGCCATCGACGGCATGTTCGCGCTGCCGCGGCGGCTGCGTTATGTGACGGCCGAGTGCGGGGAGTTCGGGGCTTTCTACCGGCCCGGCGAGGCCGAGGTGGTGCTGTGCTACGAGACCCTGCGCACGCTGCATGAGCGCGGGGTGGAGCACGGGCGGATGCTGGGCCTGGGGCCGGAGCATCCGCTGCGCTACCTGTTGGCCAACGTGCGCTTCATCCTGCTGCACGAGACCGGGCATGCCCTGGTCCACCTGCTTGACCTGCCGGTGACCGGCCGCCAGGAGGATGCGGTGGACCAGCTGGCGGCTATCCTGATGCTGCGCTTTGCCGGCCTGGACGAAAGCCCGGAGGAAGTGGCGCAGAACCTGCGCCTGGCCGCCAACTGGATGCTCTCGCGCAGCACCGGGGCCTACAACCTGGACGCCTATGCCGACGAACATGCGCTGGGCGAGCAGCGTTACTTCAACCTGCAGTGCCTGGTCTATGGCACCGATCCGGAAGGCTTTGCCGGGATGATCGAGGCCGGCGACCTGACCGCGGCGCGGGCGGCGCATTGCCGTGGCGAGACGCGGCGGGTGAGCCGGGCCTGGGTGCGCCTGCTGGTGCCTTACCTGGCGCCGGGCTACGAGGCCTACGAGGAGGAAGCGCGCCGCTTCCTGGAAAGACCGACGCTGCCGGCGGATGCGCCTGCATTGTTGCAGCCGATACGTTAGCGCTGCTGGCCCGCTGCGCGGTCCAGCCCGTGCGCAGGGCTGGATGATCGGGTAAGGTCGGCCTGCGGGGCAAAGGGGAGCCTCGCATCGTTTCCAAAGCGGACGGCAGCATCGCCAGGGCGGTTGCATGGTGTGTCTGGTTCGAGGCTGCCGGGAGGGCGGTCCTCTCCCCGGGTCCCTCGCGGAACAGTAAGGGGAAGCAGGGCGGGGGTGACTTCAGGGAGGAAGCATGCGATTGCTGCTGTTGGGGGGAGTGCTGTGCCTGCTCGCGCCTGTGCAGGCGCTGGGCAAGGACAGGGCGGTAGCGGAGGCCGAGGCCGGGATCCTCGGGATCATGGAAACCTTCAGCGCGGCGGTGACCGCGCGTGACCGCGTGGGGTTGTTCGTGGATCGCGATATCAGCTGGATCGGGGTGATGTCCGCGGCCGAGTACGCCAAACAGGCGGGCCGGCCGGGCGTGCCGGGCAAGCTGCTGCACAGCACCCCGGCCGAGTTCATGGACCTGGTGGCCCAGTTCCATTACCCGCCCAGCGAGAAGTTCAGCAACGTGGTCATCCATACCGACGGCGAGGTGGCCACGGTCTGGTTCGACTACCAGTTCTTCCATGGCCAGGACCTGCACAACTTTGGCGCCGAGAGCTGGATGCTGGTCCGCGGCGAGCAGGGCTGGAAGATCCATGCCGCCAACTTCTCCTACAACACGCCATGAGTGCCGGGCCCGTGCCTGTCCAGGGCGAGCTGGACCTGGCTGCAGCCGAATCGCAGCGCCGGCGGCGTTTCATCCGCCGGGCGCTGCTGGCGCTGTTCTTCCTTGGCGCGACCCGGGCCGCCTCGGCCGGGATCAGCGCCGCTGCACCGGGAGTGACCGCCGTGCGTGAAGTGAAGGCCGATCCGGTGCCGGGACCCGAGCCGCTGAAGTGGGGCCGCACCGAACATTCCACTGGACCGGTGCTGCTGGGCAACGAGCGGGTGAGGGTGCATGCGCAGCTGCCGATGCCGTTCAACCTGGCCAAGGGGCCCGACGTGGGCCGCTACGAGGCCGCGGTGGAGGTGCGGCGCGTGGTGCTGGCCACCAGCCCCGGTGCGCCCTATGCCTACCGGATCTGGGCTGAGATCGATGGCCGCCAGCGACGCCTGCTTGGTCGCCTGGACCACGAGGTGCTGGCGACCCTGCGCAGCGCAGGCGGGGAGGGCGGCGATGTTTCCAGCCTGCGCCTGGCCTGGGCCTATAGCGGTGGCTGCCGGCAGCTGACAGTGGAACTGGAACCAGTGATCGAGCCTGGGCACGACTTCCCGGCGGAAGTAGGCCAGGCCGAGCTGGTGCTGTCGGTGCGCCACCTGCGCTGAGGCCGGGCGGCGCGGCAGTCCGCGCCCTGCCGCCCGCGCTTGCCGCGCCTCGCGCAGCGGGAATATGCCAGGGGCGATTGCCCGGCGCTGCCGCACCATCATCGAAGTTGCAAAGCAGGGATCTGGGTTCGCCTATGGCTCGGTCCGGCACCGGTGGGGTGCCGGGCGGAAGGCATGGATCGTACAAGGCCGGTCCGCTACGCCGCCGTTAGACTGCGTGCCTGTCCGTGCGGGGGATCGCCCATGCGTCGCGGTGTTGCGATGGCAGTCTGGATTGCGGCGCTGCTCGGGCTGGACCTGTATGTCCATCTGGTCCCGCGCTGGGTGGGCTATGGCATCCCGGTGTGGCTGGCCTATGTGGCCGGGTTCTTCGTGCTGGCCTGGCTGCTGGGCCGTTACCTGTTGGGGCTGCGCCGCTGCGCCGAGGTGGGCCTGCACCGGCCGCCGGGTTGGGCCGGGCAGATGGCCCTGGGCTTTGCCGTGGGCTTTGGCATCTGGGCGCTGAAGAATGCGGTGTTCCTGGCCATGGGCAAGTTCGAGCTGGCTGGCTGGCGCAGCTGGGATTTCGCCCTGCCGCTGCTGGGCCAGGCCCTGGTCGGCATGTTCCTGGCTGCGGCGATGAACGACCTGCTGCTCCGCGGCTTTGGCCTGGCCTTCTGCCGAGGCTTCGGCCTGATGGGCGCCTACCTGGTGCTGACCAGCCTGGCCTATGCCCTGGATGATGCCTGGAACGAGGGTCTGGATCTTGGCAACCTGGTGTTCTCCTGCGTGCTGGGCGCGGCCCTGGCCTATACCGTGCTGCGCACCGGGGCAATCTGGATGAGCATTGGCATCCACTGGGGCGGCAACATGTGCTTCCGGGTGATGTCCGGTTTCGACGGCACCGGTATCGCCCGGCTGGAGAACGTGATTGACGGCGCCCGCTTTGAATACGTGGCCATCGCCGTGACCGCGCTGATGCTGCCGCTGCTGGTGTTGCTGCTGCGCAAGCACCCCGCGCCGCGGCTGGAGGACAGGCCGGCCGGCTGAGGCAGGCGGCCGCCCCGGGGCGGGGCAGGGCCGGCGCTGGTAGCATTGCCGCTCCCTCCCCATGCCTGCAGGTCCCGTCCGCGGGTCGCAGTCACGCCCCCCGGCGGCAATGAGCAGTCCTTCCCCGTCCGAACGTCCCCGCCTTGCCTGGAACGAGCGCCCGCAGCGCTGGCTGTCGGCGCTGGCCAGCGTGCTGGTGCATGCGGCGCTGGTGGCCCTGCTGCTGTGGAGTTCCAGGCCGGTGGTCAGTCCGCCGCAGGGCATGGCCAGTGGCAGCAGGGTGCGGGTGGATTTCGTGGGCGAGCCGGCGCCGCCGGCGCCGGCGCTGCCACCGCCTGCCACGCCGCGACAGCGGCCGCGGATCCCGCTGCCGCCTTCGCCGCCGCGGCAGGTCGTGGACGAGGACCGCCTGCTGGTGCCCGACGAACCCGAACAGGCACCCGCGCCGCCGCGCGAGCAGGTGCTGGCCCCGCCAGCGCCGCAGACCGCGGCCACGCCACCGGCGCCGGCGTCCGAGGCCGTGCGCCGCCCGGAAACCTGGACCGGGCGCCCGCCGGGCTTCATCGAGGAGGAAGTAGCGCCGCTGGGCAATACCTTGCAGCGCGGCGCGGCCCGTACCGGCCACCAGGGCCAGGACCTGCAGCCGGGGCAGGCCAGCATGGACGTGGGTGGCTACCACGTGGTCTATGACCTGCTGGGCGAGGCCAGGCTGCGTGGCTGGATCGAGGCCGGGATGAAGGAGGTGTTCCTGCCGCTGCCGGGCACCATCTACCGCATGGTCTGCCCGGCCGAGGTCGCGCTCAAGCGCGAATCCAGCAAATGCCGGCTGCTGGCGCCGGATGATCCGGAGCTGGCCCGGATCGGGGATGCGCGCGAGGTGGTGACGGTCATGGCCGTCTACCACAAGGGCGAGCGGGTCTGGCGCGGGCCCGGCGCCTACCGTTGAGGCGGCCGGGCCGGCGCGGGGTGGATCAGGGCGCGTGGTTGCGGTCGCCCACGGTCTTCTCGATCAGGCTGGCCACGCCACGCGGGTCTTCCTGGTGGGCCACATGGGTGCCCGGGAAGGTGTGGATGGTCCAGCCGCGGGCCTGGGCACGCTGCCAGCCCTTGTCCATGGCCGAGCGCTGCTCCACGGTCTGGCCTTCGGGCATGAAGGCGATGTAGCTCACCTGCAGGGCCTTGGCCGCCGGGTTGCTGTAGGACACCGGCTGGTTGAAGCAGTTGATCGAGTGCTTGACGCTGTGCGGCGGCTTGTCGCCTTCCTTGACCCAGGGCACCTGCATGAAGCCGTCCTTGAAGCGGTCCGGCGGCAGCGGCTGGTTGGCGCCGAAGATGTCCCACAGCGATTCACCGTCCTCGGGCACGGCCGCGTCCAGGAACACCACGTGCTTGAGCCGTTCGGGGATGCGGTCCATGACCCCGGTGATGACCATGCCGCCGTAGCTGTGGCCGGTCAGGACCACGTCGTGCAGGTCCTCGAACAGGATCAGGTTGACCACGTCGTCGATGTGGGTCTTCAGGTCCACCGCGGTGCTGTTGAGGTGCATGCGCTCGCCCAGCCCGGTCAGGGTGACGCGGTAGACGGTATGGCCGTCCTCCTGCAGGAACTGGCCGGTGCGCTTCCACTCCCAGCCACCGGCGGTGGCGCCGTGGACGACGACGAAGGTTTCGGCGCTGGCAGGGACGGCCAGGCCCAGGAAAACAAGGAGACTGCACAGCAGGGCCAGGGCCCGGGAGGCGGATCGCTTCATGTTCTCTCGCTGGTTGGTGGAACGGGGGCGCGGCAAGCCTGCCACGCCGCCGGGCCTGGCGGGGCGGGCCTGCGATTCGGATTGGCGCGCCGCCGATGCCAAACCGGCATCGCAGCCGGCCAGGCCGGCCGATCAGCCCGGCCGATCAGCCCGGCACGGCGCGGTCGCGGCCGCTGGCCTTGGCCCGGTACAGGGCCTTGTCGGCTGCATGCAGCAGGGCATCGGGGTTGCCGCCCTGGCCGGGACGCATGCTGGCCGCGCCCACGCTGATGGTGATGATGTCGGTCACCCTGGAGGCACGGTGCGGCAGGCCGCGGCCGCGCACGGCCAGGACCAGCTGCTCGGCCAGGGCCAGGGCGGCATCGGCATCGCAGTCGGGCAGCAGCAGGGCGAATTCCTCGCCGCCGTAGCGTGCGGCCAGGTCCTGCGGTCCGCGCAGGCGCCCGGCCAGCAGGCTGGCCACCGTGGCCAGGGCGGCGTCGCCGCCCAGGTGGCCGTAGCTGTCGTTGTAGGCCTTGAACTCGTCCACGTCCACCAGCAACAGGCCCAGTGGCGCGTCGCGACGGGCATGGTCCTCCCAGGCCGCCAGCAGGCGCCGGTTGAACTCGCGGCGGTTGGCGATGCCGGTCAGGGCGTCGATGGTGGCGATCCGGCGCAGCTGTTCGTTGGCCTCGCGCAGGGCCTCGGTGCGCTGCTCCACTTCCCGGGTCAGCTGGGCCTCGCGGCGGCGTGCGGTGCGCAGGCGCAGGCGCATCCACAGCACGAACAGGCCAAACAGGGCCAGCGCCGCCAGCGCCTGCACCCACCAGGTCTGGTGCCACAGCGGCAGCAGGGTGAAGTGCAGCCGGGCGCCGTCCTCGTTCCACAGGCCGTCGTTGTTGCTGGCCATGACCCGGAACACGTAGTCGCCCGGTGGCAGGTTGGTATAGGAAGCGATGCGGGTGTTGCCGACCTCGTTCCAGCCGCGGTCGAAGCCTTCGAGCCTGTAGCGGTAGCGCACGGCCGCCGGGGCCACGTAGCTCATCGCCGCGAACTGCAGTTCCAGGCGCGAGGTGCCCGGCGCCAGCTGCAGGCCGGCCTCGGGCCGCAGCTCGCGGCCATCGACCAGCAGCCGTTCCACCGCCACCGGCGGCGGCAGCGGGTTGCCCTGCATATGGCCCGGATCGACCACCACCACGCCCTTGGCGGTGCCAAACCACAGGCGGCCGTCGGCCGCGCGGGCGGCCGGGCTCTGCGAGGCGCCATTGCCCTGGGCGTTGAGCATGCCGTCGGCGGTGCCGTACCAGCGCGGGCTGAGCTGCTGGCGGTCACCGCGATCCAGCGCCTCCAGCTCGGCCTGGGCGATCTGGCCAATGCCGCGGTTGGAGCTGAACCAGAAGTTGCCGCGGCCGTCGTCGAGCAGGGCGAAGATCGCGTCGCCGTGGAAGCCGGCACGCTCGAAATAGCGGGTCACCTGGCCCTGGCGGATACGCACGATGCCCAGGCTGGTGCCCAGCCACATGTCGCCATTGGCAGCCGGGTGGAAGGCGAACACGCTGGTGCCGGGCAGGCCGTCGGTGCCGCACAGGTCCAGTAGCTGGTCCGGCTGCAGGCAACGCAGGCCGTTGCGCAGGCCGATCCACAACGGGCCGTCCTCGGCCTGGTACAGGGCGCGGATATCGTCGCCGCGGGTTTCCTCCAGCACCTGGACGCGGTTGCCCTCGATCCGGGCCAGGCCAAGCAGGGTGCCAACCCACATGCCGCCAGTGGGGGTGGCGGCCATGGAGAAGACGATGGTGCCGGGCAGGCCCTCGTCGATGCCGAAGGCGCGGGCGCGGCCGTCGTGCTCGAAGCGGACCACGCCCTCGGTGCCGCCTGCCCACAGCCGGCCGGCCTGGTCGCTGGCCAGTGAGCGCACCAGCAGGCTGCGCAGCTGGCGGTTGTGGGCGCCGGCCGGCTCCAGGGCCGGTTCGCGGTAGCGGGCCAGGCCACTGCCATCGGTGCCCACCCAGAGGCTGCCGTCGGCGCTGGCGTGGACCGCGCGCACCGCGTTGGACTGCATCGGCCCGAGCACGGTGACCAGCTTGGACTGGCTCAGCCGGTGCAGGCCGGTGGAGGTGGTGCCCAGCCAGAGGTTGCCTTCGCGGTCCTCGAACATCGAGCGCACGGTTTCGCCGCGCAGGCCGCCGAGGCTGTTGTTGCAGATGAACAGGGCCGGGGTAAGGCGGCACAGGCCAGCGTCCAGCGAGGCGAACCAGACCGAGCCCTGGCGGTCGCCATACACGCTGTAGACCCGGCTGCCGTCGAGCGCGGCGGCGCGCGGCTCGCGGTGGAAACGCCCGCCACGGAAATAGGCCGGGCCGGCCTGGGTGCCCGCCCAGAGCGTGCCGGAGGTGTCCAGGCTCAGGCTGTAGACCGCGTTGCTGGGCAGGCCGGCGGCCTTGCCATAGGCCTTCAGGCCGCCATTGCGCCAGTGCAGCACGCCGCTGCTGTCGGTGGCCAGCCACACTCCACCGGCCGGGTCGGGGATGATGGCGCGGTAGTAGCCGCGCGCCGGGAAGCCGTCCTCCACGCCCAGTACCCGGGCCTGGCCGCCGGCCCAGCGGACCACCCCGGCATTGGTGGACAGCCACAGCGCGCCGGTCGCGTCGGTGGCGATGCCGAACACGCTGTCGATACCCGGGGGCAGGGGCATGGGGTGCAGGCGCCCGTCCTGGCGGCGGTAAAGCCGGCCGTCGAGGGTGCCGATCCACAGCACGCCATCGCGGTCGGCGGCCACGGCGGTGATGGCCGAGGTCTGCAGTTCGGGGGTGTTGCGCGGCTCGAAGGCGTCGAAGCCGGCGCCGCTATGCCGGACCAGGCCGCCGTAGGTGGCCAGCCAGATGCTGCCGTCCTTCTGCTGGGCAATGCCCAGCACCGTGCCCTGGGGCAGCTGGTTCTCGTACCAGACATGGGTGAAGTGGCCGATGGGCCGGTCCAGCTCCAGCGCGACCGCCGCAGCGGACAGCAGGCCCATGAACAGCAGGCACGCCAGTCGCGCGCAGACGCGGGAGGCGTCTTCGAATCGGTACATCCAGCAGTAGTTCCCCCTGATATGGCATGCATGTTACCAGCGCCTTGGCAGGCATAGGCCGGTTGCGTGTGCGGGGGATGCCACCTGCGTTGTTTGCACCGCGGTGGTGCGGCGGGTGATTGATCGGCAGGCCGAAAGCCGCTATTCGTGCCGGACCAATGCTGCAAGAGGAGAGGGCATGCTGAGGGGACTGGCGATGATGGGCGCGGGCCTGCTGCTGGCGCTGGCCGGCACCGCGCGGGCGCAGTTCGAGCCGCTTGATGCGGCCGAGCAGGTGGCGCGGATGGGGGCCGGGGTCAATGTGCTGGGCTATGACCCGTACTGGCGCAGGGACGGGCAGGGCAACTACCGGGCCGAGCACTTCCAGGCCATCCGCGAGGCGGGCTTTGGCACGGTGCGCGTGGTCCTGTTCACCTTCCCCTACCTGGACCAGGAGGGGAAGCTGGAGCCGCAATGGCTGCAGAAACTGGACTGGGTGGTGGACACGGCCACTGCCCACGGCCTGCAGGTGGTCCTGGACGTGCACGACTTCAACGACTGCGCCCGCGACATGGCCAGCTGCGAGCAGCGCCTGGTCCAGGTCTGGTCGCAGCTGGCGCCGCGCTACGCGCAGCGGCCGGCCTCGGTGGTGTTCGAGCTGCTCAACGAGCCCCATGGCCAGCTTGATGCCGAGGCCTGGAACGGGATGTTCGCGCGGCTGCTGGCCCTGGTCCGGCAGACCAACCCGCGGCGCAACGTGGTGGTCGGCCCGGTGAACTGGAACAGCTTCCGCAACCTGGACGAGCTGCGCCTGCCCGAGGACGATCGCCACCTGATCGTCACCTTCCACTATTACGAGCCGTTCGAGTTCACCCACCAGGGTGCGACCTGGGTGGAGGAGCAGTTCCAGCGCATCCGCGACCTGCCGTTCGGCACCCCGGAGCAGGTGGCGCAGATCGGCGCGGATTTCGACCAGGTGCTGGCCTGGTCCAGGCGGCACGACCGGCCGATCCTGCTGGGCGAATTTGGCGCCTATGACAAGGCGCCGATGGACAGCCGGGTGAAGTGGACGGCCGCGGTGGCCCAAGCTGCGCGCGAGCGGGGCTTTGCCTACGCCTACTGGCAGTTCTCCAGTGACTTCATCCTCTACGACTTCCAGCGCCAGGCCTGGGTGGAACCGATCCTGGAGGCGATAGGGCCGGACGCGGGCCGGTAAGCGCCGGCGCCTGGACGCTCAGCCGCGGAGCGCGCGCTCGAGGGTGGCGATGTCCAGCTTGCGCATGGTCATCATGGCCGCGAACGCGCGCCCGGCCGCGGCCGGGTCCGGGTGGTGCAGGGCCTGGACCAGCATCCTGGGGGTGATCTGCCAGTTCACCCCCCAGCGATCCTTGCACCAGCCGCACGCGCTTTCCTGGCCGCCATTGCCGACGATCGCATCCCACAGGCGGTCGGTCTCGGCCTGGTCTTCGGTCAGCACCTGGAAGGAGAAGGCCTCGGTCTGCGGAAACGACGGTCCGCCGTTGAGACCGACGCAGGGAATGCCCAGCACCGTGAATTCCACGGTAAGCACGTCGCCGGCCTTGCCGGAGGGGTAGTCGGCCGGGGCGTGGAAGATGCGCCCTACCTGGCTGTCGGGAAAGGTGCGGGCGTAGAAGCGTGCCGCGTCCAGCGCCTGATGGTCGAACCACAGGCAGATCGTGTTGTAGGCCATGGGACTCTCCTGCAGCGGCTCCAGGTGAGCCGTGTAGCACCGGCAGCGTTAACCGGGCGCAGCCATCCCGGCAATGTCGCATCCCGTGGTGGCCATGCCCGGGCGGCGGGGCCGGCGCATGGCGCCTGGCCGCGGCGCTGGCCACGCCCACGGCCATGCGTGGCTTGCGGCCTGTTCGCGCGTTAACGCTATCATCGGCCGCGGGGCCAAGCCCCACCAAGGCAACCGGTTGGGAGGACCACATGCCGAATCCGCTGTCCCTGCGTGGACGCGCGCTTAGCGCGCGCACCATTCCCCTGCTGCTGGCCGCCGCCGTCCTGGCGGTCCCGGCCCTGGCCGCGCCCTCGGCCGGACCCTATGGTCCGATCCCGCAGCGCTATGAAGTGCCGACCCAGGGACGGGTCCTGTTCGTGGCCCCGGATGGCGACCCGGCCGCCAGCGGCGAGTCGCTGGCCCGGCCCACCACCCTGGAGGCGGCGATCAGCCGGGTGGTCACCGGCGACACCGTGGTCCTGCGCGGCGGCACCTACCGGACCGGCGGCCTGCAGCTGAACCAGGGCATCACCCTGCAGCCCTACCTGGACGAGGTGCCGGTACTCAAGGGCACGCGCGTGGCCAGCCAGTGGGAGGAACTGCGCGATGGCGTGTGGCGGACCAAATGGGACACCCTGTTCCCGGCGCAGCCGCTGGGCTGGTGGCGGCGCGAGCGCGAGGGCATGCGCACCCCGCTGCACCGCTTCAACAACGACATGGTGTTCGTCGATAGCCGCCTGCTGCGTTCGGTGGGCTGGGAGGGCGAGCTGGACGCGGACTCCTACTACATCGACTACGCCAGCGGCCACGTCTACCTGGGCCAGGATCCGCGGGACAAGCTGGTCGAGATCACCGCCCATGACATCGCCCTGCACCGGCCCTCGCGCGAGGTGCATGGCAAGCCGTCCGACGGCAAGGGTCCGGTGATCCGCGGCCTGACCTTCACCCAGTACGCCTTCCGCGCCATCGACATCGAGGGCAAGAAGCCCTCCACCGGCCCCAACGAGGAGCCGACCGACGACCCGGTGGGCGTATCCGACCCGTCCCAGCACGGCAAGGAGGTGGTGGGCACGGTGCTGGAGAACGTCACCATCAGCTACACCTCGCGCGTGGCGGGGTACTTCCGCGGCGACGGCCTGGTGATCCGCAACAGCCTGGTCAGCGACACCGGCACCGAGGGCATCTACGTGATCGGCTCCTCGGACGTGCTGCTGGAACGCAACATCATCCGCCGCAACAACATCGAGCAGCTCACCGGCTACTACCCCGGTGCGGTCAAGATCTTCAACCAGTCCTACCGGGTGACGGTGCGCGACAACCTGCTGATCGAGCAGCCGTACTCCAACGGCGTGTGGTACGACGTGGGCAACGTCGATGCGGTGGTGGTGGACAACTACTTCGAGGGCAACCAGATCGGGCTGTTCTTCGAGATCTCCAAGGGCCTGGTCGCCGCCGGCAACGTGTTCGTCAACAACGACCAGGGCATCCGCATCCTCAACAGCTCCCGCGCCCGCATCTACCAGAACACCTTCTACAACTCCCCGGCGGTGTTCGAGCGCGACGGCCGCAGCGCCCGCGGCGACCACTTCGGCTGGCCCCCGGCCACCGGCCCGGACGTGCCGGAGCGGGTGGGGCATGTGTTCAAGGGCAACCTGGTGGTGGCCGGCGAGGGTTTTGCCAAGCCCTTGCTGGAGTTCGTCCAGGCCCCGGCCCTGTGCGGCAGCCTCACCGGCTCCCAGGCCGCGGCGGTGGAGGGCAATGCCTACGTGCGCGCCGGAAGCTCCGCGCCGCTGGTCAGCTGGGCACCGGCCAGCGGCAAGGACTGCAAGGCCAGCTTCGACAGCGTGGCCGGCTTCAGCCGCGCCACCGGCCTGGAGCGTGGCAGCGTGGACCGGCGCGGCGTGGCCGGCAGCATCTTCCGCAGCGCCGAGCTGAAGCGGTTCGAGCTGGCGGTGCTGCCCGAAGGGCTGGCGCCGCAGGCGGTGGATGCCGAGGCCCTGCAGGTGCTGGGCTGGGGCCCGGCGCCGCAGCTGCCTGGCGCGTATCCGGCCGCCGACTGAGAGCGCCGGCGCGGCGGCCGGCCCCCGCGCCGCCCTGCACGGGGCGGGGGCAGGGCAGCCGCCGCGGGCCAGGGGCCGATTTGGTAGGCTTGGCGGCCCGTTTTGCGCCGAGTTCGCCTGGTGTCTGTCCTGTTGTGGGTGCGTATCACCCTGATCCTGCTGCTGATCGTTGCCAATACCCTGGTGCATGGCCTGTCGCTGCTGCTGGCCGGCCTGGTCAAGGCGGTGCTGCCGTTCCGCGCGGTGCGGCTGGCGGTCAATCCGGTGCTGACCACCATGGCCGAGAGCTGGATCTCGGTGAACAGCGCGATGATCGACGCCTTCACCGGCACCCGCTTCGAGGTCGAGGAGGAAGGCCAGGTACAGCGCCGCGGCCACTACCTGGTGCTGGCCAACCACCAGAGCTGGGTGGACATCCTGGTCCTGCAGAAGATCTTCAACCGGCGCGTGCCGTTGATGCGCTTCTTCCTCAAGCGCCAGCTGTTCTGGGTGCCGGTGCTGGGCCTGGCCTGGTGGGCGCTGGACTTCCCGTTCATGGGGCGCTACAGCCGCAAGCAGATCGCGCGCAACCCGGAACTGGGCACCCGCGACATCGAGGCCACCCGCCGCGCCTGCGAGAAGTTCCGTGACATCCCGGTGGCGGTGATGAACTTCGTCGAGGGCACCCGTTTCACCCCGGCCAAGCACGCCAGCCAGTCCTCGCCGTACCGGCACCTGCTCAAGCCCAAGTCCGGCGGCGTGGCCTTCGTCCTGGATGCCATGGGCCAGGGCCTGCATTCGATCCTGGACGTGACCATCGCCTATCCGGGCGGGCGGCCGTCGATGATCGACCTGATGGCCAACCGCGTCCCGGTGGTGCGGGTGAAGGTGCGTCAGCGCCCGATCCCGGCCGAGCTGATGGCGGGCAACTACCAGGACGACCGCGCCTTCCGCGCCCGCTTCCAGCAGTGGATGAACGGGCTGTGGCAGGAGAAGGACGCCGACCTGGAGCAGCTGCTCCACGGCCCGGCCTTGGCCTGAGCCGCGGGAGCGAGCATGCGCAACGCACTGCAGGAACAGTTGTTGAAGGCCGGCCTGGCCAAGAAGTCCAAGGTCGACCAGGTGGCCCGCGAGCAGGCCAAGGCCCGCCAGGGCAAGGCGCCGCGGCCGGCCGGGGACGAGGCGGTGGACGTGGAGCGCCAGCGCCTGGAAAAGGCCGAGCGCGACCGCGCCCTGGCCGCCGAGCGCAATGCCCAGGCCCGCGCCGCCGAACTGCGCGCGCAGGCACGGCAGATCATCGCCCAGTCCGGGCAGCGGCCCGAGGGCGGGATCGAATACCGTTTCACCGACGGCGCGGTGATCCGCTCGGTGCCGGTGGACCTGGCCACCCGTGCCCAGCTGGCCCGCGGTGCGCTGGTCATAGTCCGCCAGGACGAGGGCTATGCACTGCTGCCGCGCGCGGCCGCCGACAAGCTGCGCGAGCGTGCGCCGGAACTGGTGGTGGTGGACCACGCCAGTACCGGGCCTGCGGCCAGCGACGGCGGGGACGACGAGTACTACAGCCGCTTCAAGGTGCCCGACGACCTGGTCTGGTAAGCGGGCGCTGGCGCGGCCGCCGGCGGCGCCGAACGGCCGGGCATGACGCCGCTACACCCTGGCAGTGCCCAGGCTCCAGCGATCCGCCGGGTCTGGTGCGGGAGCTGCACCGCCAGCTTCTGTCGCCGGCGCCCGGATCAGCGGCGTCGCGCCAGCCAGCGGTCGAGCACGGCGGCAAAAGCCTGGCGGTCGCGCGCATGCATCGGCGGCGGGCCGCCGGTCTGCACCCCGGCCCCGCGCAGTTCTTCCATGAAATCGCGCATGGACAGGCGCTGGGCGATGTTGTCACTGGTGAACTCCTCGCCGCGCGGATTGACCGCCCCGGCCCCGCGTTCGAGCACCCGCGCCGCCAACGGGATGTCCTGGGTGACCACCAGGTCGCCCGGGCCGGCGTGCGCGGCGATCAGGTCATCGGCCGCGTCCGGCCCGCCCGCCACCTGCAGGGCGCGTACCTGGGGCAGGGAAGGCGTGCGCAGCCACTGGTTGGCCACCAGGGTGACGGCCACGCCGCTGCGTTCGGCAGCGCGGAACAGGATCTCGCGGATCACCGCGGGACAGGCGTCGGCATCGACCCAGATGCGGGGCGCGGGCGAAGGGTCTGGATCGGTCATGGCGGCAGCCCGGGCGGGGTAGCGGACAGGTTACAGGCAAGTTCCCGTCGGGTGCCGGACACGGACGGGTACACGCCGGATTGGCAGCTGGCTACCATGGCGGCATTCGATCCAGATCGGCGCCCGCAGGCGTCAGGGGTGTTATGGCATACGCGCTGATAGCCGCGGTCGTGGCCGTTGGGGTGGCAGTGGCCGCGCTGGCGTGGTGGCGTGGGCGCTCGCGGGGCGAGGCCGGCACGGCGCCGGCGGCAGTGTCCGTGCCGGCGCCCGTGCCCGCAGGACCGGCCGATGCAAGCCTGCCGGTCCCCGCCGGCGAGGAAGGCTGGGCCCTGCCGCTGTTGCGCCTTGCGAATCTGGAGCCAGGCGCCGACCCGGCGCAGGAGGAACGCTACGTGCAGGCCGCGGTCACGGCCCTGGGGCGCTTCTCGGCACAGCCGCAGCGCCTGCCGCGGCGGCCGCAGCTGTTGCCGCAGCTGCTGGGCGCGCTCAACGACGAGGAAAGCTCGGCGCGCGACCTGGCCGGACTGATCGCACGCGATCCGGGCCTGGCCGGCACCCTGCTGCGCGTGGCCAACAGCCCCCTCTACCGCCTGCAGGCCTTGCCGGTGGAGAGCCTGGACCGGGCGGTGGCCCTGGTCGGTACCCAGGGCCTGCGCCAGCTGGTGGCGGTGGCGCTGATGCAGCCGGTGATGAGCAGCCAGGGCGGCGCCTTCGGGCGCATGCCGGAACTGGTCTGGGAGCACACCCAGCGCTGCAGCCAGGAGATCGGGCGCAGCAGCCGTGGCCAGCCGGGCGATGACGTGTTCGCCGCACAGCTGTTGGCCATGCTCCATGGCCTGGGCGCGATCGTGGTCCTGCGCACCCTGGGCCAGGAGGTGGCGCCGGCCGAGGGCCGGCCCGCGCCGGAAACCCTGGCCGCGCTGCTGCAGCAGTGGGCGCCGCGCATCGGCCAGCTGCTGGCGCGCGAGTGGCAGCTTTCCGAACGCATGCAGCAGGCGCTGGCCGAACTGGCCGATCCCGCGCTGGCGCTAGGGGCGCTGGCCAGCCAGGTCGCCGCGGCCTGTGTCCGTACCGCCGCGGACATGCAGCAGCCGGCAAGCGAACACGCCTGAGCGGCGGCCCTGCGGGCAGCGCTTCCTGCACGATGACGCGCGTCCTCACCGGCGCGCGTTTTTTCATGCGCGGCGTTGGCCGTGCGCGGTGCGCAGGCGCTGGTGTTAGCGCTGACATCACCGCGTTGCACGCGCGCCGTCCTTGCTCCAGCTGCCCGATGCTCCAGCGTGGTGCAATGAATACGTATGCAGGATGGTTCCGGTCACGATTTGCACCACTACCATTGCCGCAACGTTCAGGGGGGTCTGCCCCGACGTATCAGGGCAGGGCGATCAGGTCCGCACCGACGCACCCTGGCCACCGCATACAACGTCCTTGGAGAGGGGAACATGCTTCATCACAAGCGCAATCTGCTCAGCGCGGCTTTGGCGTCGGCCATCACCCTGACCGCCACCGGGGCCAACGCCCAGTCCGCGGAAACCGGCGGCGATGACACCGTCGAGCTGGACCGCGTGGTCGTCACCGGCATCCGCCGCGGCATCGAGAGCGCGATCTCGGTCAAGCGCGAGTCGACCTCGATCGTGGAGTCGATCTCGGCCGAGGACATCGGCAAGCTGCCGGACGTGACCATCGGCGAATCCATCTCGCGCCTGCCGGGCATCTCGGCCCAGCGCGTGGCCGGCCGCGCCCAGGTCATCAGCGTCCGCGGCCTGTCGCCGGACTTCTCGACCACCCTGCTCAACGGCCGGGAGATGGTCAGCACCGGTGACAACCGCAGCGTGGAATTCGACCAGTATCCGTCGGAGCTGGTCAGCGGCGTGACCGTGTACAAGACCCCGGACGCCGGCCTGGTCGGCCAGGGCCTGTCCGGCACCCTGGACATGCAGACCGCCCGCCCGCTGTCCTTCAGCGACCGCGTCACCGCCGTCAGCGGCCGCCTGCAGCACAACTCGCTGGGCTCGGCCGGCGGCGAGGATGCCACCGGCAACCGCTTCAACGTCAGCTACATCGACCAGAACGCCGACAAGACCTTCGGCATCTCCATCGGCTATTCGCACTCCGATACCCCGATCCAGGAGAACCAGGTCGGCCTGTACGAGCCCTGGCAGGAACTGCAGGGCAACGACTGGCGCCCGGGCGTGCCGGCCGGCACCTACTACGCCGACGGCATCAAGGCCCTGCGCCGCACCGGCAAGCTGAGCCGCGATGGCGCCATGGCGACCTTGCAGTTCCGTCCGAACAACGCCTGGACCAGCACCCTGGACCTGTTCTACTCGCGTGCCCGGCAGGTGGACACCGCCAACCAGTTCGAGGTGCACTTGGGTGACTACAACGGCGGCTATGACCCCGGCCTGTCCCTGAGCGACGTGACCATCGGCGATGGCGGTTTCTTCGCCGGCGGCGTGGCCCACAACGTCTATCCGCTGGTCCGCGGCATGTACAACAAGCGCGAGGACAAGATCCAGGCGGTGGGCTGGAACAACGAGTTCAATGTCGGCGACGTGCGCCTGGTGGCCGATGCGTCCTGGTCGCGCACCACCCGCGACGAGGTCAACCTCGAGAACAACACCCAGATGGCGCCGATGCCGCAGCTGGATGACGTCAGCCTGCTCATCCGCAGCAACGGCTTCTCGCAGCTGACCCCGGGCAAGGACTACTCCGACCCGGCCGCGCTGTACCTGACCAACACCATCTACGGCTCCGGCTACGGCAAGACCCCCAAGGTCGAGGACGAGCTGAAGTCGTTCAAGCTCGGTGCCACCCTCCCGGCCGGCGGCTGGTTCGCCGACGTGGACGTGGGCCTGAACTACGCCGACCGCAGCAAGAGCAAGCGCCAGCCCGAGGGCAACATCAACCTGGGCGCGCAGGGCGATACCACCATCGCGCCGGAGTTCCAGTACGGCCTGGTGGACCTGGGCTTCGCCGGCGTGGGCAAGATCCCGGCCTGGAACGTGCCGGCCGTGGTCGCCCGCTACATGAGCTTCAACCCGGTCGAGGACCTGGACTACCTGATCCCGAAGGCCTGGACCGTGGATGAGCAGATCACCACCGGTTACATCCGCGCCAACATCGACACCACCTGGGGCTCGGTCCCGGTGCGCGGCAACATCGGCGTGCAGGTCCAGAACACCGACCAGTCCTCCTCGGCCAACTACTGGGACGGCTCGCAGCCGGTCGGCAGCCAGGTCATCCCGATCAAGAAGGGCAAGACCTATACCGACATCCTGCCCAGCCTGAACCTGGCCTTCGAGCTGGAGAACGAGCACACCATCCGCGTGGCCCTGGCCCGCCAGGTGGCGCGCCCGCGCGTGGACCAGATGCGCTCGTCGATGGAGTTCGGCGTGGACACCACCACCGGCATCCCCGGCGCCGGCGGCGGCAACCCGGAACTGGATCCGTGGCGCGCCAACGCCTTCGACCTGTCCTGGGAGAAGTACTTCGGCACCCGCGCCTACGTGGCCGCCGCGTTCTTCTACAAGGACCTGCGCAGCTACATCTACAGCCAGACCCGCGACGGCTACGACTTCACCGACCAGGTGGCCTCCTGGCTGCAGGCCAACGCCGCCAACCATCCGAACCTGGTGGTGTCCAATACCGGCCGTTACAACGCCCCGTTCAATGGCAAGGGCGGCACCCTGAAGGGCCTGGAGCTGTCGGCCTCGCTGCCGCTGGACCTGGTGTTCGGCGACAGCCTGCGCGGCTTCGGCGTGGTTGCCAGCGCCAGCTTCAACGACAGCGACATCACCATCCTGGCCCCGGAGAACGCCAGCAGCGTGGGCAACGACCCGATCACCCTGCCGGGCCTGTCCGACCGCGTGTACAACTTCACCGCCTACTACGAGAACAACGGCTTTGAAGTGCGCGTGAGCCAGCGCCGGCGCTCGGACTTCATCGGCGAGATCAGCAACTTCGCCGCCGACCGCACCCTGCGCTACGTGGTCGGCGAGAACATCACCGATGCCCAGGTCAGCTACAGCTTCGCTCCCGGCAGCCGCCTGTCCGGCATGAGCCTGCTGCTGCAGGCCAGCAACCTGACCAACGAGGCCTACCGCACCTACGCCAACACCAAGGATCGTCCTCTGGAGCGCGTGGAGTGGGGGCGGACCTACCTGCTGGGCCTGAACTACCGCTTCTGATCCAGACAGCCTCCCTGCTGCTATTGGCCCGCCGGCGGACCCGGCGGGCCTCTTTTTCTGGGCTGGCGGGGCAGGGTGACTTTGCGCCCCCCGACTTTCGTCACGGGTGGCGGGGCGGCGGGAGGTGATATCACTTGCAACCATGCCTCCGGCCGCCTGGCCGGCCAGTCCTTGGGAGAACTGCAATGGATCCGACCCGTCGCGAACTGCTCCGGCTTGGCCTGCTGGCCGCCGGTGCCGCCGCCCTGCCTGCCGCCTTTGCCGCCGCCCCGGCCGCGCCGCGGCCCGCGCGCCCGCTGCGCATCCTGATCCTGGGCGGCACCGGCTTCACCGGCCCGTTCCAGGTGCGCTATGCGCTGGAGCGCGGGCACAAGATCACCCTGTTCAACCGCGGCAGGCGCCCCAGCCCGGAATGGCCGGGCGAGGTGGAGCAGCTGTTCGGCGACCGCAACCTGGGCGAGCTGGACGCGTTGCGCGGGCGCGAATGGGACGTGTGCATCGACAACCCCACCAGCCTGCCGTTCTGGGTGCGTGACGCCGGCCAGGTGCTCAAGGGCAAGGTCGGCCACTACCTGTTCATCTCCACCATCTCGGTCTATGCCGATGGCAGCAAGCCGGGCATCGACGAGGACGCGCCGCTGGCCCAGTACAAGGGCAAGGACGTGATGGCCGAGACCCTGGACAGCCTGCGTGCGGACATGGAGAACCTCTATGGCCCGCTGAAGGCGGCCAGCGAGGCCGAGGCCTGGCGCCAGTTCGGCCCCAACGTGACCATCATCCGGCCCGGCTACATCGTCGGTCCGCGCGACGAGACCGACCGCTTCACCTACTGGCCGCACCGCGTGGCCCAGGGCGGGGAGATGCTGGTGCCGGGCGACGGCAAGGACCCGCTGCAGTTCATCGACGGCCGCGACCTGGGCGAATGGGTGGTGCGTCTGGCCGAGGCCCGCCAGTTCGGCACCTTCAACGCGGTCGGCCCGGCCGCGCCGATGCCGATGGACGCCCTGATCGAGGCCAGCCGCGTGCCCGGCGCACCCGAGCTCAAGCTCACCCATGTCAGCCCCGAATTCCTGGAGGAGAAGGGCGTGGAGCTGCCGATCTGGGTCTCGCGCAAGGCCGGCCCCTTCGCCGGCTATGGCCAGGTCAGCAATGCCCGTGCCCTGGCCGCCGGCCTGACCTACCGCCCGGTCTCCCAGACCATCGTCGACCTGCGGGAGTGGTTTGCCAGCCTGCCGGCCGAGCGCCAGGCCAAGCTGCGCGCCGGCATCAGCCGCGAGCAGGAGGCCGAGCTGCTGCGCGCCTGGCACGCCCGCGGCTGAGGCGGGCGCGGTTCATCGTCCACTGGGGGCGCGCATGGGAGGCTGGGATCCTCGTCGGCCCGGGAGCAGACCATGCGCGTCTTCCTTCCTTCTTTCTCCTTCCTGCTGGCCGCCTGCGCGGCGCCGGCGCCGACGCCGCCGGCCGCCGGCGGCCTGGACCAGCCGCTGCTGGCCACGTTCAACGAGCCGTTCTGGCAGTTGGCCATCGAAGGCCGGGAACTGGTGTTCCGCGGCGTGGATGTGGAGCCGGAACGGCGGCTGCAGCTGGCCGACGAGGCCCGGCTGCAAGGCCAGCGGCGGCTGCGCGCCATTGACGGGCAGGGGACGGTCGAACTGCGGATCTGGGACGCGCCTTGCAGCGACAGCATGTCCGGTGCGGCCTTCCCGTATTCGGCCGCGGTGCGGGTGGATGGCGGTGACGAGGTCGGCGGCTGCGCCCGCCCGGCGTCGATGCCGGCGCCGGGCGAGGGAGGCTGAGGGCGCATCGGTTAAACTGGGCGCCCCTCCGTTTTCCAGGTCCAGAGATGTCCGAATTTCCCGCCTGCCCGCAGTGCCGCGCCGAGAACACCTATGCCGATGGCGGTCTCTGGATCTGCCCCGATTGCGGCCATGAATGGAGCAGCGAGGCGGCTGGCGAGGAATCGTCGGTGGTCGTGCGCGACTGCAACGGCAACGTGCTGGCCGCTGGTGACACGGTGGTGGTGATCAAGGACCTGAAGGTCAAGGGTTCGTCGATCCCGCTCAAGCAGGGCACGGTGATCCGCAACATCCGCCTGGTCGAGGATGATGCGGAGCACATCGAGGGCAACTCGGACAAGATCAAGGGTCTGGTGCTCAAGACCCAGTTCCTGCGCAAGGCCTGAGCCGGGCGCGGCGTTCAGCCGCCGCCGCGCAGGGCCAGGTCCAGGCGGTCCACCAGCACCGCCCAGTCCGCGTCCTCGCTCCGTTCCTGGGCCAGCAGCCTGGCCTGGGCGGGCGTCCAGAACGGCGCCTCCTCCAGCCGGATCCGTTCCGGCAGCGGCGAGTGCCGGGTAATGAAGGCCTTGATGGCGGCTGTGTCGCTGGGCAGGCCCAGCTGGGCGAACAGTTCGGCGAAATGATGCACGGGCAGTTCCATGGCCGCTCCTCCCGGGGATGGGGGCGAGCATGCCCGCGCGCCCGTCGGCTCGGCGTGGAGCCGGGCTTTACCCGGCCGGTGCTAGGCTTTGCCGGTGCAGTGCCGCCGCCAGGCGGCTGGATACGGGAGGCGCAGATGGCAACCGGCTGGGCGGGTGACAACGCGGTCAACGAGCAGATCGACGCCACGGTCAAGGATGCGGTCGAGCGTGCGCGGCGGCAGCTGGGCTCGGGCCCGGGCCTGGAACGTTGCGAGGAGTGCGACGCGCCAATCCCGCTGGCGCGGCGCAAGGCCGTGCCCGGGGTGCGCCTGTGCGTGCGCTGCCAGGAGCAGCAGGATGGCCAGGCCGCCTACAGTGCCTACAACCGCCGCGGCAGCAAGGACAGCCAGCTGCGCTGAGCCGCGGCTCAGGCGCTCCTGTTTTCCCCGGCGTCCGGCTCCGTGCGCGGCGCCATCCAGGCCGTCGGCACCTCGCTGCCGCGCCAGCGCCGTACCACCCGCTGGAAGAACAGGCTGTTGGGCACCTGCAGCACGCTGCCGGGTTCGCCGGTCTGCGCATCCACTTCCTGCAGGGTGGTGTAGATCAGGTTGAGGTCGACCACCCGGCCCTTGAAGCCGGGCTTCTCGCCATTGTCCAGGACCTCGATGTGGTCCTGCAGGCGGAACGGGCGGGTGGTGAAGATCAGTACCGTGCAGAAGATGTTGGACAGCACGCTCCAGGCGGCGAAAAAGGCCACCGCGCCCACCGCCGCGAAGCTGGTGAAGGCCGTCCACAGCACCGTGCCGGACACGCCCAGGCGCTGCAGTGCCAGCAGGATGGCGGTCACCGTCAGCAGGGTGGCCGACACCCGGCGCAGCACCGTGGCCATGGTGGGCGGCAGGCCGCGGCGGGTCACCAGGCGCTGGACCAGGGCCCGCACCAGGCGGTGGGCCAGCCAGGCCAGCAGCAGGATCAGCACTGCCTGGCCCATCGGCAGGATGGTGTCCAGGGTGCTTTCCGCCGTCTCCAGCCAGCGCCGCAGCATCAGCCGGCCCCGCTGGCGGCGCGGACCTGGATCCGCACGCCCTCCAGTTCAACCTGCTGGCCGTGGCGGATCTTGCAGGTCTTGCGCGACTCCACCTGGCCATCCACCCGCACCGCGCCGCTGGCCACCAGCGCCTTGCCGGCGCCACCGCTGTCGCACAGGCCGACCAGCTTGAGCAGCTGGTTCAGTTCCACGTACTCGCCTTCCAGCTCGAATTCGATGCGTTCCATGCCCCGCATTCTAGCGGGCGAGGGCTGGTCCGGGGTTGGCGTTGCCGCGCGCCTGCAGGGCCTGCAGCTTGCGGTGGTAGAGCGAGCGCAGGGAGTCGCTGCTGGTGGCGCTGGCGGCGCGGGCCAGTTCGCGGCGCACGGCCTGGGCATCGCCGGCCATGGCGTGGACCCGGGCCAGGCCGAAGTGGAACTGGTGCTCGCCCGGTTGCAGGCGGATGGCCTGGCGGTAGTAGCGGATGGCGCATTCCAGGTCGCGCTCGTGCTCGCAGGACAGGGCGCGGGCGAAGTGGTGGAAGGGGTCCGAGCGCCGGCTCTGCTCCAGGCGCCGGGTATAGAACTGGGCCAGGCGTGGCTGCTCCACGCGCAGGTAGTAGTTGGCCAGGTTGCGCAGGGTGGGGGCGTGCTCGGGCTGCAGGGCATGGGCCCGGAGCAGGGCCTGCCCGGCCCCGGCATGGTCGCCGCGGCGCTGCAGCAGCACGCCCAGGTTGCTCCAGGCCGGGACGAAGTCCGGGGCCAGGGCCAGGGCCGCTTCCAGCGCCAGCTGCGCCTGGACCAGGTCGCCGGCGGCCAGCAGCTCGGCGCCGCGGTTGTTGTGGAAGTGGGCGATGGCGCGATCGTCGTCGATCACCCGGGGGCTGTGGCGGCTGACCAGCACCCGCCGGTCCAGGTCCACCACATGGACCTTGTTGCCGGCGCGGATCCCGGCGTTGACGTGGTCCACGTTGTAGACCGCGCCGGCGTCCTGGTACCAGGCCACCGAATCCCCCAGTTCGCGTACGCGGGCCACCAGCCCGGCCTCGCGGGCCATGGCCACCACCAGCAGGGTGAAGGACAGGCAGTTGGCGCGGCGGTCGCGCCAGGCCTCGGCCACGCTGCGGGTGGCCTCGATGTCGTATTCCAGTTCCACCGCGGCGTCTTCGCCAAACAGCAGCGCAAACAGCCGCTCCAGGCGCTGCTCCTCGGTGCCGCCGCGACGCACCACGCGCTCGCGCACCAGCTCGCGCAGCGAATCGGGCAGGCGCAGGATTTCCTCGGTGCTGGGCACCTTGCCCGGAGCATAGGACAGCGCCGCGGCTGTTGGGGGCGGGGCCGGCAATGCGGCCACGGGCGGCGCCGGCAGCTGGGACGCGGCAAGGGACTGGGCCGGCACCAGGCCGGCCAGGGCGAGGGTCAGCACTACGGTCCTGGCCGACATGGCACACCTCCGCGGCGGAACTGCCTTGGGGCCAAGCTACGCCTTTCGGCGCAGGATTCAATACGCGCCGCAGCGTGCATCCGTAGTGCCGGTGCGCCGTGGCCTTCGGCGGGAACGGGCCGCGCCGGCGCACGCCTGCATGGATCAGGGAGGGGCGGGCGCCGCCCGTGCGGTTCCGGCTTCGACCGGCCCGGCCTGCGCGGCCGCATCCGAATCCGGCGCGAACGGACTGCTGCCGCCCTCGCTTTCCCGGCGCAGGACCACGATGCTGATCCGGCGGTTGACCGGCGCGCGCGGATCGTTGCGGTCGAACGGCACCGAGGAGGCCAGGCCGACCACCCGCGCGATCCGTTCCTCGCCCAGGCCGCCGGCCAGCAGCGCCCGCCGCGCGGCGTTGGCGCGTTCGCTGGACAGCTCCCAGTTGCCGTAGCCATTGGGCGCGTTGAACGGGGTCTCGTCGGTATGCCCGGCCAGGGCGATCCGGTGTCCGGACTGGGCCAGCAGCGCGCCCAGCTCGTGCATCACCTCCACCGCGTAGTCCTTCATCCGGGCGCTGCCCAGGTCGAACATGGGCCGGTTGAGCCGGTCCACGATCTGCACCCGCAGGCCTTCGGCGGTCAGGTCGATCAGCAGCTGGTCCTTGAACGGGGCCAGGGCCTGGCTGCGTTCCACCGCCTGCTCCAGCTCGCGCTTGAGTGCTTCCAGGCGCACGCGCTCCTGCTCGCGGGCCAAGGCCTCGGCCTCGGCGCGGCTGGGCCGGCGCCTGGCCTGGCCGGGGTCGCCCGGGCTGGGGCCGACGCCGCCGGGGATGGACAGCACGTTGGCGGTGGGCACCAGCTTGTCCGAGGCGCCGCCGGGGCCGACGCTGCTGGTGGAGGGGATGGCCGCCTTGCCTTCCAGCGGGCTGGGGTTCTTGAAGTACTCCGAGACCGCGGCGCGCTGGTCCTTGCTGGCAATGCCGACCAGCCACATGACCAGGAAGAAGGCCATCATCGCGGTCACGAAGTCGGCGTAGGCCACCTTCCAGGCGCCGCCATGATGGGCCGGCGCCCGCTTCCTGACCCGGCGGATGATGATCGGGGGACGCGGGTCCATGCCGGTCAGCGGTTGTTGCGCAGGTGCGCTTCCAGGTCGGCGAAGGCCGGGCGCACGTCCGAGAACAGCAGCTTGCGCGCGAACTCCACCGCCACCGTGGGCGGATATCCGCGCAGGCTGGCCACCAGGGCCATCTTGATGATCTCGAAGGCCTTGGCCTCCTCATGCGCGCGGTGGTTCATGGCCGCCGCCAGCGGACCGACGAAGCCGTAACCCATCAGGATGCCGAGGAAGGTGCCGACCAGGGCGGCGGCCACGTGCGCCCCGATCTCGGTGACCTCGCCGCCAATGGCGGCCATGGTCACCACGATGCCCAGTACCGCGGCGACGATGCCGAAGCCGGGCAGCGAGTCGGCCAGCACCTGCAGGGCATGGCCCGGCTCGGAGGCCTCCTGGTGGTGGGTTTCCAGCTCGACCTCCAGGAGCTGCTCCAGCTCGTGCGGCTCCATGTTGCCGCTGACCATCAGCCGCAGGCAGTCGGTGGTGAACTCCATCAGGTGGTGGTCGGCCAGCAGGCGCGGGTAGCGCGCGAACAGCGCGCTGTCGGCCGGGTTGTCGATGTCGCGCTCGATCGCGATCATGCCCTCGCGGCGCGCCTTGACCAGCACGTCGTAGACCATGGACAGGATGTCGATGTAGTCGTCGCGCCGGTAGCGGGCGCCCTTGAGCAGGCCGGGGATGCCCAGCAGCGCCGCCTTCACCACCTTGGGCGGGTTGGCCACCAGGAAGGCGCCGAAGGCGGCGCCGCCGATGATCAGCATTTCATAGGGCTGCCACAGCGCGGCCAGCTTGCCATGGGCCAGGACATATCCGCCAAGCACGCTGGCGATGACGACGAGGAAACCTACCGGGATGAGCACGCGGGATCCGGGAATGGAAGTCCGGATGCTTATCGGCCGGCGCGGCGGGGAATGAAGGGTGATCGTTGCCGCCGGCGTGGCCGCGCGTTGTATGCTGCGCCACCGCCCGTGGCGGCGCCTTCCATCCCAGCCAGGAGTTGTCCGCATGATCCAGCGTTTCGAAGTCGGCCCGCGCATGTCCGAGCTTGCCGTGCACAACGGCGTGGCTTACCTGGCCGGGCAGGTGGCCGAGGACGCCTCGGCCGACATCCGCGGCCAGACCGCCCAGGTCCTGGCCCAGATCGATGCCCTGCTGGCCATGGCCGGCAGCGACAAGAGCAGGATCCTGCGCGCGCAGATCTTCCTGGCCGACCTGACCGACTTTGCCGCCATGAACGAGGTCTGGGAGAAGTGGGTGGTGCCGGGCCAGACCCCGCCGCGCGCCACCGTCCAGGCCGCGCTGGCCAACCCGGACTGGAAGGTCGAGGTCGTCATCACCGCCGCGGTCTGAGCCGCTGGTGATGCAGGACGGTCCAGGCCTGTTCGCTGCGCCGGAGCAGGTCCACAGCCTGTTCTTCGCCCTGTGCCCGGACCCAGGGACCGCCGCGGCCCTGGTCGCGGCGCGGCAGGCACTGGAACAGGGATTGGCACCGGAGCGGGGCGGCGGCGTGCCGCCCGAACGCCTGCACCTGACCCTGCACTGGCTGGGCGAGTGGTCGCAGCTGCCCGCGGCCACCGTCCAGGCCGCGGTGGCTGCGGCCGCCAGCCAGGACCAGCCCGGTTTCGAGCTGCTGCTGGACCGCGCCGACTGTTTTGGCCATGGCGAGGCGGTGTGGGTGCTGCGGCCCTCCGCACCGCCGCCGGAGCTGCTTGGACTGCATGCCGGCCTGGGCGCGGCCCTGGCCCGGCAGCGCCTGCGCCTGCCGCCGGGGCCGCCGTTTGCCCCGCACGTGACCCTGCGCCGGCGTGCGCGCCAGCGCCTGGCCGCCGGACCGGTGCCAGCGCTGGCCTGGCGGGTCAGCCACTTCGAGCTGCTGGAAAGCGTGCGCGGAACGGGCCAGTCCGGCTACCGCCGGCTCGGGCAGTGGCCGCTGGGCTGAAGCCTCAGCCGGCCAGGTAGCGCGCCGCGGCCATGCCGGCCAGGCGGCCGCTGGCGAAACAGGCGGTGAGCAGGTAGCCGCCGGTGGGTGCCTCCCAGTCCAGCATTTCCCCGGCCAGGAACAGGCCCGGCCGGGCGCGTGCCATCAGCCCCTGGTCCAGCGCCTCCAGGCGCACGCCGCCGGCGCTGCTGATCGCCTCGGCGATCGGTCGCGGCTGGCGCAGGCGCAACGGCAGGCGCTTGAGCGCGCCGGCCACCTGGTCCATGTCGTCCAGCGCCGTGGCATCGAGCACCTCGCGCAGCAGCGCGGCCTTGGTCCCGGCCACGCCGGCCTGGCGGCGCAGGTGTTCGCTCAGGCTGCGGCCGTGGCGCGGGCGGCCCAGTTCGCGGCGCAGCCGTTCCAGGTCGCGCCCGGGCACCAGGTCCAGGTACAGCCAGGCCTGGCCGTCGCGGGCAATGGCGTCGCGCAGCGGCGCCGACAGCGCATACACCAGGCTGCCCTCGATGCCGGTGGCGGTGACCACGCATTCGCCCTGCAGCGCATGCCCGCTGCCGTCGGCATCGTGCCAGTGCGCCACCACCGGCTTGAGCGGGGCGCCGGCGTGGCGTTGGCTGAAGTGTTCGCTCCAACCGATGTCAAAGCCGCAGTTGGAAGGTTGCAGCGGGGCGACCTGGATGCCCTGGGCGGCCACCGCCGGCACCCAGGCGCCATCGGAGCCCAGCTGCGGCCAGCTGCCACCGCCCAGGGCCAGGACACAGGCCCGCGCCCGGCGGCGCAGCTCGCCCTCCGGGGTGGCCAGGCGCAGCGCGCCTTCGGCGTCCCAGCCCAGCCAGCGGTGCTGGACATGGAAGCGCACGCCCTGGTCCTTGAGCCGGCGCACCCAGCCCCGCAGCAACGGTGCGGCCTTGCGGTCCAGCGGGAACACACGGTCCGAACTGCCCACATAGGTTTCCACGCCCAGGCCACGTGCCCACTCGCGCAGTGCATCCGGGCCGAAGCCCTCCAGCCAGCGCGCCACTTCCGTGGCGCGGGCGCCGTAACGCTGGACGAAGCCGGGCATGGCTTCGGCATGGGTCAGGTTGAGCCCGCCCTTGCCGGCAATCAGGAACTTGCGCCCGACCGAACCCTTGGCTTCGAACAGGTCCACTTCGCAGCCGGCCGCACGCGCGACCTCGGCGGCCATCAGGCCGGCCGGGCCGCCGCCAATGATGGCCAGGCCGGGCAGGGCAGGGGCGGTGTCGGCCATGGTTCAGGGCTGTTCCGTGCCCAGCAGTTCGACCTCGAACACCAGCGAGGCCTGCGGCGGGATGACCCGGCCGGCGCCGCGGCGGCCATAGGCCAGGTCGGCAGGAATGAACAGGGTGCGCTTGCCACCCACCTTCATCCCGGCCACGCCCTCGTCCCAGCCGCGGATCACCTGGCCGGCGCCAAGCACGAAGCTGAAGGGCTGGCCGCGGTCGAGCGAGCTGTCGAACTTGCGGCCGCGGCGGTCGGCATTGCGCTCGTCGTACAGCCAGCCGGTGTAGTGCACGGTGACCTTCTGTCCGGGCCGGGCTTCGCTGCCCTGGCCGGGCCGGTCGTCGACCTTCTCCAGCGCCGCGACGCTGCCGCCGGGCGGCGGGCCGGGCGGGGTGCAGGCGGCCAGGGCCAGCAGGCCGGCCAGGGCGAGGACAAGACGGGACAGGATCGGGGGCGGGGCCATGGCGCACCTGGATGGCAAGGGGGCGCAAGGTTAACCGATGCGCGCCGCCCCGCTGGCTATCATGGCGGCCATGGCCAAGCTGCTGTTCAACCTGCGCAACGTTCCCGACGACGAAGCCGCCGAGGTGCGCGCCCTGCTCGACGAGCAGGGCCTGGACTGGTACGAGACCCAGCCCGGCGCGTTCGGCATTTCCGCCGCCGGACTGTGGCTGCGCGACGCGACCGACTACCCGCGGGCGCGGCAGGCGCTGGATGCCTACCAGGCGCGGCGCCGCGAGCAGGCGCGCCTGCGCGCCCGGGCCGAGCCGGAGCCGGGTTTCCTGGAAACGCTGCGCGCCGCGCCAGTGCCGGTGCTGGGCCGCCTGCTGCTGATGGCGGCCATCATCGCCGCGACCCTGGCCCTGCCGTGGTGGCTGCTGCGCTGAGGCCCGCGGCCCCGGGGGGCGGGCAGGGCGGGGGCTAGAATGTCGCCCATGATCCTGAATGTCGCCGCCTACCAGTTCCTCGAAATTGCCGATCCCCGCGCCCTGGCCGACTGGCTGCGCCAGGCCTGCGAGGAGGCGGGGCTGCGCGGTACGGTGCTGGTCGCCCCCGAAGGGCTGAACCTGTTCCTTGCCGGGCAGGAACAGCCGCTGCGCCAGCTGCTGGACCAGTTGCGCCAGCGCTCCGGGCTGGAAGGACTGGCCTGCAAGTTCAGCTGGAGCCGGTTCCAGCCCTTCGGCCGGCTCAAGGTCAAGCTCAAGCCGGAGATCATCAGCTTCCGCAAGCCGCAGGCCACCCCCCTGGCCGCCGGCGAGCGCGCCCCGGCGGTCGACCCGCCGACCCTGGCGCGCTGGCTGCAACAGGGCGGGCGCGACGATGCCGGCCGCCCGGTGGTGATGCTCGACACCCGCAATGCCCAGGAAGTGGCCTATGGCACCTTCAGCGGCGCCCTGACCCTGCCCATCACCCGCTTCACCGAACTGCCGCAGGCGCTGGAGCCGCACCGGCCGGCGTTGCGCGATGCCACCGTGGTCAGTTTCTGCACCGGCGGCATCCGCTGCGAGAAGGCGGCGCTGTGGATGCGCCAGGACGGCATGGACAACGTGCTGCAGCTGGAGGGCGGGATCCTGGGCTATTTCGAGCAGGTGGGCGGGCTGGGTTACGACGGCGCCTGCTTCGTGTTCGACGAGCGCGTGGCGCTGGATCCGCAGCTGCGTCCGCTGGTGGAACAGGTGCGTGAAGAAAATTCCTGAAGGACGCTTGCGCACCTGTCTCCATCCCGATAAGATGCGCGCCCTCAGCTTCATCGTTGGGGCCATAGCTCAGCTGGGAGAGCGCCTGCATGGCATGCAGGAGGTCGGCGGTTCGATCCCGCCTGGCTCCACCACCTCCGGTCTCCGGACCGGGATGAATCTGGAAAAACGTCCCCATCGTCTAGAGGCCTAGGACATTACCCTTTCACGGTAGCGACCGGGGTTCGAATCCCCGTGGGGACGCCACCGGCGGTAAGATCGCGCTAGCGGTCCTCCGCACCCAGCAGTGGGGCCATAGCTCAGCTGGGAGAGCGCCTGCATGGCATGCAGGAGGTCGGCGGTTCGATCCCGCCTGGCTCCACCAAATTCCGGCTTCGGGCAGGATTCATCCGTCCCCATCGTCTAGAGGCCTAGGACACTACCCTTTCACGGTAGCGACCGGGGTTCGAATCCCCGTGGGGACGCCATCTTCAAGCGGAAGCGGGCCGCCAAGGCTCGAGCCGCATCCAGCAGTGGGGCCATAGCTCAGCTGGGAGAGCGCCTGCATGGCATGCAGGAGGTCGGCGGTTCGATCCCGCCTGGCTCCACCATCTTCCCGGCGGGAAGACCGGTTAACGCCTGGACCCTCGTCGCCGCGCAGTCTAGCCTGCGCGGTTTTCGTGCGCGCGCACGGCGACGGGCCCGCTTGCGCGGACCCGCCGTGAGGGCATGCGTGCCGCGCGGACGCGGCGGCAGGCTCAGCGCTGCTGGCGCTGCTGTTCCTCATCCTGCTGCTGCGGCGTGCGGCCATCGCGGCGCTGCTGCTCGTCCTCGTTCCACTGCTGCTGCTGGCGCTGGCCTTCCTGGTCCTGGTGCTTGGGGGGCTGGCGCTGCGGATCGTTCTGATGGTTCTGCTGGTTGCCCATGATGATCTGTTCCGTATCGCACGGCCGGATTGACCGTGGGGACAGGCTAGCCAGGGGCGGCGTAAGCCAGGGTGCAGCAATCGCTAGCAGGGCGTGACGGTAGCGCGCGGCGCTGGAGCGTTCAGTAACGCTGCCAGCGCAGGCGCAGGGCGTTGGCCACCACCGATACCGAGCTCAGGCTCATCGCCAGCGCCGCCAGCATGGGCGACATCACCATCCCGGTCAGCGGATACAGCACGCCGGCCGCCACCGGCACGCCCAGGCCGTTGTAGAGCAGGGCAAAGCCCAGGTTCTGGCGCATGTTGCGCACCGCCGCGCGGGAGATGCCGATGGCATCGGCAATGCCGCGCAGATCGCCCTTGACCAGGGTCACCGCGGCCGAGGACATGGCCACATCGGTGCCGGTGCCCATGGCAATGCCGACATCGGCCGCAGCCAGCGCCGGGGCGTCGTTGATGCCGTCGCCGGCCATGGCCACGCAGCGGCCCTGGCGCTGGAGCTGCTGCACCAGCTCCAGCTTGTCCTGCGGCCCCATCCCGCCATGCACGCGGGCCAGGCCCAGGCGCGCGGCCACTGCCTGCGCCGTGGCGGCGGCGTCGCCGCTGGCCATCACCAGCTCGATGCCGGCCGCGCGCAGGCGCTCCAGCGCCGCCGGCGTGCCGGCCTTGACCGGGTCCTCCAGCGCCAGCAGGCCGGCGGCCTGGCCATCGATGGCCAGGAACACCACGCTCGCGCCTGCCCGGCGCAATGGCTCGGCGCGCAGGTCCAGTCCGCCCAGTTCCACGCCCTCGCGCGCCATCAGCGTGGCCGAGCCCAGCAGCAGGGCGCGACCGTCCACCGTGCCGCGCACCCCCAGGCCGGTGCCGGACTGGAAGCCATGCACCGGTGCCAGGGGCAGGCCCTGGCTGCGTGCCCGGGCGACGATGGCCGCGCCCAGCGGGTGCTCGCTGTGCGCATCCAGGCTGGCAGCCAGGCGCAGCACTTCGTCCGGGCCTTGGCCGGCGGCGGCCACCACTTCGGCAAACGCGGGCCGGCCCTCGGTCAGGGTGCCGGTCTTGTCCACCACCAGGGTGTCGACCTGGCGCAGGCGCTCCAGCGCCTCGGCATCCCGGAACAGCACCCCGGCCTGGGCCGCGCGCCCGGTAGCCACCATCACCGACATGGGCGTGGCCAGGCCCAGGGCACAGGGGCAGGCGATGATCAGCACCGAGATGGCCGCCAGCAGGGCATGGGTCCAGGCCGGCTGCGGGCCCCACAGGCCCCAGCCCAGGAAGGCCAGCACCGCTACCACGAACACCGCCAGCACGAACCCCGCGGCCACCCGGTCGGCCAGGCGCTGCATCGGCGCACGCGAGCGCTGGGCCTGGGCAACCAGTTGCACGATGCGCGCCAGCACCGTGGCCTCGCCCACGCGGGTGGCCTGGATCAGCAGGGCGCCATTGCCGTTGAGGCTGGCACCGACCACGGCATCGCCGGGCTGCCGGGCCACCGGCAGCGGTTCGCCGGTGAGCATGGATTCGTCCACGTGGGATCGCCCTTCCAGCACCACCCCGTCCACCGGCACCTTCTCGCCCGGGCGCACCCGCAGGCGGTCGCCGACCCGGACCTCGGCCAGGGGCAGGTCGCGCTCGCTGCCATCGGCCTCCACCCGCCGCGCCTGGACCGGCGCCAGTTCCAGCAGGGCGCGGATCGCGGCCGAGGTGCTGGCCCGCGCCTTCAGCTCCAGCAGCTGGCCCAGCAGGGTCAGGGAAACGATGGTGGCCGCGGCCTCGAAGTACACGCCCACCCGGCCATGTTCGTGGAACGAGGCCGGGAACAGGCCGGGCGCGAGCGTGGCCACCACGCTGTAGCCATAGGCGGCGACCACGCCGGTACCGACCAGGGTCCACATGTTCAGCCGCCAGGTGCGCAGCGATACCGCCCAGCGCTGCAGGAACGGAGCACCGGCCCACAGCACCACCGGGCTGGCCAGGACCAGCTCCAGCCAGGTGCGCGCGGTGCTGGCCAGGCCGTGCCAGTGCTGGCCCCACATGGCCAGCACCATGACCGCGGCCGTCAGCGGCAGCGAGAGCCGAAAGCGGCGGCGGAAGTCGGTCAGTTCCGGGTTCTCGCCCATGTCCAGGCTGGGCGTCATCGGCTCCAGGGCCATGCCGCAGACCGGACAGGTGCCCGGGCCTTCGCGCACGATCTCCGGGTCCATGGGGCAGGTGTAGAGCGTGCCGGGCGCGGTCTCCGCTGCCGGGCGCTGCTCCGGCGGCAGCAGGTAGTGCTCCGGATCGGCCAGGAAGCGTTCGCGGCAGCGGGCGGCGCAGAAGTGGTAGGCCTGGCCGCGGTACTCGGCGTGGTGCGGCGTGCGCGCCGGATCCACCTTCATGCCACAGACCGGGTCGATGCTGCCGGCCCCGGGCACCGGCGCAGGCGCGTGGCTACCGCAGCAGGCCGGGGCGGGGGCGGGCGCTGGTGTTGCCGCCGCGCCGGAGCAGCAACCGCCGTGCAGGGGCGGCGCGGCCTGCGGCACGGGCAGCGGGGCCGGGCCGCCGCAGCAGCCCGCGCTGGCGGCGCCATCGGCCCGCGCCGGTTTGCCGGCGGCCTCGCCATGGCTGGAACAGCAGTCTTCCGCCTCTGGCCCAGGAGGCCGGGTCACTGCGGTGTTGGCGGCAGCCGCATGGCAGCAGGAACCGCCGGATGGCGCCGGCTTTGCGCCATCGCCCGCTCCGGACCGGGCCGGTGCCACCGGCGCATCCGGCCGGGTGCCCTGGCTGCAGCCACAGCCGCCGCTGCCTGGCTCATGGTGCCGGCTCATGCGGCCTCCCCGCCCAGCGCGGCCATGATCGGACAGTCCTGCAGGTCGCCATGGCCGGGGCAGGCCTGGACCAGTTCGCCCAGCGCATCGCGCACCCGGCCCAGCTCGTCGATCCGCTGCTGGAGCAGGGCGATCTTCTCCTCGGCGGCGGCCCGCACCTGGGCCATGTCGGCACCGCGGGCGTCGCTGAGCGCCAGCAGGCCCGCGATCTCCTCCAGGCTGAAGCCCAGTTCCTTGGCCCGGCGCACGAAGCGCAGCCGGCGCACATCGCCGTCATGGTACTGGCGGTAGCCATTGGCGCCACGCCGTGCCGCGGGCAGCAGGCCCTGGCGTTCGTAGTAGCGGATGGTGTCGATGGGCACGCCGCAGCGGCGGGCCAGCTGTCCGATGTTCATGCAGCTCACCTCGTTGTGCGCTGCCATTGTCACCCCTGGAGTCGACTCCAGGGTCAAGCGCGGCTGAAGCGCGGGTTGCCGGCCAAGACCCGCCGGGCGCGGACGGGGAGGGTGTGCCGCTGCCTCGGCCCGCCCGCCGTCCAGGACCGGCCGGGCCGGTGGCTTTGCCGGACCTGCCGGCCACGTCCGTGGGGGCGGGTGCGGCCCCTGGCCGCACGCGAGCCGGCAGCGGCCACCCAGCCCTTGCTGGTGGATACGCTGGCTGCGCCGCCTCCGGCCCCCGCCGCGGTCTCACCCGGTGAGATCGGCGCTGCGTAGAAAGGCCGCTCCCAGACCGGAGCCGCCCATGTCCGCATTGACCGCCTTCGAACCGCCGCGCCTGCCTGCCGCGCCTGCCGACGGCGGCGGCTTTGCCCAGCGCCTGGCAGTGAAGTACAGCGGCCGGGTCACCGGGCACTTCGTGCAGCCGGGCCGGGAGGGGCGCTACGCGCCGCTGCCGGAGGCCTTGCCGCCGGCCCTGGCCGCGGCCCTGCGTGCCCGCGGCATCGAGCGGCTCTACGCCCACCAGGCCCAGGCCTGGGAGGCGGTGGCCGGCGGCGGCCATGTGGTCCTGGCCACGCCCACCGCCTCGGGCAAGTCGCTGTGCTACACCCTGCCGGTGGTGGCTGGGGTGATGACGCGCAAGGCCAAGGCGCTGTACCTGTTCCCGACCAAGGCCCTGGCCCAGGACCAGGTGGCCGAACTGCTGGAGCTCAACAAGGCCGGCGACCTGGGCCTGAAGCCGGCCACCTTCGATGGCGATACCCCCGGCGACCAGCGCCAGGCCATCCGCCTCAATGGCGACATCGTGGTCTCCAACCCGGACATGCTCCACCAGGGGATCCTGCCGCACCACACCAAGTGGGCGCAGTTCTTCGAGGGGCTGCAGTACGTGGTGATCGACGAGATCCACAGCTACCGCGGCGTGTTCGGCTCGCATCTGGCCAACGTGCTGCGGCGGCTGAAGCGCGTGTGCGCGTTCTACGGCTCGAAGCCGCAGTTCATCCTGTGCTCGGCCACCATCGGCAACCCGAAGGAACACGCCGAGGCCCTGCTGGAGGACGAGGTCAGCGCCATCACCGAATCCGGCGCGCCCAGTGGCGAACGCCACGTGCTGCTGTGGAACCCGCCAGTGGTCAACCCGGACCTGGGCCTGCGCGCCTCGGCGCGCTCGCAGTCCAACCGCATCGCCCGGGCCGCGCTCAAGGCCGGGCTCAAGACCCTGGTATTCGCCCAGTCGCGGACCATGGCCGAGGTGCTGACCAAGTACCTGAAGGACGTGTTCGACAACGACCCGCGCAAGCCGGCGCGGGTGCGCGCCTATCGCGGCGGCTACCTGCCCACCGAGCGGCGCGAGGTGGAGAAAGCCATGCGCGCCGGGCGCATCGACTGCATCGTCTCCACCTCGGCACTGGAGCTGGGCGTGGACATCGGCAGCCTGGACCTGGTGGTGCTCAACGGCTATCCCGGCTCGGTGGCCGCGACCTGGCAGCGCTTCGGCCGCGCCGGCCGCCGCCAGCAGGCCTCGCTGGGGGTGATGGTGGCCAGCTCCGACCCGCTGGACCAGTACATGGTGCGGCACCCGGAGTTCTTCAGCGCCGCTCCGCCCGAGCAGGCGCGGATCGCGCCGGACCAGCCGGTGATCCTGCTGGACCATATCCGCTGCGCTGCCTTCGAGCTGCCCTTCCTGCAGGGCGAGCGCTTCGGCAGCGTGGAACCGGAGGTGTACCTGCAGCTGCTGGCCGAGGACGGGGTGGTGCACCCGGAAGGCGGGCGCTGGGAATGGATCGCCGACAGCTACCCGGCCAACGCGGTGAGCCTGCGCTCGGTGGCCGACGGCAACTTCGTGGTGGTCGACCGCACTGACGGCCGCCAGACCATCATCGCCGAGGTGGATTTCAGCTCCGCGCCGCTGATGCTCTACGAGGGCGCGATCCACATGGTGCAGTCGGTGCCCTACCAGGTGGAGCGGCTGGACTGGGA
>Ga0182792_1000521_pt1 | contig 35515 bp, 28 predicted proteins | sample Passage237B_FD_130497 | JGI IMG/M metagenome (GOLD analysis project Ga0182792, IMG submission 130497) | Cellulose adapted compost microbial communities from Newby Island Compost Facility, Milpitas, CA, USA - Passage2 37B (version 2) (version 2) ...
CCCCCCCCGCCGCCAGCGCCGCGGCCAGGGCCTGGCCCACCTGTTGCGCGCCCGCCTCGGCCAGTTCGCGCACGCGGCGGTGGCGCGGCTCGGCCATGGGATCGGCCGGCAGCCGGAACAGGACCACGCAGTCGTGCAGGCTGGCCGCGTCCTTGCCCAGCGCCTCGCTCAGCGCGGCCACGTGCGCGGCCCGTTCCAGGTTGCTGCGGCCCAGCTCCACCACCTCGCCCACCGCCTGGTCGATGGCCGCCACTTCCCGGCCCTGCCCGGCAATGTGCCGCGCCACCGAATCCATGGCCATTCCGGCCTGGGCCAGCGACTGGCCGATGCCGTCGAGCACCTGGCCGGTCTGCCGCGCCGAGGCCGCGCTCTCGCCCAGCGCCTGCACGGTATCGCCAATGATCGCGCGCGCGTCGCGCGCGGCACTGGCCGCGCGCTCGGCCAGGCGACGGATCTCCTGGGCCACGACCGCGAAGCCACGCCCGGCCTCGCCGGCGTGGGCCGCCTCGATGCTGGCGTTGATCGACAGGATATTGGTCTGGAAGGCGACCGCGTCGATGACCTCGATCACCTCGCCGGCCCGGGCCGAGCGCTTCTCCACTTCTTCCATGGCCTGGGCCAGGGCCTGGGCGGCCTCGCCGCCCAGGCGGGCGTTGTCGTCGGCCTGGCTGGCCGCGGCCCGCACCTGGTCCAGTTCCAGCTGCAGGTCGCGCAGGTCCGCCAGCAGGCGCTGGCTGGCCTGCTGCACCGAGTCCAGGGCCTGGGCCTGGGCCTGGCATTGCAGCGCCAGTTCATCGTTCTCGCCGACCAGCTTGGGCACTTCGCCGGCAATGCGCAGCGACAGCCCGACCGCCTGGCGGATGGCCTCGGCCAGGTTGCCGAAGCCGGCCAGCAGGCGCCGCCCGGCCACGCTGCCGGCCTGGGCCGGCGGCAGGTCCAGGGCCAGGTCGCAATGGGCCAGGGCCTCGTTGGCCAGGTCCAGCAGGCCGCGCTCGGCCTCGATCTGGTCCAGCCGGCGCAGCACCGGCCACAGCAGGGGGTTGGCGGCCTGGGACAGGTCCCCGGCCGCCAGCGCGGTCACGCCGCGCAGCAGGGCCGCGGTCTCGGCATGGGGCAGGGACAGGATCCAGCCGCCGCCCGGCTCGCGCTGGTAGCGCACGCGCCGCGCCGGGTCCTCGCCCGGCGCCGCCCACACCCCTTCCTGGCCGACCAGCAGCCCCGGTTCCAGCCCCCACAGGCATTCCTGCGCCGGCCAGGGCCAGGCCCCCGGCTCCCTGCCCAGCAGGTCGCAGGCGGCGCGGTTGGCCGCCACCACCTGTCCGCACGCATCCAGCCGCACCAGGCCTACCGGCGCATCCGGCAACTCGGCGGCAGCGGCCACCGGCTCCAGCGCCGCCTCGCCGGCGGCAGTCATGACCACAGACATTCCCCCTCCCCCAAAAGCGGACTGTCACTTGATGGCTTAGCGGCCACGGCGGTTGCCACTGAAGCCCCGCGGCCAGGCGCCCCGCCGTTCAGGGCAGGGCGCGGAGGGCACGGGCATGGCCGGAGACGATCTCCAGGGTCGAGGCATCGCTGTCGAACAGGGAGAACAGGCCCTGGGCCTCCTGCGGCGGATCGCCGGTGAACGGATCGCCCGGCTTCCACATCCAGTCCGGGCGGGGGGTGCGCCCGCGCCCGCCCCAGGCCCAGAAATTGGAACCGGCGATTGGCGCCCCCTCCCGGGCGCGCTGCAACAGGCGCTCATAGACGGCGCGGTAGAAGCGGTCGCGCGCCTCCACCCCCGAATCCGGATCGTAGGAACCCCGGTCGCGGTTGAGTCCGAACTCGGACAGCACGATCGGCTTGCCCAGGCGCGCGGCCATTTCGATATGGCGGTCGATGTAGCGCAGCGAGGCCTGCAGCCCGCTCTCCAGCCGCGCGCCGGGGTCGTGGTGGTCGATCCAGCCCCAGTTGGACGGCCACAGGTGGAAGGTCAGGTAGTCCACGTTCGGCGAGGCGTGGGCGATCAGGTAATAGTCGTCCTCGCCCAGCGAGCCCATGCTGCCCTCGCTGCCGGTGCTGACCAGCTGCCTGGGCGCCAGGCCGCGGATGAAGGCGGCGGTCTCGTCGATCCAGCGGCGGTAGGCCTGGAAATTGCCATGGCCGCCGGCATCGCTGCCCGGGCGCGGCTCGTTGGCCAGCTGCCAGGACATCACCGTGGGATCGTCGGCATAGGCCACTCCGGTGATGCTGTTGCGGCGGCCGACCACGGTGCGGATCGCGTCGCGATACCAGGCCTGGGCGCGGGGAATGGCATAGAAGCGCGCCGAGTACTGCATGAAGGCGTTCCAGTCACCGTCCTGGTCCGGGTCGGAGAGCGGCTCGCCGGTGGCCCAGGACACGTACTGGGCCATGCCCCCGGACCACTGCCAGAAGTTGTTGAGGTACAGGACCGCCTTCATGTCACGTGCCGCCATTTCGGCCAGCAGGTAGTCCAGGCCCTGGAGCAACTGCTCGTCGTATTCGCCGGGGCCGCGCATGAGGCCCGGGCGCACCCCGCGGCGGAAGCCGGAGGCCTCGGACATGGCCAGCACCCGCAGGTTGTCCACCCCGGCGGCCTTGAGCTGGTCCAGCTCGGCACGCAGGCGCTCGCGGTCGCCCAGCGCCCCGGGCGCGCCCAGGTAGGCCCCGTACCAGAAGTTGGCCCCGGCAAAGCGGTAGGGCCGGCCGTCGAGGACGAAGCCGGTGCCCTGGACCTGGACGAAGCCGGACTGCGGCCCGGCCTGGGCCTGGCCGGCCGCCATGCCCAGGGCCAGCAGCCCGGCCAGCAGGCCCTGCCACCAGGGTAACGATACCTTCAGCATGCGGACCAACCCTTCCCTTGCGTGCTCCCCGCGCATTAGAGCCGCAAACCGGGCGCGAGGCATGCTGCGGGCGCACACGGCCCTGGCCTCCGGCCGGGAGCCGCGCAAGCCCTCTCTCTTACGGGCTCTTACGGCGCGCTTACGCCCCCCCGCTATCAATGCGCCGCGCACCGGCCGGTCACGGTCGGTGGACGCCATTCAAACATCGCGCACTCGGGGATCCAACCATGCACGCAGTTTCCAAGCGCCGCCATCAGGCCGGCTTCACCCTGGTCGAGATGGCCGTGGTCCTGGTCATCATCGGCGTCATCATCGGCGCGGTCATGATCGGCCGCGACGTCCAGCGCAACGCCGAATACACCCGCATCAAGCAGAAGTTCATCGACCAGTGGGTGGTCACCTACAACGCCTACCACCAGCGCTACGGCGCGCCCCTGGGCGACAACCAGGCCGCCCCGCAGCTGATGGTCAACGGCGCCAACTTCACCACCGGCTTCTCCGGCGGCGACATGACCGGCGCCACCGAGCCGGCCCTGATCTGCTCGGGCACCGACCCGCTGCCCACCAGCGCCGGCCTGACCCGCTCGCGCGAGACCGCCCAGGGCTTTGACCTGCGCGACCTGGTCAAGCGCGCCGGCATCACCCTGCCGCCGGGCCGCGGCGAGGGCAAGGAAGACCGCTACGCCTACCTGGACACCAACGGCAACCCGCAGGAAATCCGCATCTGCTTCGGCTGGAACCGTCCGGGCACCCTGTGGGGTTCGGGCAACTCGATGATCATCACCGGCCTGACCCCGGACCTGGCCCGCGCCCTGGACCAGATGATCGACGGCAAGGCCGACGCCGCCAACGGCGTGTTCCGCCAGGTGGGCATCGCCAACCGTCCGGCCACCGGCGCCGGCGGCGCCACCACCCCGGGCGCGATCGGCGCCGAGTGGGGCGGCAACAACACCGGTTCGATGGCCTCGGCCGTGACCTCCGGCGACACCTACGGCACTGCCACCGACGACGACCAGGTCATGACCGTGGTCGCCAACTACAAGATGAACCAGTAAGGCCGCCATGAACGCGCCCCTCCTGCTTGCCCGCCTGCGCCAGTCGCGGCGCAGCTCCCTGCTGGTGTTCGCCGTGACCCTGGCGGCACTGGTGGTCACCGCGGTGTGGTTCCTCGCCGCACGTTCGGCCCTGGCCGATGCCTATGGCCGGCTGGGTGACCGCAGCCAGGCCCTGGGCGAGGCCCAGGTGCGCGAGCAGGAGGCGCAGCTGCGGGTGGAGTACGCCCGCTCGGCGCGCGAACTGATCACCGCCGCCCAGGCCCACGGCCTCCAGCCGGAGGCCTGGGGCGAGCGGCTGATCAACCTTCGCCAGAGCCAGATGAGCCGCGAGGACACGGCCAACCTGCTTACCGCCGTCACCCGTGGCCCGGACCGCATGTTCGGTGCCGAGTCCTTCGAGCTGTCGGTCACCCATCCGGACGAAGGCCTGTTCGACCCGCCGCCGCCCGGCGATCGCGCCCCCGCCCCGCTTTCGCTGACCCTGCGCGGCGCGATCCTGTTCCGCACCGCCGCCACCAGCGACGTCCCGCTGCCCAGTAGTGGAGCCGCACCATGAGCCTGCTTTTCACGGTCCAGCAGCAGAACAGCTGGCTGACCTTCGACAATGGCCACGTCACCCGCAGCGAGATCCGCCCGCGCCTGGGCCGCGCGGCCCTGGCCGTGGCCGATTTCGAGGGCGCGGTCAGCAACGTCATCTCGCTGGAGGGCAGCCCGGCCCACGCCGTGGCCCTGATCGAGAAGCGCCTGCGCTCGGACGGCCTGGTCGATGGCGAGGCCAAGATCCTCATCCACAAGACCCGCACCGTCGGCGCCGGCTACCAGACCCTGTACACCGCCGTCCCGCTGGAAGTGTGGCAGCACACCTATGCCTGGGCCGAGGCCCAGCCGGACCACTGCCTGCTGGTGCCGCTGACCTCGCTGCTGTTCAACGCGGTCAAGCCGGGCCAGGCCATCGTCCTGCAGTCCGGGCGCCAGCTCAGCGTGCTGGCCATGCTCAAGCACGACATGGTCTACCGCAGCTCGCTGGCCTACAGCGACCACCCGGAAGACCTGGCCATGACCGCCGGCGCCCTGGCCGAACAGGTCGCCGAGGACCTGGCCCGCGGCGAGGACAACCTCGAGCCGCTGGAAGTGAAGTGGTGCCCGGTCCTGGTCGAGCACCCGGGCGAGGGCCAGCCCTGGCTGGACGACACCCTGCGCGAGATCTTCTCCGCACGCAGTGGCCTGGCCGTGTCCACCGTGCCGGTGCGGCGCGTGCTCGACGGTGAGGGCCGCGAATACCGCAGCGGCGCGGCCTGGATGGAACGCGCCGCCAACCCCTCGATCGCGGTCAATCCCAGCGCCAGCCGCACCGCCTACCTGGCCGAGTGGGCCCTGCCCTACGCCAGCGCCGCATCGCTGGTGTTCGCCCTGGTCCTGGGCGCCCTGGGCGCGCGCTGGACCCTGAGCGCGCACGAGGCCAACCAGCGCGCCGACGCCATCGATGCACAGATCCGCGAGGCCGACGCCCGGATCGAAGCCATGCTCGCCGAATCGGCCATGCCCGAGCGCTTCGGCGCCGTGCTCCAGTTCGTCGACCGCGCCAGCAACCTGCAGAAGGGCACCGATCCGGTGGCCGGGCTGGGCCAGATCCAGGACGCGGCCAGCGGCCAGGTGCGGATCCTGCGCGTGCGCGTGGAAGAGCCGGTGGCGCCGGGCGCACCGCTGCCGCCGGGTGCCATCCCCGACCTGCGCGAACCCACCCTGCGCGTGGACGCGGTGCTCGACGCCAGCCGTGGCACCCATGGCATGCAGATCCCGACCTTCGTCGAGCGCCTGCGCCGGGCCGGCTTCGAGCCGGTGCCGCTGGATCCGCAGAACGCCGCCGCCAACCGGGCCGCGGGCGGCTTCTTCTCCTACCTGCTCAAGCGCCCGGCCCCCGAACTTCCCGCGGCCGCCGCCCCGGCCGCCGTCGCCACCGCCGGAGTCAGCCCATGAGAGCCAAGTATGTCGCCGCCGTCGCCCTGCTGGCGTGGCTGCTGGTCGTGGTCTGGCTGTCGAGCATGGTGATCGCCAAGCCGGCCGTGCTGCGCTTCGGCAACCAGGCCGGCGAGACCGCCGAAATCGCCGAGTTGCGCAAGCTGATCGCGCGCAACCGGCAGACCATGGAAGCGCTGGGCAGCCTGCGCAGCAGCAGCCCCTACCTGGCGCATGCGCAGCCGGTGGCGCTGCCGGCATCCGGCGGTGCCGCCGCCGCTGCCACGGCAAGTGGCGTGTACGGCGGCGCCGGCACGGGCGCGGAGGCGGAAGTCCCGCACCAGGTTTCGCTGGTGCTGCTGGCCAATGGCCGCCGCGTAGCGGTGGTGGACGGCCAGCATGTCAGCGTGGGCAGCTTGCTCGCCGGTGGCGCCCGCGTGGCCGCGATCGGCCCGGACTGGGTGCGGATCGCCCGCCCGGGCAGCCCTGCCCGGACCTACAAGGTGCCGCATCCGCTGGCCAAGGCCGCCCCGTCGGATGGCATGCGATGAGCAGCCGGCTGGAACGCTACAAGCCCCTGCTGTGGCTGCTGGGCATCGTCCTGGCCGGCGTGGCCGTGGTCGCCCTGGTGCGCCAGGCCGGCCAGCAGGGGGCGCCGCTGCAGGCTCCCCCCGCGGCGCCCGCGGCCGCTGACAGCCAGGCGCGGCCTGCCGGCACGGCTGCGCCGGCCCAGGGCGCCGGTGCGCCGCCGCCGTGGGTGGGCAATGCACCGGCCGGCACCGCTGCCGCCGCAACCGCGGCGCGGCAGCGCCTGGTCCAGGACCGACCGGTGCCGACCCGGGCCGAGCTCGAGCGCGCCCTGGAGCAGATCCGCACCAAGACCGAACAGAACGACCGCGCCGCCGACGAGATGCTGCGCCAGCTCGACCAGCTGCAGGCCAGCGGCCAGCTGCCCGCGCACGTGGACGCCAACGCCCTGCGCGCCAACCTGCAGCTGGCCAAGCGTTCGCAGGCGCTGAGCCGCGAACTGGCCGAACTGGCCCTGGCCACGCCCAGCCAGGCCAACCAGGCCCGGATCCAGGCCATCGTCGGCGAACTGCAGCAGCTGCAGGGCCAGCTGCGCTACGACGTGCGCGCCGCTGGCGCGCCGGCGGTGCTCGGGGGGCAATGAGATGCAGGCGCGCGCGCAGGCCCACGGCTACACCCTGGTGGAACTGGCCACGGTGCTGGTCATCCTCGGGGTGCTGACCATGGGCATGCATTCGGCGCTTGAATCCATGCAGCAGGCGCGCCTGCACAACGCCGCCCTGGCCCATGCCGAGAACGCCCGCCAGGCCCTGCGCGCCTACCTGTTGCGCAACAAGCGCCTGCCCTGCCCCGACACCACTCCCGAGGGCGACCTCGGACGCAGTGCCAGCCCCTGCAACGCCAACGCCGGCTGGCTGCCCTACGAGACCCTGGGCCTGGAAACCCCGGAACGCGCGCGGCGGCTGCGCTACGGCGTGCACCGCTCCGCCGGCATCGATCTGGTCGACCCGGCGCCTTCGTCCATCGACGAACCGGACCTGGAGGGCCGCAGCGGCCTGGCCGCGCAACTGATGGCGCTGGCCGTGGCACCGCCCGAGGCGGGCGCGCCGCACTACGCCGAGGACTTCCTCGACCTTGGCGACGTCTGCAGCGGCGCCGAGCTGGCCAACCCCGGCTTCGTCCTGGTCGCGCCGGCGGCCGACCTCGATGGCGCCGGCGGCGCCTGGCCCGGCTTCGATGGTCCCAACCGTGGCTTCGCCGCCGGCACCAGCCTGTGCGTGGCCGCGCCCTCGCGCCCGGCCAACGCCAACTACGACGACGTGGTCGTCGCCGAAAGCGCGGCTTCGCTGCTTGGCTGGCTCACCGCGTCCACCCGCTGAACCCGATCACCCATCCCGCATCCTCCAAGGCCAACGCCATGATCCTCCGTCCCACCGCCACGTCCTTCCGAAGCCCGGTCCTCCGTGTGCTCGCCGGTGCCGCCAGCGGACTGCTCCTGGTCTCCTGCAGCAACATGCCGCCGCGCAGCGTCCGCGACCTGCCGCCCACCGAGTACAAGGCGCTGGAACGCACCGGTACCGCCATCGCCGAGGAGTCGGCCAAGCTGTCGGCGCAGAACGACAGCCTGCGCAGCCGGATCGAACAGAGCGCGCCGGCACCGACCCCGGTCGCGCCGGTGGCACCGGCCTACGACCCGCTGGAGAACAGCGTGGTCAGCCTGAGCATGTACGACGCCGACGTCGGCCAGCTGCTCTGGGCCCTGGCCGACGAGCTGAAGATGAACCTGATCGTGGACCCGCGGGTGCTGGAGCAGCGCCAGCGCTCCAGCCTGCACCTGCGCAACGTCACCGCGCGCGAGGTCTACAACCACATCCTGACCGCGTTCGACCTGCATGGCGAGGTGCGCGGCGGGGCGCTGGTGGTGTCGCAGATGCAGGAACGGATCTTCAACGTGGACCTGCTGGACTCCAACACCTCGCTGGACCTGTCCACCGGCGGCGACGTGTTCGGCGCCGGCCTGCAGAACAGCGGCGGCGGCGGCGGCCAGCAGCTGCGCGGCACCCTGACCATGAGCGGCACCGTGGGCAAGGACAGCGATCCCTACAAGCAGCTGTCGGCGGCGCTGGATACCATCCTCGGCGCGGACAAGAACACCGCCCAGGTGGCGCGGGGTCCGAACGACCCGCCGGCCCCGGAGAGCGCCCGCTTCAACCTCGACCCGGGCAGCGGCACCCTGTACGTGCGCGCTCGCCCCTCGCAGATGCGCGCGGTCGAGGACCTGATCGAGCACAGCAAGAAGAAGATGCGCCGCCAGGTCCTGGTCGAGGCGCAGATCCTGGACGTCTCGCTCAACGACGGCTCCAACTACGGTGTGGACTGGAACCTGCTGCGCAACCGGGTCGCCGCCCTGTACGGCGACAACCCGGCGCTGATCGAGGCCACCCCGGGCACGGACACCAACCCCAACCTGCTCGGCTACAACGGCGTCGGCCCGAACTTCAGCGGCAACCGCTTCGGCAACCAGGAGCGCTCGATCATTTTCCCGGGCCAGACCCTGGGTTCGGCCGCCGGCCGCGCCGCCGGCCTGAGCTACTTCAGCGACACCTTCTCGGCCGCGCTGAACGTGCTGCGCAGCTTCGGCAACGTCAAGGTGCTGTCCAACCCGAGCGTGCGGGTGCGCAACGGCAGCCCGGCCTACCTGAGCGTGGGCACCAACATCCGCTACGTGACCAAGTCCACCACCAATGTCTCCAGCGGCGGCAACGGTTTCAACACCTCCTCCGACATCCAGACCGACTCGCTGTTCTCGGGCGTGGTGATCGGCGTGGCGCCGATGGTCCATGACAACGGCAGCGTGGAGCTGCTGGTGCACCCGATGCAGACCGAGGTGGATCCGGCCAGCCTGGAGCTGCGCGAGTTCCCCAACGGCAACGCCGTCACCCTGCCGATCATCAACGTCAAGGGCATCACCACCACGCTCAACCTGCGCGACGGCGATACGGTGATGCTGGGCGGCCTGATCGACCAGACCGCCTCCACCACCGACCGCGGCATCCCCGGCCTGTCCGACGTGCCCGGCGTGGGCCGCCTGTTCGGCTCGCGCGGCAAGAACCAGACCACCCGCGAACTGGTCCTGGTGCTGCGGGTGAGGGTGATCTGATGAGCCTGGTGTACGACGCCCTGTCGCGCGAGGCGGGCGCCACCACACCGGTGCAGGCCCTGCCGCCGCAGGCCGCCACCGGCCTGGGCGAATGGCTGGCGGCCAACCGCCGGCCGGCGCTGTGGCTGCTGTGCGGCATGCTCGTGGCTGGCCCGGCCGGCCTCTGGCTGGCGCGTCCGGCAAGTGCGCCTGCGCCGGCCCAGGCGCAGGCGTCCGAGGACCCCGCCACCGGCGCCGCCGGCCCCGCCATCGACATCCCCCCTGCACTGGCGCAGCAGGCTGCCGGCCTGGAGCCCGCCCCCGTGCAGGCCGTCGCCCCCGGCCCCGACGCCATGGCCCCGGCCCTCGCCGCGTCCAGCCCCCCGCCCGCCACCGACGGAGCAGCCCGCATGCCGGCGCAGGTGCTGTCGCCGGCGCCTGCCCAACCCGCGGCGTCCAGCCCGGAACCGGCTGCCCAGGCGCCAGCGCCCGCCCCCACCCTCGTCGCGACCGCTACCCCGGCCCCGGCCCCGGCCATGGTCCAGGTGCAGGTGGAACCTGCCCAGACCCGGCTCAGCGTGCGTCCCCGCGACGGCGAAGCGGTCAGCAGCGAGGAAGCCGAAGCCAATGCCGTGCGTGCGGCCATGGCCGCGCTGTATGCCGCCGTCGGCGACCGCGACGAGGCCGCCGCGGCCAACGCCATGGCCGAACTGGATTCCCTGCTTCCCGCGCGCAGCCTGACCCTGCTGCGCGCCCGTGCCTGGCAGGCCCATGGCAGCGGCGACCTGGCCCGCGCCGAACAGCTCTACCGGCAGATCCTGGAGCGGGTACCGGAGGACGAGCACGCCGGGGTCAACCTGGCCCTGCTGGAAGCGCGCATGGGCGATCCGGAGCAGGCGCGCAACCGCCTGGAGCGGCTGGCCGCCCGCAATACCCGTTCGGCCCAGGTCGCGCGTGCGCGCGCCGAACTGGAGGCGATGCTGCCATGAATCCCGCGCTGGGCCGCCACCTGCAGCTGCTGGGACTGGAACGGGCGCCGTTCCCTCCGGTCCCGGACGCGGCCGCCTGGTTCCAGACTCCGCTGCTGGAGCAGGAACTGGTGGAAGCGGCCCACGCCTTGCGCACCCGCGCCGGCTTCGTGCTGTTGACCGGCGAGGTCGGCACCGGCAAGACCACTTTCCTGCGCCGGCTGCTGCACAGCCTGGAGGGCGACGGGGTGGTGGTGTCGCTGGTGTTCAACACCTTCCTCCAGGGCGCGGACCTGCTGGCGGCGGTGCTGCGCGATTTCGGCCTGCGGCCCAAGGGCAACCCGGCGGCCGACATCGAGCGCCTGAACCGCTTCCTGGTCGAACGCTGGCAACAGCAGACCACCTGCGTGCTGGTGATCGACGACGCCCAGAACCTGACCCTGGAAAGCCTGGAGCTGCTGCGCCTGCTCACCAACCTGGAGACCGGGCAGGAAAAGCTGCTGCAGATCGTCCTGTCCGGGCAGCCGGAACTGCGCCAGAACCTGGACCAGCCCTGCATCCGCCAGCTCACCAGCCGCATCTGCAAGCATGTGCGGCTGGAGCCGATGAGCCGCGCCCAGGTCGGCCCCTACGTCCGCTTCCGCCTGGCCGCCTCCGGCGCCGGTGATTCGATTTCCGTCTCCGCCGAGGCCGCGGCCGAACTGCACCGCGCCAGCGGCGGCAACCCGCGCCGGATCCACCTGCTGATGGACCGCTGCCTGTACGGCCTGTACGCGCAGCCGGCAGGCAGGCGCGAGGTCGGCGCGGTGCTGGTGCGGCGTGCGGCCGCCGAGGCCGGGGTGCAGCCGGCGCGCCGCCGCCGGCCCTGGCCGCTGGCCGCGGCCGCCTCGCTCGGCGCCGCCTGCCTGCTCCTGGCCGGGCTGGCCCTGCGCACGCCCGATTCGCGCGCCGGTGACGCGCCCGGCGCCGCCAACCCGGCAGCGCCCGCCGCCGCCAACCCGACCACGGCCGCGATCAGCGGCTACTGGCAGGGCTGCCTGGAACGCTTCAGCACCGGCCAGGTGCACCTGCAGCCGGTCAGCGAGGCCTGGGCGCAGCGCCTGGCGGGGCGGGGCGACGTGTGCCTGCGCCAGGGTCCGGACGGCTGGACCGCGGTGTGGCCGGTGACCCTGCAGCCGGAGCACTTCCTGACCGGCCAGCCGCATCCGCGCGTGCTGGAGGTGCAGACCCTGCTGCGCCAGCAGGGCCTGGACCCGGGCGGGCTGGACGGGCGCTACGGCCCGCAGACCCGGCAGGCCCTGGCCCGCTTCCAGGCCGCGCTGGGCCTGGAGCCGACCGGCCTCCCCGACCCGGCCACGCTGTGGCTGCTGGAGCTGCGCCTGGCTGCCGGCGGACAACCCCTTTCTTCCCCCTCTGCAACGGAACCACTGAACCATGGCCACGGTTGATCCACGCACCGAGCGCGCCCCGGCGCCGCCTGCCGCGGCGCGCGACCAGTCGCGCCTGGGCGAACTGCTGCACGAGCGCGGCCTGCTGGACCCGGCCCAGCTGCTGTATGCGCGGCAGAAGAACCAGGTGGAGCAGAAGAGCTTCGGCCGCCTGCTGATCCAGCACGGCCTGGCCAACGAGTCGGACATCGTCCGCACCCAGGCCGAGCTGCAGGGCATCGAATACGTCCAGGTCGACACCCTGCCCGAGCCGGACCCGCAGGTGCTGGCCCTGTTCAACCGCGAGTTGTGCCAGCTGCGCCAGTTCCTGCCCCTGCACCGGGCCGACGACGCCCTGGTGGTGCTGCTTGGCGATGCCGACCCGGCGGCCGTGGCCCAGGTGGTGCTGCAGCGTTGCGGCCTGCGCTGCCGCTTCGTCCAGGGCGAGTACGGCAAGGTCACCCGGCTGATCCGCCACACCTACTACTTCGCCCAGAACCCGGTCGAGAGCCTGCTCGAGCGCGAGATCAAGCGCCTGTCCTCGGACAGCGACCATGCCTACAGCCCCGAGCGCCTGCTCGACTACCTGCTGCACTACGCGGTGCGCGAACGCACCACCGACATCCACATCTCCCCGTCCGAGCACAGCCTGCACGTGCTGTTCCGCGTGGACGGCGTGCTGCGGCCGATGTTCGCCATGCCGCCCAACCTCACTCGCCTGATCGGCTACATCAAGCTGGCGGCGGAGATGGACATCTCCGAGCAGCGGCGGCCGCAGGACGGCAGCTTCCGCGCCACGGTGCTCGACTCGGCGCTGACCGTGCGCATCTCCACCATCATCACCGACGCCGGCGAGCGGGTGGTGATGCGACTGCTGCCCGAGCACAGCGACCTGGACGGGCTGAAGGAGCTGGGCTTCTTCGACGAGGACGTGGCGGTGCTGGAGCGGCTGTTCGCCAAGCCGGCCGGCCTGATCCTGATCACCGGTCCCACCGGCTCGGGCAAGAGCTCCTCGCTGCACGCCGCCCTGCGCATGCAGTCGCTGATCGAGCGCAACGTGCTCACCGTGGAGGACCCGATCGAGTACCGGGTGCCGGGCGCCGGCCAGACCGAGGTCAACCGCCGCGCCGGTTACGAGTTCGGCTCGGCCCTGCGCCACTTCCTGCGGCATGACCCGGACGTGATCCTGCTGGGCGAGATGCGCGACGCCGAGACCGCGCAGGCCGCGCTGGAAGCGGCGGCCACCGGCCACCTGGTGCTGTCCACCCTGCACGTGACCAGCGTGTTCGGCGTGGTCCCGCGCCTGCGCCCGCTGGGCCTGGAGGCGCAGATGATCGCCGACAACCTGCTGGCGGTGGTCAACCAGCGCCTGGTCCGCCAGAACTGCCCGTTCTGCAGCGAGGAGGTTCCGTTCACCGAACAGGAGCTGCACTGGCTGGAACTGCCGCCGGGCAGCTGCGGCCGGCGCGGCAAGGGCTGCGACCGCTGCCGCGGCAAGGGCTACTACGGGCGCCTGCCGGTGTACGACATCATGGTGGTCGACGAGCCCCTGGCCAACGCCATCGCCGACGACCGCGGCCGCGAGGCGCTGCGCAGCCTGGCGATGAACGCCGGATTCCGCAGCATCGAGCAGGTGTCGCGCCGGCGGGTGATTGCCGGGCAGACCACCACCGATGAAGTGTTGCGCGTGGTTGGCGTGGGACCGACCCCATGAACGTCTACTACTATCGCCTGCTGCTTTCCAGCGGCCGCGTCCGCAGCGGCATCACCCAGCTCTCGGTCGAGCGCGACGCCTCGGCGCGGATGTGGCTGGAGAAGAACTTCGACGCGGTGGTGCTGACCCTGTACCGCCTGCCCGGCTGGCTGGCCGAGACCCAGCGTTCGATTTCGCACCTGGTCAAGCCCAGCATCCGCCCGGTGGAGCTGTCGGGCATGCTGCGCGACCTGGCGGTGATGACCGCCAGCGGCATCCCGGTGCTGGAGGCGCTGCGCGCGGTGGCCAACGAGGTCGGCGGCGGGCGCCCGTCCAATGCCGCGCGCCTGGCCCGCCGCCTGCTGGAGGAGCTGGATGCCGGGGCATCGCTCAGCGACGCATTCTCCCGCTATCCGGATGCCTTCCCGGAGACGGTGCGCAACCTGATCATGATCGGCGACGAGACCGGCACCATGGACCGGATGCTGGGCGAGGCCGCCGACCATATCGAGCGCATCTCCAAGATGACGGCCGACACCCGCCAGGCGCTGATCTACCCGGCCTTCGTGTTCTCGGCCATCTTCGCCGCCGGCGGCTTCTGGATCTATTACGTGATCCCGAACCTGGCCGACCTGTTCAAGCAGATGAATGCCAAGCTGCCGCCGCTGACCATCGCGGTGATGGCCGGCTCGGAGTGGCTGATCGCGCATATCGCCTGGATCCTTGGCGGCCTGGTGGTGGCCGCGTTCGTGGCCTGGGTGACCTGGCGCTACAGCCGCACGTTCCGCCGCGCCGTGCACTACACCCTGCACCGCCTGCCGATCGCCAGGACCATCATGTTCTCCTCGGGCCTGGCCTTCTTCACCGAGTACATGGCCCTGCTGATCAAGGCCGGCGTGGACATGGTCTCCAGTCTGCAGGTGATGGAGCGGGCCATGCGCGACGAGTACTACCGCGACCGCATCATCGCCATCCGCCAGGTGCTCGAGCGCGGCGACCGCGTGTCCTCGGCCATGCGCCAGGTGGACGGCTTCCCCTCGATGATGGTGCGCATGATCGGCGTGGGCGAGGAGACGGGCACCCTGGACTCGCAGTTCTCGCGCCTGTCGGCCGAGTACAGCCTGCGCCTGCAGCGCCTGATCACCAACCTGTCCGAGGTCATCAAGCCGGTCGTCGTGCTGCTGGCCGGCGGCATGTTCGTGTTCCTGATCGTGGCCCTGCTGTTGCCGGTCTACGACCTGGTGCAGCAGGCCATCACCGGCAACAAGCTTTCCTGAGGGAGTCCAAAGCCATGCGCAGCACCGCGCACCGCCGGTCCATCTCCGGCTTCACCATCCTCGAGATGTCGGTGGTCCTGGTCGTGATCGCCCTGATCCTGGGCGCGGTCACGGTCGGCCGCGACGTGTACCGTAGCGCCGTGGCCGAGCGGATCAGCACCGAGTTCGTCCAGGGCTGGATCATCGCCTACGACCGCTACGTGGCCCAGGTCGGCACCGTTCCCGGCGACAACCTGGCCAACCCGACCGGGCGGGTCCGCGCCGGCGCCGCCGAGCCCCTGTGCGACAGCAACAGCGACCCTGCCCTGCGCGATGAGATGCTCCGCCGCGGCATCACCCTGCCCTCCGGCCGCGCCGAGGGCCTGGAATCGCGCTATGCCTACCAGGACAGCAACGGCCTGCCGCAGGAACTGCAGGTGTGCTTCACCTCGGTGGTGGACTGGGCCGAGCCCGGCCCCGGCTCCAGCTACGTGCACCGGGTCCGCAACGTCATGGTCCTGCGCGGGCTGACCCCGGAGCTGGCCAACCAGCTCGACAACCGCCTGGATGGCCGCATCGACGCCCGCTTCGGGCGCATGCGCGAAATGGGCCAGCACAGCATCACCACCGCCATCGGCAGCCCGCCCGCGGCCAATCCCTGGAGCAAGGACGGCGACGACACCCGCGATGGCAGGCCTGACGGCCAGGTCGAGTCCATGACCGCCTACGTGAAGATGAACCAGTAACCGGCGAGAACGGAGAGTCCAGCATGTGTCCCTTCCCGCAACGTCCGGCGCGGGAGCGCGGCTTTGGCCTGGTCCAGGCCCTGGTCCTGCTCCTGCTGGTGGCCTCGGCGCTCGGCGCCGGCCTGGTCCTGCTGCAGTCCCGGCGCGGCGTCGAACAGACCCGTACCCAGGAAGACAGCCTGCGCTGGGCCCAGCAGGCGGTGACCGCGTTTGCCGCCGCCAATTCGCGCCTGCCCTGCCCGGCCCCCACCCTGGATGGTGACGAGGACTGCAGCCCGGGCATGGAAGAAGGCTGGCTGCCGCTGCGTACCCTGGCCGGCGCTTCCGGCACCGCGCCCGGCATCGGCCCGGTGCGCTACGTGGTCTACCGCGGCGAGGCCGAGGACCACCTGGACCTCACCCAGCCGCTGAACGCCTACCTGCCGCTGGACCTGAAAGGCGAACCGCGCACCTACGAGAAGGAGGTGGAGGCAGACGACGGCACCACCAGCACCGAGGAATCGGTCTACGAAGCGGTCAATGGCCTGGACTTCTGCCAGGCCCTGGGCCTGGCCAGCGTCAACGCCGCCGCCGGCCTGGCCGGCACTTCCGACCGCTCCGGCCTGCCGCTCAACATCGCCTACGGCCTGGCCGCCGCCGGACCCAATGCGGGACCGGGCGGCCGCTTCGACGATGCCAACGCCGGCGGCAACCTGCTCGAATCGCCCTGGCGCGCCAGCGATTCCGGTTATGACGACAGGGTCCGGGTGCAGACGTTCGCCGAGGTCGCGCATGCGGTGGGCTGCCGGCTGGTTGCCGACGCCACCTACAACACCACGCCCTACAACGTGGCCACCGCCTCGGTGGACGCGCTGGCCGCGGCCGTGACCCTGCACGACAGCGTGGGCGACCTGCAGGAGAACAACATCGGCAATGCCGAGGCGGCGGTGCGCGACGCCGGCTTTGCCCAGGCCATGGCCGCCGCCCAGGTCCTGCTGGCCGCCGGCCATATCGCCGACACCGTGTCCAGCAACGTGCTGGCGGTGACCGAGCTGATCCGCGCCATCGGCACCTGCATCGCCTCGCTGGGCACCACCTGCTGGGAGGTGCCGATCAAGGCCTCGGCCATCGCCATGGAGGTGGCCTCGATCATTTCCTACGGCACCGCCCTGGGGGTGAACATCGCCACGGTCACGCTCGCGGCCGTCGCCCTGAACAAGGCCATCGAGGTCCGCGAAAGGGCGCAGAACGCGGTGATCGAACCGGCAACCGACGTGGAGGAGGCCGCCGAGAAGGTTTGCGTGGCCGCCCATGGCGGCACCATCGAAAAGCGTGTGGTGGTCAAGCGCGATGCCAACGGCAACATCATCTGGAAGCGCGATGGCTCCGGCCGCCAGCTGTTCGACGAGAACGGCAACCCGTTGTACGAGTACGAGGTGGAGTACAACGTCTGGCAGGACGGCCTGAAGCAGCAAATGGAGCAGGCGCGCGACGTCTACGTGGAACTGGTGGCGCATACCGATTCCATCTACCAGCGCCGGATCCTGCCCTTCAGTGGAAGCCAGATCCGCTACCGCATCGACGAAGGCAAGTCGATCGACCTCTACGGCGGCAACTACTACCGCAAGGCCGAATGCGAGGCCAAGGCCGACGGCGAGTGGCACAAGCAAGGTGAAACCTGCGTGCAGCGCTTCGACGACAAGGGCCAGGTCATCAAGGGCGGCTACGAACGGGTGTTCAGATTCGACTGGAACAAGGCCATTGCCGATGCCATCGCCAAGCGCCGCCTGGCCGAGGCCTGGTCCGACGCCAACCGCGCCGCCTCCGAGGCCCAGGAGATCTGGGAGAAGGCGCGCGACAACTACAACCAGTGGGCCGACACCCTGCTGCCGGCCATGATCACCCAACAGAACCAGGACTGCGCCAAGGTCAACAGCGGCAGCGCCGAGGATCGGGAGAAGTTCAAGCAGGTCTGCGAGAACGACCGCGCCGCGGTGCTCTACACCCAGACCTGCCGCAAGCTCGACTCGATCCAGCAGCCCGATGGCAGCGTCATCCAGCGGGAGACCGTGGATACCGACCCCGACGCCCCCTGCCTGCCGCAGCTGGCCAGGAAGCGCGACCAGGCCCTGGCGGCCAAGAACAATGCCGCCGCCGTGGTGGCCAATGCCAAGACCGCCTACGACAACCAGCGCGCGCCCTACTTCAACTACCCGTCCGACTGGTCCTACTGGACCCTGGTGGAAGACGGCAAGACCGCACTGGGCAATCCGCGCTACCTGTGGAAGCAGAACGACCCGCGCTTCGTCGGCATCAACGTCCCGCCCGCGCGTCCACCCTACTACGCGGTAGACCAGCACAACCTGCTGGAAACCAATACCGACATCCATGTCTGGGAGTGCTACATCCTCGGCAACGTCTGGAGCATGGGCACGCTCTGCCAGCGCTATCCCTACAGCCGTGCCTACAACGACTACCGCACGGCCAGGATCGCATCCGACGAGGCCAAGGAGAACTACGATTCGCTGGAGGACCAGTACACGATGATGAGCGCACGCTGCGATGCGCTGCGGAACCTGTCCAACGCCGATCCCGATTCGGCCGAACAGGCCAACCTGGCCATCGGCGCCGAGGAGATCCTGCGCCTGGCCGACCGGCGCGGCTCGGTGGGTCCGCAACCCGGACCCGACGCCAGCGGGAGCACGCCATGAGCCGGCGCCCTGCCCAGGCCGGCTGGTCGCTGGTGGAGCTGGCGGTCAGCCTGGCCATCGCCGCCCTGCTTACCGGCGTGCTGTTCGCCCTGCTGCCCCTGGGCCGCCAGGTCGCTGCCGGCGATCGCCAGCAGCGCGAGCTGGCACAGGCCGAGGAAGCCCTGCTCGGCTACGGGCTTGCCCAGTACCGCCTGCCGTTCGCCGACAGCGACAACGATGGCAGGGCCGACGACGGCGCCACCCGCGGCTGGCTGCCGGTGAAGGACCTGGGCCTGCCCGCGCGCCTGCGCATCCGCTACGAGGTCGATGCCGGCCTGGCGGCCACGCCCGCGCGTCTGTTCGTGCCCTACCTGCCGGCGGCGGAAATGTCGCGGCTGAGCGCCGCGCCCAATGGCCTGGACCTGTGCATCCGCCTGTTCGAGCGCCAGCGCCTGGCGCCGGGGCTGGGCGCGCTGGGGGTACCGGCCGCCTATGCGCTGCAGGCGCCCGATGACAGCGGCAACGCCATGCTCGACGTGGCCTCGGCCAGCGACATCGCCCTGCCCGGCAGCGAGGCGGCGGCGATGCAGCCGGCCCTGACCGTGGCCGCCGGGGCCGGCGAGCTGGCCTCGCGCATGGCCTGCCCGCAGCTGCTGGCCCGCGCCCAGGGCGCGGCGCAGGCGGCCATGGCCGCCTACAGCATCAGCCAGGCCACCACCTTCAACCATGATTTCCGCACCTTCGACGTCAAGATCGCCCAGCTGGTCCAGGCCCAGTCGCAGGCGGCCCTGGCCTTCGCCGGTGTCGGCCTGGCCCTGGGCCTGTTCGACCAGATCATGGGCGTGGTCCTGATGGCGGCCGGCTGGCCCCCGGAGGGCTTTGCCATCGCCGTGGGCATCGCCGAGAACGCTGTTTCGCTCACCAATATCGCCTACGGCATCGCCGCCATCGTCTTTGCCCAGGCCGACCTGGACCAGGCCAACCAGACCTTTGCCGACGCCGAGGCCGCGCGGGACCGGGTGTCCGCGCACAAGGAACGGGTGGATCAGCTCTACCTGGACAGCGTGGAAGCCGCCTTGCGCCTGGAAGCCGGAGGAACCCGCCGATGAGCCACCACCATTTGCGCCTGCGCGGTGCGACCCGGGGCTTCTCCCTGCTCGAGCTGACCCTGTGCCTGGTGGTGCTGGGCGTGGTCGGCCTGCTGCTGGCACGCTGGATCGGGATGGAGACCGAGGACCGCGCCCAGTCGCAACAGCGCAGCCTGCTGCAGCGCGCCGACGACGCCATCACCGCATTCGCCGCCGCGCAGGCGCGCCTGCCCTGTCCTGCGGCCGATACCGAAGGCAACGAGGACTGCTCGCTGGCCGTCGGCCACCTGCCCTTCCGTACCCTGGGCCTGCCCGATGCCCGCGCCGGGCTGCTGCGCTACGGCGTCTACCGCGGCGCGGAGGTCGCCGACACCGATGCCGACCTGGCCACGCTGCATGACCGCAACCAGCCGCTGCAGATCATCGCCAGCCTGCCCGGGGTGATCGTCGGCCAGGTGGCGCCGCTGCCCAGCTGCGGCGCCGAATGCACCGCCATGCCGCAGCTGCGCCTCAACGGCCTGGACCTGTGCGTGGGCCTGCGCAATGCCATGGGCCATCCGGTCGATACCGGCCGCGTGCACACCCTGCGCCCGGAACTGCCGCTCACCACGGTCGCCGGCAACGTGGCCTATGCCCTGGCCAGCGTGGCTCCCAACCAGGCCGCGCCCCAGCACACCGGCAGCTCCCTGGGCTTCGTCTCGCCACGCCAGCCCAGTACCCAGGACTATCGCGACAAGGTGGTCGCCGTGGGCCTGGACCAGCTGTGGGACCGCCTGTCCTGCGGCGATGCCCTGGCCGCGGCCACCCATGCCCAGGCCAATGCGGCGGCGGCCGCCGCGCTGAACGTCCCGGCCATGGAGGACTACGAGGAACAGCTGGCGATCATGGTCGATGGCGCCGATGCCGCGGTGCTGGCGGCCAATGCCGCGCTGGTCGGCTCGGCGGCCCAGGTCGCCTATGCCGCCGGTGGCGTCTTCGACACCGTGGGCGAGACCCTCAACACCCTGGGCGCATGGAACTGGCGCATCAACCTGTCCATCGTCGGCGTCGGCAGCGCGGTGGGTTCGGTGATCGCCGCGGCCACGGCCAAGGGCCTGGCCGACACCTACCGCACCAAGGCCGGCAACCTGCACAACGAGTTCAGGAACACCTTCCCGGCGGCCGCCTCCGCACTGGAGCGGAACCTGGCCACCGAGCTCTACCGCGCCGACATGATCGGCCTGTACCCGGATCCGGCCGCCGCCGCGGTCGCCCGCACCTGGGTGCCGGCGGCCGCCAATCCCGGGCCCTGAGCGGCGGGCGGCAGCTGCCGCCCCGCCTGCGGCGCGACGGAAGGGCCGTTCAGCCGCCCAGGGCCAGCGCCGGGCGCAGCGCGCCCTGCAGCACCGGCTCGCGCAGCCAGCCGCGTGCGGCGTCCGGGGTGCGGGCCGCGGTACGGATGCTCTCGGCCAGGGTGGAAGTTTCGCGCGAGGGCTCCTCGCCCAGGTCGGCCTTGAGCCGGCGGCACAGGCTGTGGAAGCAGGCCAGGGCCATGCCCGGCTCGCCCAGCTGCACGTGCAGGCGCATCAGCGCGCGGTAGTGCACTTCGTTCCACGGGTCCTGGGCGACCAGGCGCCGGGCCAGGCCCAGGGCATGGCGGCGGTCGCCGCGGGCCGCGGCCAGGTCACGCAGCCGGGCCATGCCATCCAGGACCCGGCGCAGGCTCCACTCGCGGGTGCAGGCCAGCCAGTCGGAGAACTCGGGGCAGGCATCCAGGCACAGGCCTTCGAGCAGCTCGCCGGCCTCGGCCAGCCAGCCATGCGCCTCCATCTCCAGGGCCGTGCCGCTGTGGCTGGCCACGTCCAGCAGGTCCACGTCGAACAGGCCCATCGAGGCCAGCGGGCACAGCTGCACGCTTTCCCGGTCGATCAGCAGCACGCCCTCGCCCACCGCGGTGGTCATGGCCCGGTTGAGGTCGGACAACACCTGGCGCAGGTTGGTCAGTGCCGCGCTCTCGGACAGGTCCGGCCACAGCAGCGCGGCCAGGCGGCTGCGCGCATGGCGCTGGCGCTCCACCGCCAGGTAGGCCAGCAGGGCCCAGCCCTTGCGGTAGTGGAGCACGGCCTCGCGGGTGCCCAGGCCGATCCGGCGCGCGCCCAGCAGGCGCACCTGGGGCATGCAGGCCGGGCCGAGGCTATGGAACTGCCCATGCCCGGCCACCTCGGCGACCGGCAGGACCAGCTTGGAATGACGCATGTTTTCCCCCTGGAGTCTGTCTTCCGGGCCGGCTCCTTGCCGTCCCCAAAGGGAGAACCGCAAAACGCGTCAGAAACCCATCACGGTTCCTTCACACCGGCGGGTGGCCGGACGGGCCCCGCTCAGCCCTCCAGGAGCGTACGGTCCCGCACGGCGCCCTTGTCGGCACTGGTGGCCAGCAGGGCATAGGCCTTGAGCGCGGTGCTGACCTTGCGCGGACGCGGCTGCGCCGGCTTCCAGCCGCGGGCGTCCTGCTCGGCACGGCGGCGGGCCAGCTCGGCCTCGTCGACCAGCAGCTGGATGCTGCGGGCCGGGATGTCGATCCGGATCCGGTCGCCGTCGCGGACCAGGCCGATGGCGCCGCCGGCCGCCGCCTCCGGCGAGGCATGGCCGATGGACAGGCCCGAGGTGCCACCGGAGAAGCGGCCGTCGGTCAGCAGGGCGCACTTCTTGCCCAGGCCCTTGGACTTGAGGTAGCTGGTCGGGTACAGCATTTCCTGCATGCCCGGGCCGCCCTTGGGGCCTTCGTAGCGGATCACCACCACCTCGCCCGGCTGCACCTCGTCGCCGAGGATGCCCTTCACCGCCGCCTCCTGGCTCTCGTAGACCCGCGCCGGACCCTCGAACACCAGGATGGACTCGTCCACGCCGGCGGTCTTCACCACGCAGCCGTCCTCGGCGATGTTGCCGGTCAGCACCGCCAGGCCGCCCTCGCTGGAGAAGGCGTGCTGCATGTCGCGGATGCAGCCCTCGGCCCGATCGGTGTCCAGGGAGGGCCAGCGGGTGTCCTGGCTGAAGGCCACCTGGGTCGGGATCCCCGCCGGGCCGGCCCTGTAGAAGGTGTGCACCGCCTCGTCGCCGGTGGCACGCACGTCCCAGCGCGCCAGCGCCTCGCCCAGGGTGGGCGCATGCACGGTGGCGGTGCCGGTGTTGAGCAGGCCACCGCGGGCCAGCTCGCCGAGGATGGCCATGATCCCGCCGGCGCGGTGCACGTCCTCGATGTGGTACTTCTGGGTGTTGGGCGCGACCTTGCACAGCTGCGGCACCTTGCGCGAGAGGCGGTCGATGTCGGCCATCGTGAAAGGCACGCCGGCCTCCTGGGCCGCGGCCAGCAGGTGCAGGATGGTGTTGGTCGAGCCGCCCATGGCGATGTCCAGCGCCATCGCGTTCTCGAACGCCTCGAAGGTGGCGATGCCGCGCGGCAGCGCGCGCTCGTCTCCGGCGCCGTACCAGCGGTGGCACAGCTCCACCGCGGTCACGCCGGCCTTCCTGAACAGCGCCTCGCGGTCGGCGTGGGTGGCCACCAGGGTGCCGTTGCCGGGCAGGGCCAGGCCCAGGGCCTCGGTCAGGCAGTTCATCGAGTTGGCGGTGAACATGCCCGAGCACGAGCCGCAGGTCGGGCAGGCGCTGCGCTCCACCGCCGCCACCTGTTCGTCCGAGGCCCCGGGATCGGCGGCCATGACCATGGCATCGATCAGGTCCAGCTTGTGGTCGGCCAGGCGGGTCTTGCCCGCTTCCATCGGTCCGCCGGACACGAACACGGTGGGGATGTTGAGCCGCAGCGCGGCCATCAGCATGCCCGGGGTGATCTTGTCGCAGTTGGAGATGCACACCAGCGCGTCGGCACAATGTGCGTTGACCATGTACTCGACCGCATCTGCGATCAGTTCGCGGCTGGGCAACGAGTACAACATGCCGTCGTGCCCCATCGCGATGCCGTCGTCCACGGCGATGGTGTTGAACTCCTTGGCCACGCCACCCACGCGCTCGATCTCGCGCGCCACCAGCTGGCCCAGGTCCTTCAGGTGCACGTGCCCGGGCACGAACTGGGTGAAGGAATTGGCGATGGCGATGATCGGCTTGCGGAAGTCCTCGTCCTGCATGCCGGTGGCGCGCCACAACGCGCGCGCGCCGGCCATGTTGCGGCCGTGGGTGGAGGTCTTGGAACGGTACTCGGGCATGGTCGGGAGCCGCTGGCGCGGAGGCTGGCTGGGCGGAAGGAAGGTGGTCGCGACGGGCGCTGTGGATGCAACACCGGATGCAGCCGATTGTGCGGCGTTTTCACGGTTGCAGGTGCAACAGTAGACCGCCAGTCAGTTGTGCTTGACAAGCCGCAAATGCGCGTGCTTCCCTAGGCCACATGTTGCACCGCCACACGCCCTCGATGACTGCCCACGACGCGCCGCACGGCGCTGCGTCGGTCCTTGTCCTCGTCCTTATTACCTCGCCAACAGGTGCGGGACGAACGGGCGTGTAGGAAGAAAAAACGCCGGATTCGCAAAAACCCCGCACCGAAAGGCGCGGGGTTTTTTCTTGGCCGATCCGGAGCGTCCGCCACGTCGCAAAAGCTAACAGCAGAAACGAATCGTTTACGGCACATTTCCCCCCTTTCGCTGCACCCATTCCATCCATCGCTACGCAAACGCACAGGACTCCTTGTCATGACCAGCAGCTCTTCCCCCAAGATCACGATCGTCGGCTACGGCAGCCAGGGTCGCGCTCATGCGCTGAACCTTCGTGACTCCGGCTTCGACGTGACCATCGGCCTGCGTCCGGGCGGCCCGACCGAAGCCAAGGCCCAGGCCGACGGCTTCGTGGTCAAGGCCCCGGCCGAGGCGGTGAAGGGCGCCGACCTGGTCGCCGTGCTGGTCCCGGACATGGTCCAGAAGAAGCTGTACGAGGACGTCCTGCGCGACAACCTCAAGCAGGGCGCGGTGCTGCTGTTCGCCCACGGCCTGAACGTGCACTTCGGCATGATCACCCCGCGCGAGGACCTGGACGTGGTCCTGGTCGCGCCCAAGGGCCCGGGCGCCCTGGTCCGCCGCGAATACGAGATCGGCCGCGGCGTGCCCTGCATCTACGCCGTCTACCAGGACAAGTCGGGCAAGGCCGAGGAGGCCGCGCTGCAGTACGCCGGCGGCCTGGGCGGCGCCCGCGCCAACATCATCAAGACCACCTTCAAGGAAGAGACCGAGACCGACCTGTTCGGCGAGCAGGCCGTGCTGTGCGGCGGCGCCTCCTCGCTGGTCCAGGCCGGCTTCGAGACCCTGGTCGAGGCCGGCTACCAGCCGGAGATCGCCTACTACGAGGTCCTGCACGAGCTGAAGCTGATCGTGGACCTGTTCTACGAAGGCGGCATCACCCGCATGCTGGAGTTCATCTCCGAGACCGCCCAGTACGGCGACTTCGTTTCCGGCCCGCGCGTGATCGATGCCTCGGTCAAGGAGCGCATGAAGGAAGTGCTGAAGGACATCCAGGACGGCACCTTCGTGCGCAACTGGCAGGCCGAGTACGACGCCGGCCTGCCCAACTACAGGAAGTTCCAGCAGGCCGACAAGGACCATCCGATCGAGAAGGTCGGCAAGGAACTGCGTTCCAAGATGGTCTGGCTGCAGGCCAACGCCCAGAACGACACCGCCAAAGCCTAAGGCAAACGCATGAACGCCAATTCCCCCACAGCGAAGGCGGCCGGGTTGCGCAATGGCGCAGCCTGGGTCGCGCACGCGCTGGAAGCCGAAGGGGTGGACACCATCTTCGGCTATCCGGGCGGCGCGATCATGCCGTTCTACGATGCCCTGGTGGATTCCAGGCTGCGCCACATCCTGGTCCGCCACGAGCAGGGTGCCGCGCTGGCCGCCAACGGCTACGCCCGCGCATCGGGCAAGGTGGGCGTATGCGTGGCCACCTCCGGTCCGGGGGCCTCGAACCTGGTCACCGGCATCGCCGACGCGATGCTGGACTCGGTGCCGATGGTCTGCATCACCGGCCAGGTGTCCACCGCGCTGCTGGGGACCGACGCATTCCAGGAGCTGGATGTGTTCGGCATGACCATGCCGATCGTCAAGCACAGCTTCCTGGTGCGCTCGGTGGATGAATTGCCCAGGGTGATGGCCGAGGCCTTCCGGATCGCCCGCGAGGGGCGCCCGGGCCCGGTCCTGGTCGACCTGCCCAAGGACGTGCAGGTCGGCGCGGCCACCCACCTGCCGGCACACGTGCCGGCGGTGGTGGAGCCGGCGCCGGCACCGCCGGACGCGGCCCTGGCCGAGGCCATCGCCGCGATTGCCGCGGCCGAGAAGCCGGTGGTCTACGGCGGCGGCGGCATCGGCATCTGCGACGCGGTGGACGAGTTCCGCCAGTTCGTCGAGGCCACCGGCATCCCGACCGTGCTGACCTTGCGCGGCCTGGGCGCCCTGCCGGGCAACCACCCCCTGTTCCTGGGCATGCTGGGCATGCACGGCACCCGCGCCGCCAACATCGCCGTGCAGGAGTGCGACCTGCTGGTGGTGGTCGGCGCCCGCTTCGACGACCGCGCCACCGGCAAGCTGTCCGAGTTCGCGCCCTTCGCCCGGGTGGTCCACCTGGACGCCGACGCCTACGAGATTTCCAAGCTGCGCACCGCCGACGTCGCCCTGCCCGGCGACCTGCGCGGCGGCCTGCGCGCCCTGGCCGCGGCGCGCAGCACCGCCAGCGAATGGCGCCAGCGCTGCACCGCGCTGCGCGAGAAGCACGCCGCGCGCTATGACGCCCCCGGCACCGACATCTACGCCCCGGCCCTGCTCAAGCGCCTGAGCGAGCTGGCGCCGGAGGCCATCGTCACCGCCGACGTGGGCCAGCACCAGATGTGGGTGGCCCAGCACTACCGCTTCAGCCACCCGCGCAACCACCTGACCTCCGGCGCCCTGGGCACCATGGGCTTCGGCCTGCCGGCGGCGATGGGCGCGCAGTTCGCCTGCCCGGACCGGCCGGTGGTGCTGGTCAACGGGGACGGCGGCTTCATGATGAACGTGCAGGAGCTGGTCACCATCGCCCGCTGCAGGCTGCCGGTGAAGATCATCCTGCTGGACAACTCCACCCTGGGCATGGTCCGCCAGTGGCAGGAGCTGTTCTTCGACAAGCGCTACAGCGAGATCGACCTGTCCGACAACCCGGACTTCGCCGCCCTGGCCCAGGTCTGCGGCATCCCCGCCTCGCGCATCGAGCTGCGCAGCGAGGTCGAAGACGCGCTCAAGGCCCTGCTGGAGGCGCCGGGCCCGGCCCTGCTCCACGTCAGGATCGACGCCCGCGCCAACGTCTGGCCGCTGGTGCCCGCAGGCCAGGCCAACAGCCACATGCTGGAAGCCAACCCCAACGAACAGAAGGCAGAGTCCGCCCATGCACTACCGGCTTGACCTGGTCCTGAAGCCCGTGGAGGGCGCCCTGGTCCGGGTGATCGGCATGACCGAGCGCCGCGGCTTCGCCCCGCGCGCGATCCAGGGCAGCCCCGACGCCGGCGACGGTCGCTGGCGCCTGCAGATGGTGGTCAGCAGCGCCCGGCCGGCCGAGACCCTGCGCCGCCAGCTGCAGAAGGTCTATGACTGCGAGTCGGTGGAAGTCACCGAGCTCGATGGCGGGGCCGCGCCGTGAACATGCCTGGCGCCCCCCTGCCGTCCACCCCGGCCGCCGTCCAGGCGCAGGCCGTGGTGCGGAGGTGCCTTCTTCGCCATTTCCCGCGGGGCCGCGGCGATGCCTGATACCGGGCGTGCCAGCGCTGCGGGCGGGGAGCCGGACGTCGGGGCCGTAGGCCGCGAGGTCGGCGTTGCCGACGTGCTGGCGGCGCAGTCGCGCCTGCGCCGCTACCTGCCGGTCACGCCCATGCATTTCGCCGAGCGTTTCGGCGTCATGCTCAAGCTGGAGAACCTGCAGCGCACCGGTTCCTACAAGGTCCGCGGCGCGCTCAACGCCATGCTGGCCGCGCGCGAGCGCGGCGACCACCGCCCGGTGATCTGCGCCTCGGCCGGCAATCACGCCCAGGGCGTGGCCTGGGCCGCCTACCGCCTGGGCGTGCAGGCGATCACGGTGATGCCGCATGGCGCGCCGGAGACCAAGATCGCCGGCGTGGCCCATTGGGGCGCCACCGTACGCCAGCACGGCAACAGCTACGACGAGGCCTATGCCTTCGCCCGCCAGCTGTCCGAGCAGTACGACTACCGCTTCCTGTCCGCGTTCGACGACCCGGACGTGATCGCCGGCCAGGGCACCATCGGCATCGAGATCGGCCCGCATGCTCCGGACGTGGTGATCGTCCCGATCGGCGGCGGCGGCCTGGCCTCGGGCGTGGCCCTGGCGCTGAAGTCCCAGGGCGTGCGCGTGGTCGGCGCCCAGGTCGAGGGCGTGGATTCGATGGCCCGGGCGATCAAGGGCGACGTGCGCGAGGTCGACCCGGCGCCCTCGCTGGCCGATGGCGTGCGGGTCAAGGTCCCCGGCTTCATCACCCGCCGCCTGTGCGCGCGGCTACTGGACGACGTGGTGATCGTGCGCGAGGCCGAGCTGCGCGAGACCCTGGTGCGCCTGGCTCTGGAGGAAAACCTGATCGCCGAGGGCGCCGGCGCCCTGGCCCTGGCCGCCGGCCGCCGCGTGGCTGGTAAGCGCAAGTGCGCGGTGGTTTCCGGCGGCAACATCGACGCCGGGACCCTGGCCACCCTGCTGTCCGAGGTCCGGCCGCGGCCGCCGCGCAAACCGCGCCGGCGCCAGGCCGGGCCCGCCCCGGAGGTCGCGCCGCCGCCGGATGCTGCAACGCACAAGCCCGGATCGGTGGCAAAGCGCCGCCCAACCGCTAACCTGTCACCAAAACCCACCATTTCCGCCCCAATGGCCGCAGAGCCGCAGTCCGTCAGCGAAGAGGAGTTCACCTGGTGAACGCGCAACAGTCCCAAGCCCAAACCCAGGTCTCCCCGGCCCGCATCCGGGTGTTCGACACCACCCTGCGTGATGGCGAGCAGTCCCCCGGCTGCAGCATGACCCCGCAGCAGAAGCTGGTCATGGCCCGCGCCCTGGCCGACCTGGGCGTGGATGTGATCGAAACCGGCTTCCCGGCCAGCTCCCAGTCCGACCGCGAGGCCATGGCCCTGATCGGCCGCGAGATCCGCGAGCCGACCCTGGCGGTGCTGTCGCGCTGCCTGCAGGCCGACATCGACACCTCGCTGCGCGCGCTGGAGGCGGCGGCCAAGCCGCGCCTGCACGTATTCCTGTCCACCAGCCCGCTGCACCGCGAGCACAAGCTGCGCATGAGCCGCGAGCAGGTGCTGGACCGCATCGTCGAGAGCATCCGCTACGCCAAGGGCCACATCGACGACATCGAGTTCTCCACCGAGGACGGCACCCGCACCGAGGAAGACTTCCTGCACCAGGTCGTGGCCGCGGCGATCGAGGCCGGCGCCACCACCATCAACATCCCCGATACCGTCGGCTTCACCACCCCCGAGGAGATCCGCGGCATCTTCCAGCGCCTGATCTCGCAGGTGCCCGGTGCCGACAAGGTCATCTTCAGCGCCCACTGCCACAACGACCTGGGCCTGGCCGTGGCCAACACCCTGGCCGCGATCGAAGGCGGCGCCCGCCAGGTGGAGTGCACCATCAACGGCATCGGCGAGCGCGCCGGCAACTGCGCGCTGGAGGAGATCGTGATGGCGCTGAAGGTGCGCGGCGCGTTCTTCGAGGCCGACACCGGCATCGACAGCCGCCGCCTGGTGCCGACCTCGCAGCTGCTGCAGCGCCTGATCGGCATGCACGTGCAGCGCAACAAGGCCGTGGTGGGCAGCAACGCCTTCGCCCACGAGTCGGGCATCCACCAGCACGGCATGCTGCGCCACCGCGGCACCTACGAGATCATGCGCCCGCAGGACGTGGGCTGGCCGGACACCCAGATGGTGCTGGGCCGGCACAGCGGCCGCGCCGCGGTCGAGCAGCGCCTGCGCGCCCTGGGTTATTACCTGGAGGAGGCCGAACTGGAACTGGTGTTCGCCCAGTTCAAGGCCCTGTGCGAGCAGCAGCGCGTGGTCACCGACGCCGACCTGCAGGCGCTGATGCAGGACACCGGCGACGGCGAGGGCTACCGCCTGGCCTCGATGACCGTCAGCGATGCCGGCCAGCGCGCCAGCGCCACCGTCGAGCTGTCCGATCCGGACGGTCGCCGGGTCTCGGAGACCGCCGAGGGCGATGGCCCGGTCGATGCGCTGTTCGCGGCCCTGGCCGCGGCCACCGGCGTGCAGCTGAGCCTGGAGAGCTACCAGGTCCACAGCGTGGGCCTGGGCACGGATGCGCGCGGCGAGGCCAACCTCAGCGTGCGCCTGGGCGACCAGGAGTACGAAGGCACCGGCACCAGCCGCGACATCATCGAGGCCAGCGCCCTGGCCTGGCTGGACGTGGCCAACCGCCTGCTGCGCCAGCGTCGCGCCGCCTCCAGCGAGCACCTGGCCACCGCCTGATCCCGCCCCCGCAGGCCCCCGCCGCGACGGCCCGCGCCGTCGCGGCCGGCAGCGTCCGCGCCGCGCGGACCGGGCCTCCCCCAGGTCGTACACCCCGTGGATGGCCCCGCCGTCCGCCGCAAGGAGTTTTGCCGATGCCGCTTGCCGAAAGCACCCAGGCCGCAAACCTGACCTTCGACGCCGCCGTCAGCCGGGCCCTGGCCCGCCGCGTGTCCGACATCCCGCTGCATTCGCCCCGCCCGGCCGCAGCGCAGGCTCCCGTGGCGCCCGCTCCCGCCGCCGCGGCGGACGGGGCAGGCGCCCAGGAACCGGCGCCCTCGCCCTGAATCCCCTTCCTAATCCCGCCAGAGAGAACCCATGCACGCCAATATCGTCGTCCTGCCCGGTGATGGCATCGGTCCGGAAATCGTCTCGGCCACCGTGCCGGTGCTGGAAGCGGTGGCCAGCCGCTACGGCCACAGCTTCAGCTTCCAGGAACACGATATCGGCGGCATCGCCATCGACCGCCACGGCGAGCCGCTGCCGGCCTCCACCCTGGAGGCGGCGAAGAACGCCGACGCCGTGCTGCTGGGCGCGGTGGGCGGACCGAAGTGGTCGGACCCGAACGCGAAGGTGCGCCCGGAACAGGGCCTGCTGGCCATCCGCAAGGCCCTGGGCCTGTTCGCCAACCTGCGCCCGGTGCGCCCGCACCCGGCCGCGCTGGACGCATCGCCGATCAAGCGCGAACTGCTGGAAGGCGTGGACATCGTGGTCGTGCGCGAGCTGACCGGCGGCATCTACTTCGGCGACAAGACCCGCAGCGCCACCGACGCCAGCGACCTGTGCCGCTACAGCGTGGCCGAGATCGAGCGCGTGGTGCGCAGCGCCGCCGCGCTGGCCCGCAGCCGCCGCGGCCACCTGACCTCGGTGGACAAGGCCAACGTGCTGGAGACCTCGCGCCTGTGGCGCGACGTGGCCGCGCGGGTGGTGCGCGAGGAGTTCCCCGACGTGACCCTGGAGCACCAGCTGGTGGACTCCATGGCCATGCACCTGCTGTCCAAGCCGCGCGCCTACGACGTGATCGTCACCGAGAACATGTTCGGCGACATCCTCACCGACGAGGCCTCGATGCTGGCCGGGTCGCTGGGCCTGCTGGCCTCGGCCTCGCTGGGCGAGGGCAAGGTCGGCATCTATGAACCGATCCACGGCTCGGCCCCGGACATCGCCGGCAAGGGCATTGCCAACCCCTACGCCACCATCCTCAGCGCCGCCCTGCTGCTGCGCCACTCGCTGGGCCTGGAGGCCGAGGCCGCCGCGGTCGAGGCCGCCGTCTCCGCCGCCCTGGACGCCAGGGTCTTCACCGCCGACCTGGCCGCGCCTGGCCAGGCGGTCGACACCACCCAGGCCGCGCAGGCGGTGATCGCGCGCCTGGGCTGAACGGGCCACTGGCCGCCGGGCAACGGGCGGCCGCGTTTTTGTCGAAAACACCAAGACCCAAGATGGAGGGGGAAAGACATGCCAGGTTCCAGGGAAGAATTTCTTGCACGGGTTCAACGCCGTGACCCCGGCCAGCCGGAGTTCCTGCAGGCGGTCGCCGAGGTCACGGCCAGCCTGTGGCCGTTCCTGGAACGGCACCCGGAATACGCCCGCGACGGGCTGATCGAGCGCCTGGTCGAACCCGAGCGGGTGATCCAGTTCCGCGTGGCCTGGGTCGACGACCGCGGCCAGGTCCAGGTCAACCGCGCCTTCCGCGTGCAGCACAGCTCGGCCATCGGCCCGTACAAGGGCGGCATGCGCTTCCACCCCTCGGTCAACCTGTCGATCCTGAAGTTCCTGGCCTTCGAGCAGACCTTCAAGAACGCGCTCACCACCCTGCCCATGGGTGGCGGCAAGGGCGGCTCGGACTTCGACCCCAAGGGCAAGAGCGACGGCGAAGTGATGCGCTTCTGCCAGGCGCTGATGCTGGAGCTGTACCGCCACCTGGGCCCGGACACCGACGTGCCGGCCGGCGACATCGGCGTGGGCGCGCGCGAAGTCGGCTACATGGCCGGCATGATGAAGAAGCTGTCCAACAACGCCGCCTGCGTGTTCACCGGCAAGGGGATCGCCTACGGCGGCAGCCTGATGCGCCCGGAGGCCACCGGCTACGGCACGGTCTACTTCGTCGAGCAGATGCTGCACTACCACCACCGCCAGACCCATGGCGCGCGGGTGCTGGTCTCCGGTTCGGGCAACGTGGCCCAGTACGCGGCAATCAAGGCCACCGACCTGGGCGGCAAGGTGCTGACCTTCAGCGACTCCGACGGCACCCTGTACGCGCCCAACGGCTTCGACATGGAAGCCATCGACCAGGTGGTGCAGCTGAAGAACGTGCGCCGCGGCCGCCTGGCCGAGCTGGGCGACGATCCGCGCTTCGAATACCTTCCGGGCAAGCGCCCCTGGCACATCCCGGCCGAGATCGCCCTGCCCTGCGCCACCCAGAACGAGCTGGACGGCGAGGACGCGCGCACTCTGGTCAGGAACGGGGTCATCTGCGTGGCCGAGGGCGCCAACATGCCCTCGACCCTGGAGGCGGTGGACGTGTTCCTGGAGTCGGGCACGCTGTACGCGCCGGGCAAGGCCTCCAACGCCGGCGGCGTGGCCACCTCGGGCCTGGAGATGAGCCAGAATGCCGCACGCCTGTGCTGGACCCACGCCGAGGTGGACGAACGCCTGCACGTGATCATGAAGGACATCCACGCCAACTGCGTGCGCCACGGCAGGCGCAAGGACGGCACGGTCAACTACGTGGATGGCGCCAACATCAGCGGCTTCGTCAAGGTCGCCGACGCGATGCTGGCCCAGGGCGTGTACTGAGACCTGTACCACGCCGCTGCAATGGGAACGCCGCCTTTCGGGCGGCGTTTTTCTATCCGTGCTCTCACTGAGCCCGTGTCCCGGGTCCGGCCGCGCCTGGCAAGCGCGACGGCGAACGGCGGAGTGTGCTGGCTTGGCTGCGGCAATGGGATGCGAGGCCTGCCGACGGGAAGTAGAGGAGGAGGCTTCGGCCCTCGGCCGGAGCCGGGGGACATGGACGTCGGCAGGCCGCATGCCACCGCGCCGCAGCCACCTGCCCCCAGGCGCTCCGTTCCTGCCAACGGCTGCCGTCCCGGGCTGGAAGGGCGACCATGGAAAAAGGCCACCCGAAGGTGGCCCTCTTCCAGCCTGCCAATCCAGTCCTCAGGCGCCGGCGTTGAACAGCCAGGGCTGGGCAGCCCTGTGCCGGGCTTCGAAGGCGCTGATCTTGTCCTTCTCCTGCAAGGTCAGGCCGATGTCGTCCAGGCCGTTGAGCAGGCAGTGCTTGCGGAAAGCGTCGATCTCGAAGCGGTGGCGCACCCCATCCGGGCGGATCACTTCCTGCGCGGCCAGGTCCACGGTGAGCTGGTAACCCTCGGTGGCCTCGCACTGGGCGAACAGCGCGTCCACCTCCTCGTCCTTGAGCACGATCGGCAGCAGGCCGTTCTTGAAGCTGTTGTTGAAGAAGATGTCGGCGAAGCTGGGCGCGATGATCGCGCGGAAGCCGTACTCGTCCAGCGCCCAGGGCGCGTGCTCGCGCGACGAACCGCAGCCGAAGTTCTCGCGCGCCAGCAGCACGCTGGCGCCGGCGTAGCGCGGGAAATTGAGCACGAAGTCCGGGTTCAGCGGGCGGCTGCTGCAGTCCTGGCCGGGCTGGCCCACGTCCAGGTAGCGCCACTCGTCGAACAGGTTGGGGCCGAAGCCGGTGCGCTTGATCGACTTCAGGAACTGCTTGGGGATGATCTGGTCGGTATCGACGTTGGCGCGGTCCAGCGGGCAGACCAGGCCGGTATGGGTGGTGAAGGCTTTCATCGGCTTGGCCTCAGGCGGGGATCAGTTCGCGTACATCGACGAAGTGGCCGGCCACCGCGGCGGCGGCGGCCATCGCCGGGCTGACCAGGTGGGTGCGGCCACCGGCGCCCTGGCGGCCCTCGAAGTTGCGGTTGGAGGTGGAGGCGCAGTGCTCGCCCGGCCCCAGGCGGTCCGGGTTCATCGCCAGGCACATCGAGCACCCCGGCTCGCGCCACTCGAAACCGGCCTCGATGAACACCTTGTCCAGGCCTTCGGCCTCGGCCTGGGCCTTGACCAGGCCCGAACCCGGCACCACCAGCGCCTGCTTGATGGTGGGCGCGACCTTGCGCCCGCGCGCCACCTCGGCCGCCGCGCGCAGGTCCTCGATGCGCGAGTTGGTGCACGAGCCGATGAACACCCGGTCCAGGCGGATCGAGCGGATCGGCTGGTTGGGCTGCAGGCCCATGTACTTGAGCGCGCGCTCGATCGAGTCCTTCTTCACCGGATCGGATTCACGCGCCGGATCGGGCACGTTCTGGTCCACCGCCAGCACCATTTCCGGGGAGGTGCCCCAGCTGACCTGCGGCTTGATGTCCTCGGCGCGCAGCTCGACCACGGTGTCGAAATGCGCGTCCGGGTCCGAGACCAGGGTGCGCCACAGCGCCACCGCCGCCTCCCACTGCTCGCCGCTGGGGGCGAACGGACGACCCTTCACGTACTCGATGGTCTTCTCGTCCACCGCGACCATGCCCACCCGCGCGCCGGCCTCGATGGCCATGTTGCACAGGGTCATGCGCCCTTCCATGGACAGGTCGCGGATCGCGCTGCCGGCGAATTCCAGGGCATGGCCGGTACCGCCGGCGGTGCCGATCCGGCCGATGATGGCCAGGACGATGTCCTTGGCGGTCACCCCGGGGGCCAGCCGGCCCTCCACCCGCACCTGCATGTTCTTCATCTTCTTGGCCACCAGGCACTGGGTGGCCAGCACGTGCTCGACCTCGGAGGTGCCGATGCCATGGGCCAGGGCACCGAAGGCGCCATGGGTGGAGGTGTGCGAGTCGCCGCAGACCACGGTCATCCCCGGCAGGGTCGCGCCCTGCTCGGGGCCGACCACGTGGACGATGCCCTGGCGGGCATCGTTCATCTTGAACTCCAGGATCCCGAAGTCGTCGCAGTTGCGGTCCAGGGTCTGCACCTGCAGGCGCGAGACCTCGTCCACGATCGCCTCCAGCCCGCCCTGGCGCTCGGCGCGGGTGGTGGGCACGTTGTGGTCCGGGGTGGCGATGTTGGCGTCCACGCGCCAGGGCTTGCGGCCGGCCAGGCGCAGGCCTTCGAAGGCCTGCGGCGAGGTCACTTCATGGAGGATGTGGCGGTCGATGTAGATCAGCGATGAGCCGTCGTCGCGACGGGTCACCTCGTGCATCTCCCACAGTTTGTCGTACAGGGTCTTGCCGGCCATGTGCTGTCTCGGAACGGATCTGGCGATGGCGGCTGCCGCCGCCGTGGAAGAGCCATCCTGCCGCCTTGCATCCGATAACTCAAATGCATATTTTTCATCCACTGGATTCCCATCAGGAATCCGAGGACTGGACATGGACTGGGCCGGGCTCAACGCATTCGTGGCGGTGGTCGAGCGCGGTGGCTTTTCCGCCGCCGCCGAGTACCTGCACCTGACCCAGCCGGCGGTGAGCAAGCGCATCGCCCAGCTGGAGGAGTCGCTGGACGTGCGCCTGTTCGACCGCCTCGGCCGCCAGGTGCTGCTGACCGAGGCCGGGCGCCTGCTGCTGCCGCGCGCACGGCAGATGCTGGCCGAGGCCGAGGCCGCGCGCCGCGCCCTGGCC